>CEVF01102128.1_pt1 | contig 17824 bp, 13 predicted proteins | sample 356441 | NCBI WGS metagenome assembly CEVF01 (sample SAMEA2622765, study PRJEB7988) | marine metagenome | biome: marine biome (ENVO:00000447); feature: surface water layer (ENVO:00002042); material: "saline water (ENVO:00002010), including plankton (ENVO:xxxxxxxx)" | depth 5 m | reverse complement strand
TTTTGACTGGGCGCGCGACTACCCGACAATATCTTTGTCAGTCCCGATGTAATGATTGTAGACAACGGTGGTCTGGAAGCGACTTTCGTCCCCGCACCATTTCGCATGTGCCTGAATCCGGATTGTGGCGTGGCTTACAATGCTCGCCAACCATATAAAACGGACTGTAGAACTCGTGATCGTGAAATCAAGTCAGCCTCGCCCCTGTGAGTACTCCCTAGCCCGAGCAAAATATCCGAGAAGCGTGCTTATGTACTTTATTGCTAGGTCTACATCACAACGCTGCATAACCTACCAGAATATTCAACGGCAGGAATTCAATGTTGATAAAGAACTTTGCCATGGCATTGATGAATAGTCTTGGAAGGTATTGGGCTAATTACCCAATGATTTTACTTCAAGATCGGTATTACTCTGCCTTCTCTACTTGATTGATAGCATGCATCCAGAACGCGAAAACAATTGACGATATGTTCAAGCGTGATGGTTGGCTGCGAATTGGTTTGAATGGCTTTGACGAAATCGTTGACAAAGCATTGGCCTGCACTCATGCCATATGGAACGAAGCGTGCTTGATCCTGTTGGTAACAGGTGTAGCCGTATCCCAATCCTTGTTCAATGTTGAGTACGCCTTGGCTGCCGATGACCTGCATGGTACAGTCGGTGGCAAGTTGCGTTTGGGTCGTGGTACGGCCAACAAGCAGTGTACCAATACCGCCACCTTCAAAGGTCAAACTCAACAGTGCCATGTCTTCAACACCATGCTTTTTGTAACGCTCGTAAAACATGGCATCCATTCTTGCGAACACATGCGTGATATTGCAGCCAAAGAATTTGAGCATCGCCAGGATGCCATAGGGGCCGAAGTTGGCTAACTCACCTCGTTTCTCGCTGGCACATTTCTCCTCGGTGAGAATGTACTGCGGACCACGCGGTTGGAGGTATTGGAAGTGGGCGGCATGCGGTATACCGATAGCGCCTTGTGTCACTTGTTCGATCGCAGGGCGAAACGCATTGGAAAAGACCGTGGCAGGAATGGCTGCCGTGAAACGGATACCTGATTCGCAGACTGCCTTTGCCAATTGATCCAAACTGCCATTGTTACTGGCGACCGGTTTCTCGCAAAGTACGTCAATGCCTTGCTTGGCGCATGCGATGACAACCGATGGATTCTGGCTTGGTGATACCGCGATACTCACAGCATCAATCGTCTGTTGCTCAAGCATCTGGCGATAGTCCGCGTAGTACGGCACGTTGTGTGATGCAGCAAAATCCATGGCAACCTTGCGCGTTTCCTCCGTGATATCCGGCACATCACCTACAGCAACAAGCTGCGTTTGGGGGTGCTCTGCGAGCAGGCGGCCGTAGTCCATTTGATGGCCATGTGAGAAACTGATCAATGCGATTTGTATCGGCTTAGTCATGATTCACCTCCACAGGCTGACCGGAACGGAATGACTCAACAGCAGCAAGGACACCTGCAAGAACCTGTCGTGAAAACTCAGGGGAAACGGGCACGGGTTTCTCTTGCAGGATCGCATCAGCCAGTTCACGGATCATCGCTGCAAAATTATCTTCCTCAGGCGTCAGGTACATATGCGAACCCGGGAAATGCATGCCATCCTTGTTGAACAGACTCACACTCAAATCTTTGGAGGGCGACATCACAATGGTGCCTTCGGTGCCGATGATATGCAGTCCCGTCCCAGGCATGGAATATGCCTGGGGCTGCATCATGCGGTTCTCTTCAAACAGTCCCATCGCACCCTTGGCAAAGCGGACATTGATTGAAAAGAACTCCCATAGAGGAACACCTTCCTGACCCGGATGTCCGATGGTGTAAACATTCTGTGGTTGGTCATTGAGCATCCAACTCAGCAGGTCCAATGAGTGCATGGCATTGTGGACCAGCAGGTGATCGACCTCACCTTCCGAGGCTGCTTTGGGCCAATGATCCGGGCGCCAGAATGAAGGACAACCGCCATGCATACGGGCAAAAACCGGCTTGCCAATATCACCACTGTGAACACGCTTGACGATGTCCTGACATTTGGGAACCCAACGCATTGATTGGACGCACATTAGTTGGACTTTATTTTTCTGGGCAACTTCAATCATCTTTTTTGCGTCATCGGTGTTGGTGGCTATGGGCTTTTCAACCAGGACATGTTTGCCTTGCTGCATCGCAGCGATCGCCAGTGACGCATGGGTATGATCGGGCGTGACCAGGTCAATGAGGTCAATGTCTGGGCATTCAAACATTTGCTGCGCCGAAGTGAAGCAATGTTGTACGTCGTACTGTTGGGCAAAGGACTGAGCCAATGATTCGTTGATATCGCAAACGGCATAAAGCTGTGTATTGCCGCTGAAGCGATGTGCTTTGGCATGGTTGTTTGCCACACCATGGCAGCCGATCTGGCCGACCCGAAGTTTGCCGGGAGCTCTGTGAGACATGTTGATGTTCCTGATGAATGTCATGGGATGATGCTTCAATACTTTGAAATCAGCCATACAGGATGGTGGTCATGGAATTGTTTTGATTGCGGGTTGATGGCTGGTGTAAACCAGATCACAACCTTTCATCAGTTGGGAATGATCAAGGGTGATGGATGGATGCGGTTTGCCATTCACATGAAGCTGTCCACTTACCTCGTGAATCGCTGAGTGTTTGTTGTGTAGACGAACCACGTTTGACGGGCCGGTGATGAACGTTGCTTTCTCAACCAGTGGCAAACTCAATGTGTATTGCCCGCTGGCAAGACATGTCGGGTACAACCCCAATGCGCTGAGGACGTACCACGCTGACATCTCACCATTGTCTTCATCGCCAGGCAGTGAGTCAGGGGTGTACAACTCGGTGAGGACACGCCGCACCCATGCATTGGTTTTCTCCGGCGCGCCAGCATGTGCCATCAGATACAGCATGTGATGCACGGGTTGGTTGCAGTGTGCATACTGGCCAAACGGCACGCACGCCATTTCGGTCATCTCGTGAATCTCGTAGTCATAGCCACCAATGTTAAATCGCGGGTCGTCCAGCAGCATGGCTTGCATGCGCTCAACCAATATGTCATTGCCGCCGAGCAATTCTGCTAATCCCTGCGGGTCGTGTGGCACGGCCCAGAGATAATGATTGGCACAACCTTCGCAATAGGAACCGCCCCAGTCATAGGGATCAAACGGCTCAACCCAACTGCCATCGGCATTTTTCCCACGGAAATAGCCGGTTTTTGCATCAAAGAGATTACGATAGTTTTGAGCACGCTGGGCAAAACGTTGTGCATCATCGTGTTTTCCCAGTGCCCGTGCCGCCTGACTGATGGTGTAATCACAATACGCAAAGTCCAACGTCTCGGAGACGCCATGATGCACACGGTCTTGAGGGACGTAGCCAAGCTTCAGATAATCCGCGATGCCGTTGCGACCGTAAGTGCCTGCATCATCTCCCACCTGCGTCGCGCTTTGGACGATGGCTTGATAGGCAAGTTCATGATCAATATCCGCAGTGCCTTTGACAATCGCGTCGGCAAAAACGGCTTCGGCATGCGAACCGCACATGGCGTTGCGATACCCGGGACTGGCCCACTTGGGTAACCACCCGCCTTCGCGATAGGCATTGAGCCAGCCTTGGAGTAGTTGACTATAGACCTGTGGATACACGACCGACAGCAACGGGTAAAGTGTGCGATGCACATCCCAGAAGCCTTGATCGGTGTATAGGAGACCGGGGTGGACTTTGTCGTCGTAGGGACTGTAGTGGTGAAGCTTGCCGTGTTCATCAACTTCATGCAGGCCACGTGGGAAAAGCAGACAGCGATAAAGCGCAGTGTAAAATGTTCGGCGAATGGTCGTATCTTGTGTTTGAATGTCGATGTGATCAAAAAGCTTCTGCCAACATGCATCGGCTTGTGTGCGGATTTGCTCAAGTGTTTGGCCGGCAAGTTCACGATCCAGATTGAGCATCGCTTGTTGTGGACTGATAAACGAGCTTGCGATGCGTGCCGTAACGGTGGACGCAACGTTGGGCTCGAATTGCACGTAGGCAGTGATGTTGTCACCGCTATGCGATCGTTGCGTCATCACGCATTGCTCGGTGGATCCTGTGCCAAACGATTTGATTGGGCAATCGAATTGGATCACATAATGACAGGCAAAGTTCGGCAGGACACCGCCATGATTAGCATGGGTGGTGCAATGGATACGACGGTGCTGCGGTTGAATGCTGATCTGGCCGGTACCTTCGGGCAGTTCGAGTATCATGCCCGGTTGCTTATCGTAGCGATAGTGCATTGCAGTCGCGCAACCGTGTTGCGTCACCGCCCACTGCATGTCGATGCCGTAGCGTTGCATTCGCACTGCACCACCACCGGGGCCGGTTTGTTGCATGTCCCATTGATAGGTGCTGCTGCGTTTTTCGGCAGAGATGCAGGGTTTACCTGTGATGGGCATCAGCACCATCTGACCGTAATCACCGATCCATGGCGAGGGTTGATGTGTCGCACGTAGCCCCTGAAATTTGGGATCATGATGGTGATAAAACCATTTGCCTTGACGCGTTTGCGCCGACCAGCAGGTCATGCCCCAGGGCATCGTCATTGCTGGATAGGTATTGCCCGTGGACAGGTCGAACGTGGAATCGCTGCCTTGAAAAATGTTGGCTAGTTGAAGCGTGTTAGTTGGATGCGCGGTTTGGCGTTGAAGCATGTCACTGCACCTCCAACGTGTTGGATGGTTGATCAAGTGGATATCGCAAAGTGTTCGCCCAACTCTCTGGCACGTTTGGCATTTGCATTACGCGTCCGTCAAGACGTAGTGACTGCGTTGCCAGACAACCTGCAGCTACGCTGTAACGTGCATCGATCGGACTGACGGATGGTTGAATCTCACCACGCACAAACTGCAAAAACTCAGCAACGATTTTGGGGTCCGCACCACCATGTGACTTGATATCCCCCCTCAAGATGTGCTGTTCATCACCACGTTCCTTGTAGTCCGGCGGTTTGTTCCAGAGTCGAATCTCAACATCACCTGCATAGTCACCGTAGTTTTCAATGCGACCTTCCGTGCCGATGACGGTGTAGTTCCGCCAGGCATCGGGGGTGAAGTGGCATTGCTGATAGCTTGCAAAGACGCCGTTATCCAGTTGCATCTGCATCATGCTCAGGTCTTCGACATCAATGGTTGGGTTGAGGCCTGTTTGTGCGCTGGGGGGCCAAAGATCAGGAACGCTGCGAATCTGCGGTTTTTCTTCGGGCTTGCGCCGGTCTGTGACATCGCCATACACCGTCAGCGCGCCCATGGCATGGACACGCTGTGTGTACCCGCCACCGAGCATATGAATGATGTCAATGTCGTGAGCGCCTTTTTGCAAAAGCAGACTGTTGGAGAATCGACGCTCCGCATGCCAGTCTTTGAAGTAGGCTTCACCGCCGTAGGAAATGAAGTGACGGACCCAGATGGCTTTGACTTTGCCGATGCGCCCATCATCGATGAGTTGTTTCATTTTCAAGACAAACGGCATGTGACGCATGTTGTGACCGACGTAGAGCTTTGAACCACTACGGTAAGCGGCTTCCAGAATGCGGTCACAACCTGCAATGTCTATCGCAATCGGTTTTTCCAGATAGACCGCTTTGCCTGCTTCCAAGGCTGCGACCGCATGTTCCTCATGACAGAAGTCCGGCGAGGCAATGAAGACCGCATCAATGTCGCGCCGATCAAGCATCCGACGATAGTCGTCATACAGTAAGACGTCCGAGTCGATTCGCTTGGCAAAGGCATCAAGCGCATCAGGGCTGATATCGGCACCGGCAACCAAACGACTGCCTTTGCCCGGAAGATGAGCATAGTCTGCAACACCGCCGCGCCCGCCAACACCTATCACTGCGATTTGTAAATCGTCACACATCATCGATGTCTCTTGCTAACGGGTAAAAATACCTTGAAAATCAGGGGAAAACGCATCGATTCAAATGCCCTGGCAATAGGCTGCAATATTTTCCACGGTCGAATTGCGAACCATCAACTGGCCTGCAATGCGCGTGGTTTGATCGGTGATGGGTTGGTTGGCAACCAATTTGTTGAGTAGCTCAATGGACTGGAATCCTACCTGTTCGGCAGGTAAGTCATACGTCGTCATCGGCACCGGCAACATGCACGCTTCAGGGTCATTGTTGAATCCAGCGATCGCAACATCCTTGCGAATTTGCATACCTTGGTTGAGCGCTGCGCGATACACACTTGGCGCAAAAATGTCATTGAGCAGAAAAATCGCATCCGGCCGATTGTCCGAGGCCATCAAGCGGTGTGCCTGTTCGTATGCCAGCATCTCGCGCACCATCGGTTCATGGGACAGACGCATCAGGTTACGGTCCACGCGCTGAATCAATTCGTCATCAAAGGGCAAGCCTGCTTCATCGAGTGCGCGGCGATAACCTGCTTCACGCTCGAGGACGGCTTCACTGAGTTCGCCAGGTAAGCCTGCAAAGGTGATATGGGCGATGCGCTTGTAACCACAACGAACCAAATGCCGCGTCACTTCATATGCACCCAATTCATGATCTACACAAACCAGCGGAACCGTTGAGCCTTCCATGCCATGATCGATTATCACCAGCGGGAAATCCTGGCTTTGGAGTTGTTCGACGGCCTGACGATTTTCGCCGGACGTCACCGGCCAGAGAATCGCGCCCCCTACGCCACGATCAACAAGACTCTCGAGTAATTCACGTTCGCGTTCAATGCTGTGATCCGAATCGAGCAGTAGCATTTCCTGTCGTCGGGATCGCAGTGCCTGGCTGATACCACGAATGACGCGGCTGATGACCGAGTCGCCCTTGTCGCTACAGATGAATGCGATGACCTGGTTGCCGATGTGCGTGGGGTTGGATCGTTTGGCAACGAATGTGCCACGACCTTGTTGACGGTCAATCCAGCCTTCTGCTGCAAGTGTCGATAAGCCGCGCAGAATGGTATGTCGACTCACATCCAGATCCCGTGCCAGTTCATGTTCACTGGGTAGCTTGTCGCCGACTTTGTATCGGCCGGAGCGAATTTGGGTCTTGAGCGTATCCACAAGCATGTCGTGTTTAAGCTTGCCTTGTGTGGCCGCTTTTTCATTTTCCGAATCAAGTATGGTGCGTGAAGCCAAGTGACACCTCCGGGGCGAGTGGGTAAGTGAACATACAATCTGGTCAAAAAGATCATACAAGTGTTTTACGGCCGTGTCAATGGTTGGTGTTCGATTTTGGTGTGTCCCAGCTGTTTTATCGCTTTAAGGCCAATAGGACTGGGAGCGTTCAATGGTGGCGGTTTGTGTGCTTGGCCTGAGCATGTTTTTCTTAAGTGTTTATAAATAAATTATTAACGTACAAACTGCCTTATTTGGTACAAGGAGTCTACTTTGCCGGGGTGAAAAAAAATCCATTTTTGCCAATTAATTATCATTGACAATCCAAACTTGTATGTCTATTGTCAAGTTGTATGTTGTTTTGCGCCACCGTGAAGTTTGTCGTGCCGATGCGTCACGGCATGGGCCTTTGTCCGGCCCTGCTAGTCGGTTTGCATGACGCTGGAGATTGGCAAATTGTAAATCGGCATTGATTGTGCTCAGAAGATGAGGTGGCAAGGTTTAAACTGGATGTCCCCGCGTTGACGGATATGGCTGTGATTGAATAAAGCCACAACGCAACGCTGTCACGGTAAGACGCACTTGAACTCTAAATGAATGATGATGTCGTTCATACAGTCAAAGGAAACGATATGAAACGAGTAAACTGCAAGTACCAAAGAGGATTCACGCTCATTGAATTACTGGTGGTGATTTCCATTATCGCGTTACTGATTTCGATTCTCTTACCGGCATTGGGGGCTGCGCGGGATCGTGCCATGGCCACGCGATGTCAGAGCAATCTCAGGCAAAATGGTGTGGCACATTACTCCTACTTCAACGACAACGAGATGCTGCTGCCTCCTAACAATCTCACCAAGACCTGGTCGGAGTATCTGCTTGGCGGTCAGTACATCGACACCGACAAGGCGTTTCAGTGTCCGTCCATGCACCCGGCGCCGGTCTACTCCAAGTACACCACCTATGGCACATTGTCACGCAACGGCGGCGATCACCTGGACTTTATCTTTGGGAGTTTTGATGCTGAGCCAACTGACAAGATTCTCCTGGCCGATTCGGTGCAGGATCCCAATGCCGGTCGTGTGATTCAGACGTATCTAATCTATGGCGTCAATGCGCCAACCGACAGTATCTATGCCATCTACGCACATCACGCCAAGAGCGCCAACCTGTTGATGGGTGATGGACGCGTCCGAACCGGGACCAAGGACGAGTTGAATTCACTGCCTTTGGCAATGCACTCGCGTACCGATGGCCAACTGCGTTACTTCACCGTTTCGGAAAACTGATTTCAAGCACATCATGGAATTTTACTCATGTTTAACCGATCAATACTCGGCTCTTTGATGGTCATTTGTCTGCTGGGCATGCAAACAAATCAACTCTTTGCAGACCCATCGACCAGCAAGCCGTCGCAAGCGACATTGAAACTCAACCCGATGGACTTTGGTGCCACCGGCGACGGGCAAACCGATGACTCCGAGTCGTTTAATCGCATGCACGAGGTCATGGCTCAAACCACACGGCCGATCCATGTGCATATCCCCGCTGGCGTGTACATGGTCAACCCCTTGAAGATGCCCAAAATTGAACTCTCCCCGGGTATCCTGCGCACCAAGGCATTGATCCATCTTGCTAACGATTACAGCAAAGTCACCTGTGATGGCGTAATCAAAGTGATCAAGGGGCTTAACTACACCAAGGGGATAAAGAACGGTCACGAGTGGTACTGGTCGGGCGTGCTGATCAATCGTGCAAACTACTGCACCGTCGATGGATTGAATTTTGATGGTAATGGTACGGGAACCTACACCGGTTGGATATCCAAACAACCGAACCTGCGTTGGCAAGGCGTCTCGGCGTTGGGCGCGCCCGGTGATACCAATCTCTACGTAGGCAATCGTGTGATCAACTGCACCGTTATCAGTGGCGGCGGCCAAGCCATCGGCATGCAATACCAGAAGCAGGCGATCATCGCCCATAACCATGTGCAGGACTCATCGGGAATCGGCTTTTCGCGCAGCGAAGACTGCCAGATCGTCAATAACACATCCATCCGAAGCCATGACGCGCCGTACCTTGCCAACGGGCGATGCAACAACATTCTCATTGCCAACAACATCTCCCGTGGCACAACCAATGGATCAGGCATTGATGTCGTCGGCTGTAGCAATGTCATTGTCCGGGGCAACATCATTGAAGACTCAGCAGCATGGGGTCTGCTCATTGGTTTTAGTGCTCAACAAAAAAATGGTTGTGACCGTGTTCTCGTTGAGGGAAATCTCTTCGTTAACAACGGCCGTAGCGTCGATACACCCATGAATGGCGAAATCTGCGTCGGGCGCCCCTGGTCAGCTTCACCGGACCCCATCAGCCATGTCACCATCATGGGCAATCAATTCAAACTCGATGGTACACATGGCCCCGACAAGGGAAGCATGATCAGCATCGCACACAATGCCAATCATGTGGTTGTCCAAAATAACACGGCCCACGGCAAGCTCAGCCAAAGTGACGCGATCGTCACCGTCTGGCAACCCACGTCCGACTTAATCCTCAAAGGCAATACCTGGATGGGCAACAATGAAGCGCGTGTCGTACTCAAAGCACCTGTCAAGGAAGCATTCGTCATCCAGGACAATATCAACATCGCCCAAACCCCAAAGCAGGCGAATACCAACTCTGCATCGAACGCAGACTAACAATCACAGGTTGACCATGATTCAAAAGACGTTCCTCATGATGTTGTTGCACTTGCTACTTCCAGCAATGCTTCTGGCGATCACGCCGATGTCACAGTCACCAGTAATTAATGGCAAACTTACCGACGGTGAATGGCAGCAGGCCAAGCACTTTGATCGATTCATCACAACTGCCCCCGATCAGGATCACCCCAATAAGCCCACACAAGCCTGGTTTGGTTTTGATCAGCAGAACCTGTACCTTGCCTTTGACTGTTCAGACTCGGATACTGCTTCGATCCAAAGCAATATCCAAACGCGCGATGGTACGCTGTGGTTTGATGATTGCGTGGAGGTCTTTTTCAAGCCGATTCAAAGTCGCTCTGAATATTACCACTTCATCGTCAATCCACGGGGCATGGTCTTTGACCAACTCTGTCGCCCCAATGAAATTGGCGTGCATAAAGATTGGAACGCGCTTGGTATCACCGTTGCGACCGGTATCACGCCGACGGGATGGCAGGTGGAAGTGCGTATCCCACTGAGCAATTTCCCAATGGCCGGCAATGTATGGGCGATGAATCTTGCACGCACATCGCAAAAACCAACGGTTGAATACAGCAGTATCCAAGGCATGAAAAATGGTTTTCATCGCCCTGAAGCTTTCCGTATTATTGAACCTCAAATTGACAGCACCCACTTTGCACCGGGTGTCGAAATTCTGGATGTCGGGCAACGTCAGGCGGGTACGAATACCGCAAAAATCCGTCTGATCAACGAAAAGGCCATCACCGGAAAAGCGTCATTACACAGCAGCGTCATCAATTCAAGCCAAACCGCGACACGTCAGACCACTACAGTTCAACTCAATGCAGATCACGAACAAATGGTCTCGATTCCATATCAAGTCGACCAGCCCGGCCCCGCTGAGTTGCGTGTGACACTTCAAATGCAAGGCTATCAACCCGCAACCGTGGGTCGGACATTACTTGTTCGCGAAAGTGATTTAACCGCAGATCCATCAAGAGAGCCTTCGCACCGTTACATTGACAAGGACCATGCCTTGGTCATCAATGGGAAGAAAGTCTTTCCCTTGATTTTCTATCGTCAACCGCCTGGCACTTATACATCACTGAAATCCACTGGATTTAACTGTGCAGAGGTGACCAACTATCGACCGACGATGGATGTGATTCGCACACATCTGCAACAGGCTCAGAACAGTGGCATCGGATTGCTGCCTCATGAAGACTATGCAGCCCGTCGCTTTTTGCGTGGGCAAATGAAAAAGGTGGTTCGGCAGTTCAAGGATCATCCCAACCTTTGGGCCTGGTATCTTGCGGATGAACCGCAGAACTATGGCATATCGCCGGAGAACGCAGAGGACCTGTATCACGCTGTCAAACAGGCGGCACCTGATTTGCCCGTGTTCTTACTCAATAGCGAACCGCAGTTGTTTAAGCGTTATGCATCTGCCTGCGACATCTTTGGCGTGGATTGCTACCCCGTTCCCAGTAAACCCATCAGCGTGATCGCGGACTACATCGAGGAAGCACACAAAGCGGTTGACCACAAAAAACCTGTCTGGTTTGCAGCCCAAACTTATGGTTCATTCAAACATGGTGGGCGCATGCCAACGCTTGATGAAGGACGCTGCATGATCTATCTGGCGTTGGCCCACGGCGTCAAAGGGATGCTGTTCTTTGCATACACCTGTGAGGAAATGGGCGGTTCATTACAGAAAACCGATGCAGCTTTCTATGAGATGACACTGGAGATTGGTAAAGAAATCCAAGGTCTTTCAGAGGCCTTAACCGGGCCGGATATTGCTCAGCAATACACGGTCAAAACCGAACAAGGCAAACTACACTGTCGGATGATTGCTGATCAGAAGCACCACTACCTGCTGACCGTGAATCCAACGGATCAAACCATCAAAGCGCGTATCACATCTCCCTTGATCGACAAATTACAAACGCATGTTTCAACTCTGTGGGGCGTGGATCAGGTCGTCATCAATCAAACTGTAAGCGATACATGGGCGCCGTTTGCTGTCAAAGTTTATGTACTTAAAAATGGAGTTACCCAACCATGAAACACAGTTACCTTTTAGGATTATGCCTTTTGTGTTTAGCTGTCCAACTACATGCGGGTGATTCAGCAGCAGAGCGTGTATTGTTCGAAGACCGCTTTGATCAAATGGTAATGAATCAACAATGGCTTATGCGCATCCCCGGCGAGAACCAGGCGAACTGGCTATTGAAAGACAACACACTCCTGGGCAAAGCGGACGCAGGCAAGAATGGCATGCTGCTGCTTGATCAACCCAAATGGAGCAATTACACCGTTACAGTCCAATTCCAATTCATCGAAGATCAACCACGCAGTCTTGGACTCATCTTTCATGGTGCACCACCCAAGGGACGGCATCCAGTGTATTTCACCGGCATGATTTTTGGCGTACAGGAAAACACGGCAACGCTTCATGCGGTCGACCCCGTTTGGCGCAAAATCAAGACAAAAAGCATCAGTCCCTTGGAAGATGGGAAATGGTATCAACTGTGCGTGGTGGTAGAAGATGAAACCATGAAGTGTTTCATCGACGATCAACTCATCATCGAGGAAGCCTATGGCAAAATGCCTCGAGGTGGAGCAGGTTTGCGGCTGAGTTCAGGAGCTGTCGCCAAACTCAAAAATTTCAAAGTCGTCTTAGCGAAGTAAGGATCAAACATGTTTGAGTTGCAACGGCATGCTGATAATCCTGTGCTGGTTCCTCATCCGGATCACCTTTGGGAAAATTTTGCGGTCTGTAATCCTGCCGTCTGGTACGAGGATGGCAAGTTCCTGATGTTGTACCGAGCGGCCGGTGATGATGCTGAGCATCGCATCCACCTGGGCTTGGCAACAAGTGATGATGGCGTGCATTTCACCCGGGTATCCACTGAGCCTGTGTTCAGTCCTATCCCAGGCAATTTCGATGGCGGTTGCGTTGAGGATCCGCGCATCGTCAAGTTCGGGGATTGGTTTTACATCACTTATGCCTATCGTCCATTACCACCGGGACGCTATTGGCTCAACGAGCAATCCCTGGCCTTCATGCCAAAGGAACCAGCCGAAGCGCCAGTCTTTTATCGACAGAACATGACACAATCCGGCTTGCTCATGAGCAAGAACCTCAAGACATTCCAACGATTGGGACGCATCACAGCAGCGGGAGACGACAATCGAGATGTCATTCTTTTTCCTGAAAAAATCAACAATCAATTTGTCATGCTCCACCGATCCAAGCGATTGATTGGCGAGCAATATGGTTGTGAGCATCCAGCAATTTGGATCGCGTTTTCCAATGATCTGTTGAGTTGGGACGATGGTATATTACTGCTCAAGAATCAGTTTGATTGGGAAAGCAAGGTTGGTGGAGCGACCCCACCAATTCGCACCGAAGCAGGTTGGCTGATGCTTTACCATGCAGTGGATGATGCAGGTGTCTATCGCACTGGCGCTTGCCTTCTGGATATCAACAATCCAACACAGGTCTTGGCCCGTCTACCCAAACCGATCCTCGTTCCACAGGAAGCATTTGAGCTCAATGGACTCTATGGCCAATGTGTATTTCCGACGGGTAACGTGGTTGTTGGAGATACTTTGTATGTTTACTACGGTGCAGCAGACAAATGCATCGGCTTGGCTACCTGTCAGATATCTGATTTGTTGGAAGTTCTAAAAAAACAGAATTGCTACGAACAAGCCTGATCTTGGCATTTGCCTGTAATACATTCACCTGTTATCCCCTGACCTGGCTAATTCGAATCCCTGTTACACTCCCGAAAAGTTCCCTGTTCTGCAAGAACAGGGGATTGGGCAATGTGAACCTTCTAAACTCCGGTTTGTCAGGCGATAACCACAGCCCCAACTACGTTTGACGCGCCATTTTCGAGATTTTCCCTGTAAATCAAGCAAGAACAGGGATCTCAAACTAAGACGGGTTGTCGTATCCCAGAGCACACACCGCTTCATCAGGCCGAAAACCGCCGTTTTTCACGGGGTTTTCGGCCTTTTTTGTTTCTGTCTCATCTTGTTTCAGAGACGCCGGTTGTCTCATCCGTTCTCTCGAAATCGCATGTTTTCGTACATTTGGCGCCGAGTCATTTTGACCAGGCGCGGTTTCAACATCTATATGTGACCAGGCATTACAAACATACTCTTTGAGGCTGGCAAGATATCCGGGTGTTTGTGACTTGTGGCGACATGCTAAAAATCACTTCCTATGGTTTACACAATCAGCTCGGATTGACATGGGAGGTCTGATGGTATGATGCACCTTGGAAGTCAATTATTTAGTCTTTAGCATTACAATTTGAGACCATGTATAAATCTGAACCTAAACCGTCTGAGTGCAATCGTATCGTCGCTTTAGCCATACTCGCAGGCGTGGTGATAGCTACGTTGGCTGCTTTGGAATCAACCGTGCCTTGGATTGCATCGTTTTGTGGCTTGCTGGGCGATGGTTGCCAGGATACCGCTGAGTACCAACTGCTCGGATACCCGATTGCGCCGTGGGGTATGATCTATTATGCAGTGTTAGGATTGCTATTCTTTTTCAAACGCCCCTTTCTGTTCTGGGCTGTGATGTTGGGTGTTGGAGGAGAGCTGGTATTTGCCAGAATCATGGTTGAAGGTCGCTTCGCCTGTGTGTTCTGCGTAGCTAATCTCCTGGTGATATTGGTTCTACTGCTATGTCACCTAGACAGGCGTCGCATTTGGAAAATGATCAGTGTGATTGCTCTGACGTATATCGTTTCGAGCTTGCTGATCGTAAATGCAGACACATCAACACAGTCACACAATCCAATACTTTCACCTCACACGCCGCTTGCGATCGTAGGGGACCGCACGATTACCGTTGCGGATGTCGAGCAGCCGTTGACATCGGAACTGCATCGCAGACAGCAGGCCATTTACAAGCTCAAGCGACTGGTACTGGATACAAAAATCGACGATATCCTTTTGGAGATCGAAGCTCAGTCAATGGGCATCACTGTCGATGCATTGCTAGACAAAGTTCGCAGCCAAATCAGCCCCCCTGCTGAGCATATTATTGATCATTACTATGACAGTCAGTTGTATAAACAGTGGGGTTCATGGACTGGCAGCCAAGAGCAAATCAAGCAACAGATTCGCAAACATATTCATACCCGTGAAAGCAATCCGTTGGTCCTTGATTATTGCAAAAAGTTGAGGCAAAAATATCCCGTGGTGGACTACTTGACTGAGCCACGAGTGCCTGGAGCCCAATTGCGTATTGGCCAGGCTCCTTCGCTTGGCCCTGCCGACGCCTCGGTTCTGGTGATGGAATTATCCGACTACCACTGCCCAACTTGTCGTGCGGGGCATAAGGTGGTCAAGCAAATCAAGGACAAGTACAAAGACAAAGTTCGGTGGGTCTATAAAGATTACCCACTCAAGAAACATCCAGTAGCCAAGGAGTTGGCATTGGCTGCAAGATTCGCTCATACCCATGGCAAGTTCTGGGAGTTTCAAGAACTTCTATTTTCTGCTGATCATTTACCAACAGTTCAAGACGCTTTGTCTTATGCCCAGGAGTTGGGGCTGAATGTGACATTGCTTAAACAGTACATGTCTGACCCTGATGCAATTCAATCCCTTGAACAGGACGTCACGGAAATTCGCAATGCAGGCATCAGTTCCACGCCGACGTTCATCATCAACGGGAAACTACGCAGTGGCATGCCAACATTTGAAGAATTCAGCACACTGATCGACAAGGCCATCCAAGAGACCGCCAAAGGTAAAAGTGTTGAATAAAGGCATTGCCCAACCCCTTTGAATATTCGCATCTTCATCATCCACAGCCCAATAGACGTAGCCCTTCAGTGATTGGCCATGTATCACAGAAGCGATACATATTGATCGCGCAGCAACGGAATTACACGCTATAATTGATAATTCTGCGACTGCAATTCAATTGCATTAAATTGACAAAATAAAGAAAAACCGCCAATGAATCATCACAACGCTATCGGTACCAAAAACGATAAACCCAATACCAAAGACGGTTTAAAACGAATTCGGACTTTGATTTTGTACACCGCATTGGTGGCAAGCGTGTCCGTACTGCTTTACAAAGTCTACTTGAGCTATGGCAAAGCGATCACCGGCTACGGGGAAGACTGGGAATCATTAGCCATCCTCGACACCAAGCATCCAGACTCCCTCTCCGGCGGAGACCTGACGCATTTCAAGTTTGGCAATATCTCCTTCGAGCAGGAACCCTACAACCTCCACTGGAGACTCTCAGCACTCTTCGACCATGGTGATGGTGTTTTTGAGCGTCCATTTAAAGAAGCAAAATCCTTCAACGAAAAGAATATCTCCGACGGTCTTGGGCCGTTGTATAACGCCAAGTCATGTGCGGCCTGTCATGTCGCAGATGGCCGAGCTGCAGCGCCGTCCATGGAGCGTGGGTTCGAAGGCGTGCTCTTCCGAGTCAGCATCCCAGGCAAAGGAAAACACGGCGGCCCCAAGCATCATCCAGTCTACGGCGGGCAATTGGCTGACCAGGCGAACACTGGATATGACCCGGAAGTCAAACTCAAAATGGATTACCAACTGATCCCCGGTCAGTATCCAGATGGCACCCCTTACACACTGCGTAAACCAATCTACGACCTGTCCGAAACTTACTACGGGCCTTTAGGTGATGATGCCATGCTCTCACCGCGCATAGCATCAGCGGTCATCGGCATGGGTTTGCTCGATGCGATCGATTCAACGGATATCTTGAAGAATGCCGATCCAGACGATGCAAACAACGATGGCATCTCCGGCAAGGTCAATATGGTCTGGGACGTCGAAGCAGGCAAACTGGCTGTGGGCAAATACGGTTGGAAGGCTGAAACGCCAACACTTCGCCAGCAAATAGCCGATGCTGCCGTCAACGACATTGGTATCAGCAGTTCACTGTTCCCTGATCAATCCTGCGGTGACGAGCAACAGGATTGCAAAGATGCCCAGCATGGCACAGTCGGTGATCCCTATGAAATGATGGAAGAGCAAATCAATCAACTGCTGGTCTATCTGGAATTCCTGGCAGTCCCCGCGCGCGATCCAGTCAATCATCCCCAAGCCCTACTGGGTGAAAAATTATTCAAAGAGTCCAACTGCAATGCCTGTCATACCGACACATGGACCACCGGCAACAAGCATCGCCAACGGCGCCTGCGCAATCAAGTCATTCACCCCTATACCGACTTGCTGCTCCATGACATGGGGGAAGGTCTGGCAGACAACCGCCCCACCTTCGATGCCACCGGGACCGAATGGCGGACGCCACCGCTTTGGGGCATCGGTATGTCGGCACGCGTCAACGGCCATACCGACTTCCTGCATGACGGACGCGCACGAAACCTTGAAGAAGCCATCCTCTGGCATGACGGGGAAGCCAAGGCCGCCAAAGAAGCATTCATGAATCTCAAAAAATCAGACCGTGAAGCGCTCTTGGCATTTCTGCGATCGCTGTGATCGTCTATAAAACAAGGCTCATCCGCAGAATCAAGGGTCGGTATCCATGCGATGCTTCAATGATTTGCCAGCCAGGGAACTAGCGCTCCCCGGACCCCTTGTCGAGTTCATGGCTTTCGCGTTTGCAGTGCGCTTCAAACAAGGCAGCGGTTCATGGGGCGATGTCATGCTTGTGCATTGCAACCCCGTCCGCGCCACGCAGCTTGGATGGACCAAACACCTTGAGCAACGCCGGCCACTCACCGGTGATTTTACGAGACCTGCACGCCCCGCACGCCTCCGCCCCCGGAACTTGGCCCTGGAACTTAGCCCCCTGGAACTTGCCCCCGGTTCCTCAAGTTTTCGTTCTGCGGTTTACCATCAGTATCCGTGGACTATCTGGGCGTGCAGGTCTCCACAGACAACCGGTGAGTGGCTAGCGTTACCCCACTGTCGGATACCCCTGTAACGTCCATGGCGTCAGTGCAGCGAA
>CEVF01140910.1_pt1 | contig 17888 bp, 20 predicted proteins | sample 356441 | NCBI WGS metagenome assembly CEVF01 (sample SAMEA2622765, study PRJEB7988) | marine metagenome | biome: marine biome (ENVO:00000447); feature: surface water layer (ENVO:00002042); material: "saline water (ENVO:00002010), including plankton (ENVO:xxxxxxxx)" | depth 5 m | reverse complement strand
TGCTGAGTGAGATTTGGATTTTCAGACTATTTTCAACAAGCTGTTAATGTTTTTTTTAAACCTTATTTCTACAATTACGTTTGCAGAGCAATCTGAGCGTGTTGTTATTAAATATGCAAATGGTAAAAAAAATGGCGTTCAGGCAGCTCTTCAGAAAATGGAACATCATATCCATAGAGAATTCCCAGCAAGATCAGCGATAGTTGCGTCGCTTCCATCATCTGCGTTAGACGGCCTAAGACATAATCCGAATATTGAGTTTATAGAACCTGATGCTATTCGTCACCAATTCACCACAGAGACAACCCCATACGGAATCAAACTGATCCAAGCGGATCAGATTGACGATATACGAGCTAGTAATACGAGTGTGTGTAATTGATTCTGGAGTTGAACTTTCACATCCAGATCTGAATACGAACAACATAACCGGGACAAATGACCTTGGTACCGGTTTATGGTATCAAGACAGCAACGGGCACGGTACTCATGTTCTAGGAACAATTGCGGCAACAACCAATGAATTTGGTGTCGTTGGTGTCATGCCAAGTAACAATATTAACATACATATTGTAAAAGTATTTGATGAATCTGGGTGGGCTTACTCATCAAGTTTAATAGCTGCGTTAGATGTCTGTGTCCAAAATGGTGCTGATGTGGTGAATATGAGTTTAGGAGGAAGTTCTAAAAGCAGATTTGAATCAAGATCGTTTGAAAATGCATATAAGAACGGTGTAATCAGTATTGCCGCTTCAGGTAATAATGGCAGCACTGACTATCTTTACCCAGCTTCCTATGATTCTGTTATCTCGGTAGGAGCGATAGACGAATATAATAATATTGCTGATTTTTCTCAGAGTAACGACCAAGTCGAACTAGTCGCCCCTGGGGTATCCGTGTTGTCAACAGTTCCGCCTGGATCAGCTTTAAACGCATCACTAACAACTGCAATAGAAAAATACCAAGCAAATGCATTGGAAGGCAGTGTAAAAGATACTGTGACGGCGGATCTTAGCGTCTGTGGATTCGGGACATCGACCTGCTATGCTCAGGGTGCAGTTTGCTTATTTGAACGCGGTGAAATCACTTTTATGGAGAAGGCTATGCTCTGTGAAAGTAGTGGGGGAGTTGCAGTCATAATTTATAATAATGAATCAGGTCAGTTTAGAGGTACATTAGGGCCTGTTAACACTAAATAGCGCATCCACAATCAACGCGAAGTGAATAAAGAACTTAAAAACGACATCCAGTTTTTCAAATCGCGTAAAGATTCGGCGAAACCCTTTAAGCCTTCTGAAAAGCCTCTCTACCTCATTGCGCTTTTTGTACATCTCTTTGTCGTATTCCCAAACCGATATGCGATTACTCTTGGGTGGTACCACCAGCAATATACCCAAATCAAAAACCAGCTGCCGGGTTGCATCACCTTCATAGGCTTTATCCATGATAACGTGCGTGCCCTCCCAACCCCTGTTTTTAAAGCCTCTAAGCAAGTCTCGGCCTTCCGGAGCGTCCCCTGCTTGTCCTGGCGATAGCGAAAACGTTACGGCTGTTCTATGGTCAGCTGCAACCATGTGAATTTTTGTTGTCCATCCTGATCTCGACTTACCGATAGATTGTGGACCGTTTTTTTTAACGCCCCTGTGCCATCTGGATGGACTTTCACAGCGGTGCTATCCAGCGACACATGGTCGACCTGTATGTTGATAAAGTCACTCTCTTGTAATGCGGCAAAGACTCGATCCAAAACACCCTGTTTTGCCCACCGATTGGCTCGTGTATAAATGGTATGCCAATTCCCAAACCTTTCCGGCAACCCTCGCCATTTACAACCGTGTTCAGCCACGTACAAAATGGCATTTAACACTTGGATATTCGGTGTTGTCACATTGCCTCGCTGTACCGGCAATAGGTCTTCAATTAATTTGAATTGCGATGATGTTATTTTCATCATCGCATTATATCATCTATTAGTGTTAACAGGGCCTAGGAGACACATCAATATCAATACCCGTTATTTCGGTTTCAAACGAAGCAGGTACGGAACTTATTGCTAATCAAGTTAAAGCCGTAACAGTATCCGTAGCATATAGCGACTATGATTATTATAACGGAACGTCAATGGCGACCCCACACGTATCGGGAGCAGCTGCTTTACTATGGAGTCACCACCAGGAATGTTCCAACATAGAGATTCGTAATGCGTTGAATGCCTCTGCAAAAGATTTAGGAATAGTTGGCCGTGATAATGAATATGGGTATGGACTGGTACAAATAGACGCTGCATACAACTATATCTCTGAAGTTGGATGCGATGTCAATACTGTGAAACCCGAAAAACCGTGTCGTGGAAAAAAGTGTAAGTAAACATATCTGGATCTTTGTTTTGTGTAGCGATAAACAAAGATCCAGATGATCAATTATCATAACGTAAAATAACTGATATAAATTGGCTTTACCATGGCAATGGTAGTTTAGTTTTGTGTGGGATAACGATGATACAATTGACCCATTATGTCTATTAACGGTCGAAGAAAAGTAGCGTAAAGAATGTACATCACGTATTTCTCATATAGGATATAGAATCTGAATATGACTTCAGTCAAATATATAATGAAAATACAAATCGGGGCATGTTTAGTACAGAAAGCATAACATCTATTCCTAGTACAAGGGAAAAGCCGAGAAATATATTTAAGGGCGAACGTTGTCTAGGTGTCCACTCCACATAGATATCCCGTTATTCGAGATATATAAAATACATTTGTTGATGCCTTCTGCGAATTTTACCAATTACACATCACGAACAATTATGGGCAGAATGTATATGAAAATAAGAGAGTTTAGGAATGAAGACTGGGAGGGTGTATGGAATATTTTACAACAAGTATTTAGGAGTGGAGAAACATTCCCAAATGATCCAAATACCTCAGAGTCGGAAGCGCGTGACTATTGGGTTTCAAAACCTAAGTTTACATACGTAGCGATACAAGATGGTACAATTGTCGGTAGCTATCATTTGAAAGACAATCAAATTGGTCTCGGATCCCACATTGCTAATGCGGGTTATGTAGTCAGTCCAAATAATCGGGGAAGAGGAGTGGGAACAGCTTTGGCTGATCATTCATTAAACGTAGCTGTCAATAAGGGCTACACGGCGATACAGTTTAACTTAGTGGTTTCAACGAATAACGCATCGTTAAGATTATGGAATAAGTTTGGTTTCACTACTATTGGTAGGATACCTAAAGCCTTTAGCTACAAAGATAAAGGCTTAGTCGATGCGTATATTCTTTACAAAGAACTGAAGTAACACATTACGAAGATATTCGATAAAACAGCTTAGTGAAAACAATAAATAAAAACAGATTATGTTCTACGTAACACTGTAGCTCCCCATGAATACAGTCCAGAGCAAAGTAAAAGTATGTACTCACCACATTTCTGTGTTGTGCTAGCGCAGTAATCTGCGAGATTGATAAGTGGATCGCAAGATTGTACATGGCCCAAACGGCTGATGTTTTCACTATAAAGCATTGAGCTTTCTAGGTCGTATATATTTTCTATCAAACTTGATGATTCTAAACTTAGATTAGGTGGGATTATCTTTGTGAAATCACTAAAAGATAGTTTTAGCTCATCACACACCTGATTAACTACGTTGTTAATGGCATCCAAATGTGCACTGAGGTATCGTGCGCTGCTGCAAGAAGCTCTATTGCCTTGAAGACGAAAAAGCGATGCGCTTGAGTAAACACTACTTGTTAATAACTCAAGATCTCCATCAGAGTTAGATATTATACAACTGGCAGAACCATCACCATTTACTGTTGAGTCTGGTGGCACTAAACGCTGTTCTCCCAATGAAACAGCATCATGTGATAAAACAAGGATGTCTTTTTTCTCAGGTTCTAAAGCCATCATTCGTGCTATTTTCAAGGCAGAAGAAACGTTTGCACACTGGTTGCCGTTAACTGATAAAAAGGATGTATTCTCTACTCCTGAATTCTGGATAGTGCGTCTGATCGTGTCTTCATCATGAGCAGACCAAGATGAAGATCCAGTTGTGAATATCACGTCGGTTATTTCGGATTGTTCGCAGTTAGTTTCAGAAAAACATCTATTCAACGTATCAGATAACGAGTCTCTGTCATCATCTATTATAGAAGCGACCTCAATTCCCCTTTTCGATAATCGATCTAACAGATCATTGGACCCTGAAAGCTCTCCAATTTCCGTTATTGGAACGCTTTTACCAACTGAATAGTTAATTGCTCGTACGAACACGGGATTGGACCTTTGGAATCTGTTCAAACTTCCACTCTCCTATGGAAATAAATACGTTAAACTAACGCTTCTTCATCATCGGGTTGATTACTAGTTTCATTAACAACGAATTTCATGATCCCGGCCACAGTAGGTTCTCGTAAAAACTGCTTAAGGTTAATATTTATTCCTATTGAGTTTCGGATTTGGGATATGAGCCTGACTGCTAATAAGGAGTTACCACCGACATCAAAGAAATCGTCATCATGCGTGAAGTCATCATGTTCTAGTAACGAGTCCCATTTGGAAACAACCTGGGTGAGAGTATCAGATCCAATATGAGTCTCTCGACGTTCCACTCTGCTCGTTTCAAGTAATTTAAGGCGGTTTACCTTACCGGACGGAGTAGTGGGAAATGTTTCAATATAAGTTATTTTAGTAGGTATTGCATAGGCGGGCAGTTTCGTTTTTAAGTAGTTCCACAATTGGGACTTTGGTATGTCGGGGTTTTTGGGTTTTACGTAAGCGATAATGCGCGCATCACTAGACGAACCCTTGCAATCGACTACTACTACTGAATCATCTACAGATTGGTGACTAGATAATGTGACCTCTAACTCAGCTGGCTCAAACCTAAAGCCCCTTATCTTAACCTGAGAATCTAATCTCCCTAAATATTCATAGTTACCATCGGGGCGTACTCTAACTTTGTCACCAGACTTGTACATTCTATAAGTGGTACCGTTATGATCTACTAGAACAAAATTCTTATCCGTGAGGTCACGATTGTTGAGATAGCCTGAAGCTAGGCCCGGTCCACCTATTAAGAGCTCACCCTCACCTGTGTTACTAGTATTACCATTTTCATCTTGAACTAGTAAGTACGAGCTTGCAGCGCTCTTTCCGATTGGAGGTAAGACTTCCCAACCGCCAATTTTGTCCGGCATCTTATACTCTGTCACGACATGTGTCTCAGTTGGCCCATATTGATTGAATAATCGTGCAGTAGGAACCGATTTAAAAAGCCATATAATCTGCTTCGTAATACGTAGCTGCTCACCTGCAGTAATTACTTCCACCAGCGAGGACGGTACCATCTTAAGTTCTTGCGAAGCTGTTGCTAATAGCTGAAGCGAAACAAAAGGCATGAATATCCTATTTACATCATACGCAATAATTGTCTCTAGGAGTAACTCCATATCTTTTTGAGCTTCAGATGGTGTAAGGACTAAGGAACCTCCTGAGCAAAGCGTTGAAAATATCTCTTGGAATGAGACATCAAAATTTAACGCTGATAGTTGAACTGTTATTGTGCCAATTCCTTGGTCGCATCTTGAGGTGATTTGCCATTCTATGAGATTAGATAGTCCTGCTACCGGCATGCATACACCTTTAGGAGTCCCGGTAGATCCAGAAGTATAAAGTATGTAAGCAGTATTATTTGTTAGAACATCGATATGGGGTTTAGTATGTGGTGTTGCTATATTTAGCTTATTGTTGCCTACATTACTGGTTATGGGAAATATGTGTCTTCGAAAATCGTGAAAAGAACGGCCCGTACCTAAAAGCATAGAAATGCTTGAATCTCTAACTATGTATTCAAGCCGATCTGTAGGGAGATCTGGATCAAGTGGAACGATGGTGGCGTTTAACATCAATATAGCGAGTAAACATGCCATATTGTTTATAGACCTATCAGACCAGACGCCTACTCTATCACCTTCTTTTAACCCAGCAGCAGTTAAGCTATCAGATATTTCGCAAACTATGTTATATAGCTCGGAATACGTTATTTGTGTGGATCCTTGAATAAGAGATACACAATCTCCTTGAGTACGAACATGATCTTTGAAGAGATCTGTCAAGAATACATGGGAATCTGCGCTTCTCGAGTCTATAGGTTCCGCTGATATACTGCCAGCTTCCTGCTTTCCACTTGACATGAAGAACTCCCTAATTATGTGTATAAATATGTTATGAACGAATAAATGAACAGATCACTGACTGACTCAATCTCCAAGCCAAATCATCCTTCTACGCGGCGCCATATTTCAGGAAATATATCTGGATCACTATAGTTCGGTAGCCCATCTAAACGCGAGCACAGGGCATCATTTTGATGAAATGCCGGCTTACCGTTTTCGTATTTCCATTCTGTGTATTTGTTTCCAGCGTCTTGTAGATGGACAGCAACAGCAACTCGGTTTGTATGTGAAAGGTTAGCATCGCTGCCGTGTATAGTACGACAGTGGTGGAAGCTTATGCATCCAGGTTGGACCTGAACTTTCTTGATTCTAACCTGTTCTTGATCATGAATGAGACGATCAACTTTTGTAGAATGAAATGAGCGATGAGATGACTGTTCACTCCAAAGGTGGCTTCCTTCTACGAACATGAGAGGTCCCATATTATCTTCATGTTTATTGAGAGGAATAAAAGCTGTTAGCATTTTGCTGGACGAACAGGTTGGCCAATACTCTTTGTCTGTGTGCCAGCCGATTCCGGTATTTGTCGATGGTGTCTTGTTTATTAACTGGTCGTGCCAAAGCCTGATCGAGTCCGTTCTTGCTAGTCGACCGGCTATCGCACCTAGTGTGGGAGTTAGCAAAGCCTTTAACTCTTTCATGCAAAGCATCGCATAATCGTTGAGTCTTCGCTTATCTTTATCTCCAGGCTTCCATCCTTCAAAGTCTTCGAACATCATTGATATCGCGAAATCACGCTCGCCTCTATAGTAACGTTCAATTCCGTGCATAGCCGAACTGATTATATTCTCTGAGAATAGAGGGCGTGAAATATAGTATCCATCGCGCTCATACTGAAGAACTTCATTTTCTGTTGGTAATACCGAGGATATAGCCTCTGAAATAATATCATCCATAATAAATCATCCATAAAGCTCATTTATACAATCAGGAATGAAACCTTGAGAGTTGTAAAACGTTAGACGATAACAGCAGTATAATTTATCGTTCATGAATATACATTAACTGATTCGAAATACAATCTAAGCAAAGCAAAAGTATGATGACAATATAGATAGAGTCTATATATGGATAATATGCGATGATCATTATGCTAAGAAATACGCAAGCATAATCTAAACCGTAGGTGTGTAGGAAAGACAAAAATAATAACGTGTGTATTTATGTAAATATGATCATTTTACACTTTGAAATATCTATGAGGTGACATACATTAAATGAATTATTCAGTTTGCACTGAATGTAGATCAATATTTAGCACAGAATATAGATGTAAATGTCGATCTATTTGGATAAATCCAACAAAGACAGAAAAACTGCAGCAAAAATATATTCACTAAACATAGGATGTTTGCATGAATTCAGGAAAGGAGATCCTACATCTTTCTACGCTTGACTATATCTACGCGACACACGCTGAAGATCCAATTCCTTTCGTTCTCAATTTCGATACTGATTTAAAAATAAGCACCATAGAAGAATCTTTTTATCAAACATGTAGGGAGTTTCTTGGGTCAGAAGGATGCTTGATAGAAGTTGACGATAAGACAATGGGGTTTGACCTGTCTAAATGCAGAGCTTCCTTTGAGGTGATTGAGTGTGAGATGGATAGGCCTTTAAACACGATCGTTGAAAGGATAACAAATGATCTAGGCGCCCCATTGACGAGAGCATACCTAGTGCGCAGACAATCACTTACTTCAATTATTCTATGTATGTCGCACGCAGTAGCTGATGGATATGGATATTTTATGTTCCTATCCGCATGGGCAGCAAAATGCCGAGGTAATGAGTTTTACTCACCGAACTGCGATCGTAAAGCTCTTACATCCTTCGGGCGATTCGCTATACATAACGACGATAAGAGTCCACTACCTAAGATGCTTCCTAGTTCACATACTTTGATTGTGTCTGAAACAAAAAATGGAAAGCGATTCAGATGGAAGAAAGACTATATATCTGTTCATTCAGATAAGTATAAGAACGTATCAGAAACAGGTAAGCCATCTATTAATGCACTGATATCAGCTGACATTTGGAAACGGAAAACGATAACCGCAAAACATAGTGAAAATAGCGTACTCTATACATATGTCGATATTCGAAGGCATTCGAAGCAAGCAGGTCCACTGTACTTTGGTAATGCCGTATTACCCGTGTGTATCGAAATGCCTGCAGATGATTTAATACAAATGCCGTTATTGGATCTTGCAAACATAATTAAGAAGAACACTGATAAGGCCCCATCTAGACTGACAGAATCACTCAATGAACTAGAAGCATTTCGCATGAAGTATGGGGTAAAGATGTTTGAGCGTACGAGAACATTTTCACCATATGGATGCGTTGTTTCCAATCTTTCGCATATCCCCCTATCCACTATGGATTTTGGGAGTGGGCCTCCAATTGGATTTGATACTGCAGCTGACGGACCGCAATGCCAAGCAAGTATAATATTCAGTGAAGGTAAAAAGTATAGGATATTGGAAACGGAAACAGGGAAATAGTAATGCGCAGAATACACTCATATCTAACTAATAGTCTTCGTATGTTTACCATGTACGCATTGTTTCCGATAACATTTGCACTTGCACTTGTATCAGTACCTCTAATATCCGAATTAGGTGGAGGTGCCTTTCTCACAGGTGGTTTGATCGGGGCTTGTATTTTAATAGTGGTTCGGATATTCGAAATAGTAGTCCCTTTCAGAGTGGACTGGACTAAGAGCAGTGGAGATATGCTGACGGACATTATATATGTAGTCATTGGGGTAATATTCCTGGAAGCGACATTAGCATTGCTTTCACTAGTTCCTAGTTACGATATTTGGTTTGATAACCAATTAATGGTGTATCAAGTTGCTATAGCATGTATATGTGGTGAGTTTGGATCCTATTGGGCGCATAGAAGTTTACATAGGGTCCCATATTTATGGAGATTTCATTCTGTGCATCATAGCCCGTCCCGTGTTTACTCGATTAATGCAGCTAGAGAACATCCATTGGGCTTTATGCTAATACATGGGTTTTGGGCGTTACCGCTTCTAATGATGGGAATCGATGAAATGGCTTTGGCATATTCATATACACTTTTCCTTGTGATAGGGACGTATCAGCATGCAAATTTGGATATAAGAATAGGCCTTCTCAATAGAGTATTTGCAATGACCGAAGTGCACAGGTGGCACCATAATAAAGATTCACGAGAGTCAGATTGTAATCACGGACTAATATTATCTATCTGGGATCAGGTCTTCGGGACATATAAACTACCTGAAGAAAAGGGACCAGTAGAGGTCGGAGTAGAATATAAAGGGTTCCCTATGAGTCTTTATAAACAAATTATGCTTCCTGTTGCTTGGAGTAGATACGCATTCAAAAATGATTGATGTAATAGAATATTCACAGAAAGAACTGAAGGATAAGGATATAGGATGAATGTAGATATCGTTGTAGCTAGAGTTAAAGAAATAGTAACAGAAATACTAGAGGAGGAAGAGGATCTAGATCCAAACATATCAGTACATAACTTTGGATTAGATTCTGTTAAAGCAGCATCTATATGTATGGCCGTGGAAGAGGAATATGATGCTGTTATTCCAGTGGAGTACTTTCTTGATGACCGTAGCATTACGGAATTAGCTCAGTATGTTATTTCACAATCCGAAACACCATCCGGTATGAACTACGGCTAATGAATTCCAATAGCTAAAACAGTTGCGAATATGGGAGTAAGTATGCAGGAAGCGATTGATGAAAATGACAATGCATTGGACTATCGTGAATATAAGTTCGAAAGTATATTGAATGGTACATTTACAAATAGGTATATAGAAGAAGGTGGTAGATATACCACATTATATGAAACATCAAAAAGATTACGATGGAACCCAAGTATTGATATCGGATGGGAAGAACATCGTGATGAAGAATATATACATTCAGATATTGTAAAAATATTCGAAGAGTTCGAATTCTTTCAAGAGCTAAATAAAAAAGAAAAAAGGAGATTTGTACGTGACTACCAGTCATGGCAAATCAGTCAGTTCCTTCATGGAGAACAAGGGGCTCTAATAATATCATCCCAGTTAGTATCCTGTACTCCCGATCTAGATTCCAAATTGTTCTGTTCCTCTCAAACTATAGATGAGGCGCATCATGTCGAGGCGTTCATGAAGTACATGGAGCTACGCAAAATACCGTTATGGAGAGTAAATAACAGTCTTAAAGGTCTATTGCAAAAGACACTGAATGAGGAAAAATGGGATCTAAAGTTTATCGGTATGCATATAATAATTGAAAGCGTTGCGTTAGCATCATTTGCTACGATTAGATCTCAAACAGATGATCCACTGTTGAAGAAACTATTAGAGTATATACTGAAAGATGAATCGCGACATGTTAATTATGGTGTCGAGTTTCTTAAAAATCATCTTTCTAATATGAGGGAAGACGAATTAGAAGAGAGAGCGATATTTGCTTTTAAAAGCTGTGTTCTTATGAAAGAGAGGCTCATTCCATATGATGTATTCAATCAATGGAAACTTGATAGGAATATAGCAGTAAAAACGTATGTAAATAGCCATGTCGTTAGTGAGTATAAGCATAATCTATTTAGCAAGATTATACCGCTGTTAAATAAGATAGGGCTAATTACTAAGGCGCAACACAAAAACTATGTGATGATAGGAGCTGAAAAATACATCGATATTCAACTGGAATTCTGAATAGTTGGTGATCGATCCTATACCACGCAATATGTATACATGTACATTCAAAGTATGCAACAAATACATACACAGTATGTATTCAAGCTGAATACAAGGTAGGAAAATGGCATCTTTATCAAGTCCCACTACTATCTCGAAACTAATCCTTAGTAAGGATAGATCGGATGTTAAGATTGGCATTATTCAATCGAATAACAAAGTGGAGGAAATAGAATTCCGTGAACTGCTATATGGAGCGCGTTGTGTTCTTGGAGAAATGCAAAAGCGTGGCATCAACAATGATACTCCATTGCTTCTCATCACGAACAATACAAAGCTTTTTCTGCAAACATTTTGGGCGGCTCAGCTCGGTGGAATTGCAGTTGCCCCTTTGAGTGCTAGTTATACTGACGTGAATATGTCAAAAGTTCGAACTATTGTAGAGAACTACAGTGCATGGAATATAGTTATAGATGAGAAGTTGTTTACAAAAATAACATCAGCTAGTTCAAATCAAGAACGAAATGAATTTCAAACACACCTCAAACGTACCGTATTCTCTGAAGAGTTATTTGATTCAAATGTAGAAGGGCAGATAGTTGAATCAGACGAAAACGATGTCGCGTTGCTCCAGTTTTCATCAGGTTCTACCGGATTACCAAAAGGAGTGGTTCTGACCAGCAGTAACATACTTACAAACATTATTGATATTGGCACACGAATCGAAGTAAGCGAGAATGACAGGTCTCTAAGTTGGATGCCGTTAACCCATGATATGGGTTTGATAGCAGGGCATTTAGCGCCGTTATATTTCAATGTAGAACACCACATTATGCCTACAACTCTCTTCACTAGGAATCCCATTAGATGGTTAGAAATTGCATCTGAAAAATCAATTAGTATTTTGTCTGCTCCAAACTTTGGAGTGAAACATTTCCTGTCTATATACAAGCGAAAGAAAGATGTACATCTAAACCTGCAAAGTGTAAGGCTTATTTTGAATGGTGCCGAACCAATATCTGCTAAAGCATGTCATGAATTTATGACGATCCTAGGAAAATATAATCTAAGACGAACCGCAATGTATCCAGTATATGGACTTGCTGAGGCCACCGTAGCTGTCTCCTTCCCTGATATTAGCGATGAAATTACGGTCCAGACTTTCGAGGCAGACACTTTACGTTTAGGAGAAAAGGCTCGTATCGGCTCTGGTATGAGTAATGGGAAACGGTGCGTAGATTTAGTGAGCGTTGGTAATCCACTTGATAGCGTTGAGGTTAAAATTGCTCATAACGGCACAATCTGCTCCGATTCCAAGGTTGGCAAGATATTCATCAAAGGGAAGAATGTCACATCTGGGTATTTCCAATCTTCTAAAAACGTAGGACTGTTCGCTGAGGGTTGGTTAGACACAGGTGATTGCGGATTTGTATTAGATGGCCACCTTTATATCACCGGAAGAGAAAAGGACATATATATATACAATGGACAAAATTATATGTTGCAAGATATTGATGACTATTGCGAATCAGTGCTCAACATCGGCCCAGGTAAAGTATTCACCTGTGTAGTTAATGATGGGGTAAATGAAAATGAAACTATAGTTGTTTTCATAAATGCTGATGATAGATCTACAGAACAACATAAAAGGAAGATAAATGTGGAACTTTCAAAATATATTGGAGTTAAACCGAAAGCAGTCGTAAATGTTTCAAGATTCCCTAGAACTACTAGCGGTAAGATACAGAGATATAAATTAAGGAATCTCTATATGGAATCTTTGGGACATAACGAAAAAAAACAATCTGGACATGTCTAGTTTATTAGGAAAGAAAGAATATATGTTAGGCGATCATAGATATTTAATATGTTCAATAATTATATCCTGCGCTCTGGTAGGTTGCGGGGCAGATGTTGAAATGAATGGTCCTTCATCTGAAGGAGAGTATTCATTGTGTTCCTATTCCGATGAGATGTATTCAGGCTACTACGCTTCAGCAAAAATATCATATCCATGCGAACGTGAATCGCAGCCACATGCGGCTATAGTTTTAACGGGTGGTTTCCTTGATAAAAAGGAAACTATGTACTGGTTGTCTGATCATTTAACACATTACGGGTTCACAGTTATAACAATTACGCCGACAACGATTATAGGCCCACCTGTAACATGGCGAGATTCGCATATAGGTGGTTATAATAAACTACTTGAGGAAAACAATAACCCTAGCAGTCCAATCTATATGACGATTAATACGGACGCCATTTCTCTGGTAGGGTATTCATTTGGTGCGGCAGGCGCGTTGATGGCCGCTAATGAACTAGGTTCACAGATTACATCACTTGTCTTATTAGCCCCAGTATACCCCCCGGGCTTTGATGATCTGGATATTGAGAATGTAACTGCAACCTCCTTAATCGTGGGCGGAACGAATGACATTCTATCAACTCCTAAGGTTATTGAGTCCTTACAAAAACGTTTGCAAAATAATGCCCCGTCTTCATTTGTTATTTTTAATAACGTTTTCCACGAGAGCTTTATTTCTATTGGCTCCTACCATAACCTGATGAAAAGTTACATAGTTCCACATCTTGAATACTACTTAGAGAGTAATTCACGTTATCTGTCTTATCTCGGTGGAAGGGACCATGACGAATTTGTAGAGAGCGAAAGAATCTATGATTCTATATTTAATCTGTAATACCATTTTAGTCGAGCGAAGTGAGACCTGAGCATAAAGCTAAAGTAGCAAGAATCACTGATAAATAGACTACTAAATTTCGACATCATCAATGTAGTATCATTGGTATCTGTTAGATCAAGGCTGGATTACTACAGTCTCGGAGAACAGCACATTCCTGGCCATAAGGATCAAGCTACGTCAGTTCTACTGATTGGTAGGTAGGAAAAAGGACAGGTAGTAGTAGTCCACAGGATCGACACTGGTAGTGTTCACGAGTCTTATCATCTCGCTATGTCCAATACTAAATGATATTAGGACATAAAGAGTTTAAATCTAGTCTGTTTTCTGCTTTGAGTCTGTATATCTAGTTTTAAACTAACGCACACCCTATGTCCAATACCAAAAGGTATCGGATATAGCAATCTTTCAATCCACGCACCCGCGTGGGGTGCGACGGTCGGTTGCAACAACAATGTAATCGGTGCCAATTGTTTCAATCCACGCACCCGCGTGGGGTGCGACAACCAAGGAGTTAACGCTGCCAGATACCGCAACAGGTTTCAATCCACGCACCCGCGTGGGGTGCGACTCCGCTATTCTAAGCTAATGAAAAATAGGGCGCTATAAGCTGCAAATCGCTATCCTCAATCATTCGAGCCCAGTTCCATATAGAGTAACCGTTCATTCTAAGACGTTATTCCTGATTTGAACTTCGCGCGATACGCTATTCCCATATTCAAGCACATGGAGATAGCCATCATGTCAACCAAGAAATACCAGCGCCGATCACCGCAAGAGTGGAAATCTCTTGTTGAGGAACAAATTGAATCCGGCTTGTCGGCCCCACAGTTCTGCAAAGACAATGACATTTCCTATGCCAGCTTCAGTGTCTGGAAGCGTCGTTTTCAATCAACAGAATCCCATGCTACAACGGATAATCGCCTGGAGGGTCAATCCGGATTCATTGACTTAAGCAGTTTACCCTCCAGCCCAGAATCCGGCTGGCGCATTACGCTAAGATTAGGCCATGGTGTCGAATTGGAACTGAGCCAGAAATAATGTTCACACCCGAACCCAAGGTCAAGATCTGGCTGTATACGCAACCGGTGGATATGCGTAAATCATTTAACGGCCTGAGCGCATTAGTGACCAATCAATTGCAGGAAGATCCACTGAGCGGAGAGCTTTTTGTCTTCATTAATCGCCGCAAGACTCACATTAAAGTATTGTACTTTGACGGTGCCGGATACTGTATTTGGTTCAAACGGCTGGAACAAGGTCAATTCAATCATCGGCTGTCGGGTACTGACAAGCATGCTTTGGATTGGGCTCGTCTCAAACTATTACTGGACGGTTTAGAAGTGAAAAAGATCCGCCAATATCGCCGCTATTCTCAGGTTGCTTGAGGTATACTACCACACCATGAACGCGCCCTCCGAAACACAAGAACCGACAGAAGATGTTGAGCAAATTCTCACTGAGAATACGCTTCTGCGCGAAGAGAATCAGCAACTCAAAGATCGCGTTGCCTGGTTTGAGCGACAGGTATTTGGGCGCAAGTCGGAAAAACGTCTTATCGACCATCCGGAGCAAGGCAGCCTGCTGACTGAGCCCACCGAGACGCCGCCCGAGCCGGAAGCAAAAGCCAAGGTGTCGGGCTACATGCGAGGTACTGGTAAAAAGCAACGCCCGGATGACTGTGCCACGGACAGCGGCTTGCGCTTTGGTGATGACGTTCCTGTCGCAGTGATTCCAGTGATACCTACTGAGCTGGTGGGGCCAGATGCTGACCAGTATCATATTATCGACACCAAAGTGCGCTTCAAACTGGCGCAGCGCAGTGCGGCTTACGTGGTGCTGCGTTACGAAATCCCCGTTATCCAACATAAAGACAGCCAAGACCTGACGACTGCGGCCATGCCAGATCAAGTGCTGGAGCGCAGCATCGCCGATGTCAGCCTGTTGGCCGGTTTGCTGGTGGACAAGTTCCAGTTCCATCTGCCACTGCACCGTCAACACCAACGCATGGCGCAAATGGGCGTGACCGTGGCGCGATCCTCCCTCACCAACTGGGTAAAACGGGCCATAGAATTGCTACGCCCCATCGTTGATGCGCAATGCCGCCATATTCTGCTCAGCAAAGTCCTGGCGATGGACGAAACCCCAATCAAAGCCGGTCGCCAAAGCAAGGGAAAATTAAAACAGGGCTACTTCTGGCCATTGTACGGTGAAGACCACGAAGTGGTGTTCACCTACAGTGATAGCCGGGGTCGTCGCCATATTGAATCGGTTCTCAAGAATCAGTTCAGTGGTACGTTGATCACCGACGGTTATGCGGCTTACGCCCGTTATGCAGAGCAAACTCAGGGCATTACCCATGCTCAGTGCTGGGTGCACAGTCGCCGGTATTTTATTAATGCCCAGGAGCGTGACCCTCAAGCCAGCGCAGAAGCCATCGAACAAATCGGCCAGTTGTACCAGGTGGAAGAGTCCATTCGGTCAAAGAACCTGATGTGCGATAAAAAGCAGCAATACCGCCTGGAGCACAGCAAACCGGTAGTGGATCAGCTGTTTGACTGGTGCCGTCAGCAATGTCAGCGCACGGACCTGACCCCAACACACCCATTAACCAAAGCCATCAAATACGTCATGACGAGGGAAACCCAATTACGTGTGTTCCTGGAAGATCCGGATGTGCCGCTGGACACCAACCACCTGGAACGGGAAATCCGACCGATTCCTTTAGGTCGAAAAAACTGGCTGTTCTGCTGGACCGAACTGGGCGCCGAGCATGTGGGTATCATCCAAAGCCTGATCAGTACCTGCAAGCTACACGATATTAATCCACATACGTATTTAATCGATGTATTGCAACGAATCAGCCTGCACCCGGCCAGTAAGATTGACGAGTTAACACCACGATTGTGGAAAGAACAGTTTGCAACTAATCCGTTGCGCAGCCCACTCGACACCTTCGAGGAAACGTTAGATGCGAATTGAGGACATGACCGTAGAACAGCTACTGGAGCTGAATCGGGTTATCTGCGATCGGATTGATTATTTGCGGGCTAAGCAGGACCAGAATGTACTGGCACAAATCCATGTCGGAAATCAGGTCTCGTTTAAAACAAACGAGGGCACCGTATTCGGCATTATCATCAAGAAAAACCGGAAGACGGTTATTGTGCTTACAGAAGACAATCGACAATGGAAGCTGCCACCCGGTGCGCTAACCATCGTGAAAGATGTTTGAACCAGTCAGAATTGAGACGTCTTAGAATGAACGCTTACCCTGTAATCGCATCATCAAATCACTCAATCTCGAAATCGAGTGGACGGAAAAACACTTGGCCAAAGCCGTTGAGCAGCAGGAAGAATGGTCCCAACGAAAAGAGATTCTTCTCAGCATGCCTGGCGTTGGCAACACACTGGTCTACACGTTACTTGCCGATCTTCCAGAGCTGGGTGAACTGTCAAACAAAGAAATCGCAGCCCTGGCTGGCTTAGCACCGATGAACCGTGATAGCGGCAACCTCAAAGGTAAACGGCGTGTTAAAGGTGGTCGCCATACAGTGAGAACAACACTCTTTATGGCAACCCTAAGTGCGATCCAATGCAACCCCATTTTGGGCGGTTTTTATCGCCACCTGGTTAAGCAGGGCAAGCACAAAAAAGTAGCGTTAACTGCCGTGATGAGAAAGTTCATCACCATATTAAATTCAATGGTTAAACAGAATGAGTTATGGGCGCACTGAGATTTAATTGGGGCTATTGACACCACAGTCGCTTGTTATTGCGTGGATCATCGTTTAGAACACCTTACTCAATTAAACTGCCGCTTAGCACTCAAACTCAACCACCTTGCGGTCGACCCTAACTGAAGCAACAAACGATCCCACCTCTTTATGGTATTCGTCACTTTCAAATCTACGCAGCGCATCTCTATCTAAAAAGGTGCCGATAAATACAATATCATATGCCGAACCATGTTGAGATTCGTTAACCCCAACTTCAATATTTAAAAGCTCATCAACCTTATGTTTCATGGAGAGCAACTTCTCTTTCATCTCTCCAGCACGCTCTGGATCGGTCAACTTCCACATCGAGATCCTTTTAATCATTTAGTAATCCTTACTACGAGTGAAGGGGCGCTATAACACCTGGGTAACCTGCGCCGCCAGGCGTCAGGTTGAACCTTTTGGTACGCCCGGCATGGGCATAAACTAATGGGGTGAAAGTCCCCTG
>CEVF01066579.1_pt1 | contig 17908 bp, 11 predicted proteins | sample 356441 | NCBI WGS metagenome assembly CEVF01 (sample SAMEA2622765, study PRJEB7988) | marine metagenome | biome: marine biome (ENVO:00000447); feature: surface water layer (ENVO:00002042); material: "saline water (ENVO:00002010), including plankton (ENVO:xxxxxxxx)" | depth 5 m | reverse complement strand
GCCGCGGTTTTTTTTTTGTATGTAAGTCAGCTACCTATCCAAAATTGTCTTCAGGAACCAACTTCCCTGATCAATGAAGCCGCTATAACTTTTGTTTCACTTCACTTTCTCCCCACCCAAAAAAACCTGCTCGGCTTTTAGATTTGGAATATCCGCTTCGGGAATGGACATGATATCATCGCTCAACACCATAAAATCGGCAAACTTGCCCGCTTCAATGCTCCCTTTTTCATTTTCCTCAAAGTTTGAATACGCAGCCCATATGGTCATGCCTTTCAAGGCTTCCTCACGGGTCAGGGCATCTTTCATCTGAAAGCCTCCCTCGGGATAGTTATCCAGGTCTTTTCGCGCCACAGCTGCATAAAAGGTCAAAAACGGATTTACGCGTTCCACTGGAAAATCCGTGCCAAGCGCCACCAGTCCCGCTTTGTCGAGCAAGGTTTTAAAGGCATAGGCCCCTCTGACCCTTTCAGGCCCCAACCGGTCTTCGGCCCAATACATATCACTGGTCGCATGGGTGGGCTGCACCGAGGGTATTATGCCATCTTGAAAGTAATCAAAGTCTTCGGGCGATACCACTTGTGCATGCTCAATCTTCCAACGGCGATCATTTTTACCCTGCAATGCTTTTTTGTAGGCTTTCAAAATTACGACAATGGCCGAATCGCCAATGGCATGGGTATTCATCTGGTAGTCTGAGGCCGCAATACGCATGGCCAGTTCGTTGATCTTGTCAACAGGGGTGACCATGGCCCCAAAATGACCAGGTTTATCAGTGTAGGGTTCTTTTAGGGCCGCACCACGAGAACCCAAGGCCCCATCGCCATATACTTTTACCGACCGTACGTTCAACCTATCGGTTTTTACGATTCCCTTGTTTAAAAAATGGTCAAGATTTTCCTCTGAATTGCTGACCATGGCATAGACCCGCATTTTTAGCTCCCCTGCCTGCTGCAGGCTATCGATAAGCTCGATGGTTTTACGGTCGAGTCCCGCATCGTTAACGGTCGTCAGACCATAATCAAAACAGATGCGCTCGGCATCTTTCAGTGCTTTTATACTGGTATTGGTATCTGGTTTGGGCATTACGGCATCTACCATTGCCATGGGTGCATCGATTAGAACGCCCGTGGCATGACCACTGGTTTCACGAACGATTTCACCTCCTTCAACTTTCGTATCCCTTGTTATGCCCGCCAGTTCGAGCGCCCGTTGGTTCACGAGATAGGCATGGCCATCGACCCGTTCTAAAACAACGGGAGTGTTGGCAAACAGTTTGTCAAGTTGCACACTGGTGGGAAACTCTTTTACCTGCCAATCGTTTTGGTCCCAACCGCGGCCCCGAATAACCTCGGCACCGGGATTCTTTTCATGAAAATCGAGTACCCGCTTCAACGCCTCATCAAAACTTTTGGTGCCGACCAAATCGACAACCTGTTGGTTGAGGCCCAGGCCATAAAAATGGCAATGGGCATCTATCAGGCCCGGAATGATGGTCTTGCCATTCGCATCAACAACCTGCTCTGAAGTGTACGTATCCAATATACTTTCTGAAGTTGAAACCGTTACGAATTTTCCATCCCGAACGGCAAAGGCCGAAGCTTTTGAAAAGGTGCTGTCCACGGTATGGATTGTGGCGTTATGGACTATAAGGTCTACTTGTTCTTTGGTACTGCACGACGATAGCAGCGCTAGAAAAATGGCAAAAATTGAGACTCGCATGTATTAAAGTGATTTGCCGTTAAAGGTACACAATTGTGTCATTAAACCTAACGGCATCAGCTCTGGTGGCTCTCTTTGTTCAATAGATATTCTTCGACCAATCCGTGCACAGTTTCTTCGGAAAGCGGCTTGTTCTTAAAGCCCTTGACCAAATCGTACTGCACTAATTTAAGTTGGTCGTCAGGGTTAAGCGACATGCTCAGCATGATTACCATGGTGTGTTGTAAATAGTTCCTGTCCAGTTGGCCATATTCTTCCATGAACTCCCAGCCCGACATTTTGGGCATGTTGACATCCAACAATAAAATTTCGGGGAGTTGTTTTCGCTTTTCAATCAGTTCAGACAAGAAATTCAACGCTGCCCGGCCATCTCTATACGCATGTATTTCTTGAAAACAACCAGCTTTTTTGAGAATGAGGGTGTTGATGTAATTGGTTACTTCATCATCGTCGATTAAAAGAACAGATTTGAGTTTTTTCACTTTGGGCAAACAGTTTTAAACAATACAATTGGTTAGAAAACAGAGCAAAATATACAACAATTGGCAAAAATCTAATGGTCATCTTCGAATGACGTCATCACAAACTCGACCCTTCTATTTTTCTTTCTTCCCTTTTCAGAAAAATCATTTACAACAGGTAAGTCTTCACCATGACCTTTCCAAGAAATCCTGTTTTTATCCAAGCCCAGTTCTTGTAGGTATTTGGCCACGGTCCACGCCCGTCGTGACGACAGGTATTTGTTATAAGGGTCAGAGCCCAATTCATCGGTATGCCCGTTGATGGTGAGCAAAAGCTTGGGATGTTTTTTAAGGTGCGTATAAATTTTTCTGATGTCTTTCTTCCCTTCCTCTGTCAAATCAAAATTATCAAACTCGAACAATAACTGGTTTAAGACGAAAGGCTTGTTCAATTCGTAGCGCGCATCTCTCAGGTAGGTAACATTGACTTCGTCAAGATAGTAATAAGATGTTTCAACGGGCTTGTTCTCATCAGTCTCCAACCGTATTTTCTTAGATGCCTTGTTGTTCTTGAAGTTGCCGACAACAATATATTTTTCGTAGCCCTTGGCCACAAAATCAACTGAGGCCTCAGTCCACTTTCCACTATCGTACAAAACACCATCGATTTCTAGATTTACATAAGAGTAACGTTCGATGTTGAACCGCTCTAATCTGGGTGGTGACAAATTCTGATTGATGTCTGCCTGTATTTGTTCTTGGGTAAACAATACCGTTAGCTCTTGCATGGCCAGCACAGAGCTTTCTGCAAGACTTGATTGTAGCGATATTCGGTAGAGCTTGCCTTTTTGCAAGGGTTCGCTCAATTCAAATTGGATATACTCGCGATAATCGTTCGGGGCATATAGGTGCAACCCAGCATACCCTTTGCCCTTGAAAGGCTTCTGTTCTCCTTTGAAGTTTTTGGGAATACCCATATCGCCCACACCACACTCATTGAAATAATCTGTGGTGCCCTTGGTCGGGGTCGTCAGAAACTTAATGTCTATGGCAAGGTTGCTCATCTCTTGCGGACATGAGACATACTCTTCAAATCCACCATTGACGACCAAGTTTTGGGCATTGGCCAAAACAGGCAACAAGAAAATAAAAGCTAGTGAAATATTGCGAATCTCCCGAACCATCATGTTTAGATACGACACTAAACACCCGTGTTCTAAAAAGTGCAATGTAGTCAGTTATTACTCTGAACAACTGTTATTTACACTTTTTATTGCATTTGAAACCAATTTTTTGGAACGCCGATTTTTATAGGCTGTCTTGAACAAATGGCTTTGGGCACCATTATTCTGCACCCTTCTTTATCAAAAACTCGGCCCTTCGATTTTGTTGGCGCCCATCATCCGTGGCATTATCTGCAATAGGCTTGGCACTACCATAACCCTTTAGCGCCACCCGCTCTTTTGAAAGGCCCAACCCAATCAGATAAGCGACAATGGCGTTTGCCCGCCTTTGGGAAAGTGCCATGTTGTATTGGTGGCTTCCCCTATTGTCAGTGTGGGCATGGATCTCGATGTTGAAAGCCGGTTTCTTTTGCAAATAATCAAAAAATTCTTCCAGTTCTGCCTCGGCATCGGGGCTCAAACGGTGGCTATCAAAATCAAAATGTACGTTTTTAAAGGCATAGGTCGAATCAATGGCAAAAGATTCATCTTCAGGCGGCCCAGCTTCTTCACCCGAGACAGTGACCATGTCAATATAGTAGTACGCACCCTTCTTCGTTTCGCGCCGTTTGGTCTTTATCTTTCGCGTGCCCGCATTATCGCGAAAATTGCCAAGGGTCAGATAGCGCTCAAAGCCCTTGGCCCTGAACTCGGCCTGAACTTCCAACCAATCGGTCTTATCTTGGTGGAACTCCGGATGGTTGATTTCAAAAAAGTGCATTTTATTGCCCTTGGTGCTATATAGCCTGCCTTTTGATAGATGTTTCTTTGTCTCAAGGTCAATGGGATGGTAGGAGAACAATACCCCAAAATCTTTCACGGCAAAATCAGAGCCTTCGGCCAGGCTTATATAGAACTTTAGCCGATACGTTTTGTTTTTTTCAAGCATTTTTGACAGCTCGACCTGTACATATTCCCTGTAGTCGGCCGGTGCAAAGAAATAAAGCCCGGCATATGCATTGCCATATTTGGGGTGCTGAATGCCGTTAAAGTTCTCTGGCGCGCCCATTACTATACTGCAACTGTTGAAGTAATCAGTGGTGCCTTTCGTGGGCGTGCTCCAATCCACAACATGTTCGTTGAATGTACCCAACGAATTGGGGCATTCAACAAACTCTTCAAAACTGGGGTTTTTGACCAGGTTTTGGGAAAATGTGAAAACTGAAAAAGAAAACAAAAAAACCAATATCCAAATCTTCATCGCCATCAAGACCTTGGTTGTCAATTCCTAAGTTAAGGAATACGACCGAAAGAAGTGATTTACCTAAGGAAACGGATGAAATATTCGTTAAAAGTCAAATTTGTACGACGCACCTGCCAACACTTGAAAGCCCTGTACCCTAAAATTGGCCCAACGTTGATAGTTATTGTTGGCAATGTTCGAGGCCTTGGCAAAGATCGAGAGCTGCTCATTAAAACGATAGCCGACATGGGCGTTGGCATCAAAAAAACCATCCAAGGTTATGATGGCGGATGGAAATTCTGAGGGTGCCGCATTCGGTACAGCGGTGGCAACCAAATCGTCACGCTCGCCCACATAAAACAAATTGGCGCCCATAAACCATTGGTCGGTAATCTGATAATCCATGAAAAGGGAACCTTTCAGGCTGGGTAGGTTCCAGGCAGGGTTGTCGGTCTCCGTATCGTAATCGTACACCTCAGCGTTGATGCCGAGGGTGAAGTTTCGGTTTACATCGATGTTCAGTTCCCCAAAAATTCCCAAGGTCTTGACATCATCATAGAATACTTGGAAAGAATTGCCGTAGTAATAGCCTTTTTCATCGTTTCTGAACAGGTTTTCAGGGTTCAAGAGGAATAGGGGCTTCCTATTTTCAGCGGTGTAAGACCCCTTTATGTTGTATCCTACATTTGAAAACAATTGCCCTTTTAAGCCGACATACCCTTCGTATTGGCGGTCTGTGGGCTGAATGGCCAAAGTGGGCGACACATACGGATTTTCATCCACCAACCCATGATAGGAGTTCTGGTGCAGTTCACCCTCGATGCCACCATAGGCAATAACCGTCTCGTCGACCAACCGATAGGAGGCCGTGACCGATGGATAAATATAGAAACTGCCATTGCTGTTTTCCAAATCGGTACCGTACACAAAATTGGCACCCAGATTCAGGGTCAGGTCATCGCGCAATACCAAAAGACTTGGATTCAAGCCTACCTGAAAATGCCCATAGTCGATGCCTGTCGTGTTCACGGTGTTGTTCAGATCGGCATTTGCAAAGCTTCCGCCCACATAATCGAGTTTTGCCTTGATGGTTACCAACTCTTCAGTGATGGGCAGTTCAATGGTAGGTTCGACCACTACACGGTTTTCACCTGACTCCACGCCGTCCCAAAAACGCCTGAGCAAAATATTTCCACTCTTGAAAAAAGAATCCTCAAGATTTAAGTGGGCCTTGGCCTGAGAGTTGAAATAGTTCTGGCCTTCGTCGATAGCCGCAACAGTGGCCTCGTCAAATTCGTCGTTTTCTATGCCATACCAGTTATAAAACTGGTGGTGCAGACCAATACTTGCCCCCCAATCAAAATCCCGGTCTTTCTTGGCATATGAAACATCCAACTTGGTATTATAAAAGTCTGTATCCAATGGGGTATTCTCAATATCGCCGCGAGAAGAATGGTGGCTCAGACCAAAATCAAGCAAATCTTCACCGCGGTTGAAATCCCTGCTTGTATAAAAATCGACAAGTGCGTTGTTGTAATTGCCGAGGCCTATGGAGGCATAAGAATTGTAGAGCGTTGGCGGGGGGGTCTTTTCCACTTTTGAAGCCTTTGCCTTGGCCGGTGTAAAGGTCGAAGCCACGGGTACCGAAAAAATACTATAGGCGACGGGCTTCTTTTGCAATACGATGGAATCGCCAAAACTCGGACTCGACCTGATCTTAAAGGCATCTGAAACGGTGGGGGAATACGGTTTAACAACAGTAACCGTTTCAGTACCTATATCATTGTCAGTTTCTTGGGCACTGACCCCTACCCAAAGGCTCAAAAAGGACAACAACATCCATATTCTTCTGTCAGTTCGGGCGTAGTCGAGAACTTTTTTATCAGATTGATAGGCGAGACATCTCGACTGCGCTCGATGTGACGTCTTTATTTTTTTCATAAACATTAGTTTTCGTTGGGATCGATTGATGAATTTCTTTCGGTCTCTTTGGATTTTATCACAGAAAGTTCGCCTTGGGCTTCGGCCACGATCTCGTCATATTCTGAAAAGTTTTCGATAACACTCTCCAAAATATAGGTCGCTTGAAAGGCATCGCCCAACTGATAGTAGTTTTTGGCCATGATGATAAGTCCCTTGCCGCCCCATTCTTTGTATCCCGAATAGTCTTTGGCCAATTTTTGAACCGATACGTTCGATGCCTCAAAATCTTGGTTCTTGTTCTTGAAATAGGCATCGTAGTACCATGCTTCGGCAGCCGTTTCGCCCGAAGCTATTTTCTTGACGGTAGAGAACGCGGTCTCGGCCAATTCTTCGTTACCTGTTTCAATGGCCGATCGGGCAATCATGATCTGCGCATCGCTCTTGATACGGTTATCGATATTGGGGGCCGACAATACCTTTTCGGCATAGGCTATGGTCTTGTCATAGTCTTTTTGCCCGTAGTATCCTTTCATAAGGTTTGACTGGGCAAAGGTTCGGTTCTGGTCTATTTCAGCCGTTCTCTCCAATTGTTCGAGATATGGTAGGGCACTCTGATAGTCTTTTCGCCCCACATAGATTTCGCAGACCCTTGTAAGGGCTTGCTCTGTGTATTCGCCCCCACCGCTGTCGGCCACAATTTTAAACCTTTCAAGCGCTTTGTCTTTTTGTCCTTTTGAAAAATAGAGCTGTGCCAAGTTGAAATTTGCCCTCAGTGAATGGATCCCGTTTGGAAATTGACCCAAGTACTGTTCATATCCCTTGATAGCGGCATCTTTGTTGCCCTCTAGATATTTTCTGTCAGCCGATTCAAAACTGGCGTTGTCCAACTCTGCATCGGTAACCTCAACAAAGTCTAGGTCACGCACCCAAGCAGCATATTCATTTACCCTGCCCAAGTCTACATATACCAATTTTGCAGTGGCCACGGCTTGCTTGGCTTCTTGGGTCTCAGGGTATTGCTTGACCACTTGGCGTAATTTTTTGAGGGCCTCTTCTCCCCTGTTCGCATTGTAATGCACCAATCCTTGGCGTAACATCGCCCTCGGCGCAAACCGGCTTCCACCGAATTGCGCGATCAATCGGTCATAGGTTTGAAGGCCCATGGCCTCGCTATCGATCTTTATATAGGTATTTGCAAGTTCAAAAAGGGCATCATCCTGTAGGGAAGATTTTGGATAGCGCTGCAAAAACTGCTTGAACCCATCTATTTTAGCAGCATTCTTACCAAGAAAACCAAGGCTCAAGGCCTGTTGAAAAGCAGCGTAATCACGTTCGGGTCCGTTCATTTTGGCCGCCTCATCATAAGCGGCAATGGCCTGCGAATAGTTGCTCGAAACAAAGTGGCTATCGCCCAAACGCACATAACTGTCGGCCATTTTCTCTTGCTCGACGGTAGCCGAATTGGTCACGTTTCTAAAATATGGCAGTGCCTTTTGGTAGTTCTTTAATTTGAAGTGGCAATATCCCAGATTGTAATCCAGGTCGTTGTACTCCTCGGTAGTCTTAGCGGCTTGGTTTCGGGCAAACCGCTCAAAACCATCAAGGGCCTCTTCAAACCTGTCGAGGCGGTAGGCCGACTCGGCTTTCCAATACTGGGCACGTGCCTCAAAAACAGGATCTGCTGCCTTTTTCAACGACTTTGAAAACCTTTCGAGGGCCTGTTCGTATTCGCCATCGATAAATAACTCTACGCCCCGGTAAAACGCCACTTTTTGATAGGTTTCCTTGCTGGCATATGATTCATTTTCTTCCAGCAATTGCATGGCGCCCTCAAAATTTTTGGAAGTGATGTACGAATCGACCAACAAATCTTGTATCTCGGCTTGGTGTTCGTCCTTCGGATATTTTTCCAAATAGGCCATCATCACCTGTGGTACGGGCTCGTAGGCATTGCCAATTTCATAGCTCAAACGGGCATAGTTCAACAGGGCATCTTTCTCGATATCAGCATTAAAATCCATTTGTGAGGCATTCCTAAAAGCGTTCAGTGCTTCCGGCTTTTTATCGAGTTTCATATAACATTCCGCCAAATGGTAGTAGGCGTTCTGGGCAACGGCATTCGAGCCATTGATGATCTTATTGAACTGTCCTATGGCGCTCTCATAATCGCCTTGCTTATAGTAGCTATATCCCAACAGGTAAAAATCGGTGTTGTTCCATTTGCCCCGTTTACCGCGATATTGCTTTAGATGGGGAATGGCCTTGTCGTACTGCCCGAGGTTAAAATAGCTTTCCCCTATGATCTTGTGCAACTCAGACACCTCTCTGCGATCAGATTTGGGCAGTTGCTTTTCGGCCATGGTAATCGCCTCTTCAAAATTGCCCAGTTTAAAATTGAGGTCTGCCTGGTAGTAGCTTAGTTTTTCGTTCAGAACCTCTTGATCGGTAATCTGGTCAAAACGGGCACTGGCCTCATCGTAATCGTCTTGCTCGTAGGCGATATAGCCCAGATAATATTTGGCTTGCGAGCCATATTTGGGCGAATTGCTGACCTTGCTGAGATAACGCTCGGCCTCTTTGGGTTTGTTAGCGGCGTAGTAGGCATAACCGTTGTTAAAATTGAAGCGCTCCTCGTCTTTGCGGGACATGGCGCTTTTATCAACCTTTTTGTACCATTTTAGCGCATATGGGTATTTGCCCGTTTCAAAATAGTAATCGGCCACATCCATAAAGGCCGAATTTCTCTTGGTGGACGTGGGGTAGTTTTCTACGAACTCTTCCATCAACCGGTCTGCACCACGCTGGTTCAGGCGTATGGCCGCATTGGCGGCATAGTATGCACTGTTGGCCTCGGTCTCGCCGTCGTCTGTAGTGGCTCTTACCTTTTCAAAAAGTGCCTGGGCTGCTTGGTACTGCTGATTGTTGTACAGTGCCAGGGCATCTTGGTATGTTTTATTTGGATTCGAATAAACCTGCGTCTCTTGTGACCGGCATAAAAAAATAACGCCGAGAAATAGCGTCAATAAAGTGATGGATGTTCGATTCATAGTGTTCTACGCTGTTCTGATTCGATTGAAGAAATTGACCGCAAACGCCAATCAATTCAAAACCATAACGTCAAAATCCGCGCCAAAGTATGTTGTGCTGTTTCTTAGTTCATGGTTGATGCTTCAAAGTTGTTCGCAAACTTAGCAAAACTGTTATGATGAATCTTAGTACTTTTGATGTCGATCAGATTTTTTTCAACCTGGAACCCAAAACAAAAAAATGCCCGAAACCATTTTAAAACTGCAGGATGTTGCCATTTTTCAGAACCAGAACCTTATTTTGAACAATGTTACCCTTGAAGTGAAAAAAGGCGAATTCGTCTATGTTATCGGCAAGACAGGAAGCGGTAAGAGCAGTTTTATGAAAACCCTTTACGGAGACCTTCCCCTGAAACAGGGCGAAGGGACGATCGCCGGCTACGACTTGAAGACCCTAAAGGAGAAAGACATACCCTATCTACGAAGAAAACTGGGCATCGTATTCCAAGATTTTAAACTGCTGTCTGACCGAAACGTTCACAACAACCTTCGTTTTGTGCTCAAGGCCACTGGCTGGAAAGACCCCTCTAAAATGGAAGCCAAAATCGAAGAGGTGCTCGATAAGGTCGGCATGAAGACCAAAGGGTTCAAATTTCCGCACGAGCTATCGGGGGGCGAACAGCAACGTATTGCCATTGCCAGATCTCTGTTGAATGATCCAGAGCTGATTTTGGCCGATGAACCCACCGGCAACCTTGACCCCCAGACCAGTGTAGAGGTCATGAAGGTACTGCAAGAAATCAATGAAAGTGGGCGCACGATCATCATGGCCACCCACGACTACGCACTCATCTTAAAATATCCGCACAAGACCATCAAATGTGATGGCGGCAAAATGTTCGAGGTGATACAGAAGGCGGTTTGATTACGATTGTTTTCTGAATAGGCGCATAGTATAAACATTAGCCACGATGTTTATCCAAGACCAAGTACAAAATTCCAAAGTACCAATAAAAATCTGTGTTATTCGTTTCAAAAATCTATTACCAAAAAGATTCACTCTTTTTTGTATAGATTGATAATCTTTCTCACGTTTTTATACTTTGACAACAACTGATTGGCATGTTGCTCATCAATATGAAGTTCTTCCATCAACATCTTGACACCCCTTTTTGTCAGTTTTTTATTGGATAATTGCATGTCTACCATCCTATTGCCCCTTACGCGACCAAGCTTTATCATAATGGCCGTCGATATCATATTGAGCGACAGTTTTTGCGCCGTACCCGCTTTCATTCTGGTGCTGCCCGTAACAAATTCTGGGCCAACGACCAGTTCAATGGGTATATCTGCCACCTTAGACAATGGAGAGTTCTCATTGCAGCAAATACAGCTTGTGACAATGCTATTTTCTTTAGCTTTTTTCAATCCGCCGATCACATAAGGTGTGGCTCCCGATGCAGCAATGCCCAATAAGGTATCCTTACTGTTGATGCCATATTCTTTCAAGTCGTTCCATGCCTGTTCGGGATCATCTTCGGCATTTTCAACAGCTTTTCTAAGGGCGGTATCGCCCCCTGCGATCAGCCCAATGACCCAATCTTCTGAAACGCCATACGTTGGCGGACATTCAGAAGCGTCTAAAACGCCCAGTCTGCCACTTGTACCGGCACCGATATAAAACAATCGCCCTCCTTTTTTCATTCTTGAAACGGTATTATCGACAAACTTTTGAATCATTGGTATGGCCTTTTCAAGAACCAGTGGAACTGTTTTATCCTCATGATTGATACCCGTAAGCAATTCAAGGGTATTCATTTTCTCTAAATCATTGTATCTTGAGGGTTGCTCAGTTGATGGATTGGATATTTTCATGGGATTATTTTAAATTTTTCTTCCTATTAATGCATATAAATAGTCTTTGATGATCAAAAAAACGTTGCCTTTTTAAGGTCTGTTTTATCATATCGGTTTCATTTTTGCTTTTTTAACAGCAGCAAACCCAAAACTGTCATCGTGGCATTCACGGCAATACTGACAAAACCGTAATCAAAATCGAATTTTTTCTTTAGGTACAGTCCAATCAAATAAGTGGTTAATGGGGCCATTAAACAGATCAGAGGCACCCATCTATCCTTGATTTCGATTTTGGTGAACATTCCGAAAAGATAGAGCCCCAAAAGTGGCCCATAGGTATAGCCGGCCACATTGAAAATAAGTGAAATGACATCACCCCTGCTGTTTGAGAACAACATGATGATGATGAAAACTACACATGAAAAGCCGAACAACACCCTATTTTTCAATTTTCTTTTCTCTTCACCGCTTTTCTTTGAAATGTCCAGAAAATCATAGGTGAACGAAGTGGTGAGGGCTGTCAATGCTGAATCGACACTAGAAAACGATGCGGCGATAATACCCAGCAAAAAACTGATTCCGGCCAGTAATCCCAAATGGTTCAGCGCAAGTTCCGGAAACAGTGTGTCGGTGTCGAGCAACTGCCCCTCTGCACCACGGGGCAAAACGACATTATGTTTTTCAGCATAGATATAGAGCAACACGCCCAACCCTAAAAACAAAAACTGGGTCAGTGCCAGTATAAGACTATAGGTGAGCGTGTTTTTTTGGGCATCCCATCGATTTTTGCAGGTCAGTGTTTTCTGCATCATGTTTTGATCCAGCCCCATCATGGCTATGGCGATCAAAATACCTGCTATGAACTGTTTGTAAAAATTATTATTTGATTTGCCATCCCAATCAAATACCTTGAAATACCGATGTTCTGTCACTTCACGTACTGCATCGCCCATTGTGAAATCAAATGATTTCATAATTGCGGCGATGGTCAGCACAGCACCCAGAATCAAAAAAGTGGTCTGCATGGTGTCTGTCCAAACAATGGTTTTTATACCTGATTTATTGGTATATAGCCAAACCAACAGCAAGATGATAATCACCGTGGCAAAAAATGGAATATTCATGGCATCAAAGAATGCAAACTGCAATATTTTAGCTGCGAGCAGCAATCGCAGGGCCGCACCAAAAGATTGGGAAATCAAGAAAAAAAGCGATCCCGTCTTATATGACCTTTTGCCAAACCTTTCTTTAAGATACCCATAGATGGATACCAGTCGCAATCTATAATACAGCGGGATGAGCACAAACGTGATAAAAAGATACCCCACCACATTGCCGAGAATAAACTGGTAGAAATAGAGGTAGTTGTTGCCCACCATACCGGGCACCGAAACAAAGGTCACCCCCGATAGCCCGGCACCGATCATGCCAAAGGCCACCAAAAACCACGGTGATTCCCTGTCGCCCGTGAAGAATGATTCATCACTTCTTTTTCGGGAAGTGAAATACGAAATCACCATCAAAAAGGCGAAATAAACAACAATAACCGATAATACCAATAATGGGCTCAAAACAAAAAGGCTTTTATTTATTCATCAATACAGCTTTACATTGTTGAAATTCTCTAGATACGGTTCCAGTTCTTCCATTTCTTCGAGCATTTCAAGAGATCCGTTGCTCTCTACCCAGTGTCTTAATCGGTCAGAACCGTTGATAATGTCGATGGGCAAGTTGTCGTAATCATATTCATAGGGTGGCTCTTTCCATTCAAATTCACTGCCCAAATGGTGGTACAGTTCACGCATGAGCACTTGTCCGACCTTCCAAGGAGTGAAGATTTTTTTATCGGTCACATGAATTTGAAATCCGCCGCACGGTCTATCGGCATGTTTTTGAAAGGTGGGAAGAAAAGTAATCGGCCGAAGCGCAAAACCTTTTAGGCCCGTATCTTCCATAACTTTTGAAAGATGCTTGCGATAATACGAATAGGGCTCAATTTTCGGGTGCCCCACAATTTCCAAAGACTGTGTTGTGCCCCTACCCTCACTTAGCTTGGTGCCCTCGAATATAACAGTGGCCGGAAATGTGAAGGCACTTTCAATTCTGGGAAGGTTGGGTGAAGGCAGTAGCCAGGGCAAGCCGGTGTCTTCGTAATACATTTCTCGCTTCCATCCGCGCATTTTTATGACCCTTAAATTGGCTTTTCCCCTTGCCCAGTATTTTTGGTGCATTTCGGCCACCTCACCAATGGTCATGCCATGCCTTACGGGTATGGGGTGAAGACCTATGAAAGAACTAAAATTCATGTCGAGCACATTTCCCTCCACGTCAACTCCGTTGAGGGGGTTGGGCCTATCGAGCACAACCACCTCAATATCTTTTGAGGCACATTTTTCCAACAAAAGGGTTAGGGTGTAGATGTAGGTGTACATACGGCACCCCACATCTTGCATATCGACAAATAAGTGGTCAATATGATCCAACATTTCATCAGTAGGCATCCGGGTTTCCGAATACAATGAATACACAGGAATATTAAAGTAAGGATGCACCGTATGGTCAGTCTCTATCATATTGTCTTGAACATCGGTCGAGAACCCATGTTGGGGGCCAAAAATCTTTACAAACCGCTCACCGAATATTTCTTCAAACCTGTACGTGGCGTGAACATACTCGCCGTCAATCGAGGCATTGTGGCACAACAAAGCAACATCGCCCTTAAAAGAATTTTGCAAATCCTTGTCTTTCACCAAGACATCCAGTCCGGTCAGTACCTTGTTCTTCATATCTTTCAATCGCTAAAAAATATGCCCAAGCCAAGATGGTTCTTGACTCGGGCACAACAACAAATTAACTCAAACTATCTCTTTTTCCCACGGAATCTTTTCATTTTATGAGGATGGATTCGCAGGAGTATTGTCGTTGTTATCCCTTTCGGCATTTGGGTAAGGGTAAAAATTTCTGTTGCGCTCAGGATCTGCATCTGATGGACCCGGCCTGTCGAATCTTCTGCTATCTTCAAGGCCCAGGCCCGTCAGGTAAAGCTCGATTCTTCTGTTTCTGTAGATTTCATCCAATATGGCCTGTTGTTCAACTGGGCCTGAATAGGCGGGCAGGTTTGCTCCCACTCCAAAGGCATCCTCTGCTGCCGTTTTGGTCAAAACTCCATCCAGTTCTGCAACGGCATTGGTCAAATCATTGCTCCTCGCATACGCTTCGGCCTTTATCAATAACATCTCACCTGGCAGATATACAGGTATTTCATCCAAATTATCTGACCAAAAACCAATGAGCTGATAATTGGCCGGGTCGTTCACCGGGTCGGGCTGGGTTACATAGAAAGGCACTCTTTCATCATTGGGGTCGGGGGCCAAACTTGCAGGAAGTGCAAAGTTGGCATCCCTTGCCTGGGTCACGTTTTGTGAACCGAACCAAAACGCCAATGGATTGGGTACCGAAGCATCATATTCCCAAGTCGATTGCGCGGCAAGATCTACATTATTGGCTGCGGCAATGGCCTCGCTGTAATTGCCAGCCATCAAGTTGAACCGTGCAAGCAGCGCATCGACAGAATTGCCAAGATCAACCGAACTGAACACTTTGGAAGTGATTTCAGAAGACAGCCCAGACTGGATATATCCTTTCGCCTCGGTCAAATCGGCGATTGCACTTTGCAATACGGCCGAACGATCCACAAAAGGTGCGTCTTCGATGATCTCAAGCGGAATGCTTTCAAAAAACTGTATCAAGGTGCCATGTACCAGGGCCCTATAGAACAATCCGTAGGCCTTGAGCGAATTGGCCGTCGTGGCATCAGCAGCATTATCGGCAGAAGTGATTACGGTTGTGGCCTCTTTTCTGCAGAGCATTGCGTTTGTCCAGATGTTGTTCAATATCTCATTGCCACCATTGATGTCATCGCCTCCTAGCAGAACTTCGTTCTCGCCAAGGTTTCCTGGGTTCAAAAGCCTCAGTTCCCCGGTGTTAAGCCCTGTCAAATGGGTGCTTGTGTAAATGATGCCCGCCCTATCGGTACTCCATCTTTGTTGTACGCCATTGATGAGCGCCACCAAGTTGTCGGTATTGTTAACTACATCGGGCTCTAGGGTCGAGTTCGGATCTAAGTACACTTTATCACACGATGAAGCGAACACGATCAATATGCCCAATACGATTAGATTCTTTATGTCTTTCATGGCTTTTTTTTTTAAAAATTAGTGCTTATCGATAAGGCAAAAGTCATCGGTATGGGAACGTTACCAAAATTCACTGCTCGCAGTAAATTTGATTGCCCACCCGCATTGGTCTCTGGGTCATAGCTGAAAAAGTTGTCGAACGAAATCAGGTTTCTTCCTATCAATGAAACCCTTGTGTTCTTCAAATTATCATTGAACAGGGATGGAAACTCGTACGTGAAGGCCAGTTCCCTTAGCTTGACGAACGAACCATCTTCCATCCTGAACTCTTCAATCGGATAGATGCCTGCTATGTAGCCCCTAGGTAGTTCGCCCGTGAGCTCTTTCTCGGCGAGTCTCCCCAAGCCAACGCCCTGTCTGGTCCTTTTATCCGCATCAAAAATGTCAAAGCCTTGTACGGCTTCCCAAAGCATTGAAAATGAGAAGTTCTTATACGTAAGGTCGGTGCCCAATCCCAGTATATAATCCGGATTTGGGTCTCCGATCACCTTTCTCAATACGTCACCTGTCGGTTGGCCGTTGGCATCACGCTGTGGCTGGCCGGTTGCCAAATCGCCCCTTTCAGGTTGGGGCACTCCGACCGGGGTTCCATCGGTTGATGGGCCTGTCAAGATCAAATCTCCGTTGTCATCCCTAGCAAAATAGGTGCCAAAGAACACTCCCAAAGGCTGCCCTTCTTGTACAACCGGTGGTGCGCCGGCCACATTGGCAATGGTAATATCGCCCCCAATGGTCTCCAAGACCTTATTTCGGTTTCTACTGAAGTTGGCACTAACATTCCAGGTCAGGTCTTGCGTTTTTATCGGTGTCACCCGCGCATAGATCTCAATACCCTTGTTTTCCATGGTGCCGACATTTTCGGTACGCGATGCACCGCCAATCGATGGTGCCAACACCCTACTGACGATTAAGTCTTCAATGTTTTGGCTGTAGTACGAGAAAAGCAATCCTGCCCTATTGTCAAAAAAACTAAGGTCCGCACCTATTTCGAATTCTTTGGTGCGTTCGGGCACCAAGTCCTCATTCCCCAACCGATTGTTTTGCTGTAGGGTAACGTCGTTCAAAAAATCTATCGAAGTGTAACTGCCAAACCTTTCAAATGGTGAGATTGCCGTCAAGTTGCCCGCCTCACCGTAAGAGGCCCTTAATCTTGCCGAGTTTATAAAACTGTCTTCTGACCAGAACGGCTCGTTCGATATGAGGTACGACCCCGATATTTTAGGATAGAAGTTTGACCGCTTATCTTCGTCAAAATTTGTGGCTCCATCAACCCTTCCGGCCAAGGTCAAGAACAGCTTGTCATCATAAGAAAGGGTTTCTTGCAGAAAGAATCCAAAAATATCCAACCTAGAATCGATGGGCAGTGTCTGTAACGGTACGGTGGGGTTTCCTGATGCATCAAGATCCCTACCCTGGGTGCCATCGAACTCCAGTTCGCTGGCTTGAAAGCTGTAACCTGCCGTGGTCTGTGAATTTAACTTTGAAGAAAGATCTAAATCATAGGTGACGTTTATGTCATAGTTCCAATTGAATACCTTGGCTTCTGCTTCGCCTTTATATCCTAAATTGAAATATGCCGGATTCACATTTTCATAAGGATAAACCGGAATAAAGATATTTCCCTTCTGGTTATAAGTATCGACACCCAAAATCTGGTCTATCGTGAGGTTTTCAATCGGATTGATTTTCACGTGCAGACTCGGAATGAAATGGTTCACTTTTTGCGTGATATCAAACGTTTCGATAATGGTCAATGGGTTCACCCTGGTCTGCTCAACGGCCAATAGGTTTCCATTGGCATCCCTTCGTGAAATGTCGAAGACATTGTTGGTTATGTTCATCGAGTTTATCGGACTCCAAAAAACGTTACCATCGGGTTTCTCATCAGAATTGCTATTGGCAAAATACAGACCTAAGTCGTAAGAAATCCAGTCGGCGACGTTGTGGCTGAAGTTTACACGGGCAGAGAACCTTTTATATTTGGTGTTTCTTATAATGCCCTCATTACCGAGATAGCCGATTGAAGCATGGTAGTTCATCTTCTCATTGCCATCGCGAATCGAGAAGTAGTTATCAGTACCTAATCCCGTTTGAAATATGTCGTCTTGATAATCATATCTGGTGGTGCTGAATTTATCTGTGGAAAGATACCTGAACGGTGTAAGTTCACCCGTATCAGGGTTGAACCCAAATATGGGCCACAATCTTCCTGTGAGTGGACTGTTGGCAATAGTTTCAAATTCTTCACCCCTTAAGTTGAGATCCAATTTTTTACGAACAGCATTTACATTGAACGTACTTTTGAAAAACATTTCTG
>CEVF01023430.1_pt1 | contig 18017 bp, 14 predicted proteins | sample 356441 | NCBI WGS metagenome assembly CEVF01 (sample SAMEA2622765, study PRJEB7988) | marine metagenome | biome: marine biome (ENVO:00000447); feature: surface water layer (ENVO:00002042); material: "saline water (ENVO:00002010), including plankton (ENVO:xxxxxxxx)" | depth 5 m | reverse complement strand
TTGTCGTGTCGTGTTAACGCGTTTTGCCTTTTGTGCCGTCTTTGTGGGAATCGTCTACGTGGGGGCGCCGCTTTCGATTTCAAGCAACTGACAAATACGCTCAATCAGTCGATCAACCTCGAACGGTTTCCGCATGAAGTCGTTGGCTCCTGCCTGACGGAGACCATCCACCTTATCCTCTTCAACCATGCCCGAAATGCAGATGATCTGTACGCTGTCCATCGCTTTATCGCTTCGGACTCGCTGGCAAACTTCTTTGCCATTAATGTCAGGAAGCATGACATCCAACACAATCAGATCCGGTTTGTAGTCTTTTACCATCATCCCGGCATCGAATCCGTTGTTTACACTGCGGACCTCAAATCGTCCGTCTCGCTCCAGCACATCGGTGATCAGTTCAACCAACTCGACGTCGTCGTCAACCACAAGAATTTTTCGCTTGCCGCTCTCCAAGGCATCGGTTGGAATCCCGTTTTCACGCATGAATGCGAAGAGATGCTCACGCGGAATCCTTCGGAACCGGCTACCGGGAACTCGAAATCCTTTCAATTGCCCGGAGTCAAAACAGCGAATCACTGTCTGCTGACTCACCTTACAGATTTTTGCCGCCTCTCCCGTTGTGAAAACCGTTTTCATTTTCGTTGAACTACCTTCCTAGCGAATTAAGCTTTAAGGGCGAGACAATGGGCTGAATTTTGTATCTTGAATAAAACCACCAGGACCCCTAGCCCTCCGTGACGCTCCCGATGGTCATGAACCTCCATATCTCACAAGAAATGAAAAGTGACCTAAAGGTTCCAGGTAACTTTCTGAGCCCTCTGAGTGAAGAACTCATCAAACGGGCAAAACTTTCCATTTCTGCCACTCTGCCCAGATTGTAGCGGCCCACTATAATCCGTCAATGTCAATCTATCCCACCCAGCCTCGAAAACTATTTCGCTTTTCCTATCCAATATCGCCGCATGTAGAACCTCCATGCTATCAACAACGACCGTTGATGGATTCGAGTCTCTGCAGCAAGTTGTGCGAAAATTCTCGTTGATCAATGCGTGCGTACTGCATCAATCAACCGGCGACACCTCGACCGAGGGATCAAGATTTGCGACCGTCCAGATGCACCATGAGCAAAGCGACGTCGGCCGGTGTAATACCACTGATACGACCCGCCTGCGCCAGACTTCCCGGTCGAAGCATCGCCAGTTTTTCCTTGGCTTCATTTCGGAGCGATCCGATACTCGCGTAGTCGAAATCATCCGGGATACCTTTTTGAGAGAGCCGCTTTTGCCGCGCCACCTCCACCGTTTGTCGTTCAACGTAGGGGGCGTATTTCACATCATACTCCACTTGCCGGGCAATATCCTGATCAACCCCAGCGAGAGGTGGATGCCTCGCTACCACTTCCTCCCAGGTCGTTTGAGCGCGGCGAAGTATTTTTTCCAACGAATCTCCATCCGCCTCGTGCCTCAGCAAAATCGCCTTCACTTGATCGATTGACTCCTCCTTCACCCGGACCCGCTCATACCGCTTCCGATCCACCAATCCATGGGCATAGGCCAAGGGTGTCAAACGACGGTCTGCATTATCCTGCCGCAGTAACAGGCGATACTCAGCACGACTGGTGAACATGCGATAAGGTTCATCGACGCCGCAGGTGACCAGATCATCGACCAGGACCCCGATATAACTCTCATCACGGGATAGAAGCATCGGATCACGTCCCTCAAGTTTCAGTGCAGCGTTTGCACCCGCCCACAGCCCCTGTGCTGCTGCCTCCTCATAGCCAGTCGTCCCGTTGATTTGGCCGGCAAAGTAGAGTCCCCGCACCTTCCGCGTCTCCAAGGTCGATCGTAATTGCTCGGGTGGACAAAAATCATACTCCACGGCGTAACCGTAGCGCATAATTTGAGCGTTTTGCAGACCGGGAATCATCCGAAACATAGCGTCCTGCACATCCCGTGGCAAACTCGTTGAAATTCCATTGACATAAATTTCTCGAGTTAAGCGGCCCTCCGGCTCAAGGAACAACTGGTGGCGGTCTTTATCTGCAAATCGAACCACTTTATCCTCAATCGACGGGCAGTAACGCGGACCACTTCCCTGAATTTTTCCCGAATACATCGGAGCGCGATGCAAGTTTTCGCGAATCAGCTTGTGGACCTCAGCGTTCGTGTAGGTAATGTAACAGGGAAGTTGTTCAACCGCTAAGTTTCCGGTGAGAAACGAAAAAGGCTGCGGCTCCGGATCACCCGGCTGAAGCTCCGTTGCGGCGAAGTCAATCGTTCGTCCATTGAGTCGAGGCGGCGTCCCGGTTTTAAATCTACTCGTACGAAAACCGAGACGCAAAAGTGCGCCGCTAATGCCGCTGCTGGTGCCCTCCCCTGCCCGACCGCCAGCGGATTGTGCCTCCCCGGTATGCATCTGTGCCCGCAAAAACGTTCCCGTGGTGAGCAGCACGGCAGGTGCGCGGTAGCACGCACCACCGGCCACCGATAACCCACGAATAAATGGCTTGCCGTTCTCTGTTCCTACCAATAAATCGGTGACAATCTCCTGCCGGAGATCGAGATTTTCCTGTTGCTCAACCTGTAGCTTCACAAATTGTTGATAGGCTTTTTTATCAGCCTGCGCGCGAGGACTGTGCATGGCAGGCCCCTTGCGTCGGTTGAGCAAGCGGAACTGGATGCCGGTTGCATCAATCGCTTGACCCATTACACCGCCCAGGGCATCGATTTCGCGCACGATTTGGCCCTTGGCAACACCGCCGATCGCTGGATTGCAGCTCATCTGTGCAACCGTATCGACATTGGTCGTCAGCAGACAACAGCGGGCCCCGAGGCGGGCAGCGGCCAGGGCTGCCTCAGTACCGGCGTGACCAGCACCCACGACAAGCACATCATAATGATAATCAAATGCGGTCATTGACGATCTATCAGGGAGCAAGTAGTTCAAACGGCACGCAATGCATTGACGCGACACGCTAAAAGAGAGACTCGTGCCACATGCAATCCGATTACTCGGACTCATCCGGCCTTTGCTTATTTTTATTTTATTGAGAAAGCTGGCCCGGGATAAGCGGGCCTGAGGCGTGTGCTGCACTGCCGCTCGGCTTTTAGACTATCTCACTCATGGGAGGAATTAACCCGTCAGGCCGCACCAGAGATCGGGCCTTGCGGCGAATGTAGATTGAATAGACCGAAAATCTCTTTTTGGGAGAATCCCATATTTTGAGGAATTGAGCCCTGCGAAGAAAAAATGGCTTCAAATATTTCGCGCTTCTGCTCCAAAATCTCGTCGATGCGTTCTTCAATAGTTGCCTGGGCAAGGAATCGAGTCACGGTGACCGGTCCGGCAGCACCAATACGATGCGCACGATTAATCGCCTGATCCTCGATCGCGGGATTCCACCAACGATCAAACAAAAAGACATATTCGGCAACTTGGAGATTCAAGCCGACGCTTCCCGCGCCGTAACTCATCAGGATGACATGCGTGTGCGGATCCTCACGGAATTGTTGCAGCACTTGCTCACGGATACGCGGTCGAATCTTTCCGTGATATTGCACCGAGCCGAACGACCGAAGTCGCAGAGCTAACCTCTCCAGACTGGCAACATACTGGCTAAATACAATCGCCTTTTTGCCGCTTGCCGCGATTTCTTCAAGCTTCGCAAGGAGATGATCCGCTTTTGCACTTTCATCGGTCACAGGATCAAAGTTGCAAATCTGTTTGAGTCGCAAAATCAACTCAAACACATGCGTTACGCTCGCCTGAGATCCTAACCGGCTCAGGCGAACTGTCCCTTCCTCCTCAACCAGGCGATAGCTTTCACGTTGAGCCGGCGTTAGATCGATCACAGCGTTGCGTACCAGCTTGGGTGGCAAATCAGTCAAAACCTTATCTTTGGTGCGACGCAATACGTAATCCGAGACTCGTTTTGCCATCTGGCTAGCCCGCATTTGCTCGTCCAGCTGGCCGGGTGCAACGAATTCAAATATACCGACTAAATCCTCCACACTATTTTCGACGGGAGTGCCCGTCAACGCCCAGCTCCGCAATCTTGGAATCGCTCGAACTGCAGAGGCAGTCGCGCCTTTCCGATTTTTAATCCGTTGTGCTTCATCTAACAAAACCAGATCATAGGGACGGTTCGTCTCGCGAAGCAAACGATGATCACGCTGGATCAATTCGTAGTTTGCCAGCGTTAGAATTGCATCAGGCCGATTCCATTTCCAGGCGCGCTGCTCCGCATTTCCCGAAATTACATTCAGAGGAATTTCAGGAGCCCACACCGAAAACTCCCGCTGCCAATTCGTAACGAGAGGTTTCGGGCAAATGAGGAGGACACGCCGAATTTGCCCCGCGTGAAGCAACAGGCGGACCGACGTGATTGCTTGCATTGTTTTGCCCAGGCCCATTTCATCGGCCAGCACGGCCGCATAGCGGGGAAACAGAAAAGCGATTCCCGCTATTTGATAGGGGAAGGGATCAAATGGCAGTTGCAGGGACGCCTCGGTAAGCAGTTCCTCCAAGGAGGGCTGCAATAAATACCACAATCGCTCCTCAAGCTTGACCGTATGAGCCGGCGGCTTAATCCGCGTTGCCGGTTGGTTTTTATTCCGTTCCATCCGGCCCGTACTGCGGCGGGAATTTTTGCTGCCATGGCCACGTGGCGACAGTGCCAAATCGAGCGTACCTTGTTCATCTGCAAATACAAACCGATGAACCGCGGGGAGCTTGTCACGCAACTCGAATGAAATAACACCGGGAAAGGGTCCCTCGATAGGACACGACTTCACATCAATTTTTGGTGAGCGATGCAACGCTGTCTGCCAACCAGAACTGAAGAGCGTAACGGGCATCGCCAGATCGATCGGCGTGGTGGAAATTCTTCCCGAATTGGATTCGCTCTCACTGTGTTGGCTCACGGACATCGATCAACCCACCGTAAAATCGCGACGGACTCCTAAAATGATCTGACCTTAGGCAACCCGCTGTTTGCGCGATCCGCCTTGCGCTTCGGAGATTGCCTCGGCGATGCGGCCAAAAGGCTCTTGGAGATCCAGATTCTCGGCGGATATTTCAAGCATCGCTTTACCTTTGGCAAGGTCCTGCTCGTAGTCACAATGCACGCAAACTTTACGCGTGCCCAGATGGGATTTAACAAGCAATCCCGAAAAATCTTGACGTTTGTTTTGCTCTGTTACCACCAGAAGTAACGGAAAATCCACAAGAGGCCTCAGTGCAAGTACATCCTTTATATCGGTCAGTAGAATTGCAGGACGATGTTTAAGTGCGTTGCAGAGTGCCATACCGATTTGCTCTCCACACAGATACTGCCCGAGAGTCGGTCCGTAAAGTATTTCTTGGGCTCGATTCGGTTTGACTGCCGCCGTGCAATGGAACTCCAGAGGACGTCCGCTAGCATTGACCAGCAGCAGCCCTCCGAGGCGGGCCTGAGAGCTATCTGAGGCAATGGTTAAAAAACCTAACCTATTTTTTTCCATGGGGTTGGATGTCTTCATCGAACGGCTCCGCGGGTCACGTTGCACGCTGGCTCACCCTCACTTCCGGATGCTCCACCTGTCAGTATCGGGTGGGATACGGTCTAGACTTGAGCCCCGAATCAGTGCTCGCTGATCGTCTTCTAAAATAGGGCGACCTGTAAAACAATCGCCGCTGCTCGACATGACCGCCGAGGCGCGTTAGAATCGGGACACCTGATTTGGAGTCTGTCTCTTGCCCCGCGTTGTGGCGATTTGGCGGCCCACCAATCCGTAGCTCGTCGCTTACTGTCGCGATCTGCTGCATAAACTGGAGGAGAAACCGCCCCATGTCTCGCGATCCTCAGCAGGCTTCACAACTTTTCTCGCAAATTGACATCACAGCCGGCACTCAGGGCGACAACGCATCAGAGACCCGGGAGCACGAGAGCGAGCAAATCGACCTGCTTCATCAGATTCTCTCTGCCCTGGATCGAAATAACGACCTATTGGAAGACATTGCGGCCAGCGCCCTAGCCAATCAGCGGCAACGAGGAGATGAGTTGCAAAAATGGCGTCAAGCGAATCCGGGCCTCGCCCAGAGTTGCCGTCATGCAGCCGAATCACTGGCACGCGTTCAAGCAGAGTTCCTTCAAAATCTCACCCAAGAGGTGGAAGAAAACTCCGAAGCGATGGAGGAGGGGGAATTTGTGTTTAACGAATTCGTCGACCGATTCGGTCCGCGGCTTGCGCATTTGAACGGAGTACTGCAGATGCTTTCGCAGCTAAGCCAAGGCGGGACAGATCCTCCGCGGCACGATTGACTACGAGCCGTGGCGAGGGCCAAAATTTCAATTCAATTGGGCGGCCAGAGTCACTCCGCACTTTTTGTCCCGCTATGTGAACCCTCGACTTTTTGCCCGAAGAGGCCTATCTTACTCTGTGTCTTCAATGTCGCGAGCTGGCATGTCCCAGCGGCAGCGACATCTAGCGATTGCTTGTTTCTTGTCCAGAATCCAGAGGGTGATCCGTGAGTGGAGGTGAAACCGAGATGGTAGATATGAGCGGTCCTGTGGCCGATGCCCAAGCAGTTTTGGATGCTCACGTGCGTGAGATCGTGCAGTGGCATTTTGACCCTGACACAGGTTGTCCTTATTGGCTCGATCGGGCAAAAAGCTTTGATTTTGACCCCCTCAAAGACATTCAGTCATTTACCGATTTAAAACGTTTTCCTCCGTTCGATGACGAAGATTTGCGGGGTGGACCAATGCGTCGCTGGGTGCCGCGTGCATATGCTGAATCGCCTATTTACGTGTTTGAAACCGGGGGGACTACAGGGACGCCCAAATCACGGATCGTAATCGATGATTTCCGCATTGATTACGAACTCTTTAGTCAAACGATTCCAGATGAATATTTCCCGCCCGGCAGTAATTGGCTGATGCTGGGACCTTCTGGACCACGAAGATTACGACTTGCCGTCGAGCACCTTTGCCAGTTTCGCGGAGGCATCTGCTTTTGCATCGACCTCGATCCCCGCTGGGTGATAAAGTTGATCAAAAAGGGTTGGATGGAGCATCTTGAGGCGTACAAAGCACACTGTATCCAACAGGCCCTGACCATCCTAGATTCGGGTCATGAAATCCGTTGCTTATTCGCAACACCAAAGTTACTAGAGGCACTGGCCTTGGCCCTTGAGGATCGGGGAAGCAGTATCGCTGAAGTGGGAATCACGGGCATTTTTTCGGGTGGTACCGAATTCACACCCCAATGGACACGCTTCGCGACTGAAGAATTGCTGGGCGGACCGGCATCTGAGGGTGGTGTTTACATGACCCCGACCTATGGAAACACACTGATGGGTTTGGCCTGCAGTCGTCCGGTGGTGGCTGATGATGGATACAAAATCGCTTATTATGCCCCCCAACCCCGTGCCGTGCTTGAGGTTATTGACCCTGACAATCCGGACCAGTTGGTGGAATATGGTGCAACCGGCAGAGTGCGACTCACAACACTCACTAAAGAGTTCTTCGTCCCAGGTTTTCTGGAACGCGATGAGGGCGAGCGGGAAGCGCCGTGTCCTCTTTATCCGTGGGATGGTGTGAGTGGTGTGCGACCTTTCCACAAATTGGCCGAGGCAACTACGGTTGGTGTCTATTAATGGATCGATTTTTTTGAAAGACACGACCGATAACAAATCATTCCATCTCGAGTAGAGTGAACAAAATGCTTGAAATACCTGTAATCCGCTGGGGAAAACCATACGAATCTTATGAAAAAAAAGAGATTCACCACTTCATCACTGGCGAGCCCATTGCCACGGTCGATCAAGCTGGCTCGGGAATCGTCAAACGCGACCTGAGCAAATCCCATCTAGCGCGTCAATCGTTGACTGGATTTTCGACACAAGAATTGATTGACCGCACCGCCGCGGCAGCAAAGCTTTTTCGCGATGCAACACTTCCGATGGGCAATGGCACGCAGAGTCCGGTAGAGTTCGCCCGCGCGCAGTCGGCAACCACGGGTCTTCCGGAGCATATGTGCCGAAGCAACATGGAAAAAAATTGCTTTGTTCTTGAGAACATTAAGCATGTGCTCGACGCATTAACACGTGGATTGGACCTTGAAATTCTTCGTCGTGGCTTCGGTGATGAGGGACGAGGAGTAATCGTGAGTTATCAGGCTCAGACCGATGCATTGGGCCTCGTATTGCCCTCGAACTCTCCCGGCGTCCATACGCTTTGGCTCCCCGTGATACCCTTACAAATGGGCCTAGTGCTGAAACCGGGTGGGCTTGAGCCGTGGACCCCATACCGGATGTTTTCTGCATTTTGTGAGGCGGGTATCCCCCCCGAGGTTTTCTCAATCTACCCAGGTGAGGGTGCCGATGTGGGAGCTGCTTTGCTCGCCGGGTCGTCGCGTTGCATGATTTTCGGCGGTGAGGCAACGGTGCAACAATATGAGGGAAATCCGCGGGTGCAGGTGCATGGTCCCGGTTACAGTAAGATCCTCCTCGGGGATGATATTGTGGACCAGTGGGAAGATTATCTCGAATTGATGGTGCAGAGTGTGTTGGCCAATAGCGGGCGGAGCTGCATCAACGCGTCAGGAATTTGGGCGTCTCGCCATACGGAAGAAATCGCAGCTGCCCTGGCTGAGCGGTTAGGGCCGGTCGAACCGCTGCCTCCGGAGGATAGCGAGGCGCAATTAGCGGCATTCACCAACCCGCAAATGGCCACCGGGACCTGGAATTTGATTGAAAGCGATCTGCAGGATTCCGGAGTTACTGATTGCACAAAGTCGTTCGGACCACGACTCGTCGAACACTCGAGCTACGCCTACCTACGTCCGATGGTGGTTCACTGTCGGGATGCGGAGAGGCCGGTTGCCGCAAAAGAGTATATGTTTCCATTTGTGACGGTAGTCGAATGTCCACAAGCAGAGATGTTAAAAAAGATCGGTCGCACGCTTGTCTTATCTGCCATCACCGAAGATCCCGAGTTCCAGCGGCAATTGATCGATGCAACTCACATCGATCGCTTAAACCTCGGTCCGGTCAGCACGATCAAACTCGATTGGCTGCAACCGCATGAGGGTAATCTGGTGGACTTTCTCTATCGGGCAAGGGCCTTGCAAACGGCAAACTCTCGGAGGCAAGGTGTAAGCCCGGCAGTTGAAGCAACCTCTACTAACGCACCCTCCGCATGAAACCGTTCGATCTTCATCCCCAACCCCGGATTGTTTTCGGTAATGGCGTGATTGACCAACTCGGTCAATTTGCCGCATCTTATGATGCTCATCGGGCGTTGGTCGTCAGCGATCCGGGCATCGTAGCAGCGGGGCATGCAGCGCGGGGTATGGCTGCACTTAAAAGTGCCGGAGTCGAGCCACACCTGTTTGATGATGTGCGGGAAAACCCGACGACCGAGGATGTTGAGCGGGGGGTCGTGGCAGCCCAATGTGTGGAGCCGCAATTAATTGTCGGCATCGGTGGGGGGAGTTCCATGGATTGCGCGAAAGGCATTAACTTTGTTTTTTCCTGCGGTGGCGAGATGGAGGATTATTGGGGAATTGGGAAAGCGACCGGCGCACTTTTGCCGATGATTGCGGTTCCAACCACGTCGGGCACAGGGAGCGAAACGCAAAGTTTTGCCTTGATATCTCATCCGGAATCAGGGCAAAAAATGGCCTGTGGAGACCGGCGAGCGGCTTTTCGGCTTGCCTTGCTAGATCCTGAGTTAACGAGAACGCAACCACCGCAGGTTACAGCACTGACAGGAGTCGATGCTATCACCCACGCAGTCGAAACGTTTGTCACAACCAAACGCACCGAGATTTCCATGACCTACAGTCGGGAGGCCTGGCGAATGCTTTCGAAAAATTTTTCGCAAGTGCTGACGCAGTCCGGTGAAATTGAGGCGCGTGGTGGTATGCAACTGGGCGCTTGCTTCGCCGGACTGGCGATTGAAAATTCAATGTTGGGGGCTGCGCACGCGCTGGCAAATCCCCTCACGGCAAAGTACGGCATCACGCATGGGCAGGCTGTTGGTGCTATGATGCCGCATGTTGTGCGATTTAATGCGGAAGTTGCTGAGGTTGAGAGTGCTTACGACGAGCTACTCTCAATGGTGGACTCTCCGGTGGCGGAGGAAACACCGGGTGGCAATGGCTTGGCATCTTTAATCTCAGATTGGTTACGGATGGCCCAACTTGAGACGCGGCTGCAATCACTGGGTGTCGAAAAATCCAGCCTCACTGAATTAGCCGATTTGGCCGCTAAGCAGTGGACGGCGGGTTTCAACCCACGTAAAGTGGAGAGTAAGCACTTGCTCCAGATCTACCTTGCCGCCTTCTGAGAATCCTTGCATGGATTGGATTTGTTCATCGCATATCGCGCGTATCTGCACTCGACTGATGATTGGTCTCTGCAGTGTTCTTGCACCCTGCCTGTATGCAGAAGAACCATCCCGATGGCCGCTCTTTCGCGGTAACTCCGCGGGCACCGGAGTGGCCACTGCTGCACTTCCGAAAAATCTGGAACTGCTGTGGAGCTTTCGTACGGATGATGCGTTTTTCGCGGCCACCGCCGTCATCGCGAGAGGGATTATTTTCATCGGAGATGCCGAAGCAAAATTTTATGCCATTGATCTGAAAACCGGAAAAGAAATTTGGAGCCGTGAAGTGGAACTCGGGTTCCTTGGTTCCGCAGCCGTGCAAGACGGGCGGGTAGTTGTTGGCGATAGCGACGGTGTAATCCATTGCATGGACGCGAAAAATGGAGATACGATTTGGGAACAGAGAACCGATGCAGAGATCAATTCCAGTCCCAACTTTTTCCAGCAAAGCGTTTTGATAGGTTCGCAGAACGGTACCTTGTATCGATTGAATCTCGCAGATGGGAAGATTCTTTGGCAGTACACCATCGAGGCAAGTGGTGGCATCCAATGTGCACCGACCCTGGAAGGCAAACATACATTCATTTGCGGTTGCGATGGTCAACTGCATGTGATCGATGTCGTCACCGGTACCCCGTTGGAAACAATCGAAATCGGAAACCCGACCTTGTCAACACCGGCTGTCTACGGAGCGGATGTTTATTTTGGAACGGAGGGAGCCAAGTTATTCGGGGTGGACTGGCAAAAGAAAAAAATTCTTTGGACTTATCAGAACCCGCGACGGAAAATTTCTTATCGTTCAAGCCCGGCCGTCACGACCGATGCGGTAGTAATCGGTGGGCGCAATCAACTTGTTGAAAAAATTGACCGACGTACAGGCACAAGCCGGTGGTCATTCCGAACCAAAGGTCGCGTGGATAGTTCACCGGTCATTGCAGGAAATAGAGTTTTCGTCGGTTCCACAGATGGCCGGCTTTACGGCCTCGATTTGGAAAGCGGTGATCTGGTATGGTCGTACGATAGTGGCGGTGCTTTTACTGCCTCGCCGGCAGTTGCGGACGGCCGCTTGGTAATCGGCAACGACGATGGAGTCCTCTACTGTTTCGGCAAAAAGGAAGCGTAGCAGGTTCACGACAACCTGAACGCGGAAAAGTAGTCGATGGCAACTGAAAGCACAAAAACAGAAGTGGGTAGCTACTTCATTTCCAACTATCCTCCCTTCTCGCAGTGGAGTAGGGAACTAGTCGGTGAGGTAGAAATGGCCCTGCAACAGCCACCGACCGATTCGCCCCTTGGTCTCTATCTGCATATTCCCTTCTGCAGGAAACGGTGTAAATTTTGCTACTTCAAAGTTTTCACGGAAAAAAGCAGTCGTGAAATAGAGACTTATCTCGCAGCGCTCTGTCGTGAAATTCAAATTCTAAGCACTCTCCCGGTCATACAGCAGCGACCATTTCGGTTTGTATATTTCGGCGGCGGCACACCTTCGGTGCTCAGCAGCAGACAACTTACGAATTTGGTGGAGCGGTTGCGGGAACACATTGGCTGGGAGCGAGCCGAGGAGGTTACCTTCGAATGCGAACCGGGAACGTTGGCCGCATCCAAGGTTCAAACACTCAAGGATTTGGGCGTTACGCGACTAAGCCTGGGGGTTGAAAATTTCAGTGATCGAATACTGAAAGAAAACGGGCGTGCGCATCTGGCGAAAGAGGTTTATCGTGCTTGGGATTGGATTGAAACGGCTGGCTTTAAAAGCGTTAATGTTGATCTGATTGCCGGAATGGTCGGCGAGACCTCCGAAAATTGGACCCGATGCATTGAAAAGACACTAGCTTTCGCTCCAGATAGCGTGACGATTTATCAGATGGAACTACCTTTCAATACGGTGTATTCCAAGGACATGGTCGACTCAGGTGCACATGTCGGTATTGCCGATTGGGCGCAAAAACGAAAATGGGTTGCCGAGGCTTTCGAGACCCTGGAGTCGGCCGGATATGCAGTATCGAGTGGATACACACTAGTACGTGATCCGAAACAGGTCCAATTTAGCTATCGCGATCACCTCTGGCGGGGCAGTGATCTGATTGCCAGTGGAATCGCAAGTTTCGGCCATGTCTCAGGAGTGCATTACCAAAATAAACCAGAGTGGAATGACTACGTCGGTGATTTGGACTCCGGTAAACTACCAATCGGTCGTGCCCTTCGTCCTACGTCACATCAGGCACTCATACGAGAAATGATTCTTCAATTGAAAAAAGGCCGCATTGACGCCGCTTATTTCAAGCAAAAATTTGCTGCCGACATCCTTACTGAATGGAAAGCGGTTTGGGCTCGTTACCATGAAGACGGATACCTTTCAATTGAAGGATCCGAGGTGGTTCTTTCTCGAGATGGGTTACTGCGGATCGACGGTCTTCTGCCTGCATTTTTTGAGGCGGAGCATCAAGGGATTCGCTACACATGAATCTCATATTCAAAATGGGCGAATTCGAGGCACAATTCCCCACCGACCGAATGTATGCCAAAAACCACATGTGGGCCGTTCAAATCGGCGACACATTGCGCTTCGGTTTAGCCGCTTACGCGGTCCGTTTGCTGCAGGACGTTTATTTTTTAGATTGGGAATTAGCGACCGGTACGCCGATACGACAAGGTCACCACATCGGCGATATCGAAAGCAGTAAAGCAGAGAGTTCTTTGCACGCACCACTTTCGGGCATACTTTCAGATTTTAATCAAGCGTTACTGAAGGACCCGTCGGCGATTAATGTGGATAAATATGACACCGGTTGGCTTTTTGAAATGCAAGCTGACGCAACGGGGTTACTTTCTCCAACCGATTATCTCGAACATTTGGAGGCAGTCTGGGAGGTGACCCAAAGAACGATCAAAGGCCAACTGAATCACTGAAGCGGAAATCGCCTGCCTGACTGTTGCGAAGCACCAACAATCGAGATAGGATATTTTAGGCGTTCTGGTGGCATGGCCTACCAAATCTCTTTCCTTTTTCTCTCGAATCGCGTGTATCAGACATGGCAAGCCACATTTCGGTCGTGGTATCTCAGGGACATAGTCACAATCCTGCCAAACGCAGGTTGGAAGAGGAGATCGTGGCTTGCCTGCTGACCGAACCAGCGGTCGAGGTCAATGTGATGCCGCATCTCTACGACCTGAAAGCAGACGGGTCGGCAATGCTTTGCCTGCAAGGCATCTCCCGGGATCTGATCGTGCTGGCGTGGCTTTATCCGCGAGCTACGCGATGGATTCTCAACCGCAACGGAATCGGGGGACAGGAAGGTATCTCATTACTAAAAGAAAACGAGGACGCTGAGGACGATAGCGATGCGAACTCGCCGGAAGACAGCTCAAACCCAGAGCAAGATGCCGAATTGAGTCCGGCACGAGTGATCGAATCACTTGAAATCCCAAACCGTAAAATTTACTGCCTGAATCTTGCGGCTGCCACCGACGCGGATACCTTTATTCGGGAGATTCAGCGCATCGCCCACGAGACGAAAGTCAAAACGGTCGAAACCATCGGTTGGCTAAACGGAACACCAAAGGCAGAGCATGTGCAGCGGATGGCTCAACCATTGCCGGGAAATGTGGACCACGCTATCCCAGTCGTGTCCAAACCGTCCGAACGTGTTGGGAGTCCGATCGAAGAGAAGACCGAAAGACGATGGTATCCGGTTATCGACATGAGCCGTTGCACGAATTGCATGGAATGCATCGACTTCTGTCTCTTCGGTGTCTATGGTGTCGATCAGCAGGATACAATCTTGGTGGAACAACCGGACAACTGTCGAAAAGGGTGTCCAGCCTGTTCTCGTGTATGTCCCGAAAACGCGATTATTTTCCCCACTCACAAGTCTCCAGCGATTGCCGGCAGTGCTGATGTGGCCGCATCCTTAAAGATTGATCTATCAAAACTGTTCGGTGCTCCGGAGGATGACGGGGTCGATGTGGCAGTTCGTGAACGTGATGAACAGCTTTTGCTTGCAGGCCGTGACGTAGTGGGCGATTCGGTTGGCATCGCAAGAAATCAGATTGCAACGCCAACGGCTGAACCGGATGATTTAGATCGATTGATTGATCAACTCGATGCACTCGATCTTTGATTCGCCTCGGCATCCAATGCAGAAATGTCCACGAATGTGCTTTGACCGGCGACCGCAGTCGGAGCTAGAGGTTCCTGATACAACGGCAAGCCCGCATCGTACGCACCAAAATCGTGGTACCAGTGTTTTTTTGCCAACCGGTAAAGGTAGCTCCGCTCGGGTACTTCGTACCCTTCATCCCACTGGGAAGACCTTGGTTGCATTTGTGCCAACTCCTGCCGCGCTGTACCACGAGCCGTGCTGTCACGAGCCGAGTGCGTCTCAACAAGCTGTTCAATAAGGTCAGGACGCTCCAAAACAATGCAACCACGAGTTGATTGGGATGCAAGTTGTCGGAAATCACGGAGAAATTCTGACTCATTGAAAATTTGCCAAAGCGTTTTCTCGTCCTCGATAGATTCAGTGGCGAACTGTACGATCGGACAGGGCTCCACATCGCCCCAAGGACTGATGTGGTGACTAATGCCGGTTGCCGCCGGGCAAAGCGCTTGTCCCTTGTGATCATAGTACGCATCGACCACACCGATCGGTTTCTCCGCGCGAATATTAACGACGAATTGTCGAACCCGTCGTTGTTGCTCGGGGGATAGCGCGAGGGATGGTTCTGCATCGGGACCTACCGGGCGGTACGTATGAAACCAAACGTACATCACGCCCATTTCAATCAAACGGTCGACCCAGTCTTCTTGCACCAGATCGTCAATATTGGTCTGACAAACACTCGTCGCAACGCCCGTTAGCAGCTTATGACGGATACTGTTTTCCAAACCTGCCAAAGTCTTGGAGAGCACCTTCGCTTTGCCTCGACGCTGATCACTGATAATTTCATTTCCCTCGACACTAATTAGTGGCGTCACATTTCCAAGTTCGCGCAACTTTTCAGCCACCGTGTCGGTAATAAAGTGGCCGTTGGTAAATACTTGAAAATAGGCATCCGGGTGATGTGAGAGAATCTCCAGCAATTCCGGATGCATGAATGGCTCGCCACCTAGGATACCAAAAAAGCTATTACCCAATTGCTTCGCTTCACAGATCACCCGATCAACCGATTCGACCGAGAGTTTTTGCTGCGGCGCTGCAACATCGACCCAACACCCCTGACATCGTAGATTGCAACTGTTAACGATCGAGAGATAAATAAACGGTGGAAAATACTCACCGCGTCGCAATCGGTGTTTGAATCGTTGCACCGATCGGACACCTTTGAAGCCCATGTTCCAGAGGAACTTCCACACGAGGCGTTTATCCGTTTCCCGCCAGACGCGTTTGGCCATTTTCAGGTACATGAGCGAGTAAAATCACGCGATTTTTTTGGTGGACTTCTTTTGGGCCAGGACCCGACTCGGGGACCCGTACTGATTATACCGGTTGGCCTGGGATGTTGGCAGGGATCCGATACATGAGACTCTCGACACTGCCGGAGAGACGGTTTAGAGTGGAAGGCGATTCACCCAGATGTGTGCAAATAAGCCATTGTACGAAGAGTCACTAAATATGGTCGAACGAACCGAGGCCGCCTATAAGACTGTGTCGGCCGATTTATTGGCTGCGTCCAACGATTCCGGCTTTTGGCCGGGTCAGCTTTCAAGTTCTTCGCTCTCAACCGCCACTGCAGTGAGCGCTCTTGTGTGCTGCGAATTGGAAATGCAACGAAAAAACTGTCTGCAAGAGGATTGGTCCGAAAAAATTCGTTTGCTAATCTTTGCCGGGCTTCATTATTTGGCAAAACAGCAAAACGAAGACGGGGGCTGGGGCGATACGGATCGTAGTTGCTCCAACATCGCGACGACCATGCTCGTGAGATCCGCATTTCAGTTGGCGGGTGCACCTGCGCATCCAGCGGATCTATTGCCGAATGCCGATACTTACATCAAACGCGAGGGCGGGGTCCGTGGACTACAAAAACGGTATGGCAGAGACAAAACATTTGCCGCACCTATTCTAGCAAACGCTGCAATCGCAGGCATGATTCCCTTTAGCCGCGTGCCTGCGTTGCCGTTCGAGTTGGCGTGCTTGCCCCAGGCAACCTATCGACACCTCCGCCTTCCAGTTGTGAGTTACGCACTGCCAGCGCTTGTCGCGGTCGGGCTTGTGAAATTCATGCATGCTCCTCCACTCAATCCGGTAACCCGTTACATCAGGAAAAGATGTATTGACAGAGGGCTCCGACGGGTTGAGGAAATGCAACCCGAGAGCGGTGGTTTTTTAGAGGCGATTCCATTGACGAGTTTCGTTGCAATGAGCCTCGCTTCAGCCGGATATGCAGATCATCCCGTCGTGGCAGCCGGCATCCGCTTCCTGGCTGATTCAGTGCGCGATGATGGAAGTTGGCCGATCGACACAAACCTCGCAGTCTGGAACACCAGCCTGTCCGCGGCTGCCCTTTGTAAAGGACAAATTTTAAACGGTGCTGGTGAGCCGCGCGCGGGCAGCCCAAATGAGGACGAAAGCCGAGAAGACTTCGCATCAACTGCAGTCAGTAACTGGATTCTGGAACGGCAACACATCCAGCAGCACCCCTACACGGGAGCACTACCTGGAGGTTGGTCATGGACTGATCGCAGTGGTGGCGTACCCGATGTCGACGATACTTCAGCGGCATTGATTGCGTTGCGGGCATTGTTGGATCAGCGAATCACCACTCGGGATTTGCGACATTCGTCGGCATCCCCGATTACTGATGAGCCGGTCCGCAACGCTGCCGAGGATCGGTTTTACTCGGCCGCGTTCCTGGGTAGCGATTGGCTGATGAAGATTCAAAATGAGGACGGTGGCTGGCCAACGTTTTGTCGTGGTTGGGGTAAGCTGCCCTTTGACCGCAGCGGGGCAGATCTGACCGCACATGCCATTCGGGCGCTAACCTGTTGGAAAAACCCGGAGGCAGAGACCTGTTTCACCGAAATGGTCGCCGATCATACCCGCCCCAGCCGGATTGATTCATCCATAGAAAAAGGGTTTACATTTTTGGAGTCCGCGCAAGAAGAGGATGGGCGATGGCTGCCGCTATGGTTTGGAAATCAGGCACAGCAAGATGAAAGCAACCCAGTTTACGGCACCGCGCGAGTTTTAATGGCTTATAGAGATGCGGGGAGATTGGACCAAGTCGAAGCAGAGCGGGGATTTGCCTGGCTACTTTCCGCACAGGATCTGGGTGGCGGTTGGGGGGGCAGTGGGCGTCATATCGCCAAGGGTAAGCCGCATGAACCATCGAGTGTCGAAGAAACTGCGTTGGCTTTAGAGGCTTTGTTGTGTCATCCGCAAATCAAAACCGACCCCTCCATACAACACATGGTTCTGAAAGGACTTGCATGGCTCACCGACAGCATTGAGCGAGGCAATCACGAGCATGCGGCTCCGATCGGGCTCTACTTTGCGAAGCTTTGGTATTATGAGAGACTGTATCCGATGATTTTTGCAACGTCGGCTCTGGCAACCGCAACACGCGTATTTGCAACCGAACACCCACCCTTCACACCCCAGAACCCCCGTGTGCTCCAAGAGCAAGACACGCGTGGTTAAAA
>CEVF01048845.1_pt1 | contig 18192 bp, 18 predicted proteins | sample 356441 | NCBI WGS metagenome assembly CEVF01 (sample SAMEA2622765, study PRJEB7988) | marine metagenome | biome: marine biome (ENVO:00000447); feature: surface water layer (ENVO:00002042); material: "saline water (ENVO:00002010), including plankton (ENVO:xxxxxxxx)" | depth 5 m | reverse complement strand
ATTGAATCTGTAGACAATCCATATAGAATTGATTAGTCTGTAATTATAGAAATATATTTATTTTGGAAAACTGGTCTAACCTTAGAGAAGAATGGCTCCAAAGTACATCTCTTTCAAAAGATGATGCAAAATGGGCCTTAGAGGTTCTTATTGATTCAGAACGAGAATTTTACGAAATAGAAAATAAAATTCAGAAAAAAGAAGATTTTTATCTAGAAATTAAAAATTTAAAAAAGAAAGTTAAGGCTAATATTGCCTTTAAAGAAGACGGTCTTGATGATATATCTTTAAATGCATCAATTTCTAATAAAGTTCAAATTTCAGTTCCAACAAATTTAAACTATCTTTTAAAAGCATGGGCAGCTGCAGAGGGTCGCGATTTATCAAGCGTTGCTTTCCAATGCTTAGAGACTGGGTTAAGAGAAATGAAAAGTAAAGGGTCTATTCCCAGCATTGCCCTTAATAGATACAACGTAGCTTGCCAAAAAAGAATGGCACTAGCTGAGGTTAATAATCTATTAGAAAAATATGAATCGTTTCAAAATAATAATTAGATTTATATGTCAATCAAAATAATTCAAAAAAAGTTGATACTTTTAGGTAAAACCTTTAAGAATTACTTCCATAGAAAAAACAATCTGAGTGAAGGAATAATCTTTACTCTCTATTCTGATAAATTAAACTTACTTGAGGTTGGCTATACGCCAAATAATCAATCCCTTAATAAGATATTACTTGGTAATAAATATATATTATTAGATAAAAAAGTTGGAAATTTGTTTCAACTGAAATTATTGAAAAATACTTTAAATCAATTAAGTATTAAACTTTTAGATGATAGATATTATGAATATACAAATACTACAATTAGATATTTAAATATTTTGGGCTGGCCCATTGGAAATTCTTTGTATAAAAGAAGAAGAATTAAAAAGCAAATCGCATATTCAACAATCTAAATATATTCACAACCTAATGTATCTCTAGTTTCTCTACTTGTTGTTGGATTTATACCATTTGCTGTTTTACAAAATTCTCTCAAAACATCATCCGGTAAGTATACATTTGTAAAATCGGCTCCATTGATTTTTACGTTTTTAAATTGGGTACTATATGCAAAAGAATCTTCCAGATTTGCATTCGTTAAGTCTGTCCCATCAAGATTAGCTGAATCTAACGTAACTTCTCTCAAGTTTGAATTACTCAAATTTGTACCTTTAAGTTTTGCTCCATATAAGCTTGCTCCTTGTAAATCGCAATCTGAAAGATTTGCATCTTGTAAATCGGTGAGATAGAAAGTAGCACCTTGCAAATCTGTGCCAGAGAAATCAAACCCTAATAATGATTGTTTTCCATAATCCATCGCAGCGAATGTAACCTTCGGAAAAAATAAAATTATTGTTAAATAAATTAGAGTTACAGTTTTAATCATTAAAGATCAAAGTCCAAATTAAATTCTAGCCTCTTATGAAACAAATATAAATAATGTGCATTTAATGAGTGCTATATTGTATCAATATTAAAAATTAATTGAATTTTGGATATTGATCCATTTGATGCAATAGTTGTAGGCTCTGGAGCTACTGGTGGAATGGCTGCTCTAACATTAGCTCAACAAGGAATAAAAGTTTTAATAATAGAAGCTGGTCCATTTATTCAAAGAAAAAACTCTTTTTCAAATGAACCCTTAGATACATTTAGAAGGATTTCTTCACTCGTAACAAGAAAGCATGAAAAACAAATCCAACATCCAGGTTATTGGAAGAACAATCCAGAATTATACGCTGATGAAAAGAAATATCCCTATAGTTTTCCTCCCAAAAAACCCTTTCTTTGGACACAGGGTAAACAAGTTGGAGGAAGATCTCTAACTTGGGGTGGAATTACATTAAGACTTGCTGCTGACGATTTCAAACCATCGACTCTAGACGGATATGGTCCCAATTGGCCTATCTCATACAATGATTTAGCTCCTCACTATGACTATGTTGAAAAATTTTGCGGTATTTATGGAAAAAGTGATAATCTTAGTCAAATTCCAAATGGCAAATATAAGGGAGAATTTCCTCTTACGGAAAGTGAACTATATTTTGGTAACCAAGTTAAGACTAAATTAAATTTTCCATTTATTAATTCAAGAGGATTTAGTAAAAACTCTTCTGTAAAAGAGAAATTTTGGCCAAAATCATCAAGCATTGGTAGTTCAATACAAAATGCGCTCAAAACAGGAAATGTTCAAATTCTTGCTAATCATTTAGTTGAATCTTTTGAAACAAATCAAGAAACTGAACTGGCAACAAAAATAAAAATAATCAATACAGAAAGCGGATTAAGAAGTGAATTGAATTGTAAATTAATTTTTCTATGTGCTTCAACTATTTCAACTCTCAGAATTCTCTTGAACTCCGAAAAGAATGTAAGAAGTAATGGATTCAACGATTCTTCGGGGAAATTGGGTAGATACATAATGGACCATGTATCTGTTTGTAGATTCTTCACCTTACCTCACATAGAAAACATCCAATCAGATGAGAAAGCTTCTCTATCTGGGGCTGGAAGTTTTTTTATTCCTTTTGGTTCCAAACTCCCAAATATTTCTAAAATAAATTTTCTTAGAGGTTATGGAATATGGGGTGCAATAAATAGAGTTGGTATTCCAACTTTTTTAAAAAAAAATAAAAATGAGTCGATTGGATTTCTGATATCTCATGGAGAAGTATTACCCAGATTTTCTAATAAAGTAGAACTTTCATCTCAACTTGATAGGTGGGAAATCCCAATACCTTATATAGATTTTGAATGGAGTAATAATGAGTTAGATATGATTGAACATATGAAAAAAACAATGAAAAAAGCAATTACAGCATCAGGTGGTGAAATTAAAAGCATTAGTAATATTATCAATTTCCCTTTTACAAAAATCTTAGATGATAAATCGATAGCATTGTCAAAAAATACACCTCCACCAGGATATTATATTCACGAAGTTGGCGGGGCTCAAATGGGATCTAATGAGGAAGACAGCGTCACAGATTCTTGGAATAGATTGTGGAGATGTAAAAATGTTTTTGTACTGGATGGAGCATGCTGGCCAACATCCTCTTGGCAAAGTCCTACTTTAACTATGATGGCTATATCTAGAAGAGTTTGTTTAAGTATTAAAAAGCTGGTTTAAGTATATTTCTGTAACAGCATTATCACCACATCCGTTTTGTACTAAAAAAGTTGCTATCGCTGAATTAATAAGTTGATACTGGTCCCACCTAGGATTTTTAAGTACAAAATCCTTCATATTAGTGTAGAGGCTTTCTGATAGTTCTGTTTCGAGAGATATTGCATTAGTTCTAGACTTCGATAAATTATTTAAATGATTTTGCTCATTTACACTAAATTCCATAATTTAAAATTTATTCAACAAAAACATAATTATCTATTTTTTTTAATCTGTCAAAAGCAAAGAATTATCTAATATCAAATGAGACTCAAGAAATAACTAGAGCTATCTATCATTTTTGAATTATTTGATTTTTTAGATAATTTTTTTTTAATTTGTCAAGATAAATCAGGAACTGAAATTAAATCATAAAATTCAATAGATTACTACATCATTGTGGAAATGGACGTGGAAAAAAATAAATTATCTGTGGAAAAAACCATCAATTCACAATAAGTATTTAATCATAAGGAATACTAATGAATAGCAAGTCTAGTTAGACTCATTCAAGAAAGAGACATGTGATTCAGTTAATTTCAACCTATTTTCTTAAGATTTAATTTTCTTAGTAGTTTGTAGAGTTAAGGGACCTAGCGGGTGTTGGGAATTTGGATATATTTCATGGTTATGCTGATGAGGCGCAACTATATCAGAATGATGTATATGCATTGATTTTGATAAGTGAACCTTATCTACACTTGATGATAAAATTTCCTCCTCACAAGCACCACTACACTCAGCTTCACATAATTCACAACTTAATCCTATTCCTTCAACATGGTTATGATGGCTTTCTTGAATTAAACCAACATCTTTTTCGAAGCCATACAAATTTGATCTATATTTACATAATGAACAATTCATAGAGTTATTTTTATTTTCATTATTAAATGCCTCCTCAATCCTTTCAACAAAAGTATCCACAACTCTAGGATGAGATGAAAGGTATTTTGCGTCAAAGAATGAAACAAGAGGATGATTTGCAGCAACAATATCTTTTTGTCTCCTAATTCTGCTCACAAGAACACCTGTAAAAAGAAAATAAGGAAAAACAATAATATTTTTATATCCAAGCTTTACTATATGGTTTAATCCAGGCTCAACTAACGGGAAAGTTACTCCAGAAAAGACCGTCTCGCCCCATCCTAAACCTAAGCCCTCAACAATCATTCTTGTAATTTTAGCTACATTTGAATTTGCATCTGGATCTGAGGAGCCCCTGCCTGCCACAACTAGAACTGAATCTGAAGGGACTAAATTAGTATTATTTCTAAAGACTTCCTTCACTCTTTCACAAGCAGCACTGATCATCAAATTGTTAATTCCGAGTTCTCTCCCATAAACTATTTCCATATCATTATTTTCAGCAAAGGTCATAAGAACAGAAGGTATATCATTCTTCACATGTCCCGCCGCAAAAAGCATTGCGGGTATCGCAATAACTTTTTTTATAGACATAAGTTTTAGTTTTTGAAGGCCATCGACTAATGAGGGTTTGGCAAACTCTAAGAAACCGTACTCAACAGTTATGTTAGAAAATCTTTTTTGTATACATTTAGCTAGCTCCTTAAATTCATCAATAGCAATTCTATTCCTACTTCCATGTCCACAGATTAATATCCCTAGGTGGTTATTTTTAGTAGAAATGTTTATATCCAAAATATTATTTTTACTAATATTATATTAGTAAATAAACATTATAAATAGTGATAGAGAATACAAAATTTCTTCAAGTACCTAATGCAAATTCCAAGGAGGCTGCAATTAAGGATGTTTTTTATAATGTTAGTAGTAAAGATTTGTCTAGATACTTTAAAAACTTAAAAAGTAAAGAATACATTTGTATTTGCAGTGGAGGAACTACCTCAAGCTGTGCAAAAAACAATTTAATAACTATCGATTTAAGAAAGAAATTTAATCATATTAAATTTAATAAACGAACAGAGATTGTAGAAATTGGTGGCGGAACAAAAATGGGGGATTTATTAAATTACCTTGAAAATTTTGATCGAACATTTCCAATAGGATTATCTAGACTTCCGGGGGTTGGATACATATTAACGGGAGGTATAAGTCCACTAAGTAGACGCTATGGATTAGCTATAGATAATTTAATATTTGCCAAAGGATTTCTAGGAAATGGAGATTACTTTGAAATAAACAAAAATAAACTTACTAAAAAAGATATGGATATTTGGGAGGGCATAAAAGGGGCTGCTCAATTTTTTGGAATAATTACTTCGATAGGACTTAAGACATTCGTAGCTCATCCGATAATAATCTATGAGGGTTTCATCAATTCAAAAGAGTTAACAGAATTAATTTATGAGGCTGAAACATTCCCTAATAATATAAGCCTTCAATATCTTTTCTCAGATACTATATATATTTATATAGTAATAGAAGTAAAAACTTTACAAGATAAAAATATTGCTGAAAAGTATTTTCAAAAATTCAAAAAATATACTTCATTGAAGATAAACCAATTCAAAAGTATAAATAAAATTAATTTTTTTCCAAAAGAATTAAAATTATTTGAATTGAGAAAAACTCATCATTCCGAAGTAATAAGTTTATTAGGTGAAGATCTAAATAATAATGTTGAAGAATTTATTAGCGAAATAATAGAAATCAATCATCAAAAACCTAACAAATCTTGTTATGTTGCATCTCAACAATTAGGAGGAGCATCATATTCATCTAGATATGAGGAGAGTTCCTTTATTAACAGAGAATGTACTTGGAAACCATGGATATATACTTCATGGGAAAAAAATAACAAAAAAGAAAAAGAAATTGCCATTGAATGGATGAATACTTCGTGGGAGAAGTTAAAAAAGTTTTATCCAAAAATACATCTTGCTCAATTACATAATCATTTAGAGACTCACAATGAGGAAGTCCATCTTGCTTTTGGTCCAAAGTTAAATAAGATGAGATTATTAAAGAACTTTTGTGATCCTTCAGGGAATTTGCCTCCTCTATGAGGTAACTTTATTTAATATCACAATATAATATGTCAAATTTTAAAAAAGTATTAACAACAAATTGGTTTGAGGATCCTAGAGCAAACATTCTTTCTGGAATTGTTGTAGCTTTTGCAATGATTCCTGAAGCTATAGCTTTCTCTGGGATAGCTGGTGTTGATCCCAAAGTTGGATTATATGGAGCTTTCTGCTTATCCATAACAATTGCATTTGTTGGTGGAAGAAGAGGAATGATAACTTCGGCAACAGGGTCAACGGCTCTTTTAATGACAGGATTAGTTTCCTATGGTGAGTCTAAATCGCCTGGACTAGGGTTATCTTATTTAATAGCTGCAGGATTATTAACAGGTATTTTTCAGATTATTTGGGGTTATTTAAGATTAGCTTATCAAATGCGTTTCGTACCCTCAGGGGTACTTAGTGGATTTGTAAATGCGCTTGCACTATTGATATTTCAGGCACAGCTTCCACAATTAGGAATTGGATTAGGAGAAATTAGTGAGAAAAATTTTTCTCAATATCCAGTAAATGGACAAATATCAGTGGTTTGGATCCTAGTAACTATAGGATTATTAATAATATATATAGTCCCAAAGTTTACAAAAGTCATTCCATCTCAATTAATTGCGATTGTTGCAATTACTCTTTTTAGTCAATTTCTTAATTTAGATATTCCAACTGTCAGTGATCTAGGTAACTTACCAGGTGGTTTACCAAGTCTTGCTCTCCCTTTTGGAGAATTTGGAAATGGGAAGATCCCTTTCGATTTATCTACATTAGGGATAATTTTACCTACTTCATTAGCAATTTCTCTTGTTGGTTTAATGGAAACCTTTCTAACACAAGATATATTAGATGATGCAACTGATACAAATTCAAATAAAAATAAGGAAGCAAGAGGACAAGGTATTGCGAATATTGTTGCTTCTCTTTTTGGGGGAATGGCAGGTTGTGCACTAGTAGGACAATCGGTTATGAATACAGATAATGGAGGTAAATCTAGGTTATCAACGCTTTCGTCAGGAATATCATTATTGTTAATGATTATTATATTTAGGAATTGGATTGGAGCTATCCCTATGGCTGCCTTGGTGGCTGTAATGATAACAATTTCAATAAGTACTGCTGATATAAATGGATTAAAAAATATTAAAAGGATTCCAAAAAGTGATACTGCTGTAATGATAACTACTTTTGCAGTAACGATGCTTACCAAACCGCATAATTTAGCTTTAGGAGTTATTGCAGGTGTTGCATTAGCAGCAATACTTTTTAGCCGAAAAGTTGCTAAAGTTATTACTGTTAAAAAATCAGTTAATTCAAAAAGCAAAATAGTTTATAAAGTTGAAGGCCAACTGTTTTTTGTAAGTCGAATGTATTTTCTACAGGGCTTTGATATATACGAACATCCTGAAATAATCACTATTGATATGACATCGGCTCACATCTGGGATCAAAGTGGTGTAGCTGCATTGGATCAGATAATACGAAAATATAAAAATGGAGGATCAAAAGTTGAAATAATTGGTCTAAATGAAGAAAGTTTAAATTTATTTGAAACGCTAGCAGGAATAGAATCCTCGCATTGAAATTAATTATTTTTTAAACTTACTTTTTGATAACAGTACCATAGCCATTGCTGAAATAGAAGATTTCTATGAGATCTCCAGGATGTCTTAGAACATGTTTTATCAAAGTTTTCTGGAGGAGGGACATCTCCTTTCTTCTTATCCCGATTTATTTCACTAATTATTCGATGAACAGTATATTCTGGATGGCCTAGATGCATAATTTGAGTTTGATCTGAGGTCTCAAAAATTGTATAACCAACCTTTTCTCCATAGGCAAGCAAATTTAGTTTCCCCTCTAGTTGCGCTCGTTCCATCTCAGAATCAGGTAACCCTGCAAATCTACTTTGGGGGCATATAAATTCATCATCCTGAGTCCCCATAAGTGGGTGTCCAGGGACAAGACTTTTTAAAGGGTAAACTCCAAAAATTTTTTTATCAAAAACTTTCTTATTAACACCTGCTAAGTATGCCAGTGCAAATCCTGCCCAACATAAACCTAGTGTACTTGCACATTGATATCGTGCCTCTGTCGTTATCTGGACAAATTCGTCCCAATAATTAACTTCCTCAAAATCCAAATGCTCAACAGGTGCTCCAGTAATAATGATTCCGTCAAGAGACTGAGAATAATTGGCTTCTTCCCAAGTCATATAGAGATTATTTAAGTGATTAATATCCCAAGTCTTATAAGAATGAGTCTTCAATTTTATCCAGATAGGTTCAATCTGCAATGGAGAAAGCCCTAGAGGATGCAATAAGTTAAATTCATACTGTTTTCCTAAAGGCATAATATTTAATATGCCTATTCTAAGAGGTCGAATATCTTGTCTCTTTGCTAATTCAGGCTCTATCCATGAAATATGATTTTTTTCAACGTCTCGAATCTTATGATAATTTCTTGGAATTATTAAAGCCACTTATTTTAAATTTTTAACCAATATTTTTCATAGCCTGATCAAAGTCCGACTTTATATCATCAATATGCTCAATCCCCACAGAGACTCGGACCATGGTGGGAGTAACTCCTGCAGAAATTTGTTCTTCTTCTGATAATTGTTGATGAGTTGTAGAGGCAGGATGAATTACCAACGTCTTTGAATCCCCAACATTTGCAAGATGGCTTGCTAATTTTAAGGAATCAATAAACTTTACAGCATCTTCATATCCACCATTTAATGAAAACATAAGCATACAACCCATACCTCGTCCAGTAGTATATTTCTTAGCCCTTTCAAAATAGGGATCATTCTCAAGCCCAGGATAATTCACATTAGAGACCATACTATGAGAATCCAACCATTTTGCTAGTTCCATCGCGTTTGCAGCTTGTCGTTCAATCCGAAGACTTAATGTTTCCAAACCCTGCAAGAGCAAAAATGAGTTAAAAGGACTTTGAGCTGGTCCCCAATCCCTTAGACATTCAAGTCTTGCCCTTAATGCAAATGCTACATTTCTATTATCTGGAACGCCTAGAGATTTACAAATATCACTTCCAAAACCGAAAGCATCCCAGTGAACTAATCCATGATAGGCTGCACTGGGTTCGCTCATTAGAGGGAATTTCCCATTACCCCAATTAAATGTTCCGGCATCAACAATAACTCCACCTATGCTAGTTCCATGACCACCTATCCACTTTGTGGCACTTTCTACAACGATATCTGCTCCATGATCAATTGGTTTTATTAAAGAACCTCCTGCGCCAAGAGTATTATCGACAATTAAAGGGATATTATTTTCCTTCGCCAATTGAGAAAGTCCTTTAAAATCAGGGATGTTGAATCTTGGGTTACCCATTGATTCAATATAAATGGCTTTAGTTTGTTCATTAATTTTTTTCTTGAAACTATCAACATCATCACCCTCAGCAAACTGAACATTTATGCCTAAGCGGGGAAACTGTACTTTAAATTGATTATAAGTTCCACCATACAGAAAAGAAGTTGAGATAAAATTGTCTCCAGCAGTCATACAATTAGCAACTGCAACAAATTGTGCTGCTTGTCCAGAAGATGTGGCTAGTGCAGCAGTACCACCTTCTAAAGCAGCCATCCTTTTTTCAAAGACATCTGTTGTAGGATTCATTAATCTGGTATAAATATTTCCAAATTCTTTTAATCCGAAAAGATTAGCTCCATGTTCAGCATTATCAAAAACATAAGAGCTTGTCTGATAAATAGGAACAGCTCTTGAATTAGTAGTAGGGTCAGGTTCCTGACCAGCATGAAGCTGGAGGGTTTCAAACTTTGGAGTGCTCAAAATATTTAAAGGTCATCTAATATATATTTAGCTAAATAATATAGAAATGAAAATTTAAATTACAAAATCCTTATAAATTTTCTTTTAAAGATGGATAGTTACAAACCATAAATGCTTCAATTTTATCTTTTATAAATTTTTTAATTTTTAAATTATCTTTTCCCTCAAAAACTGGATAAAAATTTTTATCATCTGGACTATTTTCAATTATTGATTTCCAACTCCTGCTCTTATTTTCATGAGCAAAATTTAAAGTTGATTCAAAGTCAAATAAATTTTTAGAATTCTTACAATTTAACTGATCTATTGACTCCCTCAAAATTTCATTTCTAACATTGCAAAGCTGTTTCGCTTTAATAGTATCAGGAAGTCCCATTACGGGTTTATATCTTCTTAATAAATCAAGTTCCTCTTCTAACATTATTTTCCAAACACTTTCTTCTCCCTTAGATAAGTATTTTTTATTAAAGTTAATCATTTGTGCTAAATAAAAATCTAACCATAAATAATAAGTTTTTTCTTCTATAGATTTTTTTGTTGATATTTTCTTAGGCTGAAGTTTAGGTATCAATTTTTGAGCTTTTTTTAAGAATTGCCTATCTTCTCTTTCTAAATTAATTAATCCCCATCTTTGAGTATATTCCCAGAGCTCCTCATATCTAGTAATATCTTCTTGATTCCAACCAAGCTTTTTAAGTTCGTCAGATCGATGTGATAATTCTTTATTCAAAAAATTTCTTAATTCCTTAGAATTTTAACCTTTTGAAGGTTATTCGTAAATATCTCACTAAAAAAGTAATCTTTACTGCAATTCTTAAAAGTAGTAACAATTAGTTTTTAAAATATTTATTAACTATTCTTAGGACTTTTATATATCGTGAATCTTTTTCAATTTCTAATTTAGAACGGTTTATTTTAATTTGTTCAATATCTGTTTTTTTGGAAAAAATACAATCATAAAACAAATCATAATCTTTAAAAATATCTGTTCCTAATAATTTATACCTCATCTCAATACTAACTTTTGGCATTACTGATTCTCTACAATAATTTGTGATTTCTTGAGAATCAATCAAAACATTATAAATATCTTTTTTTTCAGAATTATTTCCATAAAAACTTAAATAAAGTAAATTTATCATTGAACAAATATTATTAGATATGCCATATTGCTTATAAATATTTGGCCAAAATCTAAGTGATTTTAAGCCTTCAAGACCTCCTTGACTTAAAGAAAATTTATTGCACCACTCTACAAATTCTTCAATATCTTTTGGACATCTTTCAAGCTTATTTAGCATATCTGCCAAAACTTGTCCAGCTTGAAAATTTCGAGTGGGCTTTCCAATTGTAGGTAATGACATACTTCCTAATACATCTGCTGTTACAGCATTTAATTGCGAAAAAGTATAATCCATATTTTCGTATATCTTTTTATTTCTTTGTTTTTGGCCTTTTATTATTTCAACTCCATATCCCAATTCTTCAAGAGATATAAGTTGAGAATCAATACTTCTTTTTTTTCTAACAACTGATGAAACACAAGCAGCCTGATCAAAACATTGACTCAAAAGAATTGTATTAATAGTGGGAAGCATGCCAGGCTTATCCTCATGATAATGATTTACAAAACCAGCAAAAATAGAGGAAACATTCTTAATAGCTTTGATATATTGGCATTCTATATTGTGCACTCCTGGTGTTACCTGAATATTAGGAGATAACTGATTTAATATTTTTGCTCCAAGTAGGGCAGTTAAAGAATCTGGATGACAAAAATTTGCAGTAAAACTATCTTTCCTATTTCTTAAAGCACCATGGCGATGAAAACCTGTAAAGAAAGCTAAATCAGGATACTTATCACAAAGAATAAAAGGATCATTATTATTTGTACAGAATGATCCTACTAAGCAAGCAAACAGAACATTTTCTTTTTTTAACTTTCTTCTTAGCTGAATTGCTTCATAAATATCATCCTGAATATGATTACTATTTGAGGCAAGAAAAACAATATCACATTTGAGAATTAGGTCCGCCAAATTATAAGTCTTTTTTTTATTACTGTTACTTTCAAAACTCATTTTTATTATTCTATCAATAATTTCTTTATCCATTTCTACTAATATTTCTTCTGAAAAAGCCCCTAATAAATTTCTGCCTGGGCGAGGAGCTAAAAGTATATTTTTATTTTTGGAATGCATCGCGCAGTTATAGGCTAAAGATGCAGGATATAAACCAACGCTGTAGAAGCCAACCTTACAATCATAAATATTCTTTAAAAATAATTTAAAAGATAGATCATCATTTATATTTTTAAAAAATTTATTATCCATTATTAATCAAGTATTGAGATATCTGCTATTAAATCTTTTATACATATTAGTTCAAATTATCACAAAAGGAAATTCAATAGAAATGAAAAATTCCAAATATTGATTTAAAAGCTATTTTTTAAGTAAAATTAACAATAGCAAATTTATTAATGTAGAAATTAATGGAAATAAATACAAGCACGCTTGAAACTGAGAATCAGATATTATCTTGTAAGAACATTCTTATAATTCAAGATATTGATGGTGTGTGTATTCCACTTGTCAAAGATCCCTTAACTAGAAAAATAAATAAAAATTATATATTCGCAGCAAAAAAGTTCAATGAAGAATTTTTTGTATTGACCTGCGGCGAACATGACGGGTATAGAGGTGTAAATAGAATAATTGAAAGAAGCCTTAAAGATAATATTAAGCCAAGGGAGAAAGGACTCTATCTTCCTGGTTTAGCCGCATGTGGCGTTGAATATCAAGACAATAAAGGCAATATAAGTTTTGAAGGTGTAACAGAAAAGGAACTAAGATTTTTATCAAATGTTCCAAATTTAATTAAACCTCAATTCAAAAAAATTGTAGAAAATTTATTTCCAAGATTAGAAGAAGCAAAAATTAATTTGCACTCCTCTAAATCAATTTGTGAAACAAAATTCTCACCAACCATTAATTTTAATAGTCTTTTTGAATTAGCAAAAAATGACTTAGAAAAAAAGAAAAATATTCAAAAGTTATTTGAAAAGATGATGAATGAAATAATCATTTATTCAGAAAAGGAGGGATTAAAAGATTCATTCTTTCTTCATATATCTCCTAATTTGGGTAATATAGAAGGAAAAGAAATAATAAAATATTCAACAAAAAACGATATTGGATCTACTGATATACAACTACTTTTAAAGGGTGCTGTTAAAGACGCAGGAGTGCTTTTTTTATTAAATGAATATATAGGCTTCAATACAGGGGAAAAACCATTTGGCAATAGTTTTAATTTCAGAAATGCCCCATTCTCAATAGAAGAAAAAATTTCATTTTGTAAAAAATATATTAATAAAGAGGATATGCCATTAATTATTGGAGTTGGAGATACCATAACTTCAACTTTCATTAACCATGATAAATCTTATTCAAGAGGAGGAAGTGATAGGAGCTTTTTAGAATTGATTCAGCTATTAGGGAAATCCTATAAAATTGAAAATAAGATAATATTTGTGGATAGTAGCTCTGGAGAAGTTTTCAGACCATCTACAAAATATTCAGGCTTAGAAGGAATAACTGATGAAGAGGATAATTTAAGATTCGATATTGTTTTTCAAAATGGTCCTTTTGAATATATAAATTGGTTTATTGATTTAGCTAAAAGAAGACATCAAATAAGAAATAAAAATTAAAAAAGTAAAATTTAATTGACTAATAACTTTTTTATTGACATTTTAAAATTATATAGATATTTTATGGAAACAAATTTTCCTGTCATAAAAAAGGAAAGCATTGATACATTACAAATCAATATTGGATATAAATGTAATCAAGCATGCAAACATTGTCACGTTAATTCTAGTCCTCTTAGGACTGAAAAAATGTCTGATGAAATAATAAATTTAATCCCAAAAATAATTTCAAAATATCATATAAAAACATTAGACATCACTGGTGGAGCTCCTGAATTACATCCTAAGTTTAAAAATTTAATTCTTAGTTTAAAAGATAAAAAAATAAAAATCATTGATAGGTGCAACTTAACAATTTTCTTTGAAAAGGGGTTTGAGGATATACCATATTTTTTGGCCGAAAATGGCGTAATTATTACTGCATCATTACCATGTTATGAGAAAGAAAATGTTGAACAGCAAAGGGGTTTTGGTGTCTTTGATAAAAGTATTAAAGCTATAAAGATTTTAAATAAACTCGGATATGGCAAAAAAAATAAGGATCTTCAATTAAATCTTGTTTATAATCCAGTTTCACCTATATTGCCTCCCCCTCAAGAAAAATTAGAAATAGATTATAAAAATGCTCTTTTTGAAAAGTATCAAATCACATTTAATAATCTTTATACAATTACAAATATGCCAATTAATAGGTACGCTGATTATCTAGAAAAAACGGGGCAATTAGAAAAATATTTTGATTTGCTGACAAATAATTTCAATCAAAATAATTTAAAGAACCTTATGTGCAAAAAAACAATTAGCGTGGATTGGACAGGTCAAATTTACGATTGTGATTTTAACCAACAAATCAAATTAAAAAGTTCTAACGGTCCGCATACACTTTTTGATCTCCTCCAAAATCATTCATCTTTTAATTATAATATCGCTGCTAAAAAACATTGCTTTGCATGTACCGCTGGTTCAGGATCAAGTTGTGGCGGAAGTTTAAGTTAATTTATAAACAATTAGGACATATAGCTTTAACATTAAATGATGATTCAATTAATTTAAACCCATTTTTTTTTGCAGCTATTTTTCCTGCTTCTACTACTTGATTACTTTCAAACTCTTCAGTCCTTCCACATCTAATACAAATTAGATGATGATGATCTAGAAAATCATGACTTAAAAGCTCAAATCTATGTCCGCCTTCAATTAACTTTCTTTCGTGCAAAAATCCCATTTGGACAAGTAATTTTAATGTTCTATAAATTGTTGCTAGGGATACTTTTGAATTTGAAGCAATTAATTTTTCATGTACCTCTTCAGCACTTAAATGATTACCAGGTCCAATATTTTCAAATAGATTAAGAACTTTTAATCTTTGCTGTGTTAACCTTTTACCATCTTGGTGCAGTCCTGAACCTAACGGATTTCTTATTACTAAATATCTTGAAGCTAATGACAATTCTCTTTAACAAAGTTTCTCAATAATAACTCTTGATGAGATCTTTACAAGTATGAGTTAAAGAAAATTTTATTTATCAAATTTTACAAGTATATTGTTTTATAAATAATAATTTAAATAAATGAAAAAAGAGATTTTAAATTTTGAAAAAGATAATAAAATTGGACTATTAATAATTGATGTTCAAGCTAAAATAATAAATCCTATAGAAAATAAGAATCATATAATAAATAATATTAAAAAGCTTCTAAAAGCTTATGAAATATTAGAAGAGAATATTTTTATTTCCGAGCAAAATCCATCTAAGCTTGGAAATACAATAAATGATTTATTACCCAAAGGTAATTTTAAAAGAATAGAAAAAATGGAATTTAGTGTTGCTTATAATAAAAACCTACAAAATGAAATTTCATTAAAAGAAATTAGGAGTATAGTTATTTGTGGATTTGAGACCCATATCTGCGTTCAACAAAGCGTACTAGATTTATTAGAGCAAAATATAAATGTCTACATAATCGCAGATGCAATGAGTAGCAGAAAAAAAGTTGACCATGATATCAGTATTAACAGAATGGTCTCTAAAGGAGCAAATCTAGCCAGTACTGAATCAATAATTTTTGAACTATGTAAAACTGCTAGTAGAAAAGATTTTAAAGAAATTAGTAATATCATTAAAAATAATTAGCAAAAAACTGGTTTGTTATTTTTAGATCTTCTAGAATTTAATTAAAAGTAATTTTTTAAATGAGAATATTTACCGAAAATACTGTTTTTTCAATTTCAATATTTTTAATTGGTTTGATTGGAACTATTTTTATTGAAAAAGCAGCTAAGATATTCTTAAGGAGGATATCCAAGAAAACAAAAAATGATTTTGATGATTACTTATTTGAATCATTAATTACAATAATAAAACCTATTGGGATTTTACTTTCTTTATATTTCACAATAGATTTTTATTTTAAAGATGATATAACTTTTATTTCAGTACTTATAAATATAAAAAAATTATTGATACTTCTAATCTTAATAAAATTTGTAAACAAGATTCTTATTAGATTGCTAAATCAATCTACTCAAAATATCAAGGAATACTCAGTTATATCAATGATTTCATCTTTAACTCCATTGGTAAAAGCATTCACTTGGACATTAGGATCAATATTTTATCTTCAGAATATTGGAGTTCAAATGACTGCTATATGGGCATTATTAAGTGCTGGTGGAATAGGAGCAGGTTTAGCATTAAAAGATCCCGTTCAAGAATTTTTTGAATATATTACGATTTTATTAGATAAACCTTTTCAAAAAGGAGAATTCATTAAAGCAGAAGGTGTTTTAGGAAAAGTTGAGAGAGTTGGAGTTAGATCCTCAAGAATAAGAAGTATTAATGGTGAAATAATTGTAATGAGCAATAGCTCCTTAACGAATGGTCTAATATCAAATTATGCGCAAATGAATAAAAGAAGATTAGTACATAAATTAGGAGTAATTTATGAAACATCACCTCAAAAGATGAAGGAAATTCCTCTTATAATCGAAAGAATCATTAATAAGACTAATAATGCTACCTTTGATAGGTGTCATTTTACTAGTTTCGGCGATTTTAGCCTTGATTTTGAACTCGTATACTATATCCCTACTAACAATTACCTAGCTGCGATGGAGGCTCAACAATATATAAACTTAAGAATAATGGAAGAATTTAAATTAAATGATATACAATTTGCTTTCCCTACCCAAACATTACAGATCGAGAATACGAATACCAAATAAGCCACATAACTTTTCACTTAAACTCCAAAGTTTATTAGCTAATTCCGGATCATCAGCTTCATCACTGACATCGACTTTCATTAATAGATGTTTTTTGTAAGAAATTAATTTATTACTTAAATGTATATATTCAATATCATTAAGATCTTTTTTCATAGCGATTTGAAAGAGGATCTCTCCCGCATCTTTTACACTTTCAGATATACCTAATATATTTTTTGCTAAAGTTGAAAAAATAAAATAACCAAGTTGATTATAAATACTGCTATATCTAAAGAAACCTAAATCATCTTCTGGGATAACAAGACCAGGAGCCCATGATATCACCGAAATTTTTGAATTCTTTTTTCTTAATTTTTTTGATAATTGTTTCGCAAACAATATGTTACAAAGCTTACTATTCTTGTAAGATCTATCAGCATCAAAATTTTCAAATTTGCCCATTATTTCATCTTCGAAATTAACTAAATTGTTTAAAGATGCTTTTTTTCCAATATTTCCTCCCGAGCTTTTTGGATCATGAACATCTGATGAAGTGATAATAATTCTTGATTCAGTTTTATCAGTTATGAATCTCATTAATATATTAATGAGGTAAAAATGAGCAAGATGATTTACTGCGAATGTTAGTTCAATAATCTGTTTTGAAACTTTAGGATATTTAGATCCTGTATATTGTAAACCTGCATTAAAAATTACTACATCTATTTTTATATCATTAGCTTGTAAAAAGCTTTCTATTTTATTGATATTTTTAAGATTATCTAAATCTATATCCTCAATAAAATTTATATGTTCATTTAAAAAATCTTTTTCAAAATAATTTTTTAGTTTATTTAAGTATATTTCTTTTCTCTTAGAAGATCTTATTGGAATAAATAAATAATTTTCTTTTTCTAATAAATTTACAGTGCAGTAAAAACCAATACCTGAATTAGCTCCAGTAATAAAAATATTTTTGCCAAAATTATTGTAGATTAATGAATTGTCTCTCATTAAAATTAATTAAAAAGTTTGAGTGTTTATTAATTAAATATATTGAAATTTTTTAACTAATTTAAAGTCATATAAATTATTGTTAAAACACACATACTTAGAACACATAATTTTGATTTTTTTTATTAGTATTGTAATCTTCTTTAAGTACATCAAGTTAAATGCAAAAAAATATATTAAACCATTTAACTTTTTATTACTTAAAACCTGCTTCCTTTTCTATT
>CEVF01029362.1_pt1 | contig 18225 bp, 9 predicted proteins | sample 356441 | NCBI WGS metagenome assembly CEVF01 (sample SAMEA2622765, study PRJEB7988) | marine metagenome | biome: marine biome (ENVO:00000447); feature: surface water layer (ENVO:00002042); material: "saline water (ENVO:00002010), including plankton (ENVO:xxxxxxxx)" | depth 5 m | reverse complement strand
TAAACCTGCATCCGCGGTCTGTCAAGGCAGGCAGAAAGCGCATAAGCAATGGCACGTTCGACCTATCTATCAGTAGCAGAAAACGATATATTTGGCAAGTTGATCACACAGTTATAGCTTTGTTTTCTGCTCAAAATAGAACATATCGTAACCAGTGGATTAGACAATGGCAAAACAAGTGAAAGCTATCTCGATATGCCGAGTATATTTATGGTGTATCCTCTTGCTGATCGGTATGGTTAATACAGGTTTCGGACAAACCTATCAGATGGATACCATCTATGTAAGCGCTTCACGTCTTCCCAGTTCACAAGGGACTAACAGGCTTGTAGCCGTGCTCGACAGCGCAGAGATTGCACGAATAGGAGCACACAGTATTGCCGAACTTTTAAACGCAATACCTGGCATTCACTCGAGAACGCGCGGCCCGATAGGAGTACAAACCGACTTAGAAATGGCAGGTGCCACCTACAGTCAAGTAATGGTGATGGTAGATGGCATGCGCGTGAACGACCCGCAAACAGGTCATCACACGTTGAACTTGCCCCTCAGGCCGCAGGATCTACAGCGAGTAGAAATTGTTTACGGAGCGGGTTCTGCAGTACACGGTCCTGATGCATTTGGCGGCGTTGTTAATCTCGTTCCACACACTGTCCCACAGCGACACGTTGCGTTGTCCTCCCTGTGGGGAAAAGCAAAAACAAACAGCGACGTTGCCGCCGTAGCACAACGAGCGACAGTTCGTTACAACTGGAAGAGAGAATGGGGTGATATCTCATTCAGCGTCGGAAAAGAGCGCTCCGACGGCTATCGCGATACGACAGAATTCGACATTGATCACCTGTTGACTAGGCTTCGCTTACCGCTTTTATCAGGCGAACTCAAGTTGATCGGTGGCGTAGAAGACAAGGCCTTCGGAGCAAAAGATTTCTATGCCCCTTACCCCTCCAAGGAATGGACTAGAATCTGGCTGGGAAACGCACAGTATCAAAGGCGTCTCCGCTCCAATAAGCTTTTGAACAGTCGAATGTCCTATAGGCGACACCGAGATCGATTTGTTCTATGGCGCGACAACCCAAGCGCTTATGAAAACCGCCATATAAACGAATCGATGACCTTAGAAACGCACTTAATTCAACCCTGGAGAGAGGGACAAATACTCTGGGGCGGTGAGCTGAGTTACCTTCAGATTGACAGCAATAATCTGGGTGAACACGCACAACGACGCGGCGCGCTTTTCGCAGAATCGTCTCATCCAATTGATGAGTGGCTTGTCAAAACAAGCGCACGAGTTGACTACAGCAATACATACGACATGGAGTTTTCCCCTTCTGTAAGCCTAGCACGTAAGCTACAAACTGGACGATTATCTCTTGGCTTAGGACGCGCCTTTCGCGCTCCATCTTTCACAGAACAGAATTACAATAAGCACGTGCCCCGATCTGAACTAAGACGAGGCCAGAACATTGGTAATCCATCACTCAACGCTGAGCGCGCTTGGACTTATGAGGCAGTTATAGTAACCACACTGCAATCCCACTTACATCTGCAGGGTCATGCGTACGCCCGTTATGAAAACAACCTAATCGATTACATAAAAAATGTGCGGTCAGACACGCTATTTGAAGCGAAAAATCTGGGAAAGATACGTACTGTAGGTACGCTCATCGATTTATCCTATCATCGTTGGAATGCATTTTCACCATCGTTTAGCTATGCCTGGAACAACAAAACGCGCAGATTAGCAGAGGGTCTTGAGTCCAAGTATGTATTCACGCAACCACGCCAGCAAATCAGCATACATTTAACTCACCATTTACCCGCAGGCATGCACGCGCGTTGGCATTATGACTTTCGCCAATACACAACAGAGAAAGATTACGGCGTGTCATGCCTAACGATCAGCCGAAGTATGCCTTACGGCCAAGTGCGTTTACGGATCGACAACCTGACTGACATACAGTATGAAGAGATTCCCGGCGTGCCGATGCCAGGTCGCTGGTTCACCGTGGAAACGGTATCAAACCTGTAAAAAGCAGCTTGCTCCCGTACGTAAGCCTATATATCATTCCCCGATGGGTATCTAGAGCACTCTTCCAGCGCGCTACGTGCCCGATCGAACAAATAGTCAGCCGCACAGCAACGGAGAAAAAAATGCACTCTCATATGCGAATTCCACCTGCTTTCTGTGCTCTTTTCCTAACCCTATTCGCGGCACTTCCAGCGTTTGCACAGGAACCGGAGCAAGACAATTGGGTTCAAGGATGGTTAGCTGAAGTCGATTCCATCCTAGGCGGAACCGTGGGGTTCCTAGCGTCCATACTACTCTTCGATTTTGGAACGGGCGTTCCGCTTGTCGTAGGCGTTCTTCTTATCGGCGGTATCTACTACACGCTGTTTTTCGGTTTCTTTTCCATACGGGCTTTCGGCCACTCCATCGATGTGATTCGCGGCCTGTATGACGATCCAGATGACCCAGGCGAGATTTCTCACTTCAAAGCGTTGACCAGTGCGCTCTCTGCTACCATAGGTCTGGGTAATATTGCCGGAGTAGCCGTAGCCATTGGAACGGGCGGACCAGGCGCGCTGGTCTGGATGATTATCACCGCCATCTTCGGCATGTCTTCTAAACTTGCATCCTGCACGCTGGCAATCATGTATCGCGACATCCACCCAGACGGACGTGTGGCCGGCGGACCCATGTACTACCTGGAGAAGGGACTGGAAATGCGTGGGCTCAAAGCGCTGGGCCGAACGCTCGCTATGCTATTTGCACTGCTTTGCATAGGTGGATCACTCGGTGGTGGAAACATGTTCCAATCCAACCAGACCTTGGAGGCATTGGCTACGCTCAGCCCTTTCTTTAAAGAATACAATTGGCTTGTTGGCATGATATTAGCCATCTTAGTAGGCATCGTCATCATCGGAGGCATACAACGCATAGCAGGCGTGACCTCTCGTTTAGTGCCTGCTATGTGTCTGCTATACGTCGCGAGTGCGTTATTTATTATCCTGTCCAATATCGAACAAGTTCCCACCATTTTTGCACTGGTAATTAGCCAAGCCTTTAGCGGCGATGCAGTTTACGGCGGCGTGCTTGGCATCATGGTCACAGGAATCACGCGAGCAGCCTTTTCGAACGAAGCCGGCATCGGTTCAGCGGCAATAGCCCACTCTGCGGCCAAGACTGAAGAGGCTGCACGCGAAGGGATTGTCGCGATGATTGGCCCCTTTATCGACACCATCGTCATATGCACCATGACAGCCCTCGTGGTCATGCTAACGGGCGTATATCAAGACCCCGCCCTGCAGGGGAAGGGCGCTGAAATGACGGCTACGGCCTTTGGCTCGGTTATTCCAGGAGCAGAGTATGTGCTGGCCATTGTTATCTGTCTCTTTGCCTACTCTACAATGATCTCTTGGGAATACTACGGAGAGCGTGCTTGGGAATACCTATTTGGCACGGGATCGATGATTGTCTTTCGACTTCTTTTCGTTTTTTTCGTCTTTGTAGGCGCGGTGACTCAACTCCAAAACGTGATAGATTTTTCCGACCTCATGATTCTCAGCATGGCCTTCCCCAATATCATCGGCGGTATCCTGTTGAGCAGGCAGATAAAAGATAGACTCAACGAGTACTGGAATCGACTACAGATTGGCCAAATGAAACGGTATAAGTAGCTCATACTAGGGCATCATACAAGCGTTGGGGGACGCGTGCTTGAATTATCTACCGCTTTTAGAATATCGTCAATTGGTCTAAATGTATTTTTCGCACACCTAATCGCTTCCTATCGAGTTTCACACATGGCACGGATCTTCTTTCTATTCGCACTCCTTTTGCCTTCCATGACAGAAGCGAGCGAGCTACCGCGCGTCGATGTAATTCAGCTGCAGGAGAAGTTCATGACGCGCGAACTCTACATCGACGGCACACTGAACCCCCATCGCCAGACCGCTCTCTCAGCTGAAGTGAGCGGTGTCCTAACAGAACGCCGAGTGCAGATTGGAGCACGCGTTAGTCAAGGTGACACCTTATTTCAGATAGACCCACAGCGATATGTGCTGCAGCGAATGCAGCGCGACGCCGAACTAAACGCGGCGCGAAGCCGCGCGCTCTTGGCAAATCAAACTTGGCAACGCATAAACAGACTCTACAGAGATGACACGGCGACAGAAGAAGAGCTGCAGCGAGCCACGTTTGATAAGGACAGCGCCAATGCACACAAGAGATCAGCAAAAACGGCGTTAAAAATAGCGCAATTAGATCTCAAGAAAACAGTGCTGCAAGCACCGTTCAGTGGCGAGATCTCAGCTATACGCGGCGAGGTTGGTCAAACTGTAGCAGCAGGTCATCCACTTGTGCACATAGCTAGCACTGATACCCTAATCGTACGCGCGAACGTCTCCGCTAAAGAAGTTCTGTGGTTAGAGGTAGGCCTTCCAGGACTCGTCACACCCAGCGATGGCAGCGCGCCATTCGAAACAACCCTGCGCTCATTTACGCAGTTAGCAGACCCTCAGTCACGTCGATATATCGTTGAGTTAGAAGCTCCTAACAGAGTCCGTCGCTCGTTTGGTGCATTGGCGTCTATTAAGCTGCTAACCACCAGAAAGATTCGCGGCGTTTTGGTCAGCGAAAACGCATTGCGGTCGTTCGCTGGAACCACGTATGCATACGTGGTTGAAGAGAAGGAGGGAAACGCATTTCTCACTCGGCGTTTGGTATCGATAGGTCTTGAACTCCCCGACGGACTCTTTCTGATCTCAGATGGCCTCAACCCAGGCGAAAGAGTAGCTGCCGGAGGTACTCTTATGGTCGATGGGCTACAGATACAACCGTCAGAAATGGGTTTTATCACAGTCGAGTCTACCCCGTGAAATCTCTTTTTCGCTGGGTAGTAGCCAACCCCCTAATCGCCAACCTTCTCAGTGCGTGTTTTTTACTTGGAGGCACCGGAGCCTACATCACAATGCCCCAAGAGTACCTGCCGCCAGTTAACCTAAAGTGGCTACTTGTAGTCATGTCCTATCCGGGAGTGTCTACGGCTGACATAGAGCGACTTATAACGCAGCCGGCAGAAGAAGAATTGGAAAATATAGACTACCTGAGCCAATCCAACTCGATTTCAAGTGAAGGCATTGTCGAGATCTCCATGCAATTTGAGAATATCTCAACGGATGAATTCGAGCGGCAGTATCAAGAAACCCGGCAGGCAATTGATCGAGTCAACCTACCCGATGCCGTTTCAGATCCATTCTACCTTAAGCTGAAATCTTCCAACTTCATACCGCTTGTCCAAGTCGCACTCAGCGGTGACACCCAAATCACATACGGTCAACTGCGTCAGCACGTTGACGACTTACGCGACGCGATAGAGAATTTCTGGGAAGTTGATCGCGTTTTTCTATTCGACGACCGCGAGCGACAAGTCCATATTCAAGTTGATCCGCCCAGCGCGCGCGCACTCGACTTATCTCTAGACGACATCAGAACGTCCATAGCCCTGCAAAACGCCGACTTACCAGCCGGCACGCTACAACTCGGGCAATCGGAATTCCTCGTTCGACACAAAGGCAAGTTCCGCAACCTGCAGGATATCGAAAACACCGTCGTATCGCGCGACCCCGAGGGTAATCACGTAACCCTAAATCAGATCGCCACTGTAGTAGATACCTACGCACGTGAAGAAGCCCGTTCGCGGCTTGAAGGAAGACGCAGTATTGCGTTGGGTGTAACCAAAAAAGACGTCGGATCCTCCCTAAATCTACTCGACAAGATCCATCGCCTGATTGAAGAATCGAAGCAGGCGCTACCAAATGGAATGTATATCGACTTGGTTAACGACACGTCGATACGCGTGCGTAACTCACTGGTCAACTTGCAGACCAACGCGCTGGCTGGTGGAGTCTTAGTAGTAATCGTGCTCTGGCTCTTTATAGGCTGGCGCAACAGCATTCTAACGGCCATTGGCATCCCGATCGCTTTTAGCCTAGCCTTTATCATGCTGAAGGCCATCGGATCATCGATCAACGAAAACACTCTCTTTGGGCTAGTTTTAGTTTTAGGTATGATAGTCGACGATGCGATAGTCGTCATAGAAAACGTTTATCGCTATATGCAGATGGGCTGGAAGCGCGCCGATGCCGTTATCACCGGCACGCAAGAAGTGCTGTCTCCCGTCCTAACCTCAACGTTGACGACCATCGCCGCCTTCATGCCGTTGGTGTTCCTGCCCGGAACGATCGGCGAATTTCTCAAGGTCGTACCCATCACCGTAAGCTTGGCTTTACTCGCATCTCTGATTGAGTGCTTCCTTATTCTACCTTCACATATTTCCGATTTTGGGGACGGCCAAAAAAAGAGTCCGCTCGACGGTGCGATTGGACGCTTGACAGAGCGTTATAGTCGATTAATATCGAGGATTTTACCTTCTTGGCGGCGCTATGCCGTGGCCATCGGAATTCCCGCGACTATCCTCGTTTCTGCAGGCATTGTTTTTCCCCAACTGCGTCAAGAACTGTTCAGTTCGGACCCGCAGAGCTACTTTGCCGTCTGGCTGACTCTGCCTGAAGGCACTGCTCTGGACGAGACCAACCGCCATACTCAGCGACTCGAGTCTGCGGTCCGCGCAATGCCACGAGAATACACCGCGCACATCGAGCGAATTTTGGTTAACGTCGGCGTACAAAACACGGAAAGCCGAACGTTCACCCGACCTAACTATGCGGAAATCATTGTCGACATAGAAGATGGGGCAGAAGTCAAAAAACGACTGGAAAGTATGGTCGATTACATGCGACAGACCGCCGCCCAGATGGGATACACTCAAGAAGAGATTCAAGTTAAGATTATCGAAAACGGTCCTCCTAAAGACTATCCCCTCGAGGCAAAAATCCAAGGCGATGACTTTGTTACACTCGATGCGATTGCCGAACAGCTTAAAGATCGACTGGCGAGCTATCCAGGGCTGATTAACATCGGCGACGACTTTGTCCCAGGCAAGGGAGAGCTAACGTTCCAGCTGAGAAGAGCGGAAGCCCATCGCTTAGGCCTGACCTCAAGCGATGTCGGTATAGCCCTGCAGAGCGCACTAAACGGACAGCAGGCCGGCACTTTTGACGCAGATGACAAAGAACGGCCTATACTCGTACGCTACGCGCCCTCTTGGTTCACGTCAGGCAGCCGACTGGAAGACATCGACATCCGCACGCCTAACGGTGACTTTGTTCGCCTCGGCTCCGTAGCAGAACTACGTAGAGACACCGGATTCAGCGAAATTAAACGCCGTGATTTTCGCCGCACCATTACCGTATTTGCTGAAGAGAGCGAAGCCGGTGCCGCAGCGAGCACGGTAGAAGATCTCAGAGCGTACTTTCAACAACAGATCGCTCCGATCCACCCGGGATATAACCTCGTTTTCGGCGGTCAGTTCCAAGAATTTAACCAGGCCTTCGACAACATTATTCTGTTATTTGGCTTAGGCGCTATGTGCATCTTTTTCATACTCGTAGTGCAATTCCGCTCGCTAATCCAACCCTTCATAATTATAGTGACAATTCCCTTCGCATTAGCGGGTGCTCTGGTGGGTCTCATCGCCAATGGATACCCGCTCTCAATTACTGCTATTTACGGCATGGTAGGTCTATCTGGAGTGGTAGTTAACGACTCTATTGTGCTCATCAGCTTTGCCAACTATGCCAGACAAAGAGGCTTATCTGTACGCGATGCAATACTCGACGCAGCCTCAAAACGCCTGCGGCCCATTATACTAACGACGGTAACGACCGTGGGCGGCGTGCTACCCATAGCACTAGGAATCACGGGCAAGTCAGCCGTATGGTCGCCGCTCGCAACACTCATAGTGTTTGGTCTAACAACAGCGACTATGATCATGCTTATAGTGATTCCATGCCTGTACTGGGTTATCGAAGACGTGCGTCACTTCGTACGAGAAACGCTAGGTTGGAGCCGCTTGGAAAACCGGCTGCGACCGCATGACTAGCCTATTTAGGAGAAATTTCCACGGGCTTGGGAAGTCGCTCATCTTGGCTTAGACCAAGGGCGATTCCAGCCATAAAATGGGCTATAGCTGTGATCTCAAACGGATAGCGGCTCGCTGAATTCCACAGCAGCCATCCGCGCGCCCCACCATCTTCGGCTCCGTACAGCTGCTCTGTGATATACGTCGCGTCATACTTAGAGACACGATAGTCAAATGCCTGTATCCAAGGTCTCACCTCGACTCCGTGATCAGCAGCACGCTTGCGCAGGCGCTGACATCCTTGATACAGAAAGTAGTATGGATGCGCAACCGGACTTGATATTCGACCAAACCCGTCTGCAAAATGAGACGGATACAGCATGGGTGAAACCGCGTCGAGATAGTCTAGAAGATCATCTACATCTTGACCAACTGTCTTAATATCTGCTAGACTCCCCCACGCTGTCACGCCGAAAATATCTGCAGATAGACGCGCACCCGTCGGCTCCAGCGCTGTACGCATACGACGCACAAAATCAGTTATGACAGCTGATTTCGATAGCACGGCTGGATCGAAAGAGAAAACGGCGTCTTCTATTCGACCTTCTGTAGGAAAACGAACGTAGTCCAGCTGAATCTCATCGACGCCGAACCCCGCGACCTCCAGCGCCAAATCTACTAAATACTGCTGCACCTCTGGCAGCGCCGGGTCGACCCAGTTTGGCGTGCCTCTTTCCGACCACACGCCAGCTCCTTGGCGAGACAGGGGAGCAAAGCCAGAACGCTGCTGAGCCAGTAGTACATCGTGAAAGCACGTCAACCGGGCAATGACATACATGCCGCGGTCACGCCAAGATCCCACAAGTTCTGCCGGACGATCGATGGTTGCTTCTCCGCTTGCTCCGATGGCTCGAGCAAGCGCCACTTTCGATGTGTAGCTTAGCCTCCCAAGGCGGTCTTTTACGTCGAATACAACGGCATTCCCACCCGCGGTGACGAGTTCATCTACCAGCGCGTCACCGCGCGCACTGCCAGCAGCGTTTGCATTGACGTAAACGCCATATGCCGCCGGATTAGTCCACTGCTGTGCCCAGCCAGCTTTAGCAGAAGCGACCATCCAAGTTAATAAAAGTAGGAAGCCAATAGAGAAAGACACGGAAGAACTGCCTTTTTATGCATATAGCAGGAAGTGAATTTGTAAGATAAACGATACGTTAAAATAAAGGGTAAATGTGTAAAGTACACGTCCAATTAAATGGCTATGGATCGAAGCCATCGCCCGTAGAATCAACTCTCTGATCGGCCTCGGCTCCTTCTAACCATTCTCGATCTTCGGCAAGGTAGATTTCCTCTAAGTCCAGATCGAAAAAAGCCTGCAGCCATTGTGCTAAACCCACCTGCTCGTCTTGCTGTTCTATACGGAGTTGGCTCATAAACGCAAAGCGATTAAGCGCAAAGTTCAGCGTGAGCACTTTGCCGCCACTCAGAGAAAAGTCTAGTTGTTGGACTTCTCCGCCGTAAGAGAGCTCAATCCAGTGATTGCCGGCAGGCAAATTATGTAGCAAAACTCCATTGTAGTCCGTCTTAAGCAGTTCCAGCGTGTAGCGACCGTCAATCCGCAGTTGTAAGCCCCGATCAATCAGCTCCCCCAAAGGTGCTTGCACTATCGCAAGAGAGGCATCGAGATCAGCGAAGGTCTCATCGTCTATTTGGTCTCGTTCCGTCACGTGCTCAGATACGTCAGATGGGCTGTCGACCCCAACTACCGGACGACGGTTCATCCACGCCGCAGGCGGCAGATGCGGCGTACGCCCTCCGTCTCGAGTCAAAGCGTAAGCGATGATGTTTGTGCAAGCCATAAGTGAATATAAAACGGGCTCTTCCCCGCTATCTTCCACGTTAGAACTGAGTGCTCCCTTACTCATTAATCCCATATCACTCAGCACAGCGACGAGCTGTCCGTCTATCTCAACGCCCCAGATACCCAAGGGTGGAGGCTGTTCAGCCACCATCTCATTCTCGATGACCTGATTAAAGGCCGTAGCTCGTTGGTCTGCGACCGGATCATCGAGGAACTGTGTAGGATAATGCCAGCGAGGGTTATCACCGACGTCTGTCAGACGCGTTTTGTCTTCACCGGGGAATCCTCCACTGAAATCGTAAAATGCGTAGTATAGCGGGTGGCTTAGTGGAACGGGACGTAAGATGGCATCTCGACCGAGTATATCCTGCAAGTGCGTTCGCATCTCGCTTAAGTAGCGGTTATTGCCCTCTATAAACAAGAACCCCCCCTCGCGCAGATAGCGTCCCATCAGAGCCATTTCTTCGAGTGTAAAGAGCGTCAATACATCGTCGCGATAGGCTATCATGCCCCCACCCTGCAAAAGAAAGTGTATCGGATCCTTGAGTAAGTTTTCCGCCAAGAAATTTTGATACGTTTTTTCGCGCACTTCAGCCAGTATAAACGTGTTGTCACGCATATAGCGTACAAGTGCATCAAGTTGGCCCCGTCCACTTCCCGCCCCGTATACTCGTAACTGCGTAAAGTTGACATACCCCATCAAATCGCGACGGCTCGAACGGTCTATGATCACGCCAGCATGGTCTTTGTTTGCACGCGCCATGTCCACGATGCGCAATAGATCCATCGAGGGAATACCCAAGCTGTCTGACAAACTCAGTTCCGATGGAGACAGCATCTTCACGCGCTCGAGAATCGGATCATATTCTTTGTTTCCGCTAGCCACTTCCCGCAGTGCGATAGGTGCATCTTCCACCTCTACTTCTTCAACGATAATCTGCATCGGTAGCTCGCGCTCATCTAATTCTACGGCTTTTCTATCTGCCGCAATGTATTCGAGTTCGAACTCAACGAGCGGTTCAATAAGTGGCTTTTGTGCGGTATTGAGGCGACGAGGCTTAAAGAGGGGGGCGATATTGGCCAAGCGGGCGCGGAAGGACTCCGTTTCTACTTCATCAAGCCAAAAATCACGTGCCATATACAGACCCGCAATATGTAACAACACAGAGGCCAGCACGCTGAGCCATATCGCCTCGTGCGTTTTACTTTTAGCCATTAGTTGAACCCAGATGAAAGCGGCAATACGCTGAACTGTACAAACGCTGTCTACGAGGAAAAAAAGACGCTTTAACCGTGAGTTTCGCTTCCTCCTCGTTAGTGTAACGAATATACAAAAACGTGGAGCTCGCGCTTGAGTGCAGTCTATTCCAACGCCGGTTTACGTCTTTGCAAAACCTGCCGAAGTTCTTATTTTGACTTCTTCCACGACGCGCGCTCTGCGCGTCTTACCCCAGAAGACGAGGACTCACGTTCGCTATGAGTGAAGACGCGAAAGAATTAGACATAGAACTGCGCGAATGGCTAGAATCTCTTGACTACGTGTTGGCAGAACGGTCTCCAGACCACGTGCGCCATTTACTCGAGCAGCTCGAACAACGAGCCCACCAAGCAGGTATTGATATACCTTTCACCGCTAACACACCGTATGTCAACACCATACCCCGTTCAGCGCAGGCAACGTTTCCCGGCAGCCGAGAAATAGAGCGCCGCATAAAGAGCATCGTGCGCTGGAACGCCATGGCCATGGTAGTGCGTGCCAATCGCGATAAGGCAGCTCCTGGAGGCCACATATCGACATTCGCTTCATCTGCAACGCTGTATGAAGTTGGCTACAACCATTTTTTCCGCGCTCGCACAGATGAACACTCAGGCGATCAAGTCTATTTTCAGGGCCATGCATCACCCGGGATGTATGCACGCGCCTTTGTCGAAGGACGTCTAAGCGAAGAGCAGCTGAGCAACTTCCGACGCGAGCTACAGCCCGGCGGCGGCCTTTCGTCTTACCCCCACCCATGGCTTATGCCTGACTTTTGGCAATTCCCTACGGTCTCAATGGGACTCGGTCCGATCATGTCAATTTACCAGGCACGCTTCAACCGATACTTGGAGAACCGCGGCCTGAAGCAGAAAGACGACGGCCGGGTATGGGCCTTTCTCGGCGATGGAGAGTGCGACGAGCCAGAAACACTTGGCGCCATCACGCTAGCTTCGCGCGAGAAGCTCAACAACTTAACGTGGGTCATTAACTGCAACCTACAGCGTCTCGACGGCCCCGTGCGCGGAAACGGCAAGGTTATCCAAGAGCTCGAAGCAACCTTCCGGGGAGCTGGATGGAACGTAATTAAGGTTGTCTGGGGCGATGATTGGGATGCGCTGATCGAAAACGACGATAAAGGCCTGCTAGTACAGCGCATGGGAGAAGTAGTCGACGGACAGTATCAGAAGTACACAGTCTCAGACGGAGCCTTCATACGAGAAGACTTTTTCGGCAAAAATGGAGATCTCCTCGACATGGTAGCCCATTTGTCCGACGACCAGATTGAGAAAATGCGACGTGGTGGCCATGACCCCGAGAAGGTGTATACGGCCTACAAGAGGGCAACCGAGCACAAGGGCGCTCCGACAGTCATACTCGCTAAAACCGTCAAGGGATACGGCATGGGCGAGGCTGGTGAAGGAAAGAATATAACTCACCAGCAAAAGTCGCTTAACGAAAACGAGCTGCGTTCTTTCCGCACACGCTTTGGCATTCCCATCTCCGACGACGAAGTCGCAGCGGCCCCTTTCTACAGGCCGGACGAAAACAGCCCAGAGATGCAGTATATTCGCGAGCGCCGCACAGCTTTAGGCGGCTCCGTGCCCAGCCGCAGCACTAAGAGCGAACCCCTGCAGATGCCTCCGTCCGATCTGTGGAACGAATTTGAAAAAGCATCTGGAGACCGCACAATTGCCACTACGATGGCTTTTGTTGCCGTCCTCCGCAAACTGCTTCAAGACAAGGAAATTGGTAAATATATAGTGCCGATTATTCCCGACGAGGCACGCACATTCGGTATGGATCCCTTATTCCGCCAGTTTGGCATCTACTCTAGCGTTGGTCAGCTATACGAACCCGTAGACAAGGATGTAGTCTCTTACTACAAAGAGGCCCAAGACGGTCAGATCCTCGAAGAAGGTATAACAGAAGCCGGTTCGATGTCGTCTTTCATCGCCGCCGGTTCTGCATACTCAACGCACGGGATCAACACTATTCCATTTTTCGTTTACTACTCCATGTTCGGTATGCAACGCATTGGAGACCTGATTTGGCTGGCAGGCGACATGCGAGTTAAGGGCTTCATGGTGGGCGGAACTGCTGGGCGTACGACGCTCAACGGCGAAGGACTGCAGCATGAGGACGGCCACAGCCATCTCTTGGCCTACCCCGTGCCCAATATGATGGCCTACGACCCAGCATTCGCCTATGAAATTGCTGTTATCGTTCGTGAGGGAATCCGTCGAATGTACGTGGAACAGGAAGATGTATTCTACTACATGACGGTAGAAAACGAGCAGTACCCAATGCCACCTATGCCCGAAGGCGTTGAAGAAGGTATTCTCAAAGGCCTCTACAAGTTCAAACGCTCAAGTAAGAAACGATCCAAGCTCAAAGCACAGCTCTTCGGCAGCGGCGCGATAATGAACAAAGTGCTTGAGGCACAGCAGATTTTAGAAGAGCAGTATAATGTCGCCGCGGACGTATGGAGCATAACCAGCTTCAAAAGCCTGCATCGCGATGCACTCGACACGGAGCGCTGGAACCGCATGCACCCGGGCGAAACAAAGAAGAAGTCTTATATCGAGGAGTGCCTTGAAGGTGAAAAGGGTCCTTTCGTAATAGCTTCTGATTACGTGAAGGCACTTCCGGAATCCATTGCGCGCTGGTTCCCAGAAGCACCCGTTTCTTTGGGCACAGACGGATTTGGTCGAAGCGAAAGCCGCGAAGCTCTACGTGACTTTTTCGAAGTAGATGCCCGCTTTGTTACGCTCGGCGCACTGGGCGCACTAGCGGATGCCGGACAAATCGAACACAAGACCGTGAAGAAAGCTATGCAGGACCTAAATGTAGACTCAGAGAAACCCAACCCCGTTTATCGCTAGCGCAGCGCGCGACAGGATTAAGACGAATATGCCGATAGAATTCAAGATGCCCGATCTAGGCGAGAATATCGAAAATGGGGACGTGGTTAGCGTATTAGTCAGCGTGGGAGACCACATTGAGGAAGACCAGCCCGTACTCGAATTAGAAACAGACAAAGCCGTTATTGAAGTGCCTGCTTCAACCGGCGGGACTGTAACAGCCGTCCACGTAAAAGAAGGCGAAAGCGCAGCCGTCGGCCAACTTCTGCTCACATTGGAGTCACGCGATGAACAGGGCTCGGAAGCAGTCGCAGCGCCACAGCCCGAAACTGAACCAATTGAGCCAACTGAACCAGCCACACAAACGCAGGCCGAAACGGCTTCTCACCTTCCCTCTGCGGCCCAATCGACGAGCTCGGTCAAATTTAGTATGCCCGATCTGGGAGAAAACGTTGAGAATGGAGACATCGTAGGTGTCTTAGTTTCGGTCGGCGAGACCGTCAGGGAAGATCAGCCAGTCATTGAACTAGAGACCGATAAAGCCGTCATCGAAGTACCCTCTTCTATTGGCGGAACAGTTGAAGCGATTCACGTGAAAGAAGGCGACAACGCGGCCGTAGGTCAGCTCTTGCTGACCATCAAGACGGCCACATCTGCCGCTGCAAAACCCGCTGTAGAAAAGCCGGCGGCAGATACGACGCGCCCCTCGACTCAGGCGCCTGCTCCACTTCAAGCCGAATCCATATCATCTCCACCAGCGCAGGCGCTGACTCCAACCTCGCAGCCGTCTGCACCACCAACTACGAGCGTGCCAGCAGCCCCTTCCGTGCGACGTCTCGCACGTGAAATAGGCGTGGATATCACGCAGGTAGAGGGACATGGACCAGGGGGACGCATCTCCTCAAAAGATGTGAAAGCGCATTCTAAACAACTACATCAAACGCGCGCCGCATCACCGAGCGTGGCGGCAGCTGCCCCCTTACCCGACTTCAGCCAGTGGGGTGATATAGAGCGGGAATCAATGTCGAAGGTGCGCCAGATTACGGCCGAGCGCCTGTCACAAGCCTGGTCGACCATTCCGATGGTCACACAGTTCGATAAGGCAGATGTCAGTGACCTGGAAGTATGGCGCAAAGAACACGGTAAGCGCGCTGAAGCAGCTGGGGGCAAGCTGACGCCGACGGCCATTCTTATCAAAGTATTGGGAGCCGCACTCAAGGTCTTTCCGCAGTTCAATGCGAGCATAGACATGGCAAGCAATGAAGTCATTTACAAAAAGTATTGCCACATCGGTATTGCAGTTGATACGCCGCATGGTTTAATGGTTCCCGTAGTGCGCGACGTAGACCGTAAAAATATCATTGAGCTATCCGTCGAGCTGAGCGACATGGCACAGAAAACACGTGATCGCAAGATCACACCGGCCGATATGCAGGGCGGTAGTATGACTATTAGCAACGTCGGCGTCATGGGAGGGACAGCGTTTACTCCTATTGTCAATCCACCCGAAGTGGCTATACTCGGCGTGGCACGTTCAAGCGTTGAAGCCGTTTACATAGACGGGCATTTTCAGCCTCGCACCATGATGCCTATGTCTCTCAGCTACGACCACCGACTTATCGACGGAGCCGACGGCGCACGCTTTCTACGTTGGATCTGCGACGCACTGAATAATCCTTTTGTTGTACTCCTAGAGGGCTGATAATACCCATGCATAAAACACAACTCGTTGTCATAGGTGGAGGCCCAGGCGGCTACGTGGCAGCGTTCAAGGCGGCAGATCTCGGTTTGGATGTGACGTTGGTGGATCCAGAAGCCAATCCAGGCGGCGTTTGCCTTTATCGCGGCTGTATTCCATCCAAGGCGCTGTTACACGTGGCTAAGCTCCTCAACGAGAGCAAAGAAGCTCACCACTGGGGTGTGCAGTTTGCAGAGCCAGTTATAGACTTGGACAAACTGCGCGCGTACAAGGACGGCGTAGTTGCTAAAATGACCGGGGGATTGGGCCAACTGGTAAAGGCCCGCAAGCTAAATCACGTTCGCGGGCACGCTCGTTTCACCAACAAAAACGCCTTGGAAGTCGAATTAGCAGAGGGAGGAACGCAGTCGATCGAATTTGAGCATGCGCTTTTAGCAAGCGGCTCGCGCCCTACCGTACCGAGCGTTTTTCGTATGGATGACACGCGCTTAATGGATTCGACAAGTGCTCTTGCCCTAGAGGATATTCCCGAAAGCCTGCTCATTGTCGGCGGCGGCATTATCGGAATGGAATTGGGACAAGTCTACGCCGCACTTGGTAGTAAAGTCTCCGTTGTCGAGATGATGTCTGGCCTCGTGCCGCCAGCTGACCGCGACTTAGTGAAACCTCTACATTCATGCGTGGAAAAAAGCTTCACCAACTTGTGGTTGAACACAAAGGTAACGGCAATAAACCCAATAGATGTAGGCATTGAAGTTCATTTTGAAGGACTTGATGGAAGCGCATCTCAACACGTGTTTTCCAAGCTATTACTATCTGTTGGTAGGATTCCTAACTCCGACAATCTAGGCTTGGAAAACACGCGCATTGAATTGGATAAACGTGGCTATGTACAAGTAGACGGTCAAATGCGCACCAGCGAGTCCAACATATTTGCGATCGGAGACATTGTTGGTGCAGCTCTAGCGCATACAGCCTCTCATCAAGGGACACTCGTTGCCGAAATTTTAGCGGGGCACAACAAACTCGTCTTTGAGCCACGCGCAATACCCAACGTGGTCTACACCGACCCCGAGATTGCCTGGTGTGGTCTAACAGAAGAGCAGGCGAAAGCAGAGGGCATTGATGTCAAGGTGGCGCGCTTCCCGTGGAGCGCATCGGGGCGGGCGACGGCCATTGCTCGCAACGATGGTCTGACTAAAATGCTTATTGATCCGTCTACAGACCGCATCCTTGGCGTCGGTGTCGCCGGTGCGAACGCAGGAGAACTTATCGCCGAAGGCGTGCTCGCCGTAGAAATGGCCGCACTCGCTTCAGACGTTCAGCTTTCCATCCATCCACACCCAACGCTTTCCGAAACGGTTATGGAAACGGCCGAGGTGTACTACGGACAGAGCCCACATCTGTACGCTCCAAAACGGTAGGCTTTACAGGGTAAAGTCTTCTCATGCTAGGCAATGCGCGATGGAAATTCTTTCCATCGCGCATTGCCTAGCATGAATTAAGCACCTGTAAATCTTACATAAACAGTACCTTATATCGCCCAAAAAAAGCATGTGGCATGGCATATATTTTGCTCGTTAATGGGAAACTATTGTCTGAAGCATAAGTTAAGAATATGAACACATCTCCTTTATCTGGCCAGTTTTCTCCGAAACTGGAAAAACTAAACCGGGAAATATACGCCGGTTTGAGCGAAGTGCGTCGCCATCTCAAAGCGCTAGAAGAAGCGGAGAAAAGCCAGCAACCTATGAGACCGTCGACATTCTCCGACTCGCTGGACCAACAAATAAAAGACAAGTGATCCTAATATGCTCCGCTTTTTAGACGAGCCTAATTTTTGCGCTTGGCCTAGAAGGACTCCCCTTTTTATTTTAGCTGTAAAATTACGTAGCTCATTTATCCTTAACCATTTGGGCAATACATAGCTACAACCAATATGAATCGACAGACTCGCATGGCGTTACTTGCAGTAGGCGGCAGCCTTCTACTCTTCCTGCCCTTAGTCGCCTATCTGTATTTCTTCGGCCCAGACACCTACCAACCGCCCCGTCGAGGCCAAATAAGCCAGCTTATTGCCGACGGTAACTACGCGCAAGCCTACCAACAGCTCAATCGCACGCAGGCAGATTCTATCACATCAGAAGAATCCACACAGCGCCAATTGCAAATGGCGCTGTGTGAACTCAACTTAGGCAAGCCCGAACAGGCCCACACGCGACTTCGCGATCTACCAATGCCTCCCCCACTGCTCGAATCCTATCGCCAATTTTGGATGGCACAAGCACTAGAGGACATGGAGCAGGTTGAAGCGGCAGTCACCCATTATCGACATTTTCTCACCCAAAATAGTCAATCCATTTTAGCAGGTTCCGCACGTCAGCGGCTGGCAGCACTCCATATGGAGTCTGATAATCATCAGGCCGCCATCGAATTATATGAAAAGCTGATGGAAGAACCGGCCCTAGCGCCCCGATCGATTTATTCCATCGCTTTAGCGCACCTAGAAGCTGGTCAAAAAGACGTTGCATATCGCCAATACGTTCAACTTATGGAAGAAT
>CEVF01064219.1_pt1 | contig 18228 bp, 21 predicted proteins | sample 356441 | NCBI WGS metagenome assembly CEVF01 (sample SAMEA2622765, study PRJEB7988) | marine metagenome | biome: marine biome (ENVO:00000447); feature: surface water layer (ENVO:00002042); material: "saline water (ENVO:00002010), including plankton (ENVO:xxxxxxxx)" | depth 5 m | reverse complement strand
CAGCCGGCGCAGGCTGCGGTCCGCCAGGTTCATGACGTAGATCTCGGGGTTGCCGTCCCGGGACAGCACCATCACCAGGCTGCGGCCGTCGGGGGAGAACACCGGCGAGCCGTTGATGCCGCTGAAGCGCGAGTAGGTCTCCCGCTGACCCGTCGTCAGATCGAGCACCACGATGATCTGGCGATCGTTCTGCCAGGTGACGTAGGCCACCCGGCGGCCGTCCGGCGCCCAGCTCGGCGACATGATCGGCTGGTCGGACGACACCAGCGTGCGCGAGCGCTCGCCGTCGGAATCGGCCATTTCCAGGGAGTAGCGCGCCGCCGGCGAGCCGGCGTTCTGGGACAGCACGTAGAGGATCTTGGTGGCGAACGCGCCGCGGATGCCGGTGATCGCCTCGAACAGGTCGTCGGCGATCTCGTGGGCCATGTCGCGCCACTGCGCCCGGGTGCCGGTCACCTCGCCCGCCAGCATCTGCCGGCCGTTGACCACGTCGAACAGCCAGAAGCGCACTCGGGTGTCGCCGCTGGACTGGGTCTGCAGGTTGCCGATCACCACGTACTCCATGCCGAGCACGCGCCAGTCGCGGAACAGCACCTGCTCCGGCCGGCCCGGCAGCGACAGCATGTTGTCCCGCTCCAGCGGCGCGAACTGGCCGCTGCGGGACAGGTCGAAGGCGACGATATCGGCCATCTCCGCCTCGCCGGCGAACTCGGGCCCCTTCTGGAAGGGCACCACGGCGATCCGGGTCTGCTTGTCGTAACCCTCGTCGATGATGATGGTGTCGAGGCTCTCCGCCGCGCCGGCGCCGGCGGGCAGGAACACCGCTGTGAGGAGAAGAATCAAAACCGCTTTTCCGCTCACCGCAACAGGTCCTCCGGTCTGAACAACAGGGTAAATCGTCGAAAGTGGGCTTCGAAGATGTCCGGGTCCTTCGGCACCTCGAAGTTTCTGGCCTTGCGCACCGCGGCCTCAGCCGACCGGTCGAAGGCCGCATTGCCGCTGGACTCGATCACCGTCACCGACACCACGTCGCCGGTGGGAACCAGCTCGACCAGCAGCTCGGCCTCCATGCGGTTGCGGGCCGACGGCGGCCGCGACCAGTTCGCCACCACGGCCTCGTAGATACCGCGCCGGTAGGATTGCGCCACCGCCTCGGCCTGGGCGGCTTCCGAGGCGGCCAGCTCCGACGCCTCGCTCTCCAGGGCTTCTTCGAAGGCCGACCGGGCGAGCTCGTCCAGGCGCTGGTGCCGCGCCTCGGCTTCCTGGCGCGCCCGTTCCTCCGCCGCGCGACGCTCCGCGTCGCGTTGCGCTTCCGCCTGGCGTTTCGCTTCCGCTTCGCGCTTCGCTTCGGCCTCGCGTTTCGCCTGCTCCGCCGCCGGATCGGGTTTCGGCTGGGCGGGCTCCGGCTTCGGCTGGGGTTTCGGCTGGGCCGGCGGCGTGCGGGCCGGCGCCGGCTCGGGCTCCAGCACGATCAGCGACGACTGCACCGCTCTCGGCGGCTCGATGATGCGCTTCTCCCGGTCCGTCGGGTTCCAGTTGGCGTACAGCGCCATGCCGGCGAGGCCGTGGAGCACCAGGGCCAGCACCAGCGGCACGCTGTACTGACGGATCGCGTCGAACACGGCCGGTCAGCCTTCCGACAGGTCCGGCGGTTCGGTGATCAGGCCCACGCTGCCGGCCCCCGCCTTCTGCAGAGCCGTCATCACCCGGATCACCGTGCCGTAGTCGAGCTGGTGATCCGCCTTGACGAACACCGGGACGTCCGGGCGCGCGTTGAGAATCTTGCCCGCCTGGTCCTCCAGCGAGTAGATGGTCACCCGGGTGCCTTCGTCGTCGGCGTTCTGGATGCCCAGGTTGACGAAGATGGCGCCGTCGCTGCGCACCGACACGACCAGCGGGTCCTCCTGGTCGCTCTCCACCGGCTCCGACGGCGCGTCGGGCAGATCCACCACCACGCCCTGGGTGAGCAGCGGCGCCGTGGCCATGAAGATGACGAGCAGCACGAGCATCACGTCGATGTAGGGCACGACGTTGATCTCCGACATGGGTCTGCGACGTTTGGCCATCGCCGTCTCCGCTCAACCCTGCCGCGCGTGCGCCACGCGGTGCAGAATGCCCTGCAGTTCCTCGCTGAACGCCTCGTAGCGGTTCATCAGCGCCTCGACCCGGGCGGAGAACCGGTTGTAGCCGATCACCGCGGGAATCGCCGCGAACAGCCCCATGGCGGTGGCGACCAGCGCTTCCGAGATGCCGGGCGCCACCGACGCCAGCGTCGCCTGGGTCATGTTCGCCAGGCTGCGGAACGAGTTCATGATGCCCCACACCGTGCCGAACAGGCCGACGTAGGGGCTCGTGGAGCCCACCGTGGCGAGAAACGGCAGATGGGTCTCCAGGCGCTCCTCCTCCCGGGTCAGCGCGATGCGCATCGCCCGCTGCACGCCCTGCATGATCGCGTCGGGATCCCCGGACCCGTCCTCGGACAGCCGGGTGAACTCCTTGAAACCCGCCACGAACGCCGTCTCGATGCCGGTGAGGGCGTCCTCGTCGGCCAGCTCGCCGTAGAGCTGGCGCAGGTCGATGCCGCTCCAGAAGTGGTCCTCGAAGTCCTCGATCTCGCCCTGCACCCGGCGCAGGAAGAACCAGCGCTGGAAGATCATCACCCAGGAGATCAGCGACGCCAGCAGCAGCAGCAGCATGACGAGCTGCACCAGTGGGCTCGCGTTGGCGATGAGCTCGAATATGGAAAGCTGTTCGGGCAATGGGGTCTCCTCGTCCGTTCCTTCGGTCAATTCACCTTTTGGCCAAGTCGCCTTCGGTCGATTCCCGCTCGGTCGATGCGTGTCCGGTCGACGCGCGCCGGGGCGCGCACGGGGTCAGTCGAGATCGAGCGCGGGCTGGCCGCCGCCCGACGACGGCCGGGCCAGGCCGAAATGCAGATACGCCTGATCGGTGACCACGCGGCCCCGGGGCGTGCGCATCAGATAGCCCTGCTGGATCAGATACGGCTCCAGCACGTCCTCGATGGTGTCCCGTTCCTCGCTGATGGCCGCAGCCAGGGAGTCCAGGCCCACGGGCCCCCCGGAGAATTTGTCGATGATGGTTTCCAGCAGCCGCCGGTCCATGGCGTCGAACCCCTCCCGGTCAACGTTGAGCATGTTCAGCGCCTGGTCGGCGACTTCCCGGGTGACCACGCCGTCGGCGCGCACCTCGGCGAAATCCCGCACCCGCCGCAGCAGCCGGTTGGCGATGCGCGGCGTGCCCCGGGAGCGGCGTGCCACCTCGCCGGCGCCGTCGTCACGGATCGACAGGCCCAGCTTGCCCGCCGAGCGCAGCACGATCCGGCTGAGCTGTTCGACCGTATAGAACTCCAAACGTTGCACGATGCCGAACCGGTCCCGCAGCGGCGAGGTCAGCAGACCCGCGCGGGTAGTGGCGCCCACCAGGGTGAAGCGCGGCAGATCGAGCTTCAGCGAGCGCGCCGCCGGACCCTCGCCGATCAGGATGTCGATCTGATAGTCCTCCATCGCCGGATAGAGGATCTCCTCCACCACCGGGCTCAGGCGGTGAATCTCGTCGACGAACAGCACGTCGCCCGCTTCCAGGTTGGTCAGCATCGCGGCCAGCTCGGCGGGTCGCTCCAGCACCGGCCCGGAGGTGGACTTGAGCGCCACACCCATCTCGTGGGCGATGATGTGCGCCAGGGTGGTCTTGCCGAGGCCGGGCGGACCGAAGATGAGCGTGTGATCCAGGGATTCACCGCGCCCGCGGGCAGCCCGGATGAAGATGTCCATCTGCTCGCGGACGTCGTCCTGGCCAACGTATTCGCCGAGGCTCACGGGCCGCAGCGCCCGGTCGATGCGCACCTCGTCGCCCTGGGTCGCGGCGTCCACCAGCCGGTCCGGTTCGATGCTCACGACGCGGTCTCCGTCTGCCCGGCGACGCGCTTGAGCACGGCGCGCACGATGGCCTCGGTGCCCTCGGCTTCGCCCTTCACGCTGGCCACCAGACGCGCCGCCTCGGGCGCACGGTAACCCAGCGCCACCAGCGCGCGCTCGGCCTCCTGCACGGCCATGCCCTCCGCCGGCCGGGCCGGCGCGGTCTCGGGCACCACGGTCTCCGGCAGCTTGTCGCGCAGCTCCACAAGCAGGCGCTCGGCCTTCTTGCGGCCCACGCCGGGCACCCGCACCAGCACGTCCACGTCGTCGTGGCGGACGGCGGACGCCAGCTCCGCCAGGGTCATGCTGGAGATCAGCGCCAGCGCGAGCTTCGGACCGACCCCGCTGATGCGGATCAGCACCCGGAACAGATCCCGTTCGCCGCGGGAACCGAAGCCGTAGAGCTGCTGGGCGTCCTCGCGGACCACGAAATGGGTGTACAGGCGCACCGCCTTGTCCCGCCCGGGCAGGCCCGCGAGCACGCCGTGGGTGACCTCGACCTCGTAGCCGACGCCACCGACGGCCAGCAGAACGACGTTGTCGGTGATCTCGACGAGCTGACCTTCGATGCGGCCGATCATGAACCTGGCGAGGAATCCCGGGACGGTTGCAAGCGCGCAGTATTGACGTGACAAATGGCAATCGCAAGCGCGTCCGCCGCGTCCGCCGCGGGGCTGCCGGGCAGCGCCAGCAGCACCCGCACCATGTGCTGAACCTGGGCCTTCGACGCCCGCCCGGTGCCCACCACGGCGAGCTTCACGGTCCTCGCGCCGTACTCGGCCACCGGCAGTCCCGCGCCCACCGCCGCCGCGATGGCAGCCCCCCGGGCCTGCCCGAGCTTGAGCGCGGAAGCCGGGTTGGACGCCAGGAACACCTCCTCGATGGCGACCTGATCCGGCGCGTGCTCGGCGATCAGGCTCGCCACTCCGTGATAGATCTCGCCCAGGCGGTCGACGAAGGCGCCCCGGGCGGGCCGGATGCAGCCGCTGGCGACGTAGGCGGCGCCCCGGGGGCCGAGCTCGACGACGCCGTAGCCCGTGACCCGGGAGCCCGGGTCGATGCCGAGGATGCGGGTGGGGGTCAATGGCCCTCCGGAGATCGCGATCTGGAGATCGCTCCCACAGTCGATTCCGGAGCGGTCATCGGAGGTTCAGAGCGAGAATTCGCCATTGCTGAAGACGTTCTGGACGTCATCGAGGTCCTCCAGGGCGTCGATGAGCTTCATCACCGACTCCGAGAGCTCCTCGTCGCAGGGCACGTAGGTGCTCGGCACCATGGTGACCTCCGCGTCCGCCGGCTCGAGGCCGGCGGTGACGAGGGCGGCGTTGACGTCGCCGAGCATCTCCCACGGGGTGATCACGGTGATGCTGCCGTCCTCTTCCGAGTCGACGTCCTCGGCGCCGGCCTCGAGGGCGGCTTCCATCACCTGCTCCTCGTCGGTCCCCGGCGCGAAGCTGATGACGCCCTGGCGGGTGAACAGGTAGGCGACCGAGCCGTCGGTGCCCAGGTTGCCGCCGTGCTTCGAGAACGCGTGGCGCACTTCCGCCACGGTCCGGTTGCGGTTGTCGGTCATGGCTTCCACCAGCACCGCCACGCCGCCGGACGCGTAGCCCTCGTAGGTCAGCTCCTCGACGTTGCTGTCGTCGCCGGCGCCGGCGCCGCGCTCGATGGCCCGCTCGATGGTGTCCTTGGGCATGTTCTGGGCGAGGGCCTTGTCCATGGCCAGCCGCAGCCGCGGATTGTCCGCCGGATCGCCGCCGCCGAGCTTGGCCGCCACCGTGATCTCACGGATCAGCTTGGTGAACACCTTGCCGCGCTTGGCGTCCTGGCGCGCCTTCTTGTGCTTGATGTTGGCCCATTTACTGTGACCGGCCACGGGCTACTCCTTGGTCTGGCCTTTTCTCAAACGGATGTGCAGGTCGCGGAGCTGATGATCGTCCACCGCGCTCGGCGCCTGGGTCATCAGACAGGCCGCCGTCTGGGTCTTCGGGAAGGCGATGACGTCGCGGATGGCGTGCACGCCGGTCATCAGCATCACCAGCCGGTCGAAACCCAGGGCGATCCCGCCGTGGGGCGGCGCGCCGTACTTCAGGGCGTCCAGCAGGAAGCCGAACTTGACCTGGGCTTCCTGCCCCATGTTCAACGCCTCGAACACGGCGTTCTGCATCGCCTCGTCGTGGATCCGCAGCGACCCGCCGCCGAGCTCGTAGCCGTTCAGCACGACGTCGTAGGCGGCCGCCCTGGCGCCGGCCGGGTTCGCCAGCAGTTCCTCCGGCGTGCACGTGGGCCGGGTGAACGGATGATGGGCGGGCGCCAGCGCGCCCTCCCGGGTCTCCTCGAACAGCGGCCAGTCGACCACCCAGCACGGCGCCCAGCGGTCCTCGATGAGGCCGAGATCCCGGCCGAGCGCGTTGCGCAGCGCGCCCATGGCGTCGGCCACCACGTCGTGCCGGTCGGCGCCGAAGAACACCACGTCGCCGTCCCCGGCACCGACCCGGGCGAGCACCTGCTGCACCACCTGTTCCGGCAGGAACTTGAGGATCGGCGACTGCAGCCCCTCGGCTCCGGCGGCGAGGTCGTTGACCTTGATGTAGGCGAGCCCCTTGGCGCCGTAGCGGCCGACGAAATCCGTGTAATCGTCGATGACCTTGCGCGACAGACTGCCGCCGCCGGGCGCCCGCAGCGCCACCACCCGGCCCTTGGGGTCGTTGGCCGGCGCGTTGAACACCTTGAACTCCACCTGCTGCATCAGGTCGGCCACGTCGACCAGCTCGAGCGGGTTCCTGAGGTCCGGCTTGTCGCTGCCGAAGCGGCGCATGGCGTCGTCGTAGTCGAGCACCGGGAACTCCGGCAGCTCCACCTCGAGCACCTCGCGGAACACCTGCCGCAGCATGCCTTCGGTGAGCGCCCGGATGTCTTCCTCGCTGACGAAGGAGGCCTCGATGTCGATCTGGGTGAACTCGGGCTGACGGTCGTGGCGCAGGTCCTCGTCCCGGTAGCAGCGGGCGATCTGGTAGTACTTGTCGAAGCCCGAGACCATCAGCAGCTGCTTGAAGAGCTGGGGCGACTGGGGCAGCGCGAAGAACGTGCCGGGATGGGTGCGGCTCGGCACCAGATAGTCCCGGGCGCCTTCCGGCGTGGTCTTGGTCAGGGTCGGGGTTTCCACCTCCAGGTAACCCTGCGCCTCGAGATAGCGGCGCACGGCGCTGGCCGCCCTGGCCCGCAGCACCAGCCGCTGCTGCATCTCCGGCCGGCGCAGGTCGAGGTAGCGGTGCTTGAGCCGAACGTCCTCGCCGGCGTCCGAATGCTCGTCGAGCTGGAACGGCGGCGTCGCCGACGGGTTGAGAATGTCCAGCGTGGCGCCGAGCACTTCGATCTCGCCGGTGGCCATGTCCGGGTTGACCGTCCCTTCCGGGCGCGGCCGCACCCGCCCAGTCATGTGCAGCACGTACTCGTTGCGCACCCGGTCCGCCGTGGCGAAGCTGTCTTCCGTGTCCGGGTCGTAGACCACCTGGACGATGCCGGTGCGGTCCCGGACGTCCAGAAAGATCACGCCGCCGTGGTCGCGGCGGCGGTGAACCCAGCCGCAGAGCTCGACCTGTTCTCCGACGTTGGCGGCGTCGATCTCGCCGCAGTAATGGCTACGCATGGTGCTGTGTTCTCGATCCGTTCATTCCGCCGCTTTCGACGCGGACGTGCTCGATGACGAGGTTCCGGACGATTCGCCGCCGGATTTGCCGGACGACGACGAGTCCGACGAGGAACCCCCGGAATCCTTCGACGACCCGGAATCCTTGGACGAAGCCGCGTCTCCGGCGACGTTCTTCTTCCTGCCGCCCTTGAAGTCGGTCTCGTACCAGCCGCCGCCCTTGAGGCGGAAACCGGCGGCCGACACCTTCTTGCGCAGGGCGTCCTCGGAGCACGCCGGGCAGGTCTTGAGCGGTTCGTCGGAAACCTTCTGGATCGTCTCGAACTCGTGGGCGCAGTTGTCGCACCGGTATTCGTAGATTGGCATCTGTCCGTTCTCTCGGGAGCAGTACTCTGGGAGCGGCGCATGATCTTAAAAAAATCAGCAAAAATACAGCGATTTCGCTGCAATTTTGTTGCCTGCGACAGGCTCATAAGCTATAAAGCGCCGCATTGAGATCCCGCGGACGTGCAGAGGTTTCTCAATAGGAACAGGGTGAAACCCCTCGTGCGGAATCGCCCCGTTTAGTTAATCACTGCAAAGGGAATGTCGAATGGCAACGAAGAAAGCTCCAGCCAAGCGTAAGGCACCGGCAAAGAAGGCGGCTGCCAAGAAGGCGCCGGCTAAGAAGGCGGCGGCCAAGAAGGCCCCTGCTCAGAAGGCAGCTTCGAAGCAGACTGCGGTCACCAAGAAGATGACCAAGACCGGGATCCTGAACGAAATCGCTGAAAGCACCGATCTGTCGCGCAAGCAGGTGGATGCGGTTCTGACCGAACTCGAGAACCTGATCGAGCGTCACATCAAGAAGCGGGCGGTGGGCGAGTTCACCCTGCCCGGCCTGCTGAAGGTGAAGTCGGTGAAGCGCCCGGCGACCAAGAAGCGCATGGGCCGCAACCCGGCAACCGGCGAGGAAATCGTGATCCCGGCCAAGCCGGCGACCACCCGCGTGCGGGTCACCCCGCTGAAGCGGCTCAAAGAAATGGTTTCCTGACACCGGGAAATCAGGTCCGCCGGCCCCGCCGGCGGCACCGCTTCGAAAGGGCCGCCTGGTTCGCCAGCCGGCCCTTTTTTATCGGCCCGAGCCCATCCAGAATTCCCCCGAACCCGAACACGCTCCAGAGGACCCGACATGCGTCAGAGCCAGCAGCTCATGCCCACCATCAAGGAAAACCCCGCCGATGCGGAGGTGGCGAGCCACCGCCTGATGCTGCGCGCCGGCCTGATCCGCCAGGTGGCCTCGGGCCTGTACACCTGGCTGCCGCTGGGACTTCGGGTGATCCGCAAAGTGGAGGCCATCGTCCGTGAGGAGCTGACCGCCAGCGGCGCCCAGGAGGTGCTGATGCCCGTGGTCCAGCCCGCCGAGCTGTGGCAGGAGACCGGCCGCTGGTCGAAGATGGGTCCCGAGATGCTCAGGATCCAGGACCGCCACCAGCGCGACTTCTGCCTCGGCCCCACCCACGAGGAGGTCATCACCGACCTGTTCCGGCGGGAGGTGCACAGCTACCGCCAGCTCCCCTGCAACTTCTTCCAGATCCAGACCAAGTTCCGCGACGAGATCCGGCCCCGCTTCGGCGTCATGCGCGCCCGGGAATTCACCATGAAGGACGGCTACTCGTTTCACGCCGACCAGGCCAGCTTCGACGACACCTACCGGGAGATGTACGACTGCTACGGACGGATTCTGCGCCGCATGGCGCTGAACTTCCGGGCCGTGGAGGCGGACACGGGCAACATCGGCGGGGCGAACAGCCACGAGTTCCACGTGCTGGCCGACTCCGGCGAGGACGTGATCGCCTACGCCACCGGCGGTGACTACGCCGCCAACCTGGAGAAGGCCACCTCCGCGCCGCCGCCGGCCCGGCCCGCCCCCTCGGCGGACCTGGACAAGGTCGCGACGCCGGGCGTCACCACCATCGAGGACGTCGCCGGCCTGCTCGGCGTGACCGCCGACCGCTGCCTGAAGACCCTGGTGGTCCACGGGGAGAGCGGCCTGGTCGCGCTGGTGGTGCGCGGCGACGACGCCCTCAACGAGATCAAGGCGGAGAAGGTCCCCGGCGTCGCCGCGCCGCTGCGGTTCGCCTCGGACGACGACATCGCCGCCGCCACCGGCTGCCGGCCGGGCTCCCTCGGCCCGGTGGGCCTGACGCTGCCCGTGTTCGTCGACCGGCACGCCATGGCGGTGGCGGACTTCGTCTGCGGGGCCAACGAGGAAGGCTTCCACTACACCGGCGCGAACTGGGAGCGGGACGTGACGGTGGCGGACGACCACGTGGTCGACGTGCGCACCGTGAAGCCCGGCGATCCGGCGCCGGACGGCCAGGGCGAGCTGGCGTTCCTGCGCGGCATCGAGGTCGGCCACATCTTCCAGCTCGGCAGCGTCTACAGCGCGCCCATGGACGCCACGGTGCTGAACGCCGAGGGCGCCCAGGTGGCGCCGATCATGGGCTGCTACGGCATCGGCATCACGCGCATGGTGGCGGCCATCATCGAGCAGAACCATGACGAAGTCGGCATACGCTGGCCGGAACCCGTCGCACCCTATCGGGTGCACCTGCTGGCGCTCAACTATCATAAGTCCGAGGCGGTGCGCGGCGCCGCCGACGCCCTCTATCAGCGACTCACGGACCAGGGAATCGAAGTGCTGCTCGACGACAGAGACGAACGCCCCGGCGTCAAGTTCGCCGACGCGGACCTGATCGGCATCCCCCACCGCGTCACCATCGGCGAGCGCGGGCTCAAGGAAGGCAGCCTGGAGTACAAGCACCGGGCGACGGGCGAGTCCGCGGCGGAGCCGGAGGAGGCGATCGTGGCGAGGCTCACGGGCGCGGCATGAGACGCCAACGGGCCATCCGTCTGATCGCCGCCCTGGTGCTGGCGACGTCGGTCGGCGCCGCGCGCGCCGACTCGATGACGGTGGACCCGGCGCTGATCGAAAAGCTGGCGGTGAGCCTGGCGGACACCACCGAGGCGGTGGACCGCTTCGACGCGGAGGTCTGGCTGCGGGCCTCGGAGCAGCGTCTGGCCCGCTATCTGGACGACCACGACGAGCGCCTGGAGCTGCTGCGGATCGTCTACCGGGAAGCCCACCGGCACGAGCTGGACGCGGACCTGGTGCTGGCGGTGATGCAGGTGGAGAGCCACTTCGACCGCTTCGCCATCTCCCGCGTGGGCGCCCAGGGTCTGATGCAGGTGATGCCGTTCTGGCGCCACGAGATCGGCCGCCCCCAGGACAACCTCACCGACGTGGAGACCAACATCCGCTACGGCACGACCATCCTGGCCCACTACCTCGACGTCTCGAACAACGACCTGGTGGACGCGCTGGCCCGCTACAACGGCAGCCGCGGCCGGCTCAAATACCCCGAGCTGGTGGTCTCCGCCTGGCGCAAGTCGTGGCGCCACAAGTCCCACGCGGACCTGCCCCAGCTTCAGGCTAGCTGCCGCAGCTACGGGCTGCGGGCCTGCATCTACCAGTAGGCGTGTCCCCGGCGCGTTGCCGGCAACTCGGTCAGGTTTGTCGGGGGTGCCGGCGGCGTCGGGGGGACGGGCTTGCGGTTGCGAGCCTCGCTCGGCCGCTCCGCGGTTCCCTCACTCCGAAAAGTTGCCTCCTGCGGAGTCAATTTTCTGCGCTCGGCCTCGCTGCACGGCCTCGAAACCGCAACCCCGGCCCCCCGCCCCCGCTCGACCTCCTTCGGCTGCCGAGTAATCGAAGAACACTGTGAGAGCGATCCAACCGGACGGGTAGATGCCAAGGCTTTTGAAGAGAGTTGGATGCGTCGGGCGTGTGTAGGGTCGACGACGTTGGAAGATGGGTCGCCGGCGGTGTCGGACGCGGGGAAAACACTTTGCAGCCCGTGTAGCGAGGCCGAGCGCAGCGGATTGACTCCGCAGGAGGCAACGCCGCGGAGCGAGGGTACCGCGGAGCGGCCGAGCGAGGGCAGCAAAGTGCTTTTCGCCGTGGCCGGCGCCGACGGCGACAGCCCCCTCGAATGAACCTAAATCACCATCAGACTTCGGAGGTCATGCCGACGGCGCGGGCGAGGTCCTCGTAGGTCTGGGGGCCGACGAGCACGTCTTCGAGGGTGCCGTCGGGGCTGATGACGAGGGTCGACGGCAGGACCGAGGGGCGGGGCTGTTCCCAGTGCGCCGCCGGGTCGTCCAGCAGGACCGGGAACTGCACGTCCATCTCGGTCATCAGGCTGGTCAGCGATTCGCCCTGGATGCCGTCGAAATTCACGCCGAGCACCGTCACGCCCGTGCCGTCCTGATGGATGCGGTTCAGCTCCGGGATCTCCTTGCGGCAGGGGGCGCACCATTCCGCCCAGTAGTTGATCAGCAGCCACTGGCCCTCGTAGTCGGACCAATTCGCCGCCGACCCGTCCGCCAGGCGCACCTGGGGGTCGGAACAACCGGCGAGTCCGAGCAGCAGCGCGCCGCACAGGGTGTGGAGAGGTCGCCTGAAGACTGCCATGAAGATCACGCTTCGCTTACCATTCCCGCCATGAAAGAGTCCGTCACTATCTATCACAATCCCCGCTGTTCCAAGTCCCGCCAGACCCTGGCGCTGCTGGAGGAACGCGGCATCGAGCCGAACATCGTCCGCTACCTGGACGCGCCGCCGGACGCCGCCACCATCCGCGAACTGCTCGGACTGCTCGGCATGGACGCCCGCGCGCTGATGCGCACCAAGGAGGCCCGCTACGCCGAACTGGGCCTGGACGACGCCGACGAGGACACGCTGATCCGCGCCATGGCCGACAACCCCGTGCTCATCGAGCGGCCCATCGTGGTGACGCCCAGGGGCGCCGCCCTGGGACGGCCGCCCGAGAAAGTGCTCGAGCTGCTGTGAACACCGCGTGAGCCGGCCCTACGTCCTGATCCTCTACTACTCCCGCTCGGGCGGCACCGCCAACCTGGCGCGCCACGTGGCCCGCGGGGTGCAGGCGGCCGGAGACTTCGACGCCCGCCTGCGGACCGTGCCGCCGGTGGCGGCGGCCACCGAGCAGACCGTGCCGCCCATACCCGAGGACGGCGCCGTCTACTGCACCAAGGAGGATCTGGCCGGCTGCAGCGCCCTGGCGCTGGGCTCGCCGACCCGGTTCGGCAACATGGCCGCGCCGCTCAAGTTCTTCCTCGACGGCACCGTGGACCTGTGGCTGTCCCATCGGCTCGAGGGCCGGCCGGCCGGGGTGTTCTGCTCCACCGGCTCGCTGCACGGTGGCCAGGAGACCACGCTGCTGACGATGATGATGCCCCTGCTGCATCACGGCATGGTGCTGACCGGCCTGCCCTACCGGGAGCAATGGCTGCACGACACCACCTCCGGCGGCACGCCCTACGGCCCCAGCCACGTGTCCGGCGCGGACGGCCGCGCCGCCCTGACGGAGGCCGAGCAGAAGCTCGCCGAGGCCCTGGGGCGGCGGCTGGCGTACCTGGCCGGCCGGCTGGAGCCGGCCCGGTGAAGGGCCTCCAGTTCCTCTGCCTGCTGGCGGCGGGGTCGCTGTTCGCGGTCACCGGCCTGCGCCAGTTCTTCGTCGAGCCGCTGGACGACGCGGTCAGCAACGCCGTGTGGTTCCTGCTGCAGGCGGCGCCGGTGCTGCTGGTGGTGCCGGGCATGCTGCGCAACAGCCGCCGCGGCTACTTCTACGCGATCCTCGCAGCGTCGCTGTACTTCATCCACGGCACCATGGAGGCCGCCACCGCCGACCAGCGCGCCCTCGCCCTGTGGGAAACGGCCTTCGCGGTGGGGCTGATCGCCGCCGCCAGCCTGGCCATGCGGCGGCTCGGCGCGGATCAGTGAATCACCGGGGCGGCATCCGAGCCGCCCCCGTCACCGTCCACGTCCTCCTCGACGCTCTGCACCGCATAGCGCCGGGTGGTGATCTCGCCGGACACCACGGCGGGCAGTTCCCGCAGGAACGCCTCCATGTGCGGCGTCTGGAAGTGGCGCATCAGCGCTTCCATGCTCTCCCATTCCTGGAACAGCATCAGCGTGTTGGGATCCGACAGGCCGACGTAGAAGTCGTAGGAGAGACACCCCGGCTCGGCACGGGTCGCTTCCGTCATGTTCCGCGCCAGCTTGACCGCCTGCTCGCGGCACTCCGGACGGATCGGGATGGTGCCGTGCACGATGATCACGGCGACGCCGGCCCCACGTCGTGGGCCCGCAAGGCTGCGCCGATCTCGTCGAGAATGGTCGGGTCGTCGATGGTCGACGGCGCGGCGTAGGGTTTGCCGTCCGCCATCCGGCGCACGATCTGACGCAGGATCTTGCCGGAGCGGGTCTTCGGCAGACGCGCCACCACGATCGCCCGCTTGAAGTTGGCAAACGCCCCGACCTGCTCCCGGACCATGGCGACCAGCTCGCGCTGGAGATCGCCCGGGTCGACGTTGGCGCCGTCCTTCAGCACCAGCAGACCGATGGGCACCTGCCCCTTGTCGACGTCCGCGACGCCGATGACGGCGCACTCGGCGACCGCCGGATGCCCGGCCAGCACTTCCTCCATCTGACCCGTCGACAGGCGGTGGCCGGCGACGTTGATGACGTCGTCCATGCGACCCATGATGTAGACGTAACCGTCTTCGTCCCGGAAGCCCTCGTCACCGGTGAAGTAGAAACCGTCGTACTGGGACCAGTAGGCGTCCAGATAGCGCTGATGGTCGCCCCACACGGTGGGCAGCGCGCCCGGCGGCAACGGCCCGCGGATCACCACGGCGCCCTCCCGGCCCGGGCCCAGCTCGGCGCCCGCCTCGTCGACGATCCGCAGGTCGTAGCCGGGCACCGGCAGCGTCGGCGAACCCGGCCTGGTCTCCAGCAGCTCGACGCCCGCCATGTTGGCGCAGATCGACCAGCCGGTCTCGGTCTGCCACCAGTGGTCGATGACCGGCACCCCCAGGTGCTCGCGCAGCCAGTGGTAGGTCGGCGGATCGAGCCGCTCACCGGCGACGAACTGATAGGCCAGCGAGGAGATGTCGTAGTCCTGCTTCAGCAGGCAGTCCGGGTCCTCCTTGCGGATCGCCCGGAAAGCCGTGGGCGCGACGAAGAAGGCGCGCACCCTGTGGTCCTGGATCACCCGCCAGTAGGCGCCGGCATCCGGCGTGCGCACCGGCTTGCCCTCGTAGAGCACGGTGGTGCAGCCGCGGATCAGCGGCCCGTAGACGATGTAGCTGTGGCCGACCACCCAGCCCACGTCGGACGCCGCCCAGAACACGTCGCCGGCGTCGCAGTCGTAGATCGCCTGCATGCTGTAGTTCAACGCCACGGCGTGGCCACCGTGATCGCGCAGCACCCCCTTCGGCTTCCCCGTGGTGCCCGAAGTGTAGAGGATGTACAGCGGATCCGTGGCATCCACCGCCACCCAGTCCGCCGGCGCCGCCGCGGACTCCCACGCCTGCCAGTCGAGCCAGTCCGGGGCCTCGACGGGACACTGTTCCCGCTGCAGCAGCACCACGTGGTCGGGCTTGTGCACGGCCTGCTCGATGGCGCCCGCCACCAGCGGCTGATAGGGCACGACGTTGCTGAACTCGATGCCGCAGGTGGCCGTCAGCACCACCTTCGGCGTGGCATCGTCGATCCGTGCGGCCAGCTCGCGGGCGGCGAAGCCGCCGAACACGACGGAGTGAATGGCGCCGATGCGGGCACAGGCCAGCATGGCGATCGCCGCCTCCGGCACCATCGGCAGGTAGATGACGACCCGGTCGCCGCGGTCGACGCCCAGCTCCCGCAGGGCGCCCGCCACCTTCGCGACCCGTTCGGTGAGCGCCGCGAAGCTCCAGCGCTCCACCACGCCGGTGACCGGGGAGTCGTAGATCAGCGCCACGTCGCCGCCGCGGCCGGCTTCGACGTGCTGGTCGAGCGCCAGCCAGGCGGTGTTGGTCCGCCCGCCCTGGAACCAGCGCCAGCTCCCCGAGGCGTCCCTGCCGAGTATCTCCGGCGGAAACTCGACCCAGGGCAGCGCCCGGGCCTGCTCGGACCAGAACCCTTCGGGATCGTGCAGCGAGCGGCGATATTCCTCGGCGTAACTCATCGGCGTCGGCTTCCCCGCGATCCGCGGCGAGCGCCCGCCGCCGGGCGTTCGCCCCGGGCGGCCAGCAGCCGCTGCAGCCGCGCCGGCGTCGGCTGGGCCGCCAGCAGCGACTGGTAGGCCCTGGAGCGCTTGCTGATCTGCTTGTGGGCGGCGTAGAAATCGACGGCCCGCCGCCACGCCTCAGCGATGCCGTAGCGGTTGATGGACACCGTGGTGTTGACGATGCGGTTCTCCTCCAGGGACATCACGCCGATCTGGAACACCGGCGTGCGATTGCCGCTCTTCTCCGCCTTCAGGCGGCAGAGGATGCCGCGTACCTGGCCGTCGGCGTCGATGTGGACTTCCTTGGCACGCCGGTTCTGAAGCGTCTGCTGGCGCCGGGCGAGCTCGTCGTCCCGGGCCTGCGCGGCCGCTTTGACCTTCGCGCGCCGCTCGCCGCGCAGGCGCTTGCCGTCGTCCTTGAGGGAAAAGTACTCCTGGTAGGTCTTGCCCTGAATCTGGCGGCGAACCCGGTAGCCGAAGAACCTCGGCGTATCGAGAAGCTCAACGCTCATCCCTTCCTCCCTGCGTGATCCGGCGCAGGCCGCTGCGCGCCCTGCTTGCTGTCTCCCCCCGAAGACTCTGCCCTGCGGCGACCTGCCCGATCGCGCCGGCCGGCGCCGCGCCCGCGGGCAGAGCGGGCGCGGCGGAGCGGATCAGATCACCTGGCTGGACTTGAGCGCCGCGATCTCGTCGGCGGTGAAGCCGCAGTCGCCGAGCACCGCCTCGGAATCCTGTCCCGGCCGGGGCGAGGCGTGGGACACCTCCGCCACCGTGCGCGAGAAGCGCGGCGAGGGCGCCGGCTGCACGACGCCGTCGAGCTCGATGAACGAGTTGCGCGCCTTGTTGTGCGGGTGATCCGGCGCCTCGAAGATCGACAGCACCGGGGCGAAGCAGACGTCGGTGCCTTCCATGATCTCGCACCACTCGTCCCGGGTCTTGGTCTTGAAGACCGCCACCAGCTCGTCCTTCAGGGCCGGCCACTGGCCCTGGTCCATCTGCGGCTTGAAGCGCTCGGGATCGAGCCCCGCCTTCTCCACCAGCAGCGCGTAGAACTGGGGCTCGATGGAGCCGATGCAGACGTACTTGCCGTCCTTGGTCTCGTAGGTGTCGTAGAAGTGCGCGCCGCCGTCGAGCATGTTGGTGCCGCGCTGATCCTTGAACATGCCCGCCGCGCCCATGGTGAAGAACATGGACATCAGCGTCGCCGCGCCGTCGACCATGGCGGCGTCGACGACCTGGCCCTTGCCGGACTTCTGCGCCTCGAGCATGCCGCACACCATGCCGAAGGCGAGCAGCATGCCGCCGCCGCCGAAATCGCCGACCAGGTTGAGCGGCGGCACCGGCTTCTCGCCGGGACGGCCGATGGCGTGCAGCGCCCCGGACAGGCCGATGTAGTTGATGTCGTGGCCGGCGGCCTGGGCCATCGGGCCCTCCTGGCCCCAGCCGGTCATGCGGCCGTAGACCAGGCGCGGATTGCGCTCCAGGCAGGTGTCCGGGCCGAGGCCAAGGCGCTCGGTGACGCCCGGACGAAAGCCCTCGAACAGCCCGTCGGCGGTCTCGACCAGCCGCAGCACGGTCTCCACCCCTTCCGGCTTCTTGAGATCCACGGCGATGGAGCGGCGGTTGCGAACCAGCACGTCCTGTCCCCGGCCACCGCCGGCGCCCAGCCGGTCCACGCGGATGACCTCGGCGCCCATGTCCGACAGCATCATGCCGCAGAAGGGGCCCGGTCCGATGCCGGCCAGTTCGATGATGCGAAATCCTGCGAGCGGTCCCATGACTCTCCCTAATCCCAGAATGCGAAGAAGGCCCGAGTTTACCGGCGTTTTGCCGGCTGAGGAAATTCTCTGCTTTAATCGCCGCTGCCCCTGAGCACCAGCCCGCCCACCCTTGCGCAAGATCATCCACTGCGACTGCGACAGCTTCTACGCCTCCGTGGAGGTGCGCGACGACCCGGCGCTGGCCGGCCGCCCGCTCGCGGTCGGCGGCGACCCGGCGAAACGCGGCGTGGTCGCCACCTGCAGCTACGAGGCCCGCCGCTACGGCATCCACTCGGCCATGCCCATGAGCCAGGCCGTGCGGCTGTGCCCGGCGCTGGTCATCGTGCCGCCGGACATGGCCCGGTACCGGGCCGTGTCGCGCCAGGTGCACGAGGTCTTCAGGCGCTACACCGACATCATCGAGCCGCTATCGCTGGACGAGGCCTACCTGGACGTCACCGGCAGCGACCGCTGCCAGGGGAGCGCCACGCTGATCGCCCGGGAGATCCGCCGGGAGGTGCGCGACGGCCTCGGCATCACCCTCTCCGCCGGCATCGCGCCCAACAAGTTTCTCGCCAAGATCGCCTCGGACTGGAACAAGCCCGACGGCCAGTTCACCGTCCGGCCCGGTGAGGTCGATGCCTTCGTCGCCGCGCTGCCGGTCGAGAAGCTGTTCGGCGTCGGGTCGGTGACCGCACGGCGCCTGCACGATCTGGGCCTGGCCACCTGCGCCGACGTGCGCCGGCTGCCGCTGGTGGAGCTGACCCGGCGCTTCG
>CEVF01001630.1_pt1 | contig 18231 bp, 10 predicted proteins | sample 356441 | NCBI WGS metagenome assembly CEVF01 (sample SAMEA2622765, study PRJEB7988) | marine metagenome | biome: marine biome (ENVO:00000447); feature: surface water layer (ENVO:00002042); material: "saline water (ENVO:00002010), including plankton (ENVO:xxxxxxxx)" | depth 5 m | reverse complement strand
ACGATCCCACCAGCGGTCGGAGAAGACCTCCACCTCGATCATACCCCGGAAACCGTTCTCCTCAACGATTGCCCGGATACCCCGCAGATCGATGCATCCCTCACCCATCAGACCACGGTCGTTAAGCAGGTCGCCGGTCGGGGTCATCCAATCGCAAACATGGTAGGCGAAGATGCGTTCCGCTTGGGCGGCGCGTTTGGTTTGCTCCTCCAGGTCGGGATCCCACCAAAGGTGATAGACGTCGAAGGCAATGCCCACCAGCGGATGGTTCAATGCATCGCATGCGTCGTTCGCAGAGGCCAAGGTATTGATGGCAGAGCGATCATCGGCATACATCGGGTGGAGGGGCTCGATGGCCAACTTGACCGCGAGCGATTCGGCAAGCGGCAAGGTGGCCGCAATCCCGTCGGTGATCTGCTTGCGGGACTCCGTCAGGGACTGGCCGGGCACCGCACCGCATACCAGCACCACGAGGGGGGCCCCGAGGGCGGCGGCATCCTCGATGGCCCGCTTGTTGTCCTCAATCGCTTCCTTACGGGACTTTTCCTCCAAGGCCGGGTAAAATCCTCCCCGGCAAAGAGAGGTGACCTCAAGTCCGGCGGCCCGGATACGGTCGCCCGACTCGGACGGATTCCGTCCTTCCAGCCATTGCCTCCAGACCGTAACGCCGGAAACACCAGCCTCGGCGTAGCGGTCGACCGCTTCCTCCAATTCCCACCCCTTGGTGGTGATTGTATGGATGCAAAGACGCGAAAAATCGCTGAGTGGAGCGGCTTTCGTCATGGGAGAGAATAGTGGGGAATATCCATACGCTCGGCCATCCGAAGAGGGCGAAGGAGAGCTTCCCGCATGCGGGTACGTTCATCCCCCGGACGAAGATCCGGACAGTCAGGGTGAATCTCCGCCGAGTCGATGATCCCGAGAATCTTTAGAATCTCCGCCGTGCTGTGCTTATAGGCAGCGGCACTCCCGTCTTCATCAAGCCGGAAGACCGAATCCTCCAGAGATTGAAAGGCCTCAAACAATTTGTACACGCGAGAATCGAAAGCGTCACCCTGCCAGTACTTTTTAGCGGCGCATATTAAAGGGCAGGCGGAAACTCCGGCTCCGATCAACAGGGGCAGACCCATACGTATGGCGGAAGCGATACCGAAATCGTCTCCGCTGTGGGGAACGAAATCCAATTGGAGGTCCCGACACATGGATGCCCAATACAAAAAATGGGGCTCGTCCAAAGTGGAAATCTTACCACCCGTGAATTTCTGGTGAGCGGCCAACTGATGAAGCAACCAGGGCTCGAAGGGTGTGGCCCAAGGCACGAAGGCGGGCTCGAGGGCATGGACCAAAGCGGGAACCTCGATCTTCTCGGCAATCTCGAAGTAAGCGTCCCGCCTTGCCTCCGGATCCAGGGCATTGAGGGCCTGCGAGGTCATGATCATCACTTCGCACGGAGCGTTGGCTTGGGCGATCTCGAGGTGAGGATGGTAACAGGCCGCCTTGAATTCAGTGGGAGAACCCTCGACTGCAGTGATTCCGCTGATGAAGGAGTCCTGAGGATAAAGCGAGCGGAAGCGGCGGATCACCTCGCCGTACAGTTCGTTTGAAAGGTTGAAGACGAAGCCGGTATCGGCATTGAGGACGAAAAGGATCTCCACCCCGAAGGCTTCAGCGCACTTTTTCATCCACCGGAGCATTCTCTCAAAGCTACCCCAGTCGGGTCGACCGTCCTTGAAGGGGAGCAGGGCCGCAACGCAGAGACGCGTCCGAGAGGAATGGTCGGCCAGTTCCTCCTCCCGGGCCCGGGACCAGACGGTTTCGGACCACGGTGTGGAAGGCGTCAGTTCGGAGGGATCGGAAATCATTGAGACTGGAGAAAGACCGACTGCGAAAGGCACGGAGTAAATGAGCTCGATGGGATCATTTGCCGTGCTTGGCACCGGACTTGGCATCGGCCAAGTAATTCTTGTTTCTGGATTTCAGAAATTCAATAAGGTTACGCAGGTCCGAAGGGGATAGCGTAAGCCCCAGCGGGGGCATGGCGGAAACGGGAGGGGAAATGGTAAGGACCTGATCCTCACGGACGGCAGCCTTCTTGCCGTCAGGGGAAATGACCGTAACGACTCCGTCCTTCTTCTCGGCAATTCGCCCGACCAGAGAAGTGCCCTTGGCCAGGGTAACGCTGGAAAGACCATATCCTGGAGTGATCTCGGCACTTGGGTTAACCAGGGACTCGAGCAACTTGGAGGGATTCAATCGATCCCCGACCAGGGAGAGCTCTGGGCCTTGAACGCCACCGTCTCCACCCACCTTGTGGCACTGCAGGCAGGCGCCTTGGTTGCGGAAAACCTTTTCCCCTTCGATCGGGTTTCCTCCCACCAAGCTCAGGGCATGCACGCGGCCAGGATCGCCGGCGGCATAGGTCGCCGCAACCTGCTTGGCTTCCGGAACGTCGGACTGAGAAAGGATGAGGTATAGATCGAGCCATAGTTCCGGTCTGAGTTCAAGTTCCCGGTTCTTCCAGAGCTCAATGACCTTAGGGGCATCCTTGAACACAAGACCTGCCAGGATGGAGCGGGCCACGACGAATTCATCCTCCTTGAGAGCCTTCATGGAAAGGCCGAATCCACCATCCAGTTCGCGATCGATCAGGTAACTGAAGGACGCGGCGCGTACTAGTTTGTTCGGGTCATCGGTTAACTTAAGGATCAGAAGGTCGTCACCCTTGTCGCTCTTGTCGGCCAACCCCCTTAGGTTCGCCACCCTGACTTCGGGATCGAGTTCAGCGTCAAGAGCCTGCTTGCGAAGAATCTTTGAATCGAGGGAGAGCCCGGCCTTGCCGGCGAAGGAGGAGAGAAGAGAGGCTAGCTTAGGCTCCTTTTCTTTCTCCAGAAGCACCTTGATGCGGTCCCCTATCTCATCCGCAACCTCCGCCAGGCTGGCCGATGCGACGGGAACGGGTCGGTAGTGACCGAGCACGGGATCGGTATCAAGCGGGACCGCCCAGCGGGCAAGAGCCTTCAGGGCAAAGGCTCTGAGTTCGGTGGACAGTTCTTCGTCGGCCACGAATTCGGCCAGCCTGACGGCCGACTCAAGGGCACCCGTCCTGTAACAGGCCCCGACCACCCTAGCTTGGTGGTGAAAGGGAAGATCCTCGAGGTTCTGCTCGATCAACAATTGGCCCGCCGGGCCATCCAAGGCCGAGGTGTCGTATACGGCGAGGACAGCTTCGCTGCGCACGGTTTGCGAAGAATCGGAGAGAAATTGAGCCAATTCGGGGCTGGAGCGGCGTCGAAGGACAAGGACGCACAGAAGACGCTGCTCGACGCTCTCTGACTTGGCGAAGGCGGAAAGCTGGTCGTCAGCGGCAACCCGGTCAAGAGCCGACAGGATGGAATGACGGATCGTGACCTCGAATTCCTTGCCTTGGTTTTTCGCAGCCAACGCAAAAAGAGCCTTTACTGCCTCGGGTTCTCCCTTGGGAGCAACTCGGCCAAGGGCAATCGCGGACAAGGAAACAACACGGGAGGAGCCGTCGGCAAGTGCTTTCAAGAGAGCTTCTCGACTCTCGACGACCATGGAGTCGCCCGAGACCCGGGCGGCGTTTGCCCTAACCTCTGGGTTATCCGAGGAGAGGGCGGCAACGATCGCATCCGAGGACGCCTTCCTTCCCTGACGATACAATTGCCCCAAGCCCCAAAGAGCATGAAGACGGGCCAATTCATTTTTTCCCTCCCGACCTGCAACCTCGGCGAGAACCGGAATGGCTTCCTCACCCTTCTCGACGATGGCGAACTGGCTGGCCTGGCGTACTCTCTGGTCCGGATGCCCAAGAAACACTACGAGTTCCGGAATCGAGCGGGCGGCAAAACCCTTTTTGAATATACGGGCAGTCTCCGAACCGATTTCCCTCAGAACCGGGTCCTCAGGTCGGAGAACTTGAATGGACCCATTCTTGTTGACCGACCAACCTCCGCCGTAGTCGGCGAAATAGAGGTTTCCGTCATACCCATGTTCGACGTCGGCTACGGCCACCCCTTCCATGAAGACGGATTGTTCCTTCAGTTTGAAGGCCGACCCATTGGGGGACAGCGTCACCTGAAGGACGTTGGAAATGTTGGCCGCGCCACGATAGTTGGTCATTAGGAAGGTATCCCGCAAATCCTCGGCCACGCTCATTCCGCTGAGCCAAGTCACTCCGGAGGGCCCGTTTCCCACATGGGCGAGGGGAGGATAAACCCATTGCGGCTGATCCTCTGTGTAGGTCTCGAACATTTTCTGCCCCACCCAAACCGACTTGGCGAGACGGAAGTTTCCCCAGTCGAGGGCATTCGCGTAGTGGTGTGGCGATTGGTGGGCCATGTCCCAACCCGAGTCGGAGTTGTCCAATACGTAGACTACGCGGGCCTTGTCCCCAATATCACCCGTGTTGTCGAAGGTAAAAAGGTTGCCATGGTTGTCGAAGGCAAGTTCTTGGGGGTTTCTCAGACCATGGGCATAGACTTCGAAATTCGACCCGTTGGAATCGCAACGGAAGACGGCCCCGCGACCTGAGGCCTCGTGCACCCCACCTTTCTCGTCGACGACGTGAAAGCCCCTGTCGCCGATAGTAAAATAAAGACGGCCATCGGGACCGCGGGTGATCCCATGAAGGTCATGGCCGATGAAGGATACCCTGACCCCAAATCCGTTTACGATTTTCTCGTTGGTATCGGCCACCCCGTCGTCATCTGGATCGGTCAGCATCCGAAGAGCAGGAATGCAGGTGAAGTAAGTAGCGTTTCTTTCCGCAAGAATGGAAAACCCTATCCCATCGAGGGGCTCCTTGAAAGCATCGGAAAAAAGGCTCCTGTGGTCGGCTACGCCGTTTCCGTCCCTATCCTCGAGGCGGATGAGCCGATCCGGAAACTGACTGTACCATGCCCGGTCGCGCTTGTCCGCGTGTCTGTCGTACATGGCAAGGCGATCTTCCACGGTACGAGAACGAAAATCCCCACGTATCATTTCCCGGGCCCGACGCAGATCGGGAACACCAAACCAGAAGCGGTTCGCCTCGGCCACGAAAATCCTGCCCAAAGGGTCCATGTCCAGGCTCGCGGGGTTCTCAACATGGGGATAACCGACCCAGGTATGACCGACGTACCCTGCGTGGTTTACCTTACCTCGGAAGGGAGCGGACTCATTGGGCAAGGCGGGCATATCCTCCTCAGACACCTCAAGCGGGGCGGCTTGAAGGGACGATACGAAGAGGATAGGGGCAAGTAATTCCTTGAACATGGAGAAAATAAGTTGATTTGTAATGCTAGTGCCCCAAGCTATCAAGCTCAAGAAGCTCTTTTGTTTCCATTCCCCTTTCCCATGCCCATCACCACCCAATCCCAATGAAACCTCAATTCATCCTCTGCCAAGCCCTGGTCTGTCTTTCCCTTGCAGCCCAGGAGGATCCCGTCTCCACGACGGCCAACCAAGGCCGCTTCCCGATTTTCGAGGACTCGTCGGCCAGTCCCGAGATCAGCAACTTCAAGGCCCGCCTCTACTACGAGGCGAAAGCCGATTCCAAGTTGCTCCTTTCCAGCGGACACGCAGTGTTTTTGCCAAAGGGAAAGCACGAGGTTTCCCTGACCTACGAGAACCCTCTCGCGGGCAACTTTTCCATCGAGGCGATTCTAGACGGCAGGAAGACGAAGATTCTTTCCTCAGGCTCGCAACCTGAAAAGTCGATTAAGCCCCGACTCGACGTCGACTTCACGATCTGGGCCAAGTTCAAGACCACCGGCCAGGGAACGATCTTCGCCAACTGCGCCCCAAGCGGACCCTGGACTGCTGGGGGGAAAGCCCTTCTGGTCCGTGGATCCAAACTCGTCTACGACATTGGATGGCTAGGGGCCATCGATGGAGGAAGATCGGTCAATGACGGCCGGGAGAAGATCGCCGTAGTGCGTTCGAAGTCTAAGAAAGTGGAGCTTTTCATAGACGAGAAAGTGGTCGCATCGCAGAGGAATTTCTTCAAGCCCGACCCCCCAATTCACGTCTTCAAGATCGGGAAGGGGGCGGACGACTTCGCCACCCCGCTCAGCAACGGCGCCGTGCTTGATCTCAAGTATTGGAAAAGCGCCCTACCGGACAAGGTCGTGTCCGGGATAGTCTCCGGCGACCTTCTGGATGAACAATTTCCCGCCAGCGATTATTCCATGGGTTCGGCAAGCAGCGTCAACGGGATCACCGGTAAGGGCTTCGCCGGGACCGCGACCACCCTCGAGTTCTCCGACCCCAAAGCGGTCAAGGTCCTGGAAGCCTGGGTTCAGGAACTCGGCACGGCCGACCATGCGGAGGAAATCTCCGGGCTCGATCATTTTGCCTTGGAACGAGGGAAGAAATTATACGAGGGCCTATGCATCACCTGCCACGGAACACCCGAGAAGGAAGGTTCCCTCCCAACGGCCCTGAAGTTTCATTCCGGAGAATTCAAGAACGGTTCCGACCCTTGGAGCATGTTCCAGACTCTCGACAAGGGCTACGGGCAGATGATCCCACAGCCCCAGTACTCCATCAAGGACAAGTACGCGCTCATCCACTATATCAGGGAAGGTCTGGTGAAGGAGCACAACCCCAAGCAATACTTTGAGGTGACCAAGGAGTACCTCGCCTTGTTGCCGCCCAAGCTCTCCAGTTTCAAGGAAAAAGTCATCGCCCTCGCCGAGGCCGGTTCCAAGCCCTACCAGAAAATGGACTTCGGATCCGCCCTCTTCTGGACCTACCAGGTCAACAAGGGAGGCTCGCCTTCCTCATGGAACATCGCCCAGAAGGGAATCGCCGTCCGCCTCGACCCTGGGTCCGGCGGCATATCGCGGGGGAAGGCCTGGCTGGTATACGACGAGGACACTATGAGGGTGGCGGCCGCCTACGAGGGCGAGTTCGTGGACTGGCGAGGCATTGCCTTCGACGGCTCCCACGGGACCCACACCTCGATCAAGGGTGATCCCGTTCTGCTTTCACCGGACCAGCCGGCCTGGCGAAACCCCAAGACCAAGGACTGGGAAGACCTCCGCATAACCGGCCGGGACGGACGCAGGTTCGGCCCTCTGCCCCGCTCCTGGGTCCAATACCTCGGCCTTTTCCCAAACGGCGACCGCAATGTGATCCATTATCGGGTCGGTGACCGGGAAATCCATGAATTGCCCGGACGCATCGAGTACGGAAAGGCCTCCATTCTAACGAGGACCCTGCGCGTCGGACCGGGCAAGGACGACCTTCTCTGCAGGCTTTCCCCTACCGGCGGCAAGGCAAACTTTCACCTCCAGGGCGCCGACTCGGCAACGCTTCTTGAGGAGGATGGGTTCACCTGCCTGCAAATCAAGTCATCGGGCAAGGAAACTCTCCTTACCCTCGGTTTCTCCCTTGCCGACCAAGCCATCGTTGCGAGCCTTCTGCCCGATCCCGTCGATCCCCTCGTCCTGACCAAGGGCGGGCCGCCCCGCTTCGGCAAACAAGAGGTGGTCACCAAGGGAAAAAAGGGGAAGGAAGAAGATCCCTTTGCGGTCGACGAACTGACCGTCCCCAACAAGGAGCAAAACCCGTGGAATTCCTGGATGAGGCTGGGTGGGTTCGACTTTTTCCCGAAGAATCCCGACCGGGCGGCAGTCTGCACCTGGATGGGCGACGTCTGGCTTGTGGACGGAATCTCGGGAGACCTCGATAAACTGACTTGGAGAAGAATCTGCTCTGGGCTTTTCCAACCCCTTGGGCTCAAGATCATCGACGGCGTCATTCACGTCGCCTGCCGGGACCAGATCGCCCGGTTGCACGACCTCAACGGCGACCTCGAGACCGACTGGATCGAATGCTTCAACAACGACCATCAAGTAACCGAGCATTTTCACGAGTTCGCCATGGGGTTGCAGGTCGACGGTGCCGGCAACCTATACTACGCCAAGTCCGCCCGCCATGCCAAAAACGCCTTGGTTCCCCACCACGGCACTCTCCTGAGGGTCTCGCCCGACGGGGAAAGGACGGATATCGTGGCCACCGGCTTCCGGGCCGCCAATGGAGTCTGCCTGAACCCGGACGGCACCTGGATCGTAACCGACCAGGAAGGACACTGGAACCCGAAGAACCGCATCAACTACGTCAAGGAAGGCGGTTTCTACGGGAACATGATGGGCTACCACGACGTCACGGACTCTTCCGACAGCGCCATGGAGCAGCCCCTGGCCTGGATTACCAATGCCTTCGACCGATCCCCCGCCGAGCTTCTCTGGGTCCCCGAGAACGGTAATTGGGGCCAATTGAACGGGACCCTCCTCAACCTCAGTTATGGATACGGGATGGCCTACGTCGTCCCGCACGAGGTTCTTGACGGGCAAGCCCAGGGCGGTCTTTGCGCATTCCCAATCGACCGCCTGCCGAGCGGGATCCACCGGGGGCGCTTTCATCCCGTGACCCATGCCCTGTTCACGGCGGGCATGTTCGCCTGGGCGGGCAGTCAGCGAGGCGACGGAGGCCTCTACCGGATCCGCAGGACGGAGAACCCCGCCTATATGCCCACCCAACTGGAGGCTAGGAAGAGGACGCTCCGCATCCGCTTCAGCGACAAGTTGCCCGCGAGGGGTACCTTCCGCGTCACCACCTGGAACCTGAAACGCACGAAGGGGTACGGATCCAGGCACTACGACCTGAAGAATCTGAAGGTGGCGGGCTATGCGGTCCGCAACGACTGGCTTGAACTGGAGGTGCCCGACCTAGCCCCGACTTGGTGCATGGAAATCAACTGTGAATTCGAGAACGGGGTCAAGCGGGTGATCCACAATAGCATTCACCACATCCCGGAGGGGATTCCCCCCCTCCCTTGAACTCCATCGCCATGCACTTAGGCAAGCCGGTCCTCCCCCCTCCCCTTGACCCGGGATTCCTTCCCGCATCGGTTTGGATCCGCGACTTCCACGCCCTGATCGATGAATCCGGGCAGAGCGTCCCCTTTCGCATCGCCCTCCAACAGCCCAATGGGTCCACCATCACCCGGGAAGGTAAGCTTCTTGCAGAGAACCACCCGCAAGCCGGGCTCAACCTCCTCCACGTCGAGCGCCTTCTGAAGTTCATGCTCTGGTCCGGGGGAGGGAGTCGCTGGTTCTGGGATGGGCCCAAGGAGATCGGTGCATCCCTCCAAAACCGCTTTTGCGATCATCCATGCGGCCGGTTCGACCGGGACTTCATGGCCAAGGTCTACGGGGAACCCTTTTCCGGAACCATCGGGAGCGCGATCCCCGAGCCCCTGAGGTTGGCCTCCCCCTTGGGCCGAAACCTCGATGGCTGCCGCATCGGCTTCGACTTGGGCGGAAGCGACCGAAAGGTAGCCTCCGTGATCGACGGCGAAGTCGTCTTTAGCGAAGAAACACCCTGGGACCCCTATCACCAAACCGACCCCGAGTACCACAAATCCGGAATCCTGGACTCGATCGAGAAGGCCAAGGCTCACCTCCCGAGACTCGAAGCCATCGGCGGAAGCTCGGCCGGGGTGTTCGTGGATAACCGTCCCAGAGTCGCCTCACTCTTCCGGGGTATTTCCGAATCCGATTTTACGGAGAGGATCAGTCCCCTTTTCATCGAGCTCGGGAAGAGCCTTGAAGTCCCCCTATCCATCATCAACGATGGGGAAGTCACGGCCCTTGCCGCCAGCATGAGCCTGGAACGAAATGCCGTTCTGGGTATCGCCATGGGAACGAGCGAGGCCACGGGTTACGTAGACCCCAAGGGACGAGTGACGAGCTGGCTCAACGAGCTGGCCTTCGCTCCCGTCGACTACTCGTCCACCGCCCCTGCGGACGAATGGAGCGGAGACGTCGGATGCGGGGCCCAGTATTTTTCCCAGCAAGCGGTCGGACGCCTGATCCCCAAGACCGGCCTGCCCATCGACCCCGCCCTCGGCTTGCCCGAGAAACTCGAGTGCCTGCAGGGATTGATGGCGGAAGGCAGCCCCGAGGCATCCTCCGTCTACAGGACCATTGGAACCTACCTCGGGTACGGGGTCGCCCATTACGCCTCCTTCTATTCCCTCTCTCATGCCTTGATCCTCGGCCGCGTGACCACGGGTGAAGGAGGAGCCGTCATTCTGGAGGAAGCGGAAAAAGTACTCGCTGAGGAGTTTCCCGAGCTGGACGAAAAGATTGCCTTCCACCAACCCGACGAGAAAAACAAGAGGCACGGCCAGGCCATCGCCGCCGCCAGCCTGCCTGCAACGGGACAAACCCAATCATGAGCCAAAACCCATACCTTGAATACGCCCGGAGCTTCCGGCGGCTCGCTGTCGAGGGAAGAGACCTGCCCTTCGGAGGGATCCCCAAGCCCGAGAAACCAAAACTGGACGACGACGCCCCCGTTGCCCTCATCCTCTCCCCCCATCCGGACGACGAATGCGTCATCGGCGGACTGGCCCTCCGCCTCCTTCGCGAGAGTGGCGTTCGCATCGTCAACGTCGCGGTAACGCTGGGCAGCAACCGAGCCCGCCAACAGGAACGCCTTAATGAGCTTCAGGGGGCATGCGACTGGATTGGATTCGAGCTCCAGGAAATCATTCCGGGGGGGTTGGAATGCGTCACCCTGCAGACGAGGAAAAATGACCCCAAGCAGTGGGAAAGATCGGTCGACCGGCTTCGTGAAATCCTAGACCAATGGTCTCCACGGGCTGTTTTTTTTCCTCACGCCACGGACTGGAACGGTACCCACGTCGGGGTCCATTTCCTGACCGAGGATGCGCTCCTGCGCCGACCGAAAGCCGACACCCTCCTCATCGAGACCGAATACTGGGGACAAATGCCCAGCCCCAACCTGATGGTCGAGAATACGCCCGAGGAAGTCGGAGATTTACTGGCCGCCCTCTCCCATCATGAAGGAGAGTTGAAGCGCAATGCCTTTCATCTCGGTCTTCCCGCCTGGATGCAGGACAACGTCAGGCTTGGCTCTGAAGTCGTCGGGGGCCAGGGTGCGGAAGCTCCCGATTTTGCCTTCGCCACCCTCTACCGGGTAAGCCGCTGGGCCAATGGCCGGGCATCTCCAGCGTGGGAGGGAGGCAAGCTGCTTCCCAGCGGTGGAGACAGCCGAGAGGCCCTTTTCCCGAGAAAAGCCTAGACGGCAATCACCTCAAGGCTTTCCTTGCACGGGCAGGAACTGGACGGAGTCCACGACTACGTATTTCCCTTCGGTGCCCGAGGTACCGATGGTGACGGAACCACCCCGCCCTTTCTCGAAACGGAATACGCCCAAGGGCCGGAAGAGCTTTTCGATCGGGGCGTGCTCGCACTCGTTGACCTTCATAGTGGTTTCCCCATCGGCATGACGGATGGTAACGGGCACCCCATTGGCCCGCCGGACGTTCGAGTTGTGAGACATGCGCACCTCATAGCTTCCCCCTTTGGGCAGGTCCGGGGTAAAGGTGGCCGACTTCTTGCCCTTGGCTTCCTTCATGTCGTGAATGTAGCTCTTGCCAACGAAGGGAGGCGTATGTACGGAGTGCTTCCATTGCCCGACAAGCTTCGCATCCACGTCGTCCACGACGATCCCGGGCAAAGCCTTGGGGTCGGGCTTGATGAAGCGGATCATCTCGGGCTTGTCCACCTGGCTGGTCTTGGGCAAGGAAGGACTCTTTCCTTCCCCGGCCGCACCTACAAGGGCAAGGCGGAAGACGGGCAAAATACGGAACCAACAATGGATTACCCCTGAACGGTATCCCATCACTTCTTTCTCTTGTGACCGAAGAGCCAATTGAAGAACTCGGGCTGGCCGTAAGGAACCCTCCCGGCGTCATGCCCCTTGTCCTCAAAGACAATAAGCTCGGCCTTCTTGCCACCGGCTTTCCCAATTGCCTTCATGATCATTTCGCCGCGGTCGGCCGGGACCACCCGGTCCTTCCGGCCGTAGTAAGCGCGCATGGGGAGCTTGGCCAGGTTGCGGCCCCAGAGGTCGAGGTCCTTGGTCACGTCCTTGGGACCAAGCGGGCCAATGCCTCCGACCATGGGAGCGATGGCGGCAAAATGCCCGGGGCGGTATCCCGCCCACATGAAGGTCCCGTATCCACCCATGCTGTTCCCGGTCAGGTAGACCCGGTCGGGATCGACGGGAAGCGTTTCAAGCAGGTGAACAAGCAGAAGGTCCAAGTCCGGGACCTGCCAACCGCCTTTACCTTTTTCACGCTTGGGGCTCCCGGTTGCCTGGGGGGCCACGATCAGGGTCTCTATCGATGCCCTCTGCAAAGGTCCTAGTAGGGGAAGAATTTGCCTCCTTGGTTTCTCGATCTCCAAGCCTACCCCACCGCCTCCATGAAGGTAGATGAGCAAAGGCAATTTGCCCTTAAAACCGGCCTTGGGCTCCCCGTAGACGCAATACTCGGGGTTGAGGGAAATCGTTTTCTTGGCCTTTGCCTCGGGAAGGCGTTCGATCCTAATACCGTCGTATGGCTTGGAACGCTGAGCCGAAACACCCGTCGCCAAGACCATAACCGCAAGGGCAAAGGCTTTGGCTGGAAGTAATCTTGTTTTCATCCTTGCATGGTTTCCAATTGCCGGCCCAATGGCAACGCATCGTTTATTCCTTTTCTTCTTCCGCTTTGAAGACTCCGTCTATGGCGAGGCCAATTTTCTCGAGGGCGCCCTTGTCAAGCTCAGGCCATCTTCTCTTGAACTCAATCTTCCCAAATGCGAAGGAGGCTCCGTAATGGAAAGTATCGATCGAATGGTCCTTGGAGAGCTTCTTCATCAGGGGATTCAGTTCGCTTCCCGCAGCCCAGTCATTGCCCATGACCAGGACGTGAGGTTTCCGGTCTCCCCAATCCGCATAGGACTCATAAATGGCATGCAGACTATGGGTGAGTTGTTTTTTCGAAAGGATCCTCTCGTCTCCCCAGATTTGATATCCGGATTTCCCCGTCCGTCCTTTTTGGGTCGGGCTCCATGCAATGATTAGGGTCATTTCATGAAGGTTTTGCCTGGACTCCTTGCCGAGCGAGAAAGTCCGGTAGATCGGAGGCCTGGGGTCGGTGGCGAGGGCAGGGATCTTCCCGTCCTTAATCTCTTTGCGGGCAAAGCCGGAACCTACGGCGAAAAGAGAGCTCGCGGCAAAGAGGAGGATGAAGGAAAGTTTTTTCATAAGCTTTTTTTCATTGGAACCAGAAACGGATTTCGGAGAAAGGACAGGAAAGCACAAACAGCCCTCAAAGTCGTCACGCCAGAGTCAAAGGAACGTCAAAAGAACGTCAGGCGATCAACTCCCGAATAACCTCGCCGCCGAACTGGCTGAGTTGCTTGTGACGCCCGGCGTGGTAGTAGGTCAATTTGTCGTCGTCCAGACCAAGCAGGTTCAGCCAAGTAACGTGAACGTCGCGGATATGGTGGACGCACTCGACGGCCTCGGCCCCGATCTCGTCGGTAGCTCCAATGGTGTGCCCGGCATTGATCCCGCCGCCGGCAAACCACATCGTCATGGCCTTTGGGTTGTGGTCGCGACCATAGCTTGTACCCCCGCCCCTGATGCCATTGTCCGGGGTACGTCCGAACTCACCGCACCAAACCACCAAGGTATCCTCGAGCAGACCGCGTTCCTTAAGGTCGCCAAGCAGGGCGGCGATGGGTTTGTCGACGGAGCGAATAAGCGAACCGTGAGCCCGCTCAATATAGTCGTGACTGTCCCAGTTCCCGGCATAGGCCTGGACGAAGCGAACCCCCTTCTCCACTAGGCGGCGGGCCAAGAGGCACTTGCGGCCGAAGGAATCCGTCTTGGAGTCCCCAATGCCATACGCATCCTTGGTCTTTTCGGATTCGCCCTTCAGGTCGAGGATGCCCGGCACTTCCATTTGCATCCGGTAAGCCAATTCGTAAGAGGACATCCTGGCATCGAGCTCTCCTTGTTGCGGGCGGGCCTTGAAATGTTTTCCGTTGAGCTTGGCCAGCAGGTCTAAATTGTTGCGCTGATCCTTGCGGGTAATTCCGGGCGGGGCATGCAAGTCGAGAATCGGACTGCCTTCGGGACGCAGGGGAGTGCCTTGGTGATCGGCAGGCAGGTACCCGTTGGACCAGTTGGAGGCTCCGCCCTGCGGATAGCTCGTCCGTGGAAGGACTACGAATCCGGGCAGGTTGTCATTGAGCGTACCCAAACCATAGGTTACCCAAGCCCCAACTGCAGGATCGCCGCCAAAGCGGTTGCCGGTGTTGACGTGATAACAGGCCGTAGGGTGGTTGACGGACTCGACTTGGCAACCGCGGTAAAAGCAGAGGTCGTCCACCCGTTCCTTGAGGTGTTTCCATTCCGCCGAGACATCCGCCCCACAGGTGCCGGCCTTTATGAAATCGAAGGGGCTCTTGACGAAATAGCGCTCGCCCGAGGACATGGCGCTCTCCTTTTCTCCGCTCCGATTGAACTTCTGCAAGTGGCGCTTGGCCAGTTCGGGCTTGGGATCGAAAGTATCGATGTGCGATGGCCCGCCTTCCATCATGAGAAAGATGCACCGTTTTGCCTTGGCCGGGTGATGCACTCCTTGCTGGGACGAGCCCTCTGCTTGAAGCATGGAGGAAAACGCCAGCGAACCAAGTCCCCCGCCCATGCCATAGAGGGCTTCGCGACGGGTCAGGCTGGCGACAAGGTTCGGGCTTCTGCTTTTCATGAGAAGTTTTCGATCTAATCAAGATAGGAAAATTCGTTCAAGTTGAAGATTACCAGACAGACGTGGGCAAGTCCTCGTGTCCTTGCATCCACCTCACTACCCTGCAGATCAGGCTGATAGGATTCGAACACGGGCAGAAGTTCCCAAAAGTCATAGGGTTCGCCGGTCTTCTCGGCCATCACGGTACGTTTGATTTTTTGGAAATAGGTCCTGGGAACGGGCGTCTTTTCTTTCTCAGTTGCTCTGGCCTGCTTCCAGCGTTCGATGCAAGCCGACAGCTCGTCCGCAGAAGCGGAACGCCCGAGGGCAAGGGCAAAGGCTCTTTGAATGACGGCCGGTTCTTTCTTCCTCTCTTTCAGGAGGCGAGCGGCAAAGGCCAAAGCCCGATCATGGACCTCCTCCGCGTTCAAAAGGGTTAGCGCTTGTGGCGCCACGGTGGAGCTTTGCCTGAGTTCGCAGGAATCATCAGGCCCCGGCTGGTTAAAGGTCTCGAGGAACGGATCCCTCAAGCCGCGGATTTTCTCCGCATAAATCGTTCTCCTGTTTCTTTGGCTGGGCAAAGGGTCCGGCTCATAGACCGACGCGGTCCCGCCCATGATTTGGCGCGGCTGAAAAGCCACCTCCGGATTAAGGTCGGGCCGGGACGGAATGCCTCCGACCTTGGGATTCAGTTCCCCGCTCACCGCCAACATGGAATCGCGGATTTCCTCAGCAACCAGTCGACGCGGAAGAAAGCTGGCATACAATTGTCCCTTGGGATCCTTCTCGTCGAGAGATTCCGGATCCGGGTGAAGGCTACTGCGACGGTAGGTTTGGGAGGACAGAATCAAGGCATTCAATTTCTTGACCGACCATCCGTTCTTCATGAACCAATCGGCCAAGTAATCGAGCAACGCTGGATGGGTGGGCAACTCACCGGTACCTCCGAAATTGTTGGGGTTGCCCGCGATCCCCCGTCCGAAATGCCAGGACCAGATACGGTTGACCATGACCCGGGCGGCAAGGGGGTTTTTCTCACTCACCATCCACTCGGCAAGGGCCAACCGCCGCTTGCCCCGACCTGCCGGAAAAGAACTGGCTTCCATGCCTCCGAGGGATTCCGCGGCGCTCAGCCCACCCGGCTTCACGGCATCGCCTTGGGAGTAGACGCTGCCTCCGTCGTAGATAACGTCCGGGTCGAGGTAGCCCTTGCCCCAAGGATCCTGAGGCATCTTCAAGCGGCCTTGAACGTTTTTCATTGAAACGGTTTTGCCGGTAAAAACGGAGTGCGTGACCGGCTCAATACGATCAAGTTCGATGCGGTGCCGGATCAGATTCTTAAAAATGCGTGATTGTGAGGCTTCGTCACCGGGGTCCAGTCCGTTGTCTCCCACCTTGGCGGTACCGGTCTCCGCCTTTTTCAACCGATTGATCTTTTGGGACAGTTCCTTTTTTTGGCGCTCGTAGCCGGCTATCTTGGACTGGGTCAGGGACCGGAAGCCTGCGAAGCCATGCTTGGACTCGGAGGGAAGGAAAGGCGCCTTGCGCTCGGCAAACTGGGTGGTCGAGAAAACCGCCATCATTCCATAGTAGTCGCGGGTTGGAACGGGATCGAACTTATGGTCATGGCACTTGGCGCATTGCATGGCATGGGCGAGAAAGGTTTGGCCCACCGAGTCGGTCACGTCGTCCAGCCACATCTGGCGGGTTTCCTTGAATACGCTCATGCCCGTCTGTTCCCATGGGCCCATGCGCAAAAATCCTACAGCCACAAGGTTCTCGGGATTATCCGGATCCATCTCGTCCCCCGCGACCTGTTCCTTCACGAAACGGTCGTAAGGTTTGTCACGGTTGAAGGAGCGCACGACGTAGTCACGGTAACGCCAGGCATTGGGGCGGGCGTAGTCGTTGGCAAACCCGGCGGAGTCGGCATAGCGCGCAACGTCCAGCCAATGCCTCGCGAAATGTTCCCCGTAATGAGGAGTGGCCATCAACTCTTCGACATGACCAAGGAGCGAGTCCTTGGATTTAGCCAACTCGCGCTCAAACTTGGCTGCCGCGACCGGATCAGGAGGCAACCCGGTCAATCCGAAGGACAGGCGACGATACAATGCGCGGGGGGATGCATCAGGAGCAGGATCAAGCCCGGTTTCCTTGAGTTTACGGTTCACGAACCAGTCGACAGGGTGTTCGCTCGCAGGCACGTCCTCAACCTTAAGCGGCCGGTAGGCCCAAAGTTTCCCTGTCTCGTAGCGACGCTTCTGCCATTCCTCGGACAAGGCCTTGGAGGTAGCCACTTGTTCGCCCTCGGCGTATTCCTCCTGGATGCGGGCTACGCGATCCTCGCTCGGCCAAGGCGCTCCCTCGTCGATCCAGTCGCGAATCGACCAAGTCTCTTCCCTGGTCAACTTGTCCGCTTCCTTGGGGGGCATCTCCATGTCCTCCTCCACCCGGGTGGTTAGAATATAGAGAAAGCTTGTTTCTCCCTTCCCGGGAATCAAGACTTCGTCCTCGTACGTTTCCCCGCCGAGGAGAAGCGATTCGCGCGTACGCATGTCGAGGTCGCCCTTGATCTTCTTCGGGTCATCCCCGTGGCAAGCCATGCATTTCTGGACGAACAAAGGCTTCACCTTGAGGGCAAAGAGCTTTTCACCTTTCGAGAAGTCAGCGGGGTAAAGGCCTTGGCCGAAGCCCATAAGCATACATGCCAGCGTTACGATTAACCGAGTCATTTCCAATTCAACTCTTTCAAACTAGAAAAACGGCACCAAAGTTGCAAATGCTTACCCACAGAGGTGGGGGAATTCAGTCGCTCGGGCGTCGACCGCCCCTCACTTAAGGTGGCGTTCGAAGTGCCGGTCCGCCGCATCGATCATTTGGTCAAACCACACTTGCTTTGTCAGGAAGCCGTGCGGCGCGCCTTGAATGATCTCAAGACCCGAAGAAAGACCGATTTCAGTCATGCGCTTTCTGAATTTAGTCGCCCGGGTGCTCTCGTCATCCGTCTCCCCGGTTATGAACAAACAAGGCGGATCGTCCTTGTCCAGGTGTTCGAGGGGGGAAGCCAGGCGATAAGCCTCCGGGCGTTCGTCCTGAGAACCACCCATGAATTGTTTCCATATCAGGCGTTCCCGGGATATTTCTCTGGTGCGGTCGGAAAGAAAATCCGTCTGGGCACCCATCGGCACGGCCGTCTGGACACGGCTGCTTAAGGAAGAGTGCCCACCCTTGCCTTCCAGTTCCTCAACCCCATGCGAGGTAGCCAACAGAGCGGCCAAATGCCCTCCAGCCGAGGATCCAATTGCCCCAATTCCATCCGGATTGATGCCATAAGTCCGGGCATTGGCCCGCAGGAAACGGACCGCGGCCTTGCAATCTTGAATGGCGGCGGGGAACGGGGCCTCTCCACTAAGACGGTAGGAAATGGTGGCCGCAACGTAACCGCGGGCAGCCAAGGCCTGGGCAATCTTGGTGTAATTCGCCTTGCTTCCCTTCGCCCAGCCTCCCCCATGGATGCAAACGATCGCCGGCAGTGCTCCCCACACGCCTTTCGGCCGGTAAAGGTCCATCTCCAAAGAACGATTCCCATAATTTGCATAGGTCAGATCCAA
>CEVF01121045.1_pt1 | contig 18243 bp, 11 predicted proteins | sample 356441 | NCBI WGS metagenome assembly CEVF01 (sample SAMEA2622765, study PRJEB7988) | marine metagenome | biome: marine biome (ENVO:00000447); feature: surface water layer (ENVO:00002042); material: "saline water (ENVO:00002010), including plankton (ENVO:xxxxxxxx)" | depth 5 m | reverse complement strand
AAGCGGTTGGGTTGCCTTTGCATGGAGTAATCCACCGGCCAACCAAAGGGCAAGTGCCGCGCCGATTCTCAACCCGAAAATTCGTGCTGAACAGTAATTCGCGTGGCCTTTTTTACTTTTTAACATCGCAATCTCCGTCCCTCATCATAACCGATTCGTGATCCTTCGCGGCACAACGGCGTGGACTCTATGTGGGCCACATACTACGATTTTGCCCCACGACATTGTTCACGTTTTTCAATCATTTTTATCCCTTGGGAAGCTTTTTCTCAATGCGCACGGTTCTGATCTGCCACGATCAACATCCGCTCGATCGCGACGGTCTGGTCGATTGGCTGGCCTCTTTTTCCGTGTTGGCAGGAATCGTGGTGTTGAAGGAACATTCTGCCCGGAAAAGGAAACGGATACGTCGTGAGATACTGCGCGTTGGGCTGCTGCGTTTTTTTAATGTGATTGCTCCGCGATATTATGACTGATTCGTTTGGGGCAAAAAGATTAGCAGAGGACGGCAGCAAGAGTGTCACAACTTGAGGCGGAGTACCCAAAGCTGCCAGCCGTTCCTCGACTTGTCACATACGGTCCTAATACGGCAGAGGCTCAAGCGTCCGTTGAATCGGCCAATTGCGTTATAATGACCGCTCGCTGTAAAACACTTCTTGCGATGCGTATTTTTTGCTGCCACGGCCTATAGCGCTAGTGATGAACCCGGGCATTTGCCCCGAGTATCGCAATGCCTACGGTTGCTTTTGGGCCCTGGCTTAAGATGATTTGGAGCACGTCGGAATGACGCCAGTGAGAATCATACTGGTGGCGTACACGGACACCACAGCTATGATTACGTCGAGATCAGCGAATCGCAAAGCATAATCCATAACCGGGTCACCTTTGACAATCTTCCGGCGCTTGCAAAAACCATTTTCGAGGTCCATCGAAGCACAGCAGGATTGATTGACACTTCCGTGCGAAAATCGGCTACCTGTAGTCAGCCCTGGCTGAGCCGCTTACTGCGTTGGAATAAAAATGCCCGCCGCCGACTGCGGGAGCAATCGTGATGAAACAGATTACGCTCCTCTACCAAAATGTCATCGAGAATGATCCGCATCACCAGAGCGGTTTTCCAGATCCGGCAGCTGTCAGTTATAAGCTCGACCGCACAGCGTCGAGTACTTGGAGGCGATTAATGCGGTGCTTTGATCAACACCGATTGGATAGGCAAGCCCGTTCGTTCTTAACGAATCCTAAACTCGTGAACTGGACGCTGCCGACCATCGCATCGGACCCCACACCTGTTCGCATCCTCATTCCACGGCCGAATACTCCCAGGCAAAACTATCAGATGAATGGAAAAGAAGGATTGGCACGCTGAGTGATATCCTGGGGCATCCCGTTCGAGTTGGCTCGATTCCGGGCAACGCTTACGGAAAAAATGCGGCCCACGCCGCCGCTACTGCAGAAAAGCGCTCGCGCTTCACATCCGGACCGGTTCACACGAGCTGGCAGATCGATGGTTGCAAAATGCTTGGTCGACTTGGTCGCTGCGGGATTAAATGCGAAGACGCTCCGCACAAAGCGGCCGCCTTTTTAGCCGAACATTGGGCAGTCCAGGTCAGGGGAGTGGATGGCCTGGAATACGAGAAAGAAGGTCAAACGTTTGGGTGGACCTCTCTTATATATATTGCGCAATTGGTACCAAAATCGTAGTTACCCCGGCAACAAATAATCACCGGTCAGTTACCGAACTTCTCGCGAAGAAATGCGAAGCCATTTCTTACAAATGCATCGGCATCTGGGCAGACGTTGTGAAACATCCCGCGACGAAAGGCAAAATCACCAATCGATGAATTATAACCCTCTAGCAGAATCGGGCCGGAAAATTCAATCTGGCGGAGACCGTCGGCAATCTGTGACCAGGGAATCAGCCCGCCACCTGGCACACCCCGGTCATTTTCACAAGCATGGACACCCCAAAGCCGATTCCCCATCGATAGAATTGCAGCTTGATAATCCCGGACCTCGGTAACCAGATGATACGTATCGAAAAGCGCACGCAGATTTGGGTGATCGCAGCGGTCGATAAGGCCCAACGCCTGCTCTGGCGTGTTGACCAAATGGGTGCGAAAGTGGCTCATCGGTTCAATCGCTAGAAGCACATTGCGGTGGGCCGCAAATTCAGCGAGCTGCTGCAAGCCCACTACCATCCGCTCTGCTTCGCCCGCCGGGGGTAGCCGCTTATGGACAACACCGGTATGTCCATAAAGTGCGCCTGTGTAGGCGATCGCCTCGAGCTCTGCCGCAAGTTCAATCTGCTGCTGGTGCCAGACGAGACCCCGTCGACGATCTGACGGATCATCGGCCGCGATGTCGCACTCGATCGGCCATTCACCACCAGGACTCACGATCAACTGCATACCCAATATGCTCGCTTCACTTCGTGTCGCCGAAACTGAAAAATCCACGTCATCTCCGATGGCGATTTCCAGAATCTCTCCACCAAGACCACGCAAACGCTCCAACACCGGGAGACTGGCATCGCTCCAGTGATCCGTGAACAGATAACAGTGTGCGCCGAGTTGAATGTTCATCGTATGCCGTGGAACGCTAGGACAGAATGTCGTGAATAACTTGACCATGTACATCCGTTAGACGGAAGTCACGACCTGCGTGGCGATAAATTAGTTTCTCATGGTCCAGGCCGAGTTGATGCAAGACCGTCGCATGTAAATCATGGATGTCCATCGGATCTTTCACGGCCTTGTAACCGAATTCATCGGTGGCACCATGGACAATTCCTTTTCGAATGCCACCGCCAGCAAGCAGCGCTGAGAAGCCATACGAATTGTGGTCTCTCCCTTTACTCGAGGTTCCATCCTCGTTTATCTGCACCGTTGGTGTCCGGCCGAACTCGCCTGAAACGATGACCAGGGTCTCATCAAGCAAACCCCGCTGCTTCAAATCCACCAAAAGGGCAGCAATCGGACGGTCACACTCGGGTGCGAGGCGACGGATCTTGGGGAAAATATCGTTATGACTATCCCAAGGCTGAAAAGGACCATGCCAGACTTGCACAAAACGAACACCTCGTTCGGCAAGTCTGCGAGCAATCAACATTTGCCGTCCGTGATCCGAATCACCATAGAGGGCGTGAATGTGTGGCGGTTCCCGATCGACATCAAAGGCCCCGCTCGCCGCAATTTGCATACGATAGGCTAATTCGTAGGAAGCGATTCGCCCCTCTAGAGCCTGGTCAGGGCCCCGCTCCCCCGCATGCCTACGATTAAGCTGTTGCACCAGATCAAGTTGTCGCCGCTGCTGCTGCGGCCCGGCTTGTTTGCTTCGGACATTCTCAATCAATCGCTCTATACGACGGTAGGCCGTATCAACGAGCATCCCCTGATGCGCGGGGGGCAAAAAGGCGCTCCGCCAATTATCCGCCCCTTTCACCGGCACGCGTCCTTTGCCTGGACAGAGTACAACGAACGCGGGGAGATTTTCATTTTCTGAGCCAAGGCCGTAACTGAGCCACGATCCCATGCTGGGCGTGAGTTGCGACTGGGTGCCGCAATTGATCAGCATCAGCGCTGATTCGTGGATTGGTGATGGGGTTGTCATCGAACGTATTAGACACAATTCATCGACCACTCCACCGATATGCGGAAAGAGTTCGCTCACCTCCGTACCACATTCCCCACACTTTTTAAAACGGAACGGTGAGGCCATCGCATGGCCGGTCATAAAAGGGGTGAAGGGATGGCGGTAGGGAAGCGGTTTACCATCATTTTTCGTCAACACTGGCTTAGGGTCAAAGGAATCGACTTGGGATAGGCCGCCGTTGAGGAAAACGTGAATAACTCTTTTAGCGCGGGGACGCGTATGCAGTGGTGTGTCAGTGGTATCGGCAAGCAACTGATCCCTCCCGAGCAGGCCCGACAAGGAGACCATACCGAACCCCATGCCACAACGCATCAGCAGGCTACGTCGAGAGAGCAAAGGGAGCGCATCGGCTGATGGAGAAGCGCATAGCTTCATCATGCCAATACTCCCTGCACAACATGACCGTCTACGTCGGTCAGGCGGAAATCTCGTCCCGCATGGCGGTAGGTGAACCGCTTATGGTCAATGCCCATTTGGTGCAAAATTGTTGCATGCAAATCGTGAACGTGCACCCGATTTTCAATCGCTTGATAGCCGAAAGGGTCACTCTTTCCGTAGACCTCTCCCCGCCGAAATCCGCCCCCCGCAACACAGCAGGTGAAGGCGTACGGATTGTGGTCACGGCCGAGCAGTGACGTGCCCTGCTCGCTCAATTCCGCGGTCGGAGTACGACCGAATTCCCCGCAGAAAAAGACAATCGTTTCGTCAAGCAGGCCACGCTGATCAAGATCAGCAATCAGCGCTCCGATGCCGCGATCACATTCGTTAGCGCGGAAGCGATGTTCTTTTTCCAATTTGCTGTGATTATCCCAAGGTTGATTTTTACCGTGCCAACACTGCACAAACCGTACGCCACGTTCCACCAAGCGGCGAGCAATTAGCAGTTGACGACCTTGTGCTGAGTCGCCATAGGCATCGCGGATATAAGCCGGTTCGCGACCGACATCAAACGCATCGCTGGCCGATGTCTGCATCCGATAGGCTAACTCATACGATTCAATGCGAGCATCCATCGCATCGTCCGCACCGGTTCTCTGACGGTGCTGCAAGTTGAGTTGTTGCAGTAAATCGAGTTGCCGTCGCTGCTGTGCGGTGCCGATCTTGCGATTGCGGATATCCGCAATTAACCGCTCGACATCGGTATTGTCTGTATCGACTAGAGTCCCTTGATACACCGAAGGTAAAAATGCACTCCGCCAGTTATTCGGACCGGCGATCGGAAGCCCGCCGGGGCACAATACCACAAAACCAGGAAGGCTCTCATTTTCACTTCCCAGTCCGTAAGTAATCCATGATCCCATTGCCGGCGTAGTTTGCGTCAATGTGCCACTGTTCATCATCATCAGCGACGGGGTGTGCGTCACCGAATCGGTGTGCATCGAGCGGATCACACACATCTTGTCGATTACTTTTCCGATATGTGGAAACAGATCACTGACGTCGATTCCGCTCTCACCGTGGGGTTTGAACTTAAATGGGGAAGCAAATGCTCCCCCAGTCATATTTTCTGTCTCGGGGCTTCTCACCGGAAGGGTTTTACCGTGATAGCGGGCGAGCAGCGGCTTCGGATCAAACGAATCCATCTGGGATAAGCCGCCATTGAAAAAAATGTGAATGACGTGCTTCGCCTTTGGTGGGTGATGGGGCAATTCCAGTCGGCCAGAGCGCTGATCCGAGGCAGCCTCTGCCTCAAGCATGCTGCCGAAACCCAACATGCCGAGACCCAAACCCGCTTGCTGCAGCCACCCGCGACGATCAAGAAACAGATTATCCATGGGATTTATTCGGGGTTCGGAATCAGTCGACAAACATAAATTCATTGGAGATCAATAGTGCATGTGCGTATTGTTCCCACGGCGTCTGGGGGCCGGTCCAGCGGGCGATCGATGCAGTAAACGCCGGTTCGCTCGGCCAGGATTTAAGGCCGTGTAAACCGCCGTTCGCCTTGACAGCTACTTTCCATACTTCGATCGGCCAGTGATATGTATCAAAGCGGTTGTCTTCCTTCGCCGTCACTACAAAATCAATTTGCTCACCTTGTTTGACTTCAATCTTCTCGATCCGGATCCGCTCTTCTTTGTTGTGGGCCGCATATTTTCCAAGTTCACCCTGGCGTGAAGAGATGACATGAATGGATATGCCGTCCCCCCGTTCACCATTGAGACGCAGATTGATTCGGCCCTTGAAAAGATAGAGCCCATCCTCGGGCGCGGTAAATCTGCGAACCACCGAACGCTTACTACCGGGCCGACCACCAGTGGCGTCTAAGTAAGGCTGAGACGGCGCACGCTCCTTATCGCGCCAGCGGTGACCATCAAAATAGGAGAAGGGTGCGAACGAAACTTTATCCGAATCGGGATCCATGACTCCCGTACCATACTGCCACACGGTCTGTTTTTTGTCCGGTTGCAGGCTTATCGGTTGATCCAGCAACGGGGTACTCAAAAACTGGCTGGCCATGGACATCTCAACGTCACTCGGCGCACGGCCATAAATCCAATCATAAAGCGTTATCACGCGTTCTTGCTGAAGAGCATCTCTATTCACCGGTCCGATCGAATGGTACGCATCGAGTCGTTGGATCATTTCTGCTGCACGATCAGCGATGAATCGGTTATTCATAAGGTAAAGTGCCTGCTGGGGCACGGTCGTCTTATTACGGAGCGGCAGCGTCGCATCAGGAACCGATACATCGAATGTGGCCAAAACTCCGGGCATCTGCTGACGATTGACCAGAAGATAAAGGCTTCGCCGCGAACTATGGAAGTCCTCGGTTGGCAAACCATTAATGCGGGTCTGCAACTCTCCGGTCGCGGCAAGAAGTGCGTCACGCATTGCTTCAAACTCAAGTCGACGGCGATTCATCCTCCAGTAATAGGTATTTGTTGGGTCGATCTCGCGTTTTTCAACCGTATCGAAGCTAGCCTGCTGGTAGGTTGCCGAATCGAGAATTAATCGATGAAGCGATTTGAGCGACCAATTATTTTCGATCAGATAGGATGCCAGATAATCGAGCAGATCGCGATGGATCGGCTCGGGTGAGCGGGTACCAAAATCGCTCGGTGTTGCGACCAGAGCCTCGCCGAAGTGCCATTGCCAGATGCGGTTGGCAATAACCCTTGCAGTCAAAGGATTGTGCGGACTAGCAATTGCCTCGGCCAACTGCAATCGACCGCTTCCCTCACGGTAGGCGCTGCCTGAATCAATTGCGGCAAAAGCGCCGCCTGAAAGCATTTGTAGGAAGCGTCTTTCCGTCTGCTGCCCCTTCCTCCGCCAGTCACCGCGAATGTGCATCACCGCATCGCGGGGTTCTTGTCGATCGACGAGCGTCATCGCCCGTGGGGGTACAGTCTCGATAAACTGCACGACCGTATTTTGCGCCATCTGATCTAGGGATCGCAAATCATTGTTCTCTTTGATGTGATAGAGATTTTGCGCCTGCTCATCATTCTCCACCATCGCCGGGGAACCGGGACCATAGAGAACCTGACGCAGTTGCTCCTCATCGTCGTTTTCAAGTCTCGCGTCTCCCGGGTCGAGCTTGGTGATCGACTGCCACTTCGCGTCGATCGCTTCAAGCACACGTCCATAGATTCGGGCTACATCGACCATCGACTGCGGGCTATTTTGTTGCAGAGCCTCACGGATTTTCAAATTCGCATCATTCGTCTGCTCGATGACTTGCTCGGCCTCGGCTGCAAAATTTTCACGCTCCAATGCCGCTAACTGGTGCCAGACTCCAAAAACGGGATCCTGTTTTCGATCAGCGAGATAGCGGGCCCAAAGCACTACACCGCCATCGGCAACCAGATTATGTCTTCGAAGAAGCACGCGGTCAGTTTTGTAATTTAAATCGGTCTTCGTGCGATGGGCGGGCATTGTTTCATGAATGACATATTCCAGGTAGTCGCCCACAAACGATCGCATCTCTTGACTGATTTGAACTCGCAACTCCTGACGCCGCTGGTGGAACTTATTGATCCGTTCGCTGAATATTTTTTTAAATTTTGCATATTGCACATCATCGTCAGGTTCCTCTGCAAGCAACGGCTTGGCATCATAAGAGGGTTCGATCGAGCTATCAAAAATGCCATACAGGCCGTAATAATCCTCCATCGCAATTGGATCAAATTTATGATCGTGGCAACGCGCACACATCAGCGTTAAACCCTGGAAACCTCGCATTGTTACGTCAATCTGGTCGCCAACAATACGGTGCCGCTTGTGAATGAATCGATTGCCTAATGTTAAAAATCCCATGGCGGCCAGCTTCCATTGCTCATCGGGCGGCAGATCAAGCAAGTCGGCGGCGAGTTGATGACGAATGAAATCGTCAAACGGCACATCCTCATTCAAAGCACGCACCACATAATCACGATAGGTCCACGCATACGCATATCGCTCCTCGCGTTTACCGACACCGATATAGCCCTTTGTATCGGCGTAGCGTGCAACATCTAACCAATGCCTTGCCCACCGCTGGCCGTATTCAGGTCGATCCAGCAGCGAATCAATTATTGCATTCCATGGCAGTTCGCTGTCGGATGCAAGAAATCGAGCACGATCTTCAGCGGTCGGTGGCAGTCCCGTCAGATCAACACTCGCTCTCCGCAGTAATTGCGGTGCGGTGGCGCGAGGAGATGGCGTCAGGCCCAATGTCTCCTGTGCTGAGAGAATGAAATGATCGATCGCATTCCGCGGCCAGTCGACTTTCTGAACAGCCGGTATTTCGGGGCGCTGAACGGGTTGCAATGACCAGTGCGACTGCTGAATCTGCTCGATGCGTGCTAAGGGAGTGACATCATTCTGTGGTGCTGTGTCCTCAGGCCAGGGCGCGCCCATCTCGACCCACCGCGTCAATAATGCGACTGCATCTGCAGGAAGCGGATCATCTGGTGGCATTTGTAAATCGTCTTCGTAACGGACAGCTTTCAGCAACAGACTTTCATCCGGATAATCCGGCGAAAGGATTGAACCGGTATCACCACCGGCAAAGAAGGCTGCACGTCGATCAACTCTTAATCCACTTTCTTGTTTCTCTTCACCATGACACTCACTGCAGTGCGTGTGCAGCAGCGGACGAATCTGCTCTTCAAAAAATGCAATGTGCTGATCGGGTGATGCGGAAAGCGAGCCACCAACTGAAAAGAAAAGCAGCAGGGGTACGGTTGTCAAAAATCGTATACGCTGCGTCAGAAACAGATTCGAGACAAGTCGGCGGACGAAAAAACAAATCAACATCATCCAGGGGCCGAAGCGTCAGGCAGTTGCGGGGGATCCATGTGCCAACGGACCCCATAGGAAGGTTGTGTCGGTATCAACCGCAACCACAGTTTACTTCTAGTATAGCCCGTTTTTGGGATCCGGTCAACGAAGACCTCATCTTACTACCAACGGTAGACCGGACTGCTCGTTATCAAGATTCTCGGTGACAACTGGATCCGCGCGGGATTCAATCAATCGCTTCTGCAGATTACAATCCGATTCTGCACCCGCCTTTCATTTGTGACCGAGCTTTCACTCGTTGTCGATCTTTGCGGCCACACCAAGTCGCCAGTCATTATGCCTTCTTCAGATCTTCAAGTTAAAGGTGCTCGAGAGCACAACCTTCGCTCGATTGATGTAACACTTCCGCGCAATCAATTGATTTGTTTGACCGGTGTCAGTGGAAGCGGAAAAAGTTCGCTCGCCTTTGATACTGTGTTTGCCGAAGGCCAACGGCGGTACGTCGAAAGTCTTTCGAGTTTCGCCCGCCAATTTCTGGGGCAAATGCCCAAACCGGAAGTTGACTCGATCGAAGGTTTGAGCCCCACTATTTCCATCTCGCAGAAAACTTCTGGGCGCAATCCCCGCTCGACAGTGGGCACAATTACCGAAATCTACGATTACCTACGAGTGCTTTACGCTCGAGTCGGGCTTGGACACTGTCCTAAATGCAATCGACCAGTGACGGCACAAACCCGCGAGCAGATAATTGCCCAAATCCTCAACTTCGAGGAGGGCACGCCGATCGTCGTGCTTGCACCGCTCATCCGTGGACAGAAGGGAGAATTTCGCGACCTATTCGATGATCTGCTACGACAAGGTTTTTCCCGTGCACGCATCGACGGACGAATCGCGAGCCTTACTGAAGACCAGAGTCTTGATCGACAGATGCGGCATAACATTGAAGTCGTTATAGATCGCGTAAAAATTGCCAAGCGTCAACGGGGCCGCTTAGCCGAGGCGGTTGAACTGGCCCTCACGGTCGGAAAAGGCAATCTGGTGGTGCTCGCCGACCCGCAAGGCGTGTCAAGTGGCGGACAAACCACCAAAGCAGGAAATAAAAAGAAGGAGAATTCTTTGACCGATGTCTCCGGATCGGAATTGCAACTTTCTTCTGAATTTGCTTGCACGCACTGTAACGTCAGCTTTGAGCCGCTCTCGCCTCAGCTCTTCAGCTTCAACAGTCCGCAGGGTATGTGTGAGGCTTGTGACGGGCTAGGCGAATTTTTTAGTTTTGATCCGCAATTACTCATTCCCGATCCCGATCGCTCGATTCAACAAGGGGCTGTGGAACTGATTGGACGACTAAAGGATCAGGGGCGCTGGAAACGACACATTTTTAAGGGTGTCGCTGAGACGGTAGAGCGACTGCGAGAACTGCCACCCGGAACAATGCTGGAAACCGCATGGGAAGAGCTTGATGAGGAACTACAGAATCTCTGGCTATGGGGCACCGGTGACCAGCACATCACCTACACCTGGCGTGGTGGGCAGCGAGGCATGAAACATGGTGGCACTTTTGACGGAATTATCCCCGAGCTTCTATCGAAGTACCGCAGTAGTCGCAGCACACCACAGATCCGAAAGCTTGAAAAATATATGAATACCATCCGCTGTCCCGACTGTCAGGGACAGCGACTCAACCCGCAGGCACGCGCGGTGCGGATCGCAAGTGCCGATCCAAAGTTTGCAGAAAATCCGTCCCGCACACTACCCGAACTCTGCAATTTACCGGTTTCGGATGCCGTTCAATTTTTCAGTAAACTGCTGCTCACGGATACTCAACAAACTATCGCGGAAGAACTGGTTAAAGAGATTGGGGGGCGACTCGGTTTTCTCGAAAATGTAGGTCTTGATTATTTGAGTTTAGATCGCACCGCACCCACCCTCTCCGGCGGCGAATCACAACGTATCCGACTTGCCGGCCAAATCGGTTGTGGTTTGGTCGGTGTCCTCTACATCCTGGATGAGCCATCCATCGGACTCCATACACGTGACAACAATCGTTTACTCGACACGCTCAACCAGCTGCGCGACCTGGGCAATACAGTGGTGGTTGTGGAACATGATGAAGATACGATGCGTGCCGCCGATCATGTCATCGACTTTGGGCCAGGGCCGGGTGTTCGTGGTGGCGAGCTTGTCGCGAAGGGAGACTGGCAGGCGATCGCCCGCGAAAAACGGAGTTTGACTGGACAATATCTTGCAGGCAAAGAGCGGATTGAGATTCCCGCACAGCGGCGCGAGCGGGATAAACGGTCACTTCGGGTCGTTGGAGCGACGCATAATAATCTGAAAAACGTAGACGTTGAAATTCCTCTTGGAATGCTCGTATGCGTCACGGGCGTTTCGGGATCGGGAAAGAGTTCGCTGGTGAGCGATATTCTCGTTGAAGCATTGCGCCGAGATCTAAACGCTGGGAAGGGCGACCCCGGCGTGCACACTGCGATCGAAGGTCTCGCGCATCTCGATAAGCTGATTGCCATCGATCAATCACCCATCGGCCGAACACCTCGCTCAAATCCGGCAACCTACATCAAGGTGCTTGATGAGATCCGCAAGCTGTATGCCCAACTGCCCGATGCAAAACGCCGAGGTTATTCGGCGGGGCGCTTCAGTTTCAATGTGCGGGGCGGGCGTTGCGAAGCGTGCGAGGGTTGCGGTGCCAATAAATTGGAAATGGATTTTCTTGCCGCGATTTGGGTACCATGCCCGATCTGCAGCGCAAAACGATTCAATAGGGAAACGCTGGAAATTCGCTACAAGGGAAAATCAATTGCCGACGTGCTCGAAATGGATATTCAGCAAGCCCTACTCCACTTTGAAAACATTCCCAAAATTCATGACAAGCTGAAAACATTGCATGACGTCGGGCTGGATTACATGAAACTCGGTCAACCTTCACCCACGTTGTCCGGTGGTGAAGCACAGCGAATCAAGCTCGCACGGGAGTTGGTCAAGCGCAGTACCGGAAAAACACTCTATCTGCTCGATGAGCCAACGACCGGCTTACACTTTGCTGACATCAAGATGCTACTATCCGTGCTACAAAATTTTGTCAACGCCGGCAATACAGTACTAGTGGTTGAACATAATCTTGATGTGATCAAAACCGCCGATTGGGTGATTGATCTCGGACCAGAGGGGGGTGCGGCGGGCGGACAGATAGTCGCGGAGGGAACGCCAGAAATGATTGCTCGGGTCAGTGCTTCCCATACGGGTCAATCACTCAAACGTTACTTCACGGCAGCAGACACATCAGCGGCACAACGGGTGACAAAGAAATCCAAAACGGCCTCCCGTGAAATTCGCGTGCGAGGAGCTCGACAACATAATCTCAAGGGAGTCGACGTAAAAATACCACGAGATGCTATGACCGTCTGCTGTGGCGTAAGCGGGAGCGGAAAAACCTCGTTGGCGATGGATACGATTTATGCCGAGGGACAGCGACGCTATGTCGAAAGTTTAAGCAGTTACGCGCGTCAATTTGTTGCTCAAATGCAGAAGCCACCCCTCGACCAAATTGAGGGACTCTCCCCTTCTGTTGCTATCGAACAGCGACATATGGGACACACGCCCCGCTCGACCGTCGGCACAGTGACCGAGATTTATGATTATTTAAGGATCTTAATCTCGAGAATTGGTACTCCTCACTGTCCGGCATGCGCTGCAGTAATTGGTACGCAAACGGTTGATGAAATTATCGAGCGGATCGTCGCAAAACCCCAGGGGACTCAACTCTACCTGCTTGCACCGTTAACAATCTCAGTCGGTGAAAAATATGAAGCACTTTGGGACCAAGTCCGTGCACGTGGTTATGTACGAGTAAGGATTGATGGACAGACGTATTCGATCGATGAGACCCCCGAAATCGATCGTCGACGAAAACACACCGTGGAGGTTGTGGTCGATCGCGTCACGATTCGGGCAAACACTCGGGGTCGCGTAGCCGAGAGTGTCGAAACAGCGCTGGGGATCGGGGAAGGTACCGTCCGGATTGCGGAGGTCAATCAAGAAAAGTCAGAAGATCGCTGGAGGGTGGAAACTCATAGCCAGCACTTTGCCTGCGATCAATGTGGTCGCAGTTTCGAACCTCTTGGACCGCATCACTTCTCTTTTAACAGCCCTTTGGGTTGGTGTGAATCGTGCGAGGGGTTGGGCACTGAGACCGGTACCAATCTGACAGCACTGCTTCGTGATGGAAAACGCTCCTTGCGTGAAGGGGCGGTCGCGATCTGGCCGCATGTGGATCAGCAGATATCCCAGTGGATGCTCGATGCGCTGGCGGCGCAGCTTGACTTTCCGGTGGACGAACCCTTTGAAAAGTTGTCGCACACCGCGCGGCGGGCGGTGCTGTATGGAACTGGTGAAACGTGGCTAGAAGTGCGGTCCGATCGTAAACGGGCAAAACACAGTCCCCCACTCTTCCGCTTCCAATATAAAGGACTTTATCCCGCACTCGATGAGGCAGCGCGACTCTCGGCCCGATTGCGGGGAAGAATGGAGCACTTACTCAGCGAGGTCGAATGCAGTCAATGCAGTGGCAGTCGATTGCGAGATGATGCCTCTGCCGTCCAATTTCGCGGCAAAACGATCGCTGATTTCTGTTGCTTGCCACTCGGTGTGTTACGTGATGAAATCGGCCGCTGGAAACTGGATAAGCGGGAAAAAAAGATCGCCGGCGAACTGGTCCGCGAAATAACCAACCGCGTTACCTTTCTCTGTGACGTGGGGTTGGATTACCTTTCTCTGGCTCGTCCTGCGCCTAGCCTCTCGGGCGGTGAATCGCAACGTATCCGACTTGCAAGCCAAGTTGGTAGCGGACTTTGCGGGGTGCTCTACGTGCTCGACGAACCTACCATCGGATTGCATCCACGCGACAACCGACGTCTGCTATCCGCGCTTCGGCAACTCCGCGACTTGGGCAACACATTGTTGCTGGTGGAACATGACAAGGAGGTGCTCGCTGCAGCCGATCATCTACTTGACTTCGGCCCTGGTGCAGGACGCCACGGCGGGACAATTGTAGCCCAGGGCAACGAAAAGGCCCTGGGTCGCAAACGCGGCTCAATCACAGGCCCGTACCTTACCGGCAAGAAAGCAATCCCGATTCCCACCAATCGTCGAACCGATCCGATTGAGCAATCGGTGACACCGAAAAAAAAGGGCAGCAAAAAATCGACTCAGTCGCCGCGTGTCATCCGCAAACCGGGCATTCCGATGGCCGCAAGAATTGAAATCATTGGGGCTCGACACAACAATTTGCAGAACCTGGATGTCGCAATTCCTCTTGGCACGCTCACGGCGATCACCGGCGTCAGCGGTAGCGGGAAGAGTTCCCTGGTCAATGATATTCTCTACAACGCACTGGCCCGACGCCTTCACCGCGCGCAAACCAGTCCGGCACCACACGATGAGATTCGCGGTATTCAGCACATCAACAAGGTAATTCGGGTCGATCAGCGACCGCTCGGGAACTCGCCAACGTCGAATCCAGCGACCTATACGGGGTTGTTTGATCTGATACGCAACCTCTTTGCGCAACTTCCCGAGGCTAAGGTACGAGGGTATACGCCACGAAGATTCAGTTTTAACGCTGCAGGCGGACGTTGCGATAATTGCGATGGAAATGGGCAACTGGCGGTTGAGATGCATTTTCTACCGGACATCTGGGTCGAGTGCGACACTTGCCATGGAAAGCGATACAACCCGGAAACGCTGAGCGTAGAGTATCATGGTTGTAATATTGCTGATGTCCTGGAAATGCCATGCGAAGACGCGTTGCAGTTGTTTGACAAAATACCGAAGATTCGGCGGATTCTTAATACCCTATGCGATGTCGGACTCGGCTACCTGCAACTTGGACAGGCGGCACCGACGCTTTCGGGTGGTGAGGCGCAGCGGGTCAAGTTAGCCGCTGAGCTATCACGTCCGGATACAGGACAGACCCTCTACTTGCTCGATGAACCGACGACCGGACTGCACTTTGAAGACTTGCGTAAACTGCTGGATGTAATGCATCGCCTAGTCGATCTTGGTAATTCGGTTGTGGTGATTGAACACAACCTTGATGTCATCAAGTCGGCCGACTGGGTAATTGAACTTGGTCCTGAAGCCGGAAGTGACGGAGGCGAGGTGGTTACCTGGGGGACTCCTGAACAGGTTGCACGGTATGCAAAGAAGGCGGTGAAAAGTAAGCGAATACCGCGAAGCCATACCGGCGAAGTACTTGCCGAAGTACTTGAACAGGGCCCTTACAAAAAACGCAAATTGTATAATTTCGCTGCGGAAACCAAAGAGAAATTCGATGACATTGATATTTCGGACATTGGCAACAGTCAGAAGATGCCTTGGGAAATCGATGGCCATCGTTGGCATACTAGAACGCGCGTCGCCCGAAGCGGAGAACCATGCAACTGGGACGGCGCGATTGTCGAACGGGTTGTAGAATACATTGAACGAGCAGGCGGATTCAGGGATACGGACTGGAACAATCGGACCGTGGTTGAGATCGCAGCACCTAAAAAAACCCATGGTTGGTTTTTCCACGCGCTCACAGGGGAACCTTGGTTAGTGAAGCTCAAGTTTCGGACTGCTTCGCGCACGTTCCAGCATGCCACACTTGTGGAGCAAGTCGGCATGACTCCGCTGAATGACATGCACGATCTGCCGATTTACGGCACCGACCAGCGTGTGCGGTGCAAAAATCTGCGCGGCCCCTGGCAGGAGATTGAACTCCAAGTCTCTACGATGCGGGAGATTGACAACCCCGCTTTCTGGCAGATGGTCGACCAGGCCATTGCTGGATTTAAAAAGATCACCGACAAAAAAGAACAGCGCCCCGAGGATGTAATGCCCTGGAAAGTGCTGGGTGAAAAGTGGCATTATGCTTCCAAGGGTTTTCCTCTCGGAAAGAAACGCGAGTGGCCTGCCTCGCTTTTGGAGAAATTGCATCGTTTGCTGGAAAACACAGCGCCAGAGGGAGATTTCGTCTGGACCAACCAGCAAGTTGTGCACTTGGTTGTAGCAGGACAAAAAGAGCCATGGGCCACGCTACATACCAAACGACCGCAGGCACTCGAGCTATCAATCACTGGCCCCCACGGCCAATTCACGCTTGGTCGCATTGCGCGGTTGGGCAATAGTCGATCGCTCAGCGCCGGCAAACTCGATACTTTTCGATTCACGTTCCGCGATCTGGCGGGATTCCAGAACAGCGATCCGGAGCATGGGGATCTGGGTGCTTTTCTCAAGGAACATCTGGCCCGAGTCACCCCTTCGGCGGTTACCGCTTAGGTCAAAGCGCATTTGGGCGCAGACTAGTGAAGGTGGAAACCCAGAGAAAAGGCTGTGCTGCATCGTCCAGGCGAACTGCAAAGGTGAGTTGGTGTTGTCGCAAAAGTTGTCTCAGGACTGCAGAATGTATAAATCGCCCGGCACGCATCGTGACATTTGCTTTACGATTGACGCTCGACCTAGCCAATTCGCGATCATCGAGCAGGATGGGGATATCCAAGCGCGCTGCGAGTTGGGCAATAGCATCGTTGAGCGGCAATGCCACTTTCTGTGTCGCAACCTGCTTGCCAAGCACCGGTACCGTGCGAGCAGCGGATTGATCAGAATCCCAGCCGACCGGCCAGACTGGACTATCGCTGGTTTTTTTTATCACTCGCCAACGTTCTCCCTCGGTCGGCTGCAGGCCCAAGCCGAGCGGTCGCAATAACACGGCCAGCGCAGTGCCGGTCGCCAGTCCCTCCAGACTATCCGAAACGGCCCCGGATCCGGCTATTTGGTTCCGCTGACGAATGTCGATTTCTACGGGCAATCGTTGATCGTTAATTAATTGATTAATAAGTTCGGCTCGATTTTTTCCCTCCGTGGCGACACCAACACGAGTCGCCAGTTGCTGCCGAGCGCGGTCCAACTGTGGCGGGGACAAACCGAAGGGACCCATCGGATTGCTTGCAGCTTCATTGCCTCCCTGTTGTAGTTCACGCAACCATGCTTTGATCTTTCCGAGTTCTCGTTGGTTGCATTTTTCCGCAGGCGGAAGGACGAGTCGGTCGTCTCGCAAAAAGGCAACAACTCGATACCGAGGAAATTTTGAGCTACCGATGTTCTCCACGCCCGGTTCATCGCCCACACGCCTGCTGCGAATCGAAACACGGCTGAAACCTGCCCGGCCTAGTACCTCAGCCCATTGTTGGGGCGCGAGAATTGCACGCGAACCCTCATGGATTACTTCAATCTCCACTGCCGGAGTGGTTGCACTTGCGGACGCCGGGCAAAAGAGGCTTATGACATGTAGTGTGAGTATCCAGCCAACCCATTTCCATCGCATTACTGATTCGGTATTCGCTACACCTATACCCCAAGAGGTGCGCAACATGGCTTGTCGTCTGAAGTTATTCATGACTTATGGCTCGCAACGTCGCATAATTGACAAATGGCCAATCGGCCCTGCCCGATTAAATCCCCTCATTATAGCCTCGCGGGCCACCATCAAACGCCACCTCAGTGTGCCGCGTTTTATCTGCATCGGTGTGCGTCGCTTTTCCTGACCACAAATATATTTTACACTGGAATCTCGTTCGCGGCCTCTGGCCGGCATAACTAGTCAGGAGTTTCCACGCCCATGCTATTGGCAGACATTCAGGACATACTCGGTGCGATCGTACCAGTTTTGTTTGTCATCTTCTGGGTCATCAGTCAAGTGATCGGGGGCATCAACAAGGCCCGCAAGGGGCAAGCTGAACCGTCACGACAGCCGCCCCCGCAGAAAATCCCACCCTCGTCGGAAGAGGATTTGCTGGCAAAGGAGATAGAACGATTCCTGGGACAAAAAAGGGAATCGACGCGTCCGCAAGAACAACTTCCCCGCCCTGCCGATCAAGTCGTCACGGCCGAAGTGTCTCAATCTCCGGTCATCGATCAGACCAAAGAAAAAACGCACGGCGAATCGCTTGCAAATTTCGGCGGCGATCAAAGAAACAACAGGGTGGAGCGCCGAAAAGACCTGTCGAGAAAGGATGCTTCCTCCACGCGGTCACCGATCAAGTCCACACTTGCAAAGAAGCCGCGACTCTCGGACGGTTCGCGGCCATTCCCATCCGTGCAGTCGAGCACTCCCCCACCTATTACGGTTGATTCGGGTGCGGGCCAAGAGGATGGCATCCTCGAGCTTCCCGATAATTCAGCGACCGACAGTAATCCATGGCACTCCATGATGGGCGACCCGACCGCCCTAAGACAGGCCTTTCTTCTGAGTCAGATTTTTTCCCGTCCCGAAGATCGTTGGTAAATGAAAATTTCTCCCTCAGATACACG
>CEVF01032382.1_pt1 | contig 18353 bp, 10 predicted proteins | sample 356441 | NCBI WGS metagenome assembly CEVF01 (sample SAMEA2622765, study PRJEB7988) | marine metagenome | biome: marine biome (ENVO:00000447); feature: surface water layer (ENVO:00002042); material: "saline water (ENVO:00002010), including plankton (ENVO:xxxxxxxx)" | depth 5 m | reverse complement strand
TTACTGCATCAGGGGTGAATGATTCCCTTCCCGTAAGGGCTTCCTTCCAATGCCCTGCGCAACGCCTGGTAGTCGATCTGTAGGGCCTCCTGAAGAGCAGGGTAATAAAGCTCGGAATGGTAAAAACAAGTGGCGACGTCCGCATCGATCAACTCAACGTCCTCTTCCCGCACGGTCGGCATCCGCAGGAGCCTCCCCCTCGTAAAATTCTTTAGCTTGAGAATGTAGTCGGCGGTATTCAGGGAAATGATCTTCTTCATCAGCACGGCGTGCTTGAGACGCTCAAGGTCCCCCAAGTGGCGCAGAAATATTACCTGTTTGCGTCCTTTCCAACCCTTGCTCTTGTTGGAAGCCATGAGCAACTGTCTCCAGCTTCGTTCATCAGGACAGGAAACCACCTTAATTTCCGGAACGGGTTCCTCCAGTAATTCTTCCGCCCCCATCGCGTCACGGGTCATTCGGAAACAAAGGCCCACCGCTCGACCGTCCCCTTTCTCGGTTAAAACGAAGGGAGCTTCCTGCCTAAGGTAATCGGCCAGAAAACGAACCTTGAAACCCGAACCGAGGGCCTCGTCCCGGCGAAAGAAAATGAGCTTCTCCCGATCCAGAACCTTGGCCGCGTCCTGACGCTTTAGAACCTCATAGATTTGCCTACGGACGAGGGCGCCTTCCCCCGGTACGGCTCCTTTAGCGAAATTTTCGTAGGGATAGCTGTTCTCAAGCTGGCGATGATCGGTGACGATCCTATCGGCAACCTCCTGCAAGCGACGCAGACCCTTGTTCTCAGTCAGGTAGCGAAGATCGAAGGTGTCCTCGGAACGGATTCTGTAGGCATCGCGGAAGAGGCGGTGCCCAAAGCGGTCGAAAAGGTCCTCGTCCTTGGGCATCGCCTCATGCGAGGGGCTCTCGTCGGGAAGGACCGAAGGCGTAATCACAATGATCACTTCACGTTTCTGGCCCTTTTCGTTCTTGGACCGGAAAAGCGCTCCAAGCAGGGGAATCTCACCGAGAACCGGAACTTTCTTAAGCACCTGCTCCGAATCCTTGGCAATCAGCCCCCCCACGATGAACGGGGTGTCGTTGGCTATCCTGGCATAGGTCTTGACCTCCCGGATGGAAAGGGTTGGAGCGGTGGCCAGAACGACGTCGCTCATACCCCTGACCACCTGGTCCTTCCCGGGGACGGGGGCGGAAACGGAGGCGTTGATCTGCAGGGATACCTCGGTGCCGTCCTGATTGATCCTCGGCCTGACCGCCAGCTCGATCCCCGCCATGACCTCCCTGAAGTCCACTGCGCTGACGTAGTCCTTGACGAACTTGGTGTTGGCAATGGGAATCTTTTCGGAAACGTTGATGTAGGCCATTCGGTTATCCAAGGTCAGTACGCTTGGGCGCGACAGGACTTGGGCGGATCCATCCTGAACGAGGGCCTTCAGGCGGACGTTGAACTCGGCGAAGACGTTCGTAACGGTCGCGTCGAGCTGGGCATCGACATCCGCCGGGTAGGCAATGCTACCGAGCTTGAGCGTCCCGTTGGGGTTCGATCCATCGAGCCGGGAGTTTACGAAATTGGCTGAGGATATCGTATCCCGCCCCCTGTTGAAATCCCATTGAACCCCCAACTCATCGAGGGACTGGGAGGAGATCTCGAGAACCATGGCCTCGATCATGATCTTGCGGGCGGGCAAATCGACTTGTTCCTTGATGATTCTCCTTATCCTTCCCGCCGCCTCGGGCAAGGTAGGGTCGTAAAAGAGGAGCAGTTCGTTGATGGGATCGACCTCAGTCTGGGGAAAGACCTTTTCGTGGTCGGGTACCGTCTCGTGAAACTTGGTCGTGGGAAGGGGCACCACGACGGGCAGTTTGCTTGGGTCGACGGGCGCGTCCGGCGCGCCGACGTTCACTCCATAAAGCTTGAGAAGTTGAGAGCAGCGGGCCGGGTCGACGTAACTGAGCCGTATCCTCTCCGACGTCATCTCGGGCTCGGACAACGGTTCCGTTTCCTTCTCTTTGGAATAGGAAAAGCCCGTCCAAGCTAAGCCGAACAGGCAAACGAATAGTATTCTTCTCATGATCAGGTTGTCTCCTTGTTGGAGGAGGACGGGAAAAGATCGGTCAGGAAGGTCTGGATGGAACGCCCCACGTTCTCCTTCCTCTCATCCGACTTCTTGGATTCGCCTTTCTTCTTCATCCCCCACTTGCTCTTTAAGATTTTTTCATGGCCGAGGTTCATCTCCGTATTGAGAAAGCTCAGCAATTTCCCGTTTTCGGAAGCCAAGTCCCTGATGACCTGCCTCTCGATTTCAAGCAGCACGCACTCAGTTACCGCCGTAATGGTCGAGGACCTGGAGTTTTCTCCGAGCACGCATTCCTCACCGAAGTGCCTTCCCGACTCGATCTGCTCGACCTTGGCGCTCCCCTCGTAACCCGAGAGCGTGTATATCGAACTCAACAAGCCTTCCAGGAGAAGGAACATCCTATCTCCCTGAGTGCCTTGACGATAAAGGGCTTCTCCCGGCCAAACCTTCTTCAGGCAAACCTTTGCGAGGAGCTTTCTCCTACCCGGTTCATCGAGAACCCGATAGAGGTCGCTCTGCTCGATCACCCGGTCGAAGTTCTGCATGTTCTTGTCCCCAAGCAAGGGAAGACTGGATGCCTGATCGACGAAAATACGCTCCTTCTGCATGGACGGGGTGAACCCGGCCCGGGCAAGGTGCTCGACCACGCTCTTGTTGACCAGGTGTATCGATTCCTTGGGCGTAACGTTGACCGGCAGAATGAAATAACGGACCTCGTAGCGTTGCCCATCCGCAAGAGCCTCGGCCAGCCTGACCTCCGGCTCAGGGCTCGAAATGATCCGATGATCGTCGACCAAAGCCCGGACCCCTGCCTCCAGGATCCGGATGGCCCGGTCGGGATCAATCGAGTAATCGAGCACGAAATCCAGCTCCAGCCGGAAGTGAGGCTTGGGTTGCATGTAGTTGGTGAGGATTACCTCCCCCATCTTGCTGTTGGGCACCACGACCATATTTTTTGCCGTGGTCTTGAGACGGGTCGTCCGCCAATTGATCTCGATGACCTGACCGATAATGTGCGTCTCCCTGCGGTTTTGGTGCACCATAACCCAGTCTCCGATCCTAAAGGGTTGCTCAACGTGCATGGACAACCCGATAAAGACGTCGAGAATGACGTTTCTGAGGGCAATGCCCACGACGATTCCGAAAACCCCGGAAGTAGCCCAAATACCGGTGACCGACTGATCGAAGACAGTGGAAAGAACCCCGACCCCCGCCATCGAGAATACGATGATCCCGGTAAAGTCCTTGGGCAACCTGGGTATCGGACGGCCTGAAATTCCGGAAATCAACCCATCCCAGATAAAGACCGTAATCAGCCTCTGGACAAGGAAGGCGGCGGAGAGCCAAAGCCCAATCTGCGAACCATACTCGATGGTTTGCCGGACGACCATGGATGCATTGCCCAGAAAACGGGCGAGGAGTTCGTCTCGACTGAAGATACAAAGTAGAAAGAATAAGAAAATCGAAGTGGGTATCCACAGCCTCGCCAAGGCGAAGTAGGCCGACTCGGCCCTGCTCCCCGTTCCATCACCCCGTTTTACCGTCATTGATTCCCCTCACGCGGCAACTTACTGGTAAAGTTGCCCTCCTCGTAGTTCTTCATCAAGCGGGCCATCATTGCGAACCTGGGGATTGGTACGTCCTCGCCATCGTGCTTGATGACCTCGAGAATAGCCCCGAGGCTCTGGTTGACGAATTGGTTGAAATTATAGGCGTCACCAAGATCGGAACAAACGTCCTTGATCTCGCTGAAAGTCTCCTCAGGCACCCTTATGGTCACTGTCTTGCCCTTTGCCATGCTTACGCAGACGGACAGTAGGAGATTTAAAGTGCATTGCAAGTTTTTTATTTCATTAGTGTTTATTTATATTTTAAAAACACTTTTACTCGCATATAATTGCAAATTTCTTAAATTACCCCCGTCAAAAAATATAAAAAAACAGGGTTAAAACCCGCTTGATCAGATATTACTTTGCAATATACTAAACGAATAAACTGTAACTTCAGCTGGAACCAAACATCATGAACGACAAATGCTTTGAATTGCCGAATCACTTCTCGCGTCGCGAGTTTATGCACGTTGGATTCATCGGGGGACTGGGACTGACCCTGCCTGGTTTTTTGCAGATGAAGGCGCACGGAGCCCAGAAGTTCTACGAGTCCAAGGAAGGGCCGGCCAAGAACGTCATCCACATTTACCTGCCGGGCGGAATGGCCCATCAGGAGTCATGGGATCCGAAGCCCTACGCTCCCCTCGAGTACCGCGGTCCCTTCAAGAGCATCCCGACCAAGATTCCCGGCGTGCGCTTCTCCGAGAATTTCAAACATTCGGCCAAGATCGCCGACAAGATCACCGTTTGCCGATCCATGACCCATGGGGAGGCCGCCCACGAGCGGGGCACCCACAACATGTTCACCGGTTACCGTCCCAGCCCTGCCGTCAAGTTCCCAAGTTTTGGGGCCGTCGTTTCCCATGAGCTCGGCTCGAGAAAGAACCTCCCTCCATATGTCTGCGTACCCAATGTTCCCAATGAGTTCGCCGGCAGCGGATACCTCAGTTCCTCCTACGGTCCCTTCGGCTTGGGCTCCGATCCGTCCTCCGACAACTTCAAGGTGAGGGACCTCTCCCTTCCCGACGGCATAGGCGACGACCGTTTTTCCAAGCGCCGCAGTCTTCTGGACACCGTAGACGGACACTTCCGCAAGGTGGAGAAATCCGACGCCCTCGGAGCGATGGACAAATTTTACAACGAAGCTTATTCACTCATTAGCTCCAAGGAGGCCCGCGAGGCTTTCGACATGAGCAAGGAAAGCGACAAAATCAAGGAACGCTACGGCAAAAACACCGCGGGTCAGCGCATGTTGCTCTCGCGACGCCTCGTGGAATCCGGAGTTCGCTTCGTCTCCATGACCTACGGCGGTTGGGACAACCACCAGAACATCGAGGCCGCCTTCAACAACCAGGGACCGGTACTCGACCAAGCCTTCGCGGCCCTCATTTCAGATCTGGACGAGAGAGGCTTGCTCGACAGCACCTTGGTCATGATGTCATCCGAGTTCGGCCGTACCCCCAAGATCAACAAGGACAGCGGACGCGACCACTACCCGCGCGTCTTCAGCGTGGTTCTCGCCGGTGGCGGCATCACCCGCGGCCAAGTCTACGGCTCGTCCGACGCATTCGCAACCGCTCCCGAGGAAAACCCCCTCTCCGTCGAGGATCTGGCCACTACCGTCTACGACCGGATCGGCATCGTGGCCGACAAGGAACTCATGGCTCCCGGCGACCGGCCCATGGAAATCGTGGACGGTGGCAAGGTCATCAAGGAACTGCTCGCCTAGCCTTCCCTTGTTCAACGAGGGTTTCCATCAACCGTGAGTTTCCTCGAGAAGCGTTCTCCAGGGGATTCCCAAATACCGTGCCCATGAAGAAGATTACTTCGCTTTTTGCCGGCTTTCTGCTCGCCGGCACCCTCTTTGCAACCGAGCCCATCATTTCGTCACTCCTGCCCAGGGGCGGACAGGCAGGCTCGACCCAGGAGATTATCGTCCGCGGACAGAGGCTCGACCAAGCGACCGAGTTTCTATTCTACGGCGAGGGAATCCGGACGACCAAAATCGAGGGAGAGAAATCGACCGTCCTGAAGGTTGCCCTGGAGATAGCCAAGGACGCGCCTCTCGGCCAGCATAAGCTCCGAATCCGAACCAACGAGGGGCTCAGTAACCTATACACCTTCTGGGTCAGCCCCTACCCCAACGTCAAGGAGGAGGAACCCAATTCCGCCTTCGACGAGGCGCAACCCATCTCGCTCAACTCCACGGTCAACGGGGTCATTTTGAGCGAGGACGTCGATTACTTTGAAATCAATGCCTCCAAGGGCCAACGAATCAGCGTCGAAGTCGAGGCAATCCGTTTGTCGGGAGCCCTCTTCGATCCTTACGTCGCGGTTCTCGACGAAGCGCGTTTCGAGCTCGCCACCTCTGACGACACCGAGTTGCTTTTGCAGGACAGCACCTTGAGCGTAATCGCTCCGACCGACGGAGTCTACCGCATCGAAGTGCGAGATTCATCCTACAAAGGATCCGGAAATTTCAACTACCGAGTTCACGTTGGAAGCTTTCCACGTCCCTTGGTCGTTTTTCCAGCAGGCGGGGAGGCGGGCAAGACTCAAGAATTCAGTTTCATTGGTGATGCAAAGGGAGATTTCAAGGCTAAGATCACCTTGCCTGCTGACCCCATTGACGACGTTTTTGCCTACCACCACCTTGAAAACAACCTTTCTTCCCCCAGTCCCAACCGAATTCGCGTCTCTTCCTTTCCATCCGTTCGCGAGGCCGAGCCAAACCAAAGCTGGAAGGTGGCGACCGCAACCGAGCTGGCCCTCCCCCTTGCTTTCGACGGAATCATTCAGGAGGACGGTGACATCGATTACTTTCGGTTTCATGCCAAGAAGGGACAAAGATACTACATTCGGGCCATGGCCCGGGCGGTTGCCTCTCCCCTCGATCCGGTATTGACTCTCTACGACGGAGAGCGCAAGTCACTCGTCGGCAACGACGATTCCTCAAACGGGCCGGACAGTGTTCTTACCTACACTTTCCCTAAGGATGGAGAATACTTGCTCAGAATCACGGATCATTTGAGCAAGGGAAGCCCAAGGCATGTCTATCGAATCGAAACCCATCGCCTCGCCCCCGAAGTTTCCGCGTCCATCCCGATGTTTCGAAACCGGGACACCCAGACCCGGCAAATGCTCCCCATAGCGCGAGGGAACCAAGTAGCCACCGCTTTAAACATAAGCCGCAAGAGCTTCAGTGGAGACCTTGAGATATTGGCCCGCAACCTTCCCGCCGGCGTAACCATGGAAGCTCCGCCCGTCAACGGAGCCTTCACCAGCACGCCCATCCTTTTGCGCGCCGCCAAGGACGCCCCCTTGGGGCAATCCCTCGTGGACCTGAGCCTCGTCCACGAAAACGCCGAGAAGAAAGTCAAGGTCTCGGGGGGCTTCAAGCACGACGTTGCCCTCGTCTACGGCCCTCCCAACAACCGCACTTACTATGACACCAAGCTCTCCCGCCTCGCGGTTGCGGTCGTCGATCCCATCCCCTTCAAGGTCAAGCTTCACCAGCCGGTCAACCCCATTGTAAGGAGCGGTTCGCAAAACATCAAGGTCGAGATCGTCCGGGACGCCAACTTCACCAAGGCGATCACCGTGCGCATCCTCACGCGCCCGCCCGGTATCGGTGCCAAAAGCTCCATCAGCATTGCCGAGGGCAAGTCGGTCGGCTACTATGCCCTGACCGCTAATGGAGGGACCGCCCTGGGTACGTGGAAAATCGGCGTACAAGCGGAAACGGGAGCGCCTGGAGGCGGTATTTGGAGAGTCGCCTCCGACTTCATCGACCTGAGGGTCGAGGAACCCTTCGTTTCCATGAAAATCAAAATGGCCGCCGTGCAACGGGGCAAGGAGGGAGAAATGATCTGCGACCTCAACGTGCGCAGACCCTTCGAAGGTTTGGCCACTGCCGAACTGAAAGGCCTGCCCCCGTTCTCCGCCACTACCAAGATCGAGTTCGACGCCAACACCTCCCAGCTCAGTTTCCCCATCCAGACCGAGGACAAGGCCCGGGCCGGCTTGACCAAAAACCTCTTCTGTTTCGTTAGAGTGCCCATGTCGGGGGAACTGATCACCCATACCGTCGGGCAAGGCGGCCAGATCCGCCTCGACAACCCTCCCCCCAAGCCCAAGGCGCCGGCCAAACCAAAGCCCAAGGAAGTCGCCGAGGCCAAACCCGCTCCGGCCAAGAAAAAACCTCTGAGCAGGCTGGAACAACTGAGGCTCTCGGCCCAGGGAGGCTCGAACTGAACCCGGCATGAAAATTCTCCTCTTTCTTTTCCCCCTCGCTCTGCTCGGCAACCCCGGGCCCTCTGCCCCGGCGGCCGAAGCCAATCCCAATCCGGCTCCAACCACCACTGAGCCGAAACCAACCGCTCCCATCCCTCCCAAGGCCGAGCCGAAGCCATCCCCCGCCCAGACTTCACTAACTGAATCAACGCCCATTCCCACAGCGGACCCTTTGGAAAAAAAACCTGCTCCGCATCTCGACGAAAACCGGACCAATGACCCCAAAGCCACCGTTGGAATCGGCCAAGAAGCCCCAACGGAGAAAGTCGCGGTCCAACCGACCGGCAGGAAACTCGTCCGGCTTGACGCCTATCCCCAGTTGGTAAAGCTACAAACCAAGGAAGACTTCAATTCAATCGTCGTTAGGGCTACCTTCGACGACGACGTTACCCTAGACGTTACGGCGGAATCAAACTATACCCTCCTCGAAAAAGGTACCGCCGAGTGGAAGAACCACACACTCTATCCGATCAAGGACGGTAAGACCGAGCTTAGGGTCGCCTATCGTGGCCTGCAGAAGACCATTCCCATAGAGGTGGTTCAAGCCACCGCCGAGAGGCCCATCAGCTTCAACCTCGACGTCATGCCCGTCTTTATGAAGGCCGGTTGCAACTCCGGCTCCTGCCATGGGTCGGCCAGGGGACAGGATCGGTTCATGCTCTCCCTCTTCGGATACGACCCGAAAGGCGACCATTTTCGGATCACGCGGGAGGAGGGAACGCGCCGCATCAACCTTGCCATTCCCGAGGAAAGCATGCTCGTTGAAAAGTCCATTGGGGCCGTGCCCCATACTGGGGGCAAGCTCTTCGAGAAGGGAAGCTCGCACTGGAAGACACTCGTCGGATGGCTCCGGGACGGCGTGCCCAATGATCCCGAGGACGTGGCCAAGCCCGAGAAGATCGAGTTCTTCCCCCCAGACGCCCTGCTTGAAGGCAATGGCTCTACCCAGCAAATGACCGTGCTGGCCCACTACTCGGACGGCACCACCCGCGACGTAACCCCCTTGACCGTATTCCAGTCGAGCAACGACGTCTCGGCTTCCATCGATGAAAAGGGCCTCATAACGGCCGGCAAGAGAGGGGAGGCCTTCGTGATGGCCCGGTTCAACGTCTTCACAGTCGGCGTTCAGGTGGTGGTCATCCCCGAGAACCTTAAATACCAAAAGCCCGTCGTCCCCGCCAACAACTACATCGACGGCCTCGTGCACGACAAGCTTCACAAGCTCCGCATAACGCCCTCGGAAATCTGCTCCGACGAGGTGTTCGTCCGCAGGGTCGCGCTCGACATAACGGGAGTCCTCCCCGACCGGGAAACCTACGACAGCTTTATGGCGGATCAATCCCCCGACAAGCGGGCCAAGCTCGTGGACCGCCTGCTTGAGCGCAAGGAATTCACCGAGATGTGGGTCATGAAGTTTGCCGAGCTTCTGCAGATCCAGACTGACGACAACCAAGGCATGAGCTATAAGGCTACCCTCCTCTACTTCAACTGGCTCAAGGACAGGATCGCCAACAACGTACCTATGGACCGGATCGTCCGCGAGTTGCTCACCTCCACCGGCGGTACTTTCGTCAACCCCTCCACCAATTATTACCAAGTGGAGCGCGACAACCTCAAGATCACCGAAAACGTGGCCCAGGTATTCATGGGGATGCGCATCCAGTGCGCCCAGTGCCACAACCATCCCTTCGACCAGTGGACTCAGGACGACTACTACTCGTTCGCCTCCTTCTTCAGCCAGATCGGCCGCAAGAGGGCCGCCGACCCCCGGGAGTCCATCATCTACAACCGCAAGAGCGGGGAGATCAACCACCCAGTCCACAAGGAACCCATGCCGCCCAAGTTCCTCGGCGGGGACGCGCCCGAGCTCAAGAGGGGCGACGACCGCCGGGTAGCCCTAGCAAACTGGCTGGCCTCGCCCGAAAATCCGTTCTTCGCCCGTAACCTGGCCAATATCGTGTGGGCCCATTTCTTCGGCCAGGGAATCATCGAGCCGGTTGACGACGTCCGGGTTTCCAACCCGCCCTCGAATCCCCAGCTTCTGGATGAGTTGGCCAGGCGCTTCACGGAGTACGACTACGATTTCAAGAAACTCGTCCGCGACGTCTGCAATTCCCGCACCTACCAGCTCTCCAGCGCCCCTACCGAGTCCAACAAGGACGACCTGAGGAACTTTGCCAGATCCCACCTTCGAAGGCTCAGGGCCGAGGTCCTGCTCGACGTCATTTCCCAGGTCACGGAAACCAAGAACAAGTTTCAGGGCCTGCCCCTCGGGGCCAAGGCGATTCAGATCGCCGACGGAAGGGTGAGCAATTATTTCCTCACCACCTTCGGCCGGGCCACCCGGGAAACGGTTTGTTCCTGCGAGGTGGTGATGGAACCCAGCCTGTCCCAGGCTCTTCATCTTCTCAACGGCGAGGCTACCAACTCCCGTATCCGGCAGGGTAAGGTCGTCCGCAACCTTCTTAAGGACGGCAAGAATCCCGAGCAAATCCTCGACAACCTCTACGCCCGTTGCTACTCGCGCAAACCCAGGCCAGCCGAACGGGCCAATCTCCTGGCTTCACTGGCCGGCTCCGAGTCGCCCGCCGAATCGCTCGAGGATGTCTTCTGGGCCCTTCTCAATTCCAAGGAATTCATCTTCAATCATTAGTCCGGACAAGCGCGAAAGCACCATGAATCTTCCGCTCAAGCCTGTCTTCTTTTTTTCCCCCGCTCTTTCCCTCCTCCCCTTGGGAGCTAGCCCGGAGAAGCCGAATTTCCAAGACGACGTACTTCCCGTTTTCGAGGAATCCTGCAACTCCTGCCATAACCCCGACGAGGCCAAGGGAGGGCTCGACCTGACCAGTATGAACGGCATCCTGGCCGGTGGAAGCTCAGGAGAATCGGTTGTCGCGGGGGACGCCTCCGACAGCCTTATATACTTGCTTTCCGCCCGCTTGGAAGAACCTCACATGCCGCCTAGGGGAGAGAAAATTGCCGATAACAAGCTCGCTCTGATCAAGCTGTGGATCGACCAGGGCCTTCTCCCCACTGCATCGGGCAAGCCGATGCAAAAGAAAAAATCTTCCGTCAACCTGGCCCTCGGCTCGGGGTTCATCGGCAAACCGGATGGTCCTCCTCCCATGCCGGAGTATCTGCCCCTGGAGCCCAGCGTCGTTTCCCAACGAGCCTTCGCGGCTCCCGCCATGGCGACCGCTCCCTGGTCGCCCCTCGTTGCCATCGCCGGCCAAAAGCAGGTCCTTCTCTACCATACCGAGACCCTGAAGCTGGCAGGCATCCTGCCCTACCCGGATGGATTCATCGAATCTCTCGTATTCAGCCGCAACGGAAAGATCGTCCTCGCAGGCGGAGGCCGTGGCGGCAAGAGCGGAAAAGTCGCCGGTTGGGACCTCAAGTCCGGCAAGCGCATACTGACCTTGGGCGACGAATACGACGCCATCCTTACGGCCGACCTTTCCGCCGACCAGTCTCTCGTGGCCATCGGCAGCCCCTCCAAGATCGTCAAGGTCTACGACTTGGTCAGCGGGGAAGTCCTCTACCAGATCAAGAAGCATTCCGAATGGGTCACGCAAGTCCGCTTTTCCCCCGACGGCATCCTGCTCGCGACCGCCGACCGCAACGGCGGCCTGCACGTCTGGGAAGCCCGCACCGGCAACGCCTTCTATACCCTCGACGGCCACAAGGAAGCCGTCACCGACTTGAGTTGGCGGGCGGACTCCAACGTCCTTCTGTCCTCCTCCGAGGAGGGAACCGCCCGAATCTGGAACATGATCGACGGCAAGCAGCTCAAGTCCTGGACGGCCCACGGCGGAGGAACGCTTTCGGCTCACTACGACACCAAGGGCAAGATCGTCACCGCCGGGCGCGACAAGACGGTCAAGTACTGGGACGGGGAAGGCAAGGCCCTCAAGACCTTGGGAACTTTTCCCGATATCGCGATGGAAGCCCGCCTCACCCATGACGGATCCCGAATCATAGCCGGGGACTGGTCCGGGCAGATCGCCGTGTGGCAGACTGTAGACGGAAAGAAAATCGGCTCCCTCACCGGCAATCCCCCCACCCTTTCCACCCGCTTGTCCAGGGCCATTACGCTCAGGGAAAACCGTCAAAAGACCCTCACGGCAGCCAAAGCCAAGCATACTCCCCTTGCCCAGGCCGAGGCGAAGGCGGCGAATACCCAGGCGGACGCCTCAGCCAAGGCCAAGCAGGCCGAGGCGAACCTCGCTACGGCCACCGCCCAGATGCAGAAAACTCTCGGCGCTCTCCAGAAGGCCCAATCGGAAGAAAGGGCCAAGGCCGCCGACCAGGCCGCCATGCAGAAGGACAAGGTTTCCAAGGCCCAAGCTCTCGCCCAGGCCAAGCAAAGCCACCTCTCCCACTCCCGTTCCTTTGAGAAATGGACCAAGAGGGCGAACTTCCGCTCCGAGCGCGTAAGCTCCCTCCACGAAGCCCACCGTAAGACCGAGGAGGCGGCAAGCGGCAACGCTGACGACCCGAGCTTCCAAGATGCCCTCAACAAGCAGAAGGAAGCCCTTTCGGCCATGGAGAAAGCATTCGCCCAGGCCAGGGATACTTCAGCCCGCCACAAGGCGGAGATGGATAAGTTCGCCAAGCTCGTAGCGTCCGCCACCCATGGCCTCGACGCCGCGGCCAAGGCCCTAGATGCAGCCAGCGAAGCCCTTTCCCTTGCCAAGTCCAAGACCCAAGCCGGAAGCAAGGTCCACAAGGAATCGGTCGCCCTGCACGGTCAGGCCAAGACGGCTGGGGCGCAAGCCCAGGCTGCTCTGGCGGCGAGCCAGAAGGCTCTCGAAGCCGCCCGGGAAGCTCTCAAGGGACCGGCCGCCCAACTGGATGAGGCGCGCAAGGGCTTCGACTCGGCAGACAGGCAAGTGGCCCGCTGGCAGGCGGAACTGATCAACCTCGACAGGCATGCAGAGCTTGCCAAGCTGAACGATCTCCGGCCCGAATTCAACGAACTGCAGAACTTGCTCGGCAAAGCGGACGGTCTCATGAATTCGGCAGCCAAGGCCGTCGAGGCGGCGGGTGAATCCCTTCGTCAGGTACCGGAAAAAATTGCGCTGGCCAAGAAACTGGTGGTCGATAGGAACGCAACCGTATCCACCTTGGAAACGGAAAGGTCTTCCATTATCCGGGCCAGGGGCAAGAAGGCCGCATTCATCGATCAAGTCGGCCAGCTAGCCTCGATGTCCAGGAAGGAGGCGGACGCCAAGGAAGCGGATTCCGTCTTATCCAAAGCCAATGCCAAATTCGACGAGACCATCGCCCTGCTCAAGCAGGACTTGAGCGACACCGAGAACCGCATTGCGCAAAAGCAACAGGAAGTGACGGATGCCGAGAACGCAGTCGTAGCCGCCCGGAAAGGAGTGCTTGAAGCCCTCAAGCTCAGGGAAAGCGCCCCTCAATTCCTCGCCGAAAAGGAAAAGGCTCTCGCCGAGGCCAAGGTCAAGCACGGGGCAAGCAAGGCCTCCTTCGATGCCTTCAAGGCCAAATTCGATCAGCAAGCGTCCGTAACCGAGGATCTTCTCAAGAAGTACCTAGCCGCTCTGCCGAAGTAATTCTTCCGGAAAGGGGCATCGCCAGACACTAGGACACTAGAGCGACCAGCCCTTGCGGTATTTCCTGCGGACGTATTTTTCCGCCGGCTTCAAGCTGGGTTTCATCGCCGGGCCGTCCCAGTCGATTTTCTCGCCGGTCCTGACCGAAAGGTTGCCCAGAAGAACCGTCTCAGTCAACGGTCCGGCCAGCGAAAATGCGGAAAGAGGCTCCCCCTTTCCCTTGATCCCGTCGAGCCACTCGACGTGATTGGCGTCGTTGGTTGAGATTCCCTCTTGCTCGACCCGGGAAAGGCTTTGCGGAGTGGATTCCTCGATTTGCCTGATCTCGTCCCCGTCGCGCCCGATGATCTTCCACTTGGTAGAACGGCGGTTGAAGACCATCGTTCCCTTGTCCCCAACGAGGACCGATTCGTATCCGCGCAGGTCCTGTCCGCCGGCGACCTCGCGTGGAGGGAGGTTCGCTTGGCCGTTCTTCCTTCCGTCGTACCAGGTCATGGTCACGGGGGGCTGCGGTCCGCGGGCGGGAAACTGGTATTTGATGACCGACCAGTTAGGGCCGGCAAGCTCGGTATTGCCTCCTTGCTTCGCCTCCACGGAAAGAGGATGGCCCAACTCGAGGGCCCAGTAAGGCATGTCCATGATGTGGCAGGCCATGTCGCCCAGGGCTCCCGTTCCGTAGTCCCACCAGCCCCTCCACTTGAAGGGAACGTAATTGGAACTGTAGTGGGTCTTGGGAGCCGGCCCGAGCCAGAGATCCCAATCCAGGCTCTCGGGAATTTTCTCCTTAGGGGGACGCTCGGTAAGTCCCTGGGGCCAGATTGGCCGGTTGGTCCAGACGTGCACCTCGGTCACCTTGCCGATGATGCCGGCCCGGACCAATTCCACGGCCCGCCTGATGGGCTCGCCGGCGTGGGCCTGGTTGCCCATCTGGGTGATGAGCTTGTTCTTTGCCGCGGCCTCGGTGAGGATGCGGGCTTCGTGGATGGAATGGGTCAGGGGCTTCTGGCAGTAGACGTGCTTGCCCAGGTCCATGGCGGCCATGGCGGCAACTGCATGGATGTGATCGGGAGCGCTAATGACCACTGCATCGACGTCCTTTTGCTTCTCAAGCATCAGACGGAAGTCGGCATAGACCTTGGCCTTGGGGAAGGACTTGATGGTCTTTGCTCCCCTCTCTGTATCAACATCGCAAAGGGCGACAACGTTGGCTCCGGCTTTCGCGGCGCTGGCGACGTCTGCGGTCCCCTTTCCGCCGACTCCGATGCCGGCTACGTTGATGCGCTCGTTGGCTCCCCACACCCGGGAGGGCAGGAATTGGAAGGCGAAGGCCGAGGTCGAGGCCCCGATGAATTTTCTACGAGATAGGTTGATCATAATGCTGGTGGGTTAAGGGGGAATTAAGTAGGATAATTAAATTTTTCCGCCCTTGCCTGGCAATAAAGATATCGGGGCGAGCGAAACTTGACTTTCGGGGACGGTGCGAAGTTAATGGAATCATGTTCCCAAGGAATCAGATCCTCTCCTTACTCCTCAGCGCGTGTTCGGTATCCCCGGTGGTCGCGAAAGGCCCGGACGCCAATGCCTCCATCCTTTCCGACCTTGAACTCGCCAAGCGGGATGCGGAGGACTTCGAGAAGCTAGCCAAGCTGGTCAAGCCCTCGGTCGTGGTTATCGAAAGCGTTGATCGGCTGGGACGGGAAGGAGGAAGAGGAACCGGGTTCGTGGTCCGTCCCGACGGCGTCATTGCGACCAATTTTCACGTCATTGGGGAGCATCGTGACTTCGCCGTCCGCTTCGCCGACGGCAAGACCTTTCGGCCCCGCAGCATTCTCGCCGTTGACCGCGACCGCGACCTCGCCCTTGTCAAGATCGATGCCAAGGATCTTCCCGTCCTCACGCTGGGAGATTCCGACAAGATCACCCCGGGACAATCGATCTTCTCCCTAGGCAACCCGCTTGGCTACAGCCACAGCGTGAGCCGAGGCGTAATCGCCGCCATCCGCGAACTGCAGGAAGGCGACGGGCGCCCCATGGTCCAGGTCGCCATTCCCATCGAGCCGGGTAGCAGCGGAAGCCCCACCCTAGACTTGGAAGGAAAGGTCATCGCCATGCTGGCCATAAAGTCGGGTGGAGCGATGGGCTTCGGGATTCCCTCCAACGCCCTGGAGAGACTGATGGAAAGGGAAGACCCCGTGCCCATGTCGAAATGGCTCACCATTGGCGCCCTCGACGGGCTCGAGTGGAAGGCGGTCATGGGAGCCGCCTGGAAGCAAAGGGCCGGAATCATCTCAGCCAATGGGCTTGGGTCCGGCTTCGGGGGACGAACCGTCTGCCTCTCGCAACGTCCCGTTCACGACGCTCCCTACGAGCTTGAGGTTGAAGTGAGGCTGGAAGACGAGAGCGGAGCCGCCGGCCTGATCTTTCACGGTAAGGACAAGGAAAGGCACTACGGCTTCTATCCGACCAACGGGTCCCTCCGGCTGACCTGCTTCGAAGGGCCGAACGTCTTTACCTGGTCGATCCTCAAGACAGTGGAGTCGGACGCCTACCTGCCAGGTAAATGGAACCGCCTTCGGGTAAGGCTCGACGGGGAAGGCAGGATCATCTGCTCGGTAAACGACAAAGTGGTCATCGACCTGATCGACTTCACTTTCAAGAAAGGCGACGTCGGACTCTGCAAGTTCCGGGCGCCGGGCGCCGAGTTCCGACGCTTCCGCCATTCGAAGCGTTTCCAGAAATCCGAAATCCCCCCCCGTTTACTCAGGGAAATCAGCCGCTTGACTAATTCTCTCAAAGAGGGCAGACGAATTCGACCTTATGAAGTTAACGGCCTCGTGGACCAGGGCGAACAGGCCCCGCAGGCCCTTCTCGACCATGCCGTCGAGCTGGAGAGAAAGGCCGACGAATTAAGAAAGGCTTCCCGAGAGGTGCGCGAACGGCTGATCATTTCCGAGCTTACTCACTCCCTTGCCCACGAGGACGAACGGGCCGTTGACTTGCTCCGCTCCGCCCTTCTCATCGCCCGGCTGGACAACGAGCACTTCGATCTCCAGACCTATCTCGACAAGGCGGAACGGCTGGCGGAAAGGATCAGGAATAAGTTTCCCGACAAAGCCAGCGGCGAGGAGAAGCTCAAGGTCCTCGTCGCCCAGCTTTTCGAGGAGATGGGCTTCCATGGAAGCACCCTGGACTACCAACACCGTTCGAACAGCTACATGAACGAGGTCATCGACGACCGGGAAGGTTTGCCCATTACCCTTTCCGTACTCTTCATCGAGCTGGCCAACCGGCTCGAGCTTCCCGTCAGCGGCCTCGGTCTGCCCGGACACTTCATCGCCATGTACCGCGAACAACCCGCAAAGGGAAAGGACGGGCAGGCCAAGGAAATCCTCATCGATCCTTTCGGGGGCAAGATCGTTTCGCGGGAAGAGGCGGAGGAATTGAGCGGAGTTGCGCTCACAGAAGAGGATTTCGAGCCTTCCTCCAAGCGTGAAATCATAGCCCGCATGCTGCGCAACCTGATTCGTTCCGCGGAAAGGGAACTCGATCCCCAGGCCCGGTTGCGCTACCTCGATGCGCTCCTCGCCATCGACCCGGAGGACAACTACATGCGAGCGGTACGGGCAATGGCCCTCTATGCCGAAGGAAGGTTCGCTCGGGCTCTCGAGGACATCGATCAATTAATCGATGAAAACCCAGACGGACCGGAGATGGCCCCCCTTCGTGAAATAAGGGATCGTCTCATCGAGCAGGTTACGGAGGATCCCTGAGAACCTACTTTACATCGTCTCCGTCGAAGCCTTCGCCCGTCTTCCCATCCGGTCCCATGGAAAAAAGGAGGTATCCCTTGTCCCCGTCTTTTCTGGGGTACTCGTAGACGTACTCGCTCCCCCAAGGGTCGAGGAAGGCCACGTCCTTGTCAAGGGTCTGGGAGAGCCAAAGCATGAGTGACTTCCCCTCGTTGTGGGATACGTTGGGGATCTCGGCCGCATCGAAGGAAGACAGATCGTAACCAAAGATCGAGGGTGGAACCAAGGGTCTGTAGGGAGGAAGTTGAAGGCTACCCTTCACGTTATGGAAACCAGCTAGGGAAAGAAAAAGGCACTCGCCCGGGGTGCAGATTTCCTGAGGGCACTTGGGGTATCCCCCGTAATCCGAACGGTAGGAGACCAAAGCCGTCCTCAGGGCTTCCAGTTCGACCATTGCTTGCTTACGGTTGCGGTCCTCCAGGACATGGTGAAAGCTGACCACCGAAAAAGCGGCCAAGATGGCAATAATGGCTAGAACCACCAGCAGCTCGATGATCGTAAAGGCCGCCTTTCCCATCAAACCTCGGCCTTTCCCCACCCCATCTTGAGCAACGCCTCGCGCACCTCGCTCAAGTCCTCGTCCTCCACCGCCAAGAGCTTGTATTTCTCGTCCCTCTCCACCGCTTCCTTAAGAAAGTCCATGCACTCGCCCGGGCTATCCAGAACGCAAGCGTAACAGGCCAGGTTGTAACGGATCATGGCGCTGTCCAAGTGCCGGGCCAACCCTTCCATCAACAGTTCCCTCGCCGCCTCGATCGACTCGCATCTGCGCGTCGCATAGGCATCGGATATCCACCAGTCCTCCTCCTCGGGGAATTCCCGTCTCAACCCATTGGCAACCTCCCGCATCTCCATCCATTCCTCTTTCTCCTGGTGGATGCCCAAGGTCAGGATGCGCGCCTGCTTACCCCATGGTTCCTCCGCGGGCAAGGCGCGGATTTCCCGCTTCGCCTCCTCGTACATTTCGAGGGCAAAATAGCCGGA
>CEVF01123150.1_pt1 | contig 18357 bp, 16 predicted proteins | sample 356441 | NCBI WGS metagenome assembly CEVF01 (sample SAMEA2622765, study PRJEB7988) | marine metagenome | biome: marine biome (ENVO:00000447); feature: surface water layer (ENVO:00002042); material: "saline water (ENVO:00002010), including plankton (ENVO:xxxxxxxx)" | depth 5 m | reverse complement strand
ATATTTGCAAATCTAGTTACAGGATCAAAAGTTGCACCCCAGTCTTTAGAAACAAAAATATCAGCATTATTACTCATTACCCCCCCTGCATAAACATATCTAGGATTCGCCAGTGAAACCTCAACATCTGCACCACTCCAGAAACTATTTCCCCAAGTTCCACCAATTGAAGTAGGATTCCAAGAAATACCAAAATCTGAAGATTTATCAACTCCAGCAGAAGATACAGTATAGAGGACATCTGGATTTTGGTATGAGGTTGAAGCTCTATTAATAAAAGGTCCGTTTCCACTTAAAGCATTTCCTACGTATGTCCAACTTGCACCAGCGTCGTGAGAGAAATAGAAATTATTTCCTTGATATCCACCAAACATCTTATCTGGATCAGTAAAATGAGCAATCACTTCGAAACCGTCGCCACCGATTGGATGAGCATAATTAGTTGTCAAACTTGCATTTTCATCTCTTGGGCTTACAAAAGTACCATTATCCTGAGCTCCGGCAATATACTGATCAAAACCAGCAACTTTATCTGCACCATAGAACTGAGTAGTATTATATCCACCACCAGGGCCAAACATAATATCTGATATTACACCAGCTCTGTGGAAATGATCATCTTCAACTCCAGGATCTTTATCAGAAATTGTATAGTATATACCTCCATCAGTTGTTAGATAAATTTTAAAAGTACTATCAACTTCAGAGTCAACTATTGTTCCAAGATTATGGTGATCTACGTGTACATTTTCATTGATATCAAAAGCGCCGCCATTATCATACTGATTAGTCATGTATTCAACAGATTTTTTTAATGTCTTATAATTTGCATCAACAACCTCTATTTTAATTGTTGATTCAGTAATATTTTCAGGCGCCCAAGCAATGCCATCAGCAAGATATGGCCAAATTAAGAATAAAGATTTGTGAAGCTGACCATAAACTGATAAAGTGTTACCAGGTGTTCCATCTCCTATGATATCCGCTTGGTTCATAGACTCGTCATATGGTAGATTTTGAGGAAATATATATTCTCTACTTTCACCAAGTTCAGCTTCTAAATTGAATTCTCCATCATTTTTATTATCTCTGAATGAAACTGTGATTTGCTCTTCTGGATCAGCACTTATATTCCAAACCTCAAAAGGAACTTCAACAGTACCTTCGTAAGTATATTGATTGTGTGGAACACCTGAGGTTGATCCTTCAGGCACAGAAAATCTGTAAGCTTTTTGTCTCTTACCTGGGCCAAATCTCACTTCAACATCTATTAAATCTGGATTATCAGAATTATCTTGCCACTCAGTACCAGAACCTAAAGCTGAACCTCCCCAGATATTAACTAAATTCATGTGAGAACTTATGTTATCTAGAGTTACAGTTGTTGTAGATCCTGAAAAATTGACTCCAGCGTCAGGTAAAACGGTAGCTTTTGATGCGTCTCTACCTGCATAATATACAATGCTGTCGTTAAATGGATTTACCGTAATGGTATTATCAAACCAGCCTTGCGGATATAACCAATCGTCAGTAGTATTGTCATCATTATTAAGTTGATTCCATACAACACCACCATCATAAGAAACTTTTAAGTATGATGCTGCATTTCCATCAATACCGGCATATACAATATCTGGATTTTGATGAGATACAGCTAGCTCTAATCTAGCAAAATTTCCACCTCCTCCACCGCCAAGAATTCCGTCTTCATTATCATATGATACCGTCCCTCCAAGTCCAATTCCTCCTGGATTCGTCCAAGATGATCCTGCATCAACTGATTTTAAAACCCCAATACCATTAACAGCAGCATATTGAATATTAAAATCAGATGGGGCAGCAATTATTTGCTGAATTCTAGAAAGCCCAGTAGCTGTTTGTGTCCAAGAATTTCCTCCATCAGTAGTTTTGAAAATATAACTTCCTCCTCCTCCAACGGTACTTATTACTACAATATCGGAATTATCTGGGTCAACTAGAAGCCTACTTACATTTGAAAACTTGCTATCAACGTAACCTTCGCTATCTTGTGTCGATACATTTACCCAATTTCCACCTCCATTCGTAGATTTATATACACCTGCACCAGTAATATCACCCAAGGAACCTATCCAGTTCTCTCCTGTTGCAGCATATAATACATCCGGATTAGATTTCGATTGACCTAACCACGAAATAGCAATGTTATCCATGTCATTACTTATGTTAGTCCAAGTAGTACCTCCATCAGTTGTCTTCCACACTCCTCCACCAACACTTCCTGCAATCCAAGTATTTTTAGTAGCATCCCCTGCATCAACAATCAAAGCTCTTGTTCTTCCTGGAGCATTGAATGGGCCTCTTTCTATAAAAGTCGCATTGTCCTGAGCATATGTTGAAAATGTCGGGTTTAGTGAATTATTTGACCTAGAATATCTTGCTGAATTAAGTCTATTTAAAGCTTTTTCTAATTCAACTCTTTTGTAGTCAGGTTTATATGATTTAAATCTAGAAGGTTTTTCTACATCTATATCTCCATGCTTTACTGCGGCATGATAATACATATATTTTTCAGGGCCATCATATTTTGCATCACCAACTTCAATAGATTTTTTCTTTTTAGTAGGTGAATTTTTTAGGTATAAATGGTTATCATTTTTCTGGCAAGAAATCGATAAAATAAGTGTAAGTAGTAATAAATAAGTAAATCTCATCAAACAACAATTTTTTTATAAATAATTACGTAATATAATCGTTGTTGTTTAATAATAAAAGAGAAGAAATATTAATATATAAAAAAGATAAATTACTTAATTAGCACAGAACTCTTTAAGTCTTCTATTTTTACCAGGCTCTCTTAATTTCTGCAATGCTTTTTCTCTGATTTGTCTAACTCTTTCCCTAGTTAAACCCATTACATCACCAATTTCTTCGAGTGTATATGGATTATCAAATCCAATTCCAAAACTCATCAGTACTACATCTCTCTCTCTTGGTGTTAGTGTGGAAAGTGCACGCATAGTTTCAATCTTTAGAGAATGATTAAATACTAAACCAGTATCTGTAGGCCCCTCTGAATCATTTTCTAAAACATCAAGGAGTGATCCTGAGTCATCTTCACCAAATGGAGCGTCCATTGACATTTGCTTAACCTCAGCTCCTAAAGTACTTCTAACTTCAGTAGTTTTCATATCTAAAGATTTAGCAATTTCTTCTTCAGTTGGCTCTCTTTCAAATTTCTGTTCCAATTCAGCATATGCTCTTCTTATCTGATTTATAGCACCAGACTTATTCATGGGTAACCTCACTATCCTAGATTGCTCTGCTAGAGCTTGCATAATAGACTGTCTTATCCACCATACCGCATAGGATATGAACTTGAAACCTTTAGTTTCATCAAACTTTTTAGCTGCTTTGATAAGCCCTAGATTACCTTCATTGATCAAATCATTTAGAGGTAGGCTTCTATTTTGGTACTGCTTAGCAACTGATACAACAAACCTAAGGTTAGCTCTTACTAATTTATCAAGAGCATCTTGATTACCTTTTTTAATAAGTTTAGCAAGTCTTACTTCTTCTTCAGGTGTAATCATTGGGACGCCACTAACCTCTGTAAAGTATTTTTCAAGAGTATGACTTTCCCTTCTATTAGTTATCGATTGTGTAATTTTGAGTTGTCTCATTGGTGTTTTTCAGAAAAAAAATATCAGCAAATGTATTATATTATTTTGTTTTAATCAAAGAAATTATTCAAAAGAGAACTTATTCTATTTCAATTTCCACTTCATCTGAAGTAGGATGGGATTGACAAGATAAAATATAGCCTTCATCTATTTCTTCTTCAGATAAACCATCACTAACATCCATAGAAACTGTTCCTTTTAATAACTTACCTTGACAAGCTGTGCAAACACCGCTCTGACAAGAGTATGGTAAATCAATATCATTGTCCAGAGCTGTATCTAAAATTATTTCTGAAGAAGGCATAACAAATTTGAATGTTTCACCATCCATATTTATCTTAATTGATGAGTCTTTTGCCATTAAATTTAATTTATCATAGTAACGTTAAAATATTTTATCTGTTACAATATTTATTAAATTTGCAGATGAATTCAGAAATAAACAAAATATTATCAATATCTCCAGTTGACGGAAGATATAAATCAATTACTCAACCATTATCAGAATACTTCTCTGAATTTGCTCTCATCAAGTACAGAGTTTATGTTGAAATCGAATACTTTTTAGAGCTTACTACTCTACCGATTAAAGATATTGATAGCGTATCACCTGAAACCAAGAAAAAAATAAAGAAAATATATCAAGATTTTTCAGAAAATGATGCTATAAGAATAAAAGAGATAGAAAAAGAGATAAACCATGATGTTAAAGCAGTAGAGTATTTTATTAAAGAAGAATTTGAGAAACTAAATCTTGAAAAATTCAAAGAGTTTATACATTTTGGTCTGACCTCCCAAGATATTAACAATACTGCTATTCCTCTTATGATAAAAAATAGCATTTCTGAAATTATAATTTCAATGTATGAAGAACTGAATAATAAATTAAGTGCCTTATCTAAAAAAACAAAAAATGTTCCTATGGTTGCAAGAACCCATGGACAAGTTGCAACCCCAACAACATTTGGAAAAGAGATCCAGGTTTTTGAAGAAAGAATTAAAATTCAACTAAAAACCCTTAAAAATATACCCCATAATGGTAAATTTGGTGGTGCATCAGGAAATTTAAATGCCCACTATTTAGCATTTCCAAATATAAACTGGGATGATTTTTCTGATAAATTCTTAAAAAAAATAGGTTTAATAAGAAGCAAACCAACAACTCAAATTGAACATTATGATAACATGGCATCGATTTTTCATGCTATATCAAGAATAAACACTATTTTGATTGATTTCTCTAGAGATATTTGGCATTATATTTCTATAAATTATTTAGTACAAAAAATAAAAAAAGGAGAAGTTGGTTCATCAGCAATGCCACATAAAGTAAATCCTATAGATTTTGAAAATGCTGAAGGGAACTTATCATATGCAAACTCCCAATTAATATTTCTCGCAGAAAAACTACCAATATCAAGACTTCAAAGAGATTTGACTGATTCGACTGTTTCAAGAAATATTGGTGTACCATTAGCACATACCTTAATTGCTTTAAGCTCACTGAATAAAGGTTTGGATAAAATTGACATTAACAAATCTGTAATTAAAAATGATTTAGACAATAACTGGGCGATTGTTGCTGAAGCAATACAAACAGTTCTTAGAAGAGAGATGGTTCCCAATCCTTATGAACTTTTAAAGGATCTAACAAGAGGTAATAAGGAAGTAAATAAAAAATCATTATCGGATTTTATAGAAAAACTACCAGTCAGTAATAATGTAAAAGAAGAACTTAAATCAATTAGTCCCCATAACTATTTAGGAAATTCACTAAAATGATAAAGTCTATAGTTGGTTTTATTTTAAGAATATTGCCAAGACCTTTCCTTCAGCTGATTAGCAAACCTATTTTTAAACTTATTTCAATATTTTACAGAGGAAAAAATGTAGAATGTCCAATCTGTAATTCAAGATTTTCTAAATTTTTTCCTTATGGAAGAGATTCGAGAGATAACGCTCTCTGTACAAATTGTTTATCACTAGAAAGACATAGACTATTATATATTTATTTATTTGAGAAGAGTGATTTATTAAAAAAGAAAATAAATGTATTACATATTGCTCCTGAAGAATGTTTTATTAAAATTTTTAAAAACCATAATAAGATAACTTATACCACTGCAGATTTAGAATCACCTCTAGCTGAAATAAAGATGGATATACATAATATGCCATTTGAAGATAATATGTATGATTTTATTTTATGTAATCACGTTTTAGAACATGTTCAGGATGATATAAAGGCTTTAAGCGAAATAAAAAGAGTACTTAAAAAAGGAGGAAAAGGCATAGTTCAAGTTCCTTTTTATAAACCAATACCAAAATATACCATAGAGGATAAGAATATTAAATCAAAAAAAGATAGAGAAAAATATTATGGTCAATCTGATCATGTAAGAAAATATGGAGAAGATTATAAACAAAGACTAGAATCTACTGGACTAAAAGTTGAAATCGTATATCCTTCTGATTTTTTGAGTAAAAGCGAAATGAAATTATATAGTGTTTTTGAGACTGAAGAAATTTATATAATAAATAAATAAATTACTTAAACTGAGAGTATATATACCCGGTTCCGTATCCTAAAAATTGAACAAAAGAAGTTATTACAGATAAAATTCCAATAAGAGGATTAAAATTAATTATTGTTGAACTTAAAAATATCAGAGAAAAATAAAAGCCATATAAAGATTGAACTAAAATCACATAATCATTTTGAAAAAAAATATCAGATATGTTAGAAATAAAAAATCCTAAAACAAAAAAAGTTGGAAATAGATGAAAAAATCTAAATGTACCCTTATATTTTAAATTTAAATAGTGCCTTCCTTTACCAGATTTAAACATTTGCTGAAAAAAATTATAGAGATTAGTCCTTCTTTTATGATATACTTTAGCATCAGCTATCAATCCTGACTTTTTTCCGGAGAATAAAAGTTTGTATGACAAGTCTAAATCTTCTCCATATTGTCTTATATCTGAAAAACCATCAACTTCATCAAATGCATTTTTCTTTACACCCATATTGAAAGATCGAGGTAAAAATTTGTCTATTGATTTCTTACTTCCTCTAATGCCTCCTGTTGTTAGGAAAGAGGTCATGGAATAATTAATTGACTTCTGTAAATAGCTGAAGCTTTTATCCATCATGTCTGGACCACCATAAAAGTCTATTTTATTTTTTTCAAGAAATTTGTTAACCTCAAAAAAATAATTTTTTGGAATCGTACAGTCAGAATCAAAAAAGATTATCCAGTCTCCCTCAGATTTATTGACACCATAGTTCCTTGCTAAAGCAGGCCCTCTATTATCTATAAAAAAATATTTTATTGAAATGTTTTTTTTAAAAGAATAAACTACCTCTCTAGATGACTTTTCAGATCCATCATCTACAACTATTATTTCTAAATCTTTAAATTCTTGATTTACTATACTATCTAAGAGCTCATACATCTCTTCAGGCCTATTGTAAACCGCAACTACAATTGAAAATTTATTTTTTTTGGGCATTACCAGTTTTTTCAATTTTATATCCTTTTTTATCTGAATTAATTTGAATAATTAACTCTGATAAAAAACCAACTAAAAATAATTGAACACCAATTATTATTGCTAGAAGTGCAATATAAAATAGTGGTTGATCAGTAACTGGTCTGATTAATTCTAAAGGGACATTTTGAGATAATTTTGAAATTTTTTCGTAAATGATAAAACCTGCAGAAATAAATCCTAAAAGAAAGGATAAAACTCCAAAAGATCCAAAAAAATGCATTGGTCGCTTTCTAAATCTGTATACAAAACTCACAGATAGTAAATCTAAAAATCCTCTTATATATCTCTCCATTCCAAATTTAGTAACTCCATATTTACGTCTATTATGATTAACCTCTTTTTCTGCAATTTTATTAAATCCATTCCACTTTGCTATTAACGGAATATATCTATGCATTTCCCCATACAAATTAATAGAATTAATGACTTCCTTTCTATATATCTTAATTCCACAATTAAAATCGTTTAGTTTAATTCCAGAAAATAGCCTAGTAACCAAATTAAAGAATTTGGATGGAATAGTTTTAGTAAGGGGGTCATTTCTTTTCTTTTTCCATCCGGAAACTAAATCATATTTATTCTCTTTAATCATGGAATATAGTGGAAGAATTTCAGATGGATCATCTTGAAGATCAGCATCCATTGTTAAAACGTAATTGCCTTTACAAACCTTGAATCCTGCATCTAAAGCATCTGATTTACCATAATTTTCTATTAACTTAATTGAAACAATATTTTCAAATTTATTTGAAATCTTAACTATCTCAGTCCAAGTTTTATCATCACTGCCATCATCAATCAAAATAATTTCAAAATCTTCTAAATTTTTATCAAGGTTTTTGAAAATAAGATTAACCAACGGTTTTATTGATTCCTCTTCGTTAAAAGCAGGTATAATAATTGAAAGATTCATCTAATTTATATTTGTTTTGCTACCAAAAACAACACCAGAAACTTTTCCTTTCAATGACCAATCCATCCACGGTGAATTTGATGATTTTGATAAGTTTGATGTTTCATTATAATCCCATGATCCCTCTTCATCCAACACTGTTAATAATGAAAATGATCCTTCCTCAATTTTAGGTATTTCAAGACCTAAAATTTTTCTAGGATTTGTCGTAAACTTTTCAATTAATATATCATCTGACATATGCCTTGAAATTTCAAGAATATTGGAATAAAAAGTTTGAATAGATATTATACCAAAACTGGCTTTGTCAAACTCGCAATTTTTTGAATCAATGTCTTGAGGCTGATGGAAAGAACTAATAATATCTATAGTGCCATCATTCAAACCATTAAATAATTCTTTTATATCATCTTTAGATCTTAGCGGCGGATAAACTTTATAGTTTGTATCAAAATCTAAAATTTTTGAATCATCAAATAATAAATTATAAATTGGAACGTCACATGTTACCTTCAAACCCTTTTTCTTTGCACTTCTAATTAATTCAACAGATTCTTTTGTGGAAATTCCAGAAAAATGAATTTTACCTCCTGAATATTCAACAAGAGAAAGATCTCTTTCTATTGCAATTGTCTCTGAAATATTAGGAATAGACTTAAGGCCTAAAATATTACTATTAATACCATCATTTACTAGTCCAGTAGATAAATATTTTTCTTGAGGTCTTGATATATAAAGACCATCAAACTGCTTTAGATAAATTAAAGTATTTAAAATTAATTCTGAATTTTCAATCTTATTATCTGAAAAAGCAAGAGCTCCCTCCTTATGAAGGTCAATAAGATCATTCATTTGCTTGCCTTCAGAGTTTTTAGTTATTGAAGCTGAGGCGTGTATAGTACAAAAATCATTTTTTGATTTATTTTTTATATAGGCAATATCATTTTTTGACTGAATAACAGGATTAGTATCTGGACTAATTAAAACATCAGTAAAACCAGATTTAGCTGATAAATTAGTTGCAGAATTTAAATCCTCTTTATATTCAAAACCTGGATCACAAAAATTAGCATTGAAGTCCATCCATCCTAATGTTACTTTCTTCTTCTGACAGTCAATACTTTTTCTTGCTTTAACATTTATTTTTTTACGAGATATTTTTGAAATTTTGCCATCAGATGAGACTAGAATATTAACTAATAAATTATGATATTTTGATGTTGGATCTAAAACTACTAAAGAATTGAGCAACAAAGACATTAAAAGCAAATTTAGATAAAACTAAAATATATTTAGCACTATTTCATGTAAATAGTCTCTTCTCTGTCTGGACCTAATGACACCAACTTTATACTTACACCAACTTCACTTTCAATAAAATTGATATATTTTTTAAAATTATCTTCTAAATCATCAAACGATCTAGCATGATTAGATTTTGAGGTCCATCCTTTAAAAGATTTATAAATTGGCTTAATACTATCTGATTCAATAGAAGATGGAAAATAATCTATTTTTTCATTATTGTATTCGTATCCAATACATACTTTCACCTCACTAAAACCTGATAAAACATCAGCTTTCATCATATAAAGATCAGAGACCCCATTAAGCATTATAGAATATTTTAAAGCAGGTAAATCCAACCAACCACACCTTCTAGGTCTTCCAGTTGTTGACCCAAATTCATTTCCATTTTTTGCAATTTTTTCACCTATATCATCAAAAAGTTCAGTAGGAAATGGACCTGCCCCAACTCTAGTACAATATGCCTTGAATATTCCAAAAACTTTATCAATTTTTTTTGGTGATATTCCTAGTCCTATACAGGCTCCAGCAGTAGTAGTATTTGAAGATGTAACAAAAGGATAACTCCCAAAATCTATATCAAGAAGAGTACCTTGAGCACCCTCAGCCAAAACTTTTTTCTTTCTATTAACATTTTTATTTATCAAGTACTCTGTATCAACTATTTTAAACTCTTTTAGCTTATTAATACATTCAAAAAAAGTTTTTTCTTCATCACTAAAATTATTGTCATAATGACCCTCTAGAAAGTAATTATGATAAGACTTCTGCTTATCGTATTTTTCTTTAAAATTATCTGATAAAATTTCTCCAACTCGAAGACCGTGTCTACCAATTTTATCTTGATAAGTAGGGCCAATCCCTTTTAAAGTAGAACCAATTTTATTTTTACCCTTATTCTCTTCTAATACTTTATCTAAAAGTCTATGAACAGGAGAAATTAACTGAGCCCTTGTTGAAATTGATAATATATCTTTTAAACTTAAATTAAATTTTTTATTGATTTGAGATACTTCATTCATGAATATAACAGGATCTAAAACAACACCATTACCTATTATATTTTGTTTATCTTCTCTAAAGATTCCAGATGGTATCTGATGTAAGACATGTTTGATGCCATCAAATTCAAGAGTATGTCCAGCATTAGGTCCTCCTTGGAATCTCGCAACCAGATCATACTTTGGTGCTAGAAAATCAACAATTTTTCCCTTACCTTCATCGCCCCATTGTAGGCCTAACAATACATCAACTGACATTTATTTTTTATTTTTTTCACCAAAAAAATATAGTGAATGATTCTTAATTTTTACATCAAACATTTCTTCTAAAGTATTCTTGATAGATTGAATTCGAGGATCACAAAATTCAATAATTTCATTATTTTCTAAAATAATATGATCATGTTGCCTATAGCCAAATGACTTTTCATATTTTGCCAAATTATCTTTAAACACGTGTCTTGTAACTAGTTCAATACTAACCAAAAGATCTAATGTATTATATATAGTTGCTCTACTAACTCTATATTTCTTTTTTATCATTTGAGAATATAATTCGTCAGCGTCAAAATGATGATCAAAAGAGTATATCTCATTTATAATAGCATACCTTTCAGGTGTTTTTCTTAATCCTTTGATCTCAAGATGTTTATCAAGTATTTTTTTTACCTCCTCTAGAATTGTTTTGTTTTCCATTTTTTATAGATCTTGTCTTGTAACGTTATTAACATTTGGAACAAGTTGTAATTTCTTAATCAATTTAGATAATTGCAAGGTATCCGAAACAAATAACTCTATTTTTCCATTAAATATTCCTTCATTCAAATCAACATTAATAGATTTCATATTAACTTTTAATTGGGAAGAAATGATTTTAGTAATATCATCAATTACACCTACCCTATCTGTGCCATCAATTATTAGTGAACTTATTAACTGAACATTTGATTCTGAATACCAATTAGCTTTAATAATTCTATATGCATATTTTGACAATAATTCAGGTGAATTTTTACAATTGGTTCTATGAACTTTTATTCCTTCATTTACTGATATAAAGCCAAAAATTTCATCTCCTGGAATTGGCTTACAACACTTTGATAATGAATATTGAATATTATCTCTATTTCCTTGAAACTCTATCAATTTAGCTTTTTTATCATTAGCTTTTTTATAAGATTTAGACCTATCAATTTCTATTTCAATAATACTATTCTTTGATTTGTCTTTTAAAGTCTTAAGATGATCTAAATATTCTCTTACTCTCTTTAGATTAAATGTACCATTAGCAATATCAAAGTAAAACTCAATAATACTTTTATACTGAAAATAATTTGAGACTTTCGATATATTCTCATCAAATTCTAACTTAAGTTGTTTAAATTTTCTTTTAATTAATTCTTTACCCTGACTAGATAAATTTTTTCTTTGCCTATTAATATTATTTTTAATTGCAGATTTAGCTTTTGAAGTAACAACTTTATTTAACCAATCTTCTGAAGGCTTTTGTTTTGATGAGGTAATTATAGTTACTTGATCTCCACTACTTAGTTTGTGAACTATTGGTACAAGCTTATCATCAATCTTAGCTCCAGTACATTTAGAGCCTAATTCTGAGTGAATTGAAAAAGCAAAATCAAGGACCGATGAGTCTATTGGAAGGGTTATCAGATCACCATTTGGAGTAAAAACGAAAATTTCCTCATTATACAAATTACCTTTGAAATCATCTAAAAATTCTTGAGGAGAGTAATTTTTTTGACTTATAAGATCTCTTATTGAACTTATCCAATCATCAAACTGTGATCCTTTTTTAATTTTTTCTTTGTACTTCCAATGTGCAGCAAAACCCTTTTCAGCAATTTCGTCCATCCTTTTACTTCTAATCTGAACCTCTACCCACTTTCCTGAATTACTCATAACTGTTGTGTGCAGAGACTCATATCCGTTTGTCTTAGGGGTTGAAATCCAATCTTTCAATCTATCAGGGTTTGGATGATAGCAATCAGTAACACAAGAATATGCTTGCCAACACTGCGTTTTTTCATTTTCAATATCAGAATCTAATATTATTCTAATAGCAAATAAATCGTATATTTCCTCAAATGCTTTGTTTTGAGTTTTCATTTTATTGTGTATAGAATAAATTGATTTTGGTCTACCTATTATTTTAAATTTTAAGTTGAATGATTTTAATTTTTTGCGAATAGGCCCTATAAATGATCTTATAAATTTATCTCTCGAATCTTTAGTTTCACTTAGCTTCTTTGATACAATTTTATAATTCGATTTATCCGTATACTTAAGGTATAAGTCATCTAACTCTGACTTAATAGAATATAAACCTAAACGATGAGCTAAAGGTGAATAGATATAAATTGTCTCAGATGAATTTTTTAACTGGGCACCTCTAGACATACTATCTAGAGTTCTCATATTATGCAATCTGTCAGCTAATTTTATTAGTATGACTCTCACATCATCTACAAGAGTTAAGAGCATTTTTCTAAAATTTTCTGATTGAATCGAAGAGCCTGGACTCAATACACCAGATATTTTTGTTAAACCGTCAATTATTTTAGCAACCCTTTCTCCAAATTCTTTTTCAATAAAATTTAAAGTTATATCAGTATCTTCTACAACATCATGTAATAATGCTGCAACTATTGATGTAGTTCCTAAACCTATTTCATCTACACAGATTTGTGCAACACTTATCGGGTGGAAAATATAAGGCTCTCCTGACTTTCTCCTCATATCTTTGTGAGCGTCTAAGGCTATTCTAAATGCTTTTTTTATAATCTTAGAATCATCCCTTGAAATTATAGACTTAGAGTGTCTCAATAATTTTGCATAAGCTTTTACTATTAGCTCATTTTCCTTCTCTGATGTTAATAAATTTCTTTTCATAATGAATATTAAAGATAATTTAAATTAAATTTTTTCATTAAAATAATTTATTTCTAGATTTGCAGACCATTTATGCGGATGTGGCGAAATTGGTAGACGCACTAGATTTAGGATCTAGCGCCGCGAGGCATGGGGGTTCGAGTCCCTCCATCCGCACTAATCTAAATTTAAACAATTGAAAATAAAGAAAACTAAGATTACAGATACTGAATCTAATCTGAATTTACACCTTGAAAAAAAAGATTACATTGATAAGTTTGATAGTCAACTAAAGGATCTTAAAAGGAAAGCTAATCTTAAAGGATTCAGACCCGGAATGGTTCCTATACAACTGCTAAAAAATATGTATGGAAAATCAGTTTTACTAGAAGAAATAAATAAGATAGTAAGTGAGAGTATCAATAATTATATAAAAGAAAATAGGATCAAAATAATTGGAGAACCAAAACCCCAAAAAAATGATGATATTGATAAAATAAAAATAAATGAAATTGATTCTTTCAATTTTGATTTTAAAATTGGACATCTAAGTGATTTTAAATTAAAACCATTCAAAAAATCTAAAAAATATAATTTATTTAATATTAAGGTTGATAAAAAAACTACAGACCAAACAATAGAGAATTTAAAAGTCCAGTACGCTGATATTAATAATTTAAAGGAAGTAACAAGTAAATCTTCCGTTTATTGTGAATTTATTTACTTAGAAAATAAGAAAAAAGGACTTCTTGCGCTAGAGAACCTTGATAAAACAGAGTCAAAAAAGATTTTAAAGAAAAAGGTTGATGATGCAATTGTAATCAACTTAAAAAAATTAGTCAAAAATGATTCAGAACTTCTTAATCAAGTAATTGGTGATACTGTTAATTTTGATGAATTTCCTAATACTGTAAATGTCAAGATTGAAAATATTATTGAAAGATCACCAGCAAAACTTACACCTACTTTTTTTGACAAAATTTTTGGTCCTGGTAAAGTAAAAACCAAAAAAGAGTTTAATAAAGAAATTGAAAAATCTATAGAATTTAATTACTTAAAAGAATCTGAGTTCTACCTTAATAGAGAAATTGAAAAAGATCTTCTAAAAGAGAATAAAATTAGTTTACCTGAAGATTATGTAAAAGATTGGATTTCATCAAATAATGATGAAGAGACCTCAAAAAAATTATTGAATGAAGATTATGAAAGCTATTGTAATCAAATAAAATGGTCATATATTGTTGATGATATAATTGATTCAAATAAAATAAAAGTTGAAAATTCAGAAATCGAGGAGATGGCAAAAAATCAAATTCAACATCAACTAATGGCATCTGGTATGCAAAATATGAGTAAGGATATTGATAAATTTGTAGATAATTATCTGAAGCATAATAAAGGAGAGAATTATCTAAAAATATTTAATGAGTTAAAGTCTAATAAGGTATTCAATCATATTAAAGAAAAAGTTACAATAACAAAAAAATCAATAACATTTGATAAATTTAAGTTACTAGCAAAAAAAATCTAATTATGAATAAGGAAGAATTAAGAAAATATTTAGTCAAAGATAAAAATATAAATGGTCTTACTTTCGATAAGTATGTTGAAAGAGTAGAGAGCATGACAAGAGCAGTAATCGAAGAGAGACCAACTAATTTTAGAGAAATTGATGTTTTTTCTCGACTTATCATGGATAGAATAATCTTTTTAGGTATGGGTATCGAGGAAAATATTTCTAACATTATAACTGCTCAACTCTTATTCTTAGAATCAACTGACTCAAAAAAGGATATTTTACTATATATAAATAGCCCAGGAGGTTCAGTATATGCTGGATTAGGAATTTATGATACGATGCAATACGTTTCTCCAGATGTAGCTACAATTTGTACTGGGATGGCAGCGTCAATGGGAGCTGTTTTATTATCAGGTGGAACGAAGGGTAAGAGATCAGCATTAAAACACTCAAGAGTTATGATTCATCAACCTAGTGGAGGTATGCAAGGTCAATCTACAGACATGGAAATAACTTTAAAACAAATGCAAGAGTTAAGAAAAGATTTGTATAATATTTTAGCTCATCATACTGGTAAGACTTACAAAGAAATAGAAAAAGATTCCGATAGAGATAAATGGATGAGATCCGAGGAAGCTAAGGAATATGGAATTATTGATGAGGTACTAATAAAAAAATCATAAAGATTTAATTATACTTTCTTTTACTTTATCTGAAGCATTTTTATTACCTACAATATCTCTCAATTTTTTATAGCCAGATAAAAATTTGTCTAGGGAATTAGAGTCTTCCAAATGTTTTATTTCCTTCAATAGATTATTATGATTGAAATGATCTTGGATCAATTCATTAACTAATTTTTTATTTAAAATTAGATTAACTAAAGAAATAAATTTTACATCTATTAAAAGTTTGGCAATAAAAAAAGATAATAATGACGTCTTATACACAACAACTTGGGGGATACCAGTATATGCTACTTCAAGACTTGCTGTACCTGACATAACTATCGATAATTTAGATAAAGCGACTACCCTATATGTGTCATCAAAAACTATTTCAACATTATCATATTCTTTAAAATGATCATAGAACTTTTTATCAACATTATCTACAGCACATACTTTAAATATATAATCTTTTGAAACTTCAATAAGTTGTTTAAAAATTGGGACTGAATATTTAAGCTCAGAGTTTCTACTACCTGGCAATAGTGAAATTATATTTTCAGTGTTTTTTTTATTTACTAAATTTTTTGGGATATACTGAGTAATAGGATTTCCAACATATTCAACATTACAATTATATTTTCTAAAAAAATCAATTTCGAAAGGGAGTATTGAATATATTTTGTCAACATATTTTGAAAGGCTTACTGCCCTAGACCTATTCCATGCCCAAGCTTTAGGTGGAATAAAATAATGAACTTTAAATCCATTTTTATGAGAAAATTTTGCAATCCTCATATTAAATCCAGGAAAGTCAATTAATACAATTAGTTTAGGCTTATATTTTAAAATATGTTTTTTACATAAATCAATTTTCTTATATATATACCTGAGACTTTTTAAAACCTCCCAGAAACCCATTAAATTGTAATTTTTATAATCCTCAAGAAGTATACCTCCAGCTTTCTGCATCATTTCACCACCCCAACAATGAATTTTTAGAGATGAATTTTCGTTTAATAATTTTTTTATTAAATGCGAGCCGTGAAGATCACCTGATCTTTCTCCACATATTATAAATATATCAGAATTATTTTTCTCCATAGTATTCTACAAAGTTTCTAGGAGTTTCATAAAGTCTAATTTTATGTAGAGTACAATTTGAGTTTTCTAATGATCTTAACTTTTTATCTAATATCTCCCAAAACTTTATAGTTACATTTTCTGTGGTTGTAATTATGCCCTCTAAAAAAGGAACATCCAAATTCAAATTTTTATGATCAACCTTATCGAGAATTTCTTCTTTAAGAATTTTAGACAAAACCTTTAAGTTTATGAGCATTCCTGTTTCTGGATTAATTTCTCCTTTTACTGTCACTTCAATCTCATAATTATGCCCATGCCAATTCTCGTTAGAACAAACACCAAATTCTTCCATATTTTTTTTATCCGACCAATTTGGGTTTAACAATTTATGTGCTGCATTGAAATGTTCTTTTCTTACTATATAAATCATAAAATTAAAACTTTAGGTGAATTTCCTAGATCAACCTGAACATGCTCAGATTTAGATGTACTTAATTCTAGTCCTCTAAAATTAGGTGTAATAGGAAAGCTTTTATAATATCTCTCGATTAATACTGCTACCTGGATTTCTTTAGGTTGGTATTTTAATATTTCGTTAATAGAATACATAAATGTAGAGGCGCTATTCATTACGTCATCAACTAAAACAATTACTTTATTTTTAATTTCATCAGCATCAGACTCAAATGAAATTTCTTTTATAGAAAGATTTTTTTTATCGATGTCAATAAAATGCAGATTCACATTTATACTTGAGTTTTCTATAATGAAAGAGTTTATTTTTTGAGATAAATACTTTCCATTGGGTAAAATACCAATTAAATAAATTTCTTTCTCATCAATATTTTTTTCTATTATCTCAAATGAAATTCTTCTAATTTTATTAATTATATCATTAGAATCTAGAACAATATTTTTCATGAATTTTTAAACAGGGACTACCTTATTATCTTTAAAAGTAGAAAGAATAACCATAGACTGCAAGCTATCTGTAACTTCAATTTCAGTTACTTTATCCAACATCAATTCTTGATAAGATTCAATATTTTTAGCAACAACCCTTAGAATAAAATCCCCACTTCCTGTTATATGATGACACTCAACTATATTTTCAACTTTCTTTATTTTGTCAATAAAAGATGTGATGTTTTTTTTGTTATGACCTTTTAAAGTAACCATTACAAATGTACTGACACCTAATCCTATCTTAGACATATTTAATTTAGCATGGTATCCACTAATAATTCCTTGTGTTTCTAATTTCCTAACTCTCTCCAGAGTTGGTGCTGGAGACAATCCAATTTCTTTAGAAAGTTTTGCATTAGTAATTTTAGCATTCTTTTGTAGTATGCCAAGTATTTTTTTATCTATATTGTCGATTTTCATACAAAAAATTATATTCTGTGAAACGTAGAATTTTAGACTAAAGTTCTGTGAAGTGTGTATATATTTTAAAAAAATTATTTTATTTAAATTTTTTTAATATATCCTTTTGATTTTTGATTTAAATCTTCTTTTCTATTAGTCAGCTTAATTACTCTCTTAAAATAAAACTTAGACTTATTCGATTGACCCATATCAAAAAAAATCTTTCCTAATAAGAAATTAGAATAAATAGAATACCCAAGCTTTTGATCTTTAAATTTATCAGAATAATATAATGACCTTTCTAAATGATATATTGCCTGATCAATTTTTCTCTTGGATAAGTAAATTTCTCCCAAAAAGAAATGTGCTAAACGAACATCATTATCAT
>CEVF01152539.1_pt1 | contig 18379 bp, 4 predicted proteins | sample 356441 | NCBI WGS metagenome assembly CEVF01 (sample SAMEA2622765, study PRJEB7988) | marine metagenome | biome: marine biome (ENVO:00000447); feature: surface water layer (ENVO:00002042); material: "saline water (ENVO:00002010), including plankton (ENVO:xxxxxxxx)" | depth 5 m | reverse complement strand
ATGAAAACAAATTTGGTGAATTTGACCTGAATGCCTTTGTTGGAGGGAACATCAGAAAAGATTCCTTTGATCAATTCAGTGCCCAAATGAATCCCAATGCAAACTCGGGAGGACTCATTATTCCTGATTTGTATGATTTTGCCAATGCAGGGGAAGTACCTACCCCGGTCACATTTGTATCCAATAAACAGGTGAACAGTATCTATTCAAGATTTTCACTTGGGTATAAGGATATGTTGTATTTGGATGGGACCTATAGGAAAGATTGGAGTTCGGCGCTACCATCGAATAACAATGGGTACGGTTACCCATCCATTGGTACCTCTTTTTTGTTTTCTGAACTAATGCAAAACTCCAATATATTGACTTTTGGAAAGTTAAGGGCTGGTTGGGCGCAAGTTGGATCGGATGTCGATGCACTGCTGATCAATCCCATCTATGCCATCGGAGCCAAACCATTTTTGGGAGATACCGTTTTGCAAACTGTTCCCACAACCATAATCGACCCCGAACTGTCCCCTGCATTGAATACTTCATTTGAAGTGGGAATGGACCTTAAATTTTTGGATAACAGGATTGGCTTCAGTGCCACATATTATAATGAGACAAGGGAAGATGAAATCATCAGTGTAAGTGTGCCCAGGGGAAGTGGGTTCAATTCTTTCCTGACCAATGCGGGTGAATCACAACGAAGAGGAATCGAGTTGACCTTGGACACCGATATCATAAGAAATCAAGCATTCAATTGGAACCTTGTTGCCAACTTTTCCAAAAACAAGACAACGATCAATAAATTACCGAACGGATTGGATGCAACCGCTGCACCTGGAGGGAATTCATCCTTTGGGGTGGTAAGTATGATCCATGAACTTGGAAATAATTGGGGGCAACTGAGGGGTACCGGAATCCTGAGAGACGAAAACGGGACACCTGTCCTGAATGATTCTGGGCTATTTGTCACGGATCCCAACCAATATTTGGGAAGTGTACTTCCTGATTTCACAGGAGGTCTTGTCAATACGTTTTCTTACAAGGGCTTAACCCTGACTGCTTCCATTGATTTTCAAAAAGGAGGAAACTTTTTTTCGTTATCTGAATATTGGGGATCATATTCCGGATTATTGGAAGAAACGGCTGCCATTAATGACAAGGGGAACAATGTACGTGACCCCATTTCAGAAGGAGGGGGAGTGCACGTTACCGGAGTGGATTCCGAAGGGGCCCCAATGGATGTATATGTTGACGCCTATGATTATTTCACTCAGGGTAGAGCCAATAATATTGCTGAATTGTTCATACATAAAGCAAGTTATATCAAACTTAGGGATATAAGCCTTACCTACAGATTACCGGGAGATTTGATCAATAACATTTTTGAGAGTGCAAGTATAAGTCTTGTAGGCCGAAATCTAGGTTTGTTGTCCGTTTCCAAAGACAATAAGCATAGATGGGATCCTTCGGAACTTTCACAAACCTACGGAGAGAACGGTCAGGTTCCAGGTACACGGAGCTACGGTTTGAATCTAAAATTAATCTTCTAAAAAAATTGATGTAATGAAAAATATATTTTATTCAATTTGGATGTTTTTTGCCCTGATTTTAATGTGGAGCTGCGATAATGTGGATTTTGGGGATGTCAACGACAATCCAAATGGTGCTACAGAACCAAACCCTTCGTCTTTGTTGGCCAATGCCATGGTAACCTATGCAACCATGACGGGAGGTGATTATTTAATCAGACCAACTCTTTATGTCCAATACCAGTCACAGGTAACTTATACCAATTTAATGAGATACTCAGAGACACCTTCAACATGGTTTTTGTACTATACCGGTGCCTTGGAAGATCTTAGTGCAACGATCAGTTTTGCGGAAGACCCCGCCAATCAGGGAGCAGATTTGGATGCACAAGGGTATCCTGACAACCAAATTGGGGTTGCCAAGCTAATGATGGCAGAAATTATGAAAAGGGTCACGGACTGTTATGGGGATGTTCCTTATAGCGAAGCATTTCAAGGATTGGACAATTTGTCACCAGCGTACGATTCCCAAGAAAGTATATACGATGCATTGTTTGAATTGGTAAAAGAAGCCCGGGATATGATGGATGAATCGGAAGCTGGACCCACTGGGGATGTTATCTTTCATGGCGATGTTTTAAAATGGAAGAAATTTGCCAATTCCCTTCTTATGCAAATGGCCATACAATTGTCCAACAAATATCCTGATCCTTCAGGAAAAGCTGCAACTGAATTTGTTGCGGCCCTTAACGATTCCAATGGGGTTATCGAAACCGTAGGTGACGAGCCTTGGTTTACCTATGAAGATTTGGTTGGGTTCAGAAACCCATGGTTTGCCAACAGGACCAGGGATTACTTTTTATCCCAAGAGTTCACAGATGCGCTCCATGGATATGCCACCGATTTGAACCCGACCTCCAATACCACCTATGATGCCCGCTTGGAAGTTTATTCTACAGATGCGGGACTTGATGGAGTTCCTTACGGGTATCGTGATGAATCGGGTGCCGGCAAAAATCAAATGTCAACCGCAAATTACTGGAATGCGACCTCACCGTTACCCATGATGACAGCATCTTATACCTGGTTGAACCGTGCTGAAGCTGCAGCACTTGGATGGACTTCCGAAGATCCTGAGACTATGTTGGTGTCAGGGATTGAGTTGTCTTATGAAACATTGGACGCACACCATGGCACGTCCATATCCTCTCAGGCCGATGCATACATCCAAGCCAGACTGATTGATGTTGCAAACTATGGAATGTTGCAGGTGATAGCCGAAGAAAAATGGGTCTCACTGTTTGGAGAAGGATTTGATGCCTGGGCAGAATGGCGAAGAACGGGAATTCCGGATCTAAAACCCGCTGCTGATTATATCAACGGTGGTACAATCCCTCAGAGGTATAATTATCCGACCGAAGAGTCCAGTTTGAACAATGAAAATTATACCAAAGGAGTGAGTACGCTTGAGCCAGCCCAAGATAACAATACTTCTAAAGTTTGGTGGGCCCAAGATTGACCATATAAATGGTTTGAGTAGTTAGGAAAAGTGCCTTTTTGAAGATATGTTTTTTTCTTTTGGAAAACGTAGACTCAAAAAGGCCTTTTGTTTATATAGCTTATGGGGTAGTGACAGCGGTAAAAGGATAATCTAAAATTCAAAATAGGATTTAGGACAGAATGGTCAACCGTTGTTGGGTATATTGCACTAAGCTCCCAATATTTTTAATTCGACTTGGTCCCTTTAGGGGATATGTCGTTGTTGTATTGTGGAATGCAGCTTGGTTTATGGATCAATTTCTATGCAGGAATTCCTTGGGGTTGCATCCTGTACTTTTTTTGAAAGCTTTGTAGAATGAACTTCGGTTGTTGAACCCCACATCATATAATACATCGGTAATCTTCGAGTTTTTTTCGTGTTGCAAAATAGCTATAGCTTCGCTGATCCTGTATGAATTGATAAAATCGAAAAAGTTTTTGTTGAATTCTTCGTTGATGACTTGTGAGATGTAATTACGTGAAGTCTGTAATTTTGTGGAGAGGTCATCCAATCTCAAATCCGGTTCCTTGTAAAGTTTATGTTCCCGCATCAAAGCATCCAATTTTGATTTCAATTTCAAGGCCGTTTCCCTGTCCAAACCAGATTTCCGGTATTTGGCCAAGGGGAGAATTTCCCTGAAAGGACGACCTTGGAAAATTTCTGGCTGCATAAATCCAAAATACATGGTCACAGATACGGTTGTCACAATACCAAGATCAATGAAGTAATCGTACCGGGGCGACATAATGTTGAAATTGACCAAGATGATGAACGAAAGGAACAAGAAGGAAAAAGCAAAATAAGATCCCATTAGCAAATTGAGCCAAAGTTTTTGTTGATACCCCAAGGTTGTCACATTATGGAACTTCGCATAGGTCACGATCGCATAGATGATAAGGTGGGCGGCCAGTAACCAAATACCCCATGAAGGAAACCAAGTATGCGCCAAAGGGCCAAACGTAAGGACAGCTTCAATTTTTTGTGTACCATCCAAAATATAGAAAGGTCCTAGGGACAGAATGACCAAAAGGGTGGGAATCAAATGAAATAGATCTTTTGGGCCAATTCCAATTCCTGTGACTACTCGCCTCATATAAAAATAAATCAAAGGACCGTATAGGGTCCAAAAAGGAAAGGCAATTAAATTGAGGTGGACCCAACGGGGTTCATCCAAGAGCCCTGACCACTTCACACAATTGTAAAAAATCTCTATGGAATAAAGCATTACATAAAAACCCAAAAGTCTGTTGGAAAAAGAATCTTTGGATTTTTTAAAGGCAAACAAAAGCGACAACAAAATTCCTGCTATACCGAAGAAAATAAAAATGATGATATGAGCTTCCATAGGAACTTTTGAGTGCAATTTTTTTGAAAAAAACGGATAATCGGGAGTGTTTCCACATTATTTGGTCAACATTAATTAAAGTTTACTCTTTAATGCTTTAAGGCTACAAAAAAACGCCCACTACATTTAAGCTTTGGATAAACAAACTTTATGATGACACGGAAAATAATTTTGATCATTCTTTTTTTACCTCTGTTTAAAGGAATGGCACAATGGGATACCTTGGATATAATAAAAAACGGAAAGGTAAAAGAATTGAATGTGGAAAGATTGCCTATACATGAACAGCATGTATGGTTTACAAAAGCAATGGAACTTAATGCCAATGATTTTTTAAATGTCCTATCGGAACGGATCAATGTAAATGAGTACGACCAAGATGGACAGACCCTTCTCCTTAAAGCCGTCAAAGCGAACAAAGAGGAGACCGTAAAAAAATTGCTTGAATGGGGTGCTGACCCAAATTTACCTGAACCAATAGGATTAAAAGGGACTCCTTTGATGTATGCTTGTTCGACCGATTCGATCCGGATAATGGAATTGTTGATAGAACATGGGGCCGATGTAAACCAAATAGACACCAATGGGGATCCAGCAATCAATTGGGCAACGTATTACGGGAATATTCCAGGAATCGAGTTTTTATTAAAGAAGGGGGCAGATCCCTCTTTAGAGAGTAAACACGGCAATACGGCGGATGTAGCCCTGCGTTTATGGCATGATCTTCCCGTTTATAGGGTTTTTTATGACATAGGACATTTTGGCAAATGGAAAACCGATGCCAAAAAATTGTTTCAAGCTTTGGAAAATGGGGATCATCATAAGGCCCGATCTTTGTTGACACAATTCCCCAGCGTTGCCAATGGACGTGACCCCCTTGGAACACCATTGTTGCAACTTGCGGCCCAAAAAGGAGATCAAAAGATGGTAGATCTTTTATTGGAATTCGGAGCTGATCCGAATGCCATGAACAGGGTTGGACAAACACCATTGGCCTTTGCGGCAAGGTTTGGACATCTAAATATTGTAAAGACCTTGGTGGAACATGGGGCCGATGTGAACTTGGCGGGAAAGAAGTATAGGCTGACCCCTTTGATGGGTGCCGCAGTAAACGGATCCACAATTATTGGAAAATATTTGATCGATCATGGAGCCAACGTTAACGCCGATGATGTAATCAATGGATGTGAGCCCATGCATTGGGCCATGTTTTATGGCAATATAGATTTTGTGAATATGATGGTGGACCAAGGAGGCGACATCTTTAAAAGTGTTTTGGGCGACAAATATGACGCATTGGGGCTGGCCCAAGCCTATGGATTTAATGATTTGGTCAAAAGACTTGAGGCAAAAGGAAAAGAACAGCTCCAAGGGAGTTGGAGGGTGGATGAGATCCACTATCAATACACGGATACTGTCTATGTTCAAAAAGAAGTTAAATATGGAAGGTTTCTTTTTACAAAAGATCATTATAGTAGCATGTACAATCCCAATTTATCACCCAGAAAGCCCTTTCATGACCTGGCGAAGCCAACTGAAGAAGAAATCATTTCTGGATTTCAAAGTATCAAGTTTAATAGTGGCACATATTCCATTGCAAATGGGGTTTTGCATACAAAGGCGGATATAGCCAAAGTACCTGGGTTTGAAGGTGGAAGTCAATTTTTCAAGATAGTGGCCGGCCCCAAGGATAAATTGGAACTTACTATGTTTGATGAAAGCTATCCGGATGGAAGTAAGCCGGAATGGTTCAATAAATTGCAGATAAAACTTATCTTGTATAAGGAACAAATAAAAATGTAAACAAGTGTCTTATGCCAGGTACATCGTTTTTTTGCAGGCCTTACTGGCTATTTTCATAGCCGGAGGGATATTTTTTAAGCGGAAGACGTTAAAAAATTGGTCCATGTCGATTTTCATTTTGGTGTTCGGCTTGGAAATGTTGGTTTTTTTGTATGGAACCAGCGCAGTTAGATATGTGTACCCGGGCTACACTGCGTGGTTGTATTTTCTTCCCGGGTTTATTTATGGCCCCATTCTTTATATCCACTTCAAATGTGTCCTCTTTGGAGAGAAGTATAAGCCTAAAAAAATAGAATTTTTACACCTTCTTCCTTTTGTACTTGTTTTGGTGTACAGTTTTGATTTTTTTATGCTTTCCGGTCTAGAATTGGAATCTTTTTTGCACCGTCATTTTTTGGATAGGATAATGCCCATAAACTATGCGCGTGCCCTGCACCAATTGGTATACGCTATAATATTGGCATATTTGATGTATTCGAATTTTAAGGTTGTGGATAGAGCTAAACGATTTTACCTTACCATAATTTCTATAATCTATACGTTGGCAACATTGATTGTTTCATTCTATACCTTATTTGCCGATACATGGAGGGATTTTATCTTTTATTATTTAACGGCGAGTTTTCTGATTCTGTTTTTGGCCTACGTACTTATCTATAATCCGGATTTTTTTAAAAGGATTGGTGGTAAATACAAAACTTCTGGGCTCAAGGACATTGATTTGAAAAGGATAGAGAACAGGATGGACCAACTTTTAGAGCAAGACAAACTGTTCCTTAAAAATAATCTCACCATTTCAGAGGTAAGCAAACGTCTAAATATTCCTTCCCATCATATTTCACAAATGCTTTCCACTAATGTTAAAATGACTTTTAATCAGTATGTGAATGAAAAAAGGATAAACCATGCAAAATCTATACTTGCACATCCTAAGAACAACATGTATAAAATTGAAGCATTGTCCCTAGAAATGGGGTTTAACAATAAGGTTACATTCTATAAAGCTTTTAAGAAACATGTAGGGATGACTCCCTCGCAATTTAAAAAAGAGAAGCAAAAAGCATTGGCCCAAAGGTAAAATACTTTGTTGGGAAGTTTTTACTTATAAAATTAATGGTGCTGAATCAGATATCGATGGAACCTGGTATCAATCCATGTCCCATATTGTTTGTTTAAGTTGGTTTCATTGCTTTTGTCCAGAATAGATGTCTTTCCTTAGTGTTGTTATAAAAAGTAAAATAAATGGCACATACGTTGGTTCAACGACAATGTGTTTTTTGACGGCAACAATGCTATGGGGATACCATATAATAAAAGAATATAAAAACCGAGGCTCGTGCCTCGGTTTTGCGTATCTGGTTTAAGCTGTGTTTTCCATGTTTAATTTTGGGCAGTTTTGTATTGATGAAACCAAGGTATTTACCAAAACTTGAAACAAGATCACTTTTCTCTACTTATGCAGGGATAGCATTGATTACCCCGTTGTTGGCGGGAACCGAACTACAAGAGTAACTTGGTTGACAACTGGTTTTTCTAGGGTCACAACAAAAATATGTGTAATTGGTCACGCTCACCTTTTTTTGTATGAAGTAATAATTAAGACCAACCTCAACATGGCCAATTTTTACCATTCATACGTGGATCGTATTTTAAAAAGTATTTGCATTTTATTAATGCTTTTTGCATTTAACCAAGTACAAGCCCAGTTAAGTGATCTTCATTATCTCCCACCTTTAAAGCAAGGTAAGAATAACGAGGCTATTAAGCAGCAAGCGGTATATCTTTCAACTCCGGAACCCACAACATTTGTTGTAAATGCCTATAGGGGAACAAGTACGACTCCCATTGCAACATTCAATATTTCAAATACAAGTCCGGCAGTTTATACTTTGCCCAATGGGGACAACAATATCACTTTGGTGAACAATGCAAATACAGGTATTGTTTTGACCAATTCTGGTTTAAGGTTTGAATCTCCCAGTGGGAATAAATTTTATGTGAACTATCGTGGATATTCCACTGCTCAGGCAGCTTCCCTTACCTCTAAGGGAAGGGTGGCGATGGGCACCAAATTTAAATGGGGCGGTGTACCAAACTTGGGAGCCCATGTTTCAAAATCGAACACATTGGGCATTATGGCGACCGAGGACAATACCACGGTAACAGTTTATGGCTATGATCCAGATTGTAGCTTTAGATTGGGGAGTGACCCTTTTGGTATCACTGATGATACATATACGATAACATTGGACGCCAACGAATCCTTTGTTTTTGAAAATTATGTTGGCAATACTGCACCAGAGGCACATCGGGATGGCTGGATAGGTGCTTCCATAGTTTCCGATAAGAATATTGTGATCAGTAATGGTTCCTTGAACTATGGCCGTCAAGAAAATGATAGTAACCGTGACGCGGGTATTGATCAACCGGTACCGGAAAATAAATTGGGAAAAGATTATGTGTTCATACGTGGAAATGGAGCTTCCAATGGTTGGACAGAGTTTCCATTGATCATTGCCACAGCAGATAACACACAGGTTTTTGTCAATGGGTCTTCAACGCCAATTGCCACATTGGACAATGGAGAATTCTATGAAATCCCCAGTAGCTATTACTCGTCCAATTCAGCAGGGGCGAATATGTTTGTCCAGACATCCAAGGATGCATATGCTTACCAATGTATAGGTGGGGATAGCAAGGCATATACCCAAGGGTTGAATTTTGTGGCACCCGTAAACTGTTTGCTGCCCGATGTTATGGACAATATTCCTGATATCAGAAATATTGCGGGTACCAATGTAACCGGAGGTGTTACCATTATTGCAGCTGTAAATACACCAGACGCCAATATTTCGGTAACAGATGGTAGTGGACCAGTTACACTGCCTGCATCCAATCCTGTTCCAGGATCTTCAGATTGGAAGACATTTTTTATCCCTAATCTTAGCGGAGACGTAAGTGTCCAATCCACTGGGCCCATAGCAGTTGGATTTTTTGGGTATAATGGAAATAGGGGAGTGGCCGGATATTTTTCTGGATTTGATACAGTACCCGAAGTAACCCTCGAAGTCAGGGGAGGTAGTGGATGTTTTGTAGGTTCAGAGATTTATGAGGCAACAGGAAATTTTGATGCCTATCAATGGTACGAAGATGGCGTCCCCATACCTGGGGCCAATGGCCCGAGCTATGCGGCTACAAGAGCAGGAGACTATTTTGTAAGAGGAACCAAAGGGCCATGTACTTACGATTCCCAACCCCTAACGGCGCTCTATTGCGATCCGGATATAGCATTGGAAAAAACAGTCGATAAGACTGAAATTATGGAAGGTGAAACAGCAACCTTTACCATCAAAGTAAGAAATTTTGGGGATGGACCCGTCACCAATCTACAAATAACGGACAATATTCCAGCAGGACTCACTTTGGTGTCTGCCTTTACCATTACAGGAAGTTGGAGTGGTAATACGTGGAACATAGGCACCTTGAATGGTGGTGAATCCGCTTTCTTGGAACTAGAGGTACAAGCAGATGAAATTGATACCGTGCCATTGTTGAGCTTGATCAACACGGCTGTAAACACACAGGATCAAACAGATGCCAATATAACCGAAGACATTCCATCTGCAAGAATCGTGGTCCACAATGATTCTGATAATGATGGCGTAAACGATATCACCGATTTGGATGATGACAATGATGGTATCTATGATGAAGATGAATGTGACACCTTATTGTTCAATATTTCTGATGGTCATTCCCATAGTGGTAGTTTGATCACCGTTGACAACTATTTGGTATTTGATATTTTTAGCTTGGACAATTCGTTCAACTTTAATATTAATGGAGTCGATGTTGCTGGTGAAATACAGTTTCAATTGGATGCTGGCGGAAATTTTGCTCGATGGGATGATGGAACCACCTATGGGGAAGGAAGTAATCCTGATATCTGGACAGTCACCGGAACACATGGTAGTCCGCTGCTACGGGTAGTTGTTGATCAGGCAGGTAATTTTCAACTGTTTGGTGCCAGGTCTACAAATGGGCCATTGGAACCCATGACCTTGACCACTCCCGCAAATACGGTGAGTTGGGACCCCTCTGGTAACAATATCATTTCCATAGGACAAAATGTTGTTGGACCTACAAATATGCGTGGGGTACTTTTGACTGCCGGTTGTGATACCGATTCCGATGGCATTCCAGACTCCTTGGATTTGGATAGTGACGGGGACGGTTGTACCGATGCGGTTGAATATTATAAAGATGAAAATGCCGATGGAGGCGATGGAGGCGAATATGGCTCTGGGATTCCCGCGGTTGATCCTACGGATGGAACTGTAAATGCTGCCTCTTATACCCAGGTATACGCACCTGAAATATTACTTGGCAATACTTCCGAAGATTTGGGCGCAGTGGATATCAATGGCCAAGGGGTCAACTTGGGACAAACGTTCCAATATGTACTTCGTTTTCAAAATACAGGGGATGATGATGCTACCAACTTCACCATTACCGATATACTACCGAACAATGTCACTTTGGACAACGTAGATGTATCCAACGCCACAGGAACTACCCATAGCTACGACATCAATACCAATACGCTGGAATTTCAAGTTCCCGATGGACTTGTGGAAGTTGGAGATCCTCAGTACAGTATCAAGATAACAGTGACCGTTTCCGGTAATTGCACCGATTTTGTGGACGCATGTTCATCAGAATTGGAAAATATTGCATACGTCTCTTTTCAAGGGGTAGCAAATCCAACTACGTATACGGATGAACCAGGTTCTTCAAATTTCCCTTGTGATACCACTCCAGAAGTGGCCAGCAACAATATTTTGGACGATTTGGCCAATTGTGGACAAGCCAGAACCGTTCAGTTGTGTGGCGATGATGCCCTGTTGACCGCAGGTTCTGGATTTAGTAGCTATACCTGGGCCTTGGATAATAATGGAAATGGACAAATTGATAGTGGCGATACCATATTGGATGATGGCGATGCCGACCCTAGCACCTTATTGGTAACTAACATAGGAAACTACATTGTGGAGAAATCCGGAGGAGGAAGCTGTCCTGATTTGGTTGAGCTCATTACCGTGGAACGTTTTGGTGAAACACAGACCAATCCTATAATAAGTTACTTTAACCAAGTAAATTCCGATAGCAATCCGGATAACGACCTACAGGGTGAAATAGTGGAATGCTCTGTTGACGGAGACCTTTTACCCAAAATTTTTCTATGTGGTGAAGGTGATGAGGCAACAATTCAACTGGGCATAACCGACGCCTTGGACATTGTTTGGCAAAAACTGGACGAAGATAGTTGTTCTGAGGCTGGCGATGATTGCGCCAATAAGAGTAATACGTGTACTTGGAACGACGTAGTGGTCCAAGATAATTTTACAGTAACAGAGAGCGGAAAATACCGTGTGGTCATCAATTATAAAAATGGTTGTTTTAGTCGTTTCTATTTCAATGTGTTCAAAAACACTTTGGATTTTGGCTACACATCTACCGATATTTTGTGTAGTACTCCAGGGAATATTAGCATTACCGGAATAAGTTCCGGGTATGGGTTTCAATTGGTAGACATATCCAACGGAAACATAGTAGTTCCCTTTTCAGCGAATAATGGTTCTAGTTTTGATATTGCAACAAGCGGAACATATAAGGTTCAAATAACCCAGTTGGATCCTATTACTGGAGATCCAATCGAGGGTGGTTGTGTTTTTGAGACAGAAGATATTGGAATCTTGGAAAGGGATTTTCAAGTTAATATAGAAACCACCCCTGCCGATTGTAACCAGTTGGGAACCGTAAGTGTTCAAGCGTTGAACGTATTGCCAAATTACAACTACGAGCTCAGATTGGACGATGGCTCCAATGGTGGTCTTGGAACATCTGTTGAAAGCCTTTCTGCCACTACGGATAACACACACACCTTTACAGGTGTAAACCCGGGTGATTATCTTGTGATTACCACTACTGATGACGGCTGTACCGATACCCAACAAGTTACGGTCGATGAAATTCCTGAGTTGACCCTTACGGCACTGACCACGGAGAACATTACCTGTACGGCAGGTGTTATAACCTTGACCCCATCAGGTGGAACTCCAAATCCGGATTATCGAATGGCCATATGGAGCAAAGATGGAGTGGATTTATATGCTGACCCTTCAGATGTACCCGTGTCCGAAATGCAGTCGAATACCAACTTCTTATTCGGATATAGAGGCACACCGACCACCTATTTCCCCAATGAGGACGGTGATTATCAGTTTATTGTTTTTGATGACAATGGTTGTTATGCAATCTCCAATACTGTAACAATGGAAGAACTTGGAGGTTTGACCGTATCAGCAACCCATTCCGGGATTGTATGCGCTGACTCATCTACGGCAACTTTGAGTGTATCCGTAACAGGGGGGACAGCACCTTACCAATATAGTTTGGATGGAGGGGCCACTTATCAGACCAATAATAATTTTGGAAACCTTTCTGCTGGATTGTACACGATCACCGTAATGGATTCCAGTGGTAGCGGGGGTACAGGTTGTATTGAGACTTTTGATTACGAAATAGACCAACCCTTTAGGTTGACGGCTTCCCCTGCCATAGTTCAGGATGCCTCATGTGACCCCAATGGTGCGTTGGTGAAGATATTGAATGCCAGTGGAGGGCAAGCCCCATACAAATACAGTTTTGATGGAGGCAGTAATTTTATCGCTTCCAATGAGAGTTATCTATTGCCAGGAGATTACAACTTGGTTGTAAGGGACGACTTAGGCTGTACCTTTGATATGGAACTAACGGTACCCACCGTGGTTGCCGATCCGGATTTGACCACAACGGTAGAATACGCTTGTGATGGTTTGGCCACTGTTACAGTGGATACGTCCAACCCTACGGACTTTGAGTATACTTATAGTTTGGAGGGTTCACTCAATACACCATCCGATAATAACGTATTCACCGATGTAGCAGACGGAACGTACACGATTACCGTGGGGTATTCCAGCAGTATAGCTCCAAGTCAGAGCACCCTGTTCTTTGAGAATTTTGGAGCGGGCCCTACAACACAGATAGCCGAAATTGGACCTGGATATTGCTATGAACCACAAGATGGTACCGAAACCGATTGTAACCTAGGACCGGCAGGCATTTTGGTCAATGGTGAATATACAGTGACCAATTTTGTGACCAATCCGGTTCCTTCGTGGAGAAGTCCAAACGATCACTCCGGCATAACAGATGGTCGCTTTTTGGCCATTGATGTAAGTACGTTGGCCGGGGATCATGGAGTATTGTGGGAAAGAGATGGAATAGAGGTGCTTCCCAATCAAGATATTACCTTCTCATTTTGGGCTTACAACCTTATGATTACCTCCGGTAATGGAAACAATCCGGAAGTATTGGTAGAATTGGTGGATGGCTCTGGAAATGTGATCAGCAGTATCCCTACCAATGAAATCCCAAAAAATACAAATGAGGACGATTGGCATTTTAGAGAAGTTACCTTTAACCCTGGAGCAAACACCACGGTTGGCATTGTGTTAAGGTCCAATTTGAACAGTGATTATGGAAACGACCTGATTTTGGACGATATCCAAGCGGTACAATCGCCTGAAATTTGTGAAAAAACCCAGGATATTATTGTGGTTGTTGAACCAGATAAAGCTTTTGAAGCGCAGTTGCTCACAGTTTCTGAACCAAGTTGTAATGGTGCAGCCGATGGTTCCATCAGTTTTGAAGTGAACAACTTTGATGCTGCGGCAGGATTCGAATACTCTTTGGATGGAGGTGCCAACTGGATTGCTTCCATGACATCTCCTGTGACAACGGCATCCAATTTGGCCGATGGAAGTTATACTGTTATGGTCAGAAAAGCGGATGAAACCACCTGTTCGGTTAATTTTGCGGCTACTTTGACGGAACCTGACCCCATTGTGCCTTCACTGAACTTAACGGCCGAATATACCTGTTTCAATACAGGAGCAACATTAGAAGCTTCTGCTACCGGGGGAACACCAGGTTATACCTATCAATTGGAGGATACCTCGGGTAATATTGAGGTTGCTTACCAATCGAATCCTATTTTCTTAGATATACCAGATGGCGATTATCTTGTAAGGGTAAGGGATGCCAATGGATGTGATGTGCTCTCTGCATCACCCGTTACGGTATCAGCTCCGGAGACCATTACTTTCACTACTTCAGCCACTGCATGTTATGATGGCATGAACAATGCCACCATTACGGCAACTGTTACTGGTGGAAATGGAGGTTACACCTTTAGAATCAATGGAGGTGCCTGGATTACACCCACACCATCCACCGAAACCGAATACACTTTTACCGGTTTGTCCGAAGGTATTTATGATATTGAAGTATCCGATGCCTACAACTGTGGTCCTGTCATGAAAACAGTGGTCATTTTGCCTACAATAACGGCTCAAGTAGATGCATTGGATGTAACAAGTTGTGCAGACGGAAGCATCACCGTAACCCCAACAGGTGGAGATGGAAATTATGTGTATGCCTTTATGCCAACAGGTACGCCTCCTTCAAATACTGATTTTGGAGGCCTGAATACGGAAACAATCACCTCTGGAAACGAAGGTACTTTTGATGTCTTTGTGAGGGACAACAGCGGGACCACTCCGTATTGCGAATATAAAGAAACGGTTACCGTGGCAAGTGCTCCGGTTTTAGCCTACACGGCAACCCCAACAGACCCCGAGTGCCATGATGGACTGGGCACCATTGCGGTGAACATTACATCAGGGGACGGACCTTTCACCATAGAGATAGTTGATTTGGATAATGGGGGAGCATCTGACCAAACCCTTAACAACGTACTGTCCAATACACATACATTCTATAATCTATCACCAGGGGATTATACCATCAACATAACCGATGTATATGGTTGTCCTTTGTCAGAAACACCGGTTACCATAAATAATCCGGAAGAGTTGACAGCTGATATTGTTGGAAGATATCCATCGGATTGTTCAGGCGGTCCCATGGACTTCGGATTTGATTTTGTTGGCCACCCTACAACGTTGGGTACCATTGAATTTAGTGATGATGCTGGTACGACATGGCAAGCTTCTGAACAATTTAGAGGGTATAATTCGGGAGATTCTGTATATCCATCAATGCGAACTGTGGATGGGTTGGGCAATACTATTTGCCAGACCGATTTCCCCGAGTTCATCATTCCATACCCTTTGGATAGTTTGGATATTACCATCCATGCCGTTGTGGTGGATTGTAATGAACTACAGGTTAAGGTTCAAGGTTCTGAAGGGGTGCCTTCATACAACTACGCGTATACGGATGACCCATCCAGTTTCGATCCCGCTACGGCAACATGGATTGTAGGTGGTGATATAAATGATTCATCAGGTACTCCAGTCAGTGTTACACCTGGTCATGGTAATTATACTTGGACAGGCCTCGTTCCAGGAAGAACCTATGTGTTCTATGTAAAGGATTCCAATGGATGCGTAAGACAAAGTAATATCAATGTAAACGATATAATCACAAAACCTTTGGAAATCACTTCCAATATTATTCCGTCTTGTGATGGAATGAGCAATGGAAGTATCGAATACACCATAGTGGAAAACATCCCATCGTCCGGTTCCGAAATGCAATGGACGTTTTATGACATATCTTCCGGAACTCCTGTTATGGTCAGTAATAGTGGTGGTAATGTACCCTTTTCATCACCTCAAACACTTCAATTTGACTTTTTGGGTGCTGGGGAATATTTTCTAGAGGTAACCAAAATGGATGGTGCCATATCAAGTTGTATCAGCGGTTCGGAAAATGAAGCGTTGGAGGAGCTGGACGCCTTGTCAGGAACCCCTACGGTATTGCAAGATATTACGTGCAGTAACCCAGGTCTTATCCAAATCCCGGATATTTCGGGAGGTGGGGGCATCTATTATTATGATGTTACCGACCCATCAGGGGTTGCTATAATCTCTGGCACGTCGGACAACCCTATCGAAATCCCGGCCAATTCACCAGCAGGTACTTACGATGTATCTGTTACAGATCAATATGGATGTTCACAACCCTTGGGCCACGTAGATCTACAGCTTGCCCCTGATCCAACCATAGATAGTATTGTTGTGGATAATTGTGCTGCCCAGGCCGATGTAACTATTACGGCCAGTGGTGCCATACCAATCTATTACTCTTTGGATGGAGGTGCTAATTATGCGAACAATGGAGGAACTTTTACCAATGTGGCCCCAGGAACGTATCCAGTAAGTATTTTGGATAGCAACGGCTGTACCGCTACAGATACCGTTACAGTATATCCAACTTTGCAGGCAAACGTAAGCTTGGCAAAGACTTTAGGTTGTGGAGCCGGTAACGAAGCTGAAATTTTAATAAATGTCACCAATGGTTCCTCTAGTTATGAATATGAAATTTTCCCTACTTCGTTAGGTTCCTCAGGATTAAGACAAGCAATGGGCGGTAGCACAGTTACCGAATTGGTGACGGTTGCCGATACCTATACCGTGAAAATTTACGATACTGGAGTGGAAGGCCCAGAATGTTCCAGAACATTCACAGTTGAGGTTCCAGCCGCTATCAAGCCAAGTTTTACGGCTACCCCTACCGCGGTATCTTGTGCAGGGGCATCGGACGGTACCATTGCCATCACTGAAACCAATAATGGCATCAATCCGTTGACCTATACATTGAGTCCTAATGTAGCGGTCTTCGACCCATCAACCAATAGTTTCAACAATTTGCCAGGAGATACTTATGTGGTGACCGCGGTAGGTCAAAATGGATGTGATACAGTTGTTTCGAACATTGTGGTAGACGAACCTAGTCCTATTGCGTTTGATATACCAGCCGTTGATCCATTTGGTTGTGCTGCAGGTAATGCTGCTGACAATGCCACAATCACTATCAACGATGCTAGCATTACGGGCGGAAGTGGCACATACGTGCGCTATGAATTTATTGATGACGCAACTTCAACTATGCTTCAAACAGGAGCAAGCCCAAATTACATCCATACGGATTATGCAGGTGGGGATATTATTGTAAGAGTAGTGGATGATAACGGTTGTTCTGGAGAAATCCTGGTCAATATTCCAGAGTTTGATGAAATGAACAAGCCCACAATTCACGTTGATGATCCGATCAGCTGTGTCAATTTAGGCGAGGATATAACCATAAATGTTACAAGTAGCCTGACAAGTTACGCCACCGATCCGGCCAACTATCAATTTAGATTGTTGCCATCGACGGTATACCAAGCATCTAATCAATTTATGGATCTTCCAGCCGGCAACCACACCTTTGGCGTATTGAATGTTGCCACAGGTTGTGAGATTACCATCAACCATTTGGTGGAAGAGCCCAATACGTTCGATGTAATTGTGGACAAGTTGAGCGATGCAGTGTGTTATGGAGACGATGGGAGTATTCAACTTACCTTGGTGGATGCTACCTATGGAGCAGGCTTCCATTGGTATATTTATGATTCCAATGGAACTCCGGCCGATCGTTCCGATGACGGACCTTTCATATTGGATGGATCATCTGCCAACCTTGGTCCAACCGCAGCTATATTTGTTCCAGCAGGGGATTATGTAGTGGAAGTGGTGCAAGATGCATTCCCAGAGTGTAGTCAGGTACGATCGTTCAGTATTGCTACGCCTTCAGCGCCTATAACGTTGAATTCGATAGACTTAACGGATGTTGGTTGCACCAATGATCAAGGAAGTGCTTTGATTTCCCCTACGGGAGGAGAAGGACCATACTCCATTGATTTGACCCATGTGGGTAGTGGAACAACCACAAGTATAACCGGAGTAAACAGCCATCTGTTCCAATCCTTGGTTGCAGGACAGTACAATGTGAGTGTGACCGATGCATTGGGATGTACCCAAATTTTCAACAACGCATTTGAACTGTTGCTCCCCGATCCGATCAACGGGACCATTACCAACACTAGTTTGGTTTGCGAGGGGGATACCGATGCTTCCGTGACCATTAGTTTGGATGCTAGAAACGTGACCTCGAACTATCGCTATGTGTTGAATACATATTCCGATGCTTTGGGAACAACATTGTTAAGTTCGTCGACAACCTCAACATCTCCAACTTTTGATAATTTGGGGGCTG
>CEVF01152530.1_pt1 | contig 18390 bp, 23 predicted proteins | sample 356441 | NCBI WGS metagenome assembly CEVF01 (sample SAMEA2622765, study PRJEB7988) | marine metagenome | biome: marine biome (ENVO:00000447); feature: surface water layer (ENVO:00002042); material: "saline water (ENVO:00002010), including plankton (ENVO:xxxxxxxx)" | depth 5 m | reverse complement strand
CCCCTGTGGTTGTTTCTTCGGACAAGCCTTTTACCCCTGTGGCCAGTTCCGGATATTGATCTAAAACCATGTTGGTAAGGTCTCCACCATCGTCCAAGATCATGTTCAGCGGTTTTCTGTCCTCACCAAAGAACAAAGTTTGTTCAATGCACCAATCAAATTCCTCCTCGGTCATGCCTTTCCATGCATAAACTGGGATGCCGGCCGCAGCAATGGCCGCAGCAGCATGGTCCTGGGTGGAAAAAATGTTACAAGAACTCCAGGTCACCTCTGCTCCAAGAGCCACCAAAGTCTCGATTAAAACAGCGGTTTGGATCGTCATGTGAAGACAACCGGCAATCCTTGCACCTTTTAAAGGTTGTTGGCTTCCGTATTCCTCCCTCAATGCCATAAGACCTGGCATTTCGGCCTCGGCAAGCTCAATTTCTTTCCTTCCCCAATCGGCAAGAGAGATGTCCTTTACTTTGTAAGGTACATACGGAATTGTCTTTGTGCTCATACTTTATATATATTTACTTTTGTAGCTTCGCTTAAATAGTGAGACAAAGATACAAATTCACTTAACTTTAGTTGATGCCCGTTTACAAAACAATAACAGTTTCCCCAACCACCAAAGTATACATCTGGAAGGTCACTGAGCCAGAAGTCGAGCTTTCCAAAGATGTGGAACTTACACAGCATTGCCAGGATAGAATGGATGGGATGAAATCCGAGGCGCACCGAAGAGCATTTTTAAGTATAAGGCACCTTATGGCAGAGGCTGGTTATGTGGACCATGATCTATATTATGATGATTTTGGGAAGCCCCATCTTAAAGATGGAAAATATATTTCAATTACCCATTCACACAATTTTACTGGGATTATCATTAGTGAAACTGACGAGGTGGGTATTGATATTGAGATGCAACGGGATAAAATACTTCGAATAGCACACAAATTCACACCGATCCAAGAGTATAAAACCTTGGCCAATTCCGAAGCGATAATCAGAAAGCTCACCATTGTTTGGGGAGCCAAGGAGTCCCTTTATAAAATTTATGCACAACAGGGACTCAGTTTTTTACGTCATATCCATGTCATGGATTTTACTTTTGAGGATACCAGAACAGTGGCCGAAATATTATACGAAGGGAAAAAGTCCCACTACGAAATCGAATTTCTGGAGTTTGAAGGATTTACCTGTGTATATGCACTTAAAATGATGGGTGGATAACAATTCCTTTTTGTAGTTTTACATCGAAATCATAATTGCCCATGAAAATATCCGTTGAACTCACCTTGTCCCCCCTTCAGGATGATTTTGAAGCACCGATCATTGAATTTATCAAAAAGCTACGAAATTCTGGGCTTACAGTTTTAGAAAATCCATTGAGTACGCAGGTGTTTGGCGATTACGACAAAGTAATGGGACTGCTTCATTCCGAGATTAAGGAAAGTTTTATGAACTTGGACCATGTAGTGTTGACCATGAAAGTGGTAAAATCCGACCGAAGTGATTATGAACCCCATTTTTGATTTTTTTCTTGGTCCCTACCAAGACCGGGAAATTTCCCTTATCATTTTGGAAGCTACGGCTTTTTTCTTTGGAATAGCCAGTGTTATCTATGCTAAAAAAGAAGATATTCTGGTGTATCCTACAGGTTTGGTCGCTACCGTAATAACCACATATATTTTTTTTGTTGACAACTTGTTCGGGGATATGATGATGAACTTCTACTATTCGATCATGAGTATTTATGGATGGTGGAACTGGGCAAGAAGAAGGGATGACAGGCAGTTTGCAGTGCAGATTACCCGAACTAATTCCAAGGAAAAATGGATCGGATTTGGTTTTTTTCTATTGACCATGTTGGTTACCTATGGTGTTTATGTTGCGTTTGGTGCCGAAATTGGGCCTACAAATTACGTGGACATCTTTACCTCGGGAGTATTCTTTACCGGAATGTGGTATATGGCCAATAAAAAGTTGGAAAACTGGACTCTTTGGATCTTAGGTGATTTAATAACTGTACCTTTGTATGCATATAGGGGATGGGGTATGTTTTCTTTACAATACCTCATTTTTACTGTGTTGGCAATACAGGGATATCTAGCATGGAAGAAAAACTTGGGCAAGAGCCTTCAAACCTCATAAAGGTAGTCCTTTTTGGACCTGAATCAACTGGGAAAACAACCTTGGCGCAACAATTGGCCGAGTATTATAATACGGAGTGGGTGCCCGAGTATGCCCGCGAATATCTACAGGATAAATGGGATAGGGAGCATAAAACCTGTGAACCCCACGACCTTGTCCCCATAGCCTACGGTCAAATGCGTTTGGAAAATAAATTGGCAAAAACAGCGAATAAAGTGCTTATTTGTGATACAGATCTTTTGGAAACCAAAGTGTACTCCGAAGCATATTATAACAGTACCTGCGACCCTCTTTTGGAAAAATATGCGCTGAAAAACACCTACGACCTTTACTTTTTGACCAATATCGATGTGCCATGGGTCGCGGACGACCTAAGGGACAAGCCAGATGAGCGAGAACGAATGTTTATGTATTTCAAGGAAGCTTTGGAGAAAAATAACAGGAAATTTATTATCTTAAAAGGGGATAAGGCATCAAGGCTGTCCACAGCAATTAAACACATAGATAAACTTCTCCAAAAACATGATCGAATTAAGTTCTAAAGACTTGGAACAATTGGATTCCAAAGGAATTTCCAAAGAAAAAGTTATAAACCAAATACAAACATTTAAAGAAGGTATTCCTTTTGTGCAGCTATTACGGGCTGCGGTAGTGGGTAATGGCATACTCCGGTTCTCTGAAAAAGAGCAACGTGAGCTTATCCAGTATTTTGAAGATCATCGGGGCAATCTTGATCTATTAAAGTTTGTGCCTGCATCGGGGGCGGCATCAAGAATGTTCAAGGCCATGTTCAATTTTTTGGACAACTATGATCCATCCATAGAAAAATTATCGGAATATATAAAACGTACCGGTGATAAGGATGCAAAGATATTTACCGAGAACCTTAACAAGTTTCCTTTCTATGAATCCATCATGGAAAGAATAAAGGGCAAAGCATCCAGTAAAGATGAAGAAGCCTATCTTTTTGTGAAGGAGATGTTGATGGAAAGCGGATTGAATTATGGTTTTTACCCCAAAGGGTTATTGCCCTTTCATAAATATGAAACGGGTACCGCAACCCCGTTTGAAGAGCATTTAAAGGAAGCCGCACTTTATGCCAAAACAAAGGGGAAGGCCAATCTTCATTTTACGGTATCCGAACAGCATGATGAGATGTTTGCCAAAGAAGAAGCATCCGTTGGCCCAAAAATTTCGGAACAGACAGGAACACAGTTCAATATTACATATTCCAATCAGAAACCATCAACGGATACCATTGCTGTTGATATGGAAAACAACCCCTTTAAAAATAGCGATGGCTCCATTTTATTTCGTCCAGGAGGGCACGGAGCACTCATCGAAAACCTAAATGATCAAGATGCGGATATCATCTTTATTAAGAATATAGATAATGTGGCCATAGATGAAAATTTAGAAACTGTTGCCAATAGCAAAAAATTATTGGCGGGCATCCTAAAAAAAGTCCAGGATAAAGCTTTTGCCTATACGGCCCTTATGGAAAAAGAAAGTATTTCCATAGAAAAGACGGATGAGATAAAATATTTTTTGGAAAAAGACCTGAATGTCCGTATGCCCAATAATTATGATGATTTAAGTGTAGATGAGCAAATAATGGTTTTGAAAGATAGGATAAATAGACCGATTCGTGTTTGTGGCATGGTTAAAAATGAAGGAGAACCTGGGGGTGGGCCATTTTGGATCAAAGATTCGGAAGGAAATATATCCCTGCAAATTATTGAGTCTGCACAGATTGATATGGACAATGAAGAGCAGGTGGCTATATTACAAAACTCAACACACTTTAACCCAGTCGATTTGGTCTGTGGCATTCGTAACCATAAAGGAAAAAAGTATAATCTATTGGACTATGTAGATCCAAGACAAGGCTTTATCACAAGGAAAACAAAGGAAGGCAAGGAACTGAAAGCACTGGAACTACCTGGTTTATGGAACGGCGCCATGGCCTTTTGGAACACTATTTTTGTGGAGGTACCTTTGGTAACGTTCAATCCTGTTAAGACGGTGAACGATCTTTTAAAGCCTTCGCACCAAGCATAAAAACATAAAAAAGCAATGATGAATTGATCCGCTGTCTTTTTAGCTGGCGGATTTTTTTTGTGCTTGCATGTGACTTCCCAATAAAAGGTGTGTCTTACAAGTATATTCGAAAATGTTTTCGATAATATGATTAAGTTTTGATGACCCTCTTGAGGGGATTGTCGTGACTAGGTTGGTTGGATAAGAGGCCGTGCATTTGTACGGCTTTCTTTTGCACAGGATTCGAAAACAGTTGGCAACAGTGTAAACATGTTTTATTTAATAGTTCTGTTCTTAAATCTGATATCGGCAAGTTTGACCATATACGTGTTGATAGTGTACTTAAAAAACAGAAATAAGGACTAGAACAAGAAAAATCAGGGATGATGCTATATAAACACTAGCCACGTATTGTCCATTTTAGCCAGAATGTATCTTGGATTTTTCCTTGTGATATATAGAATTGGCGAACAGAAAAGGTTGCTTCGGCAGCCTTTTTTTGTATTTCTAAATTTAGAATTGATTGAATTTGTTATGAAAAATGCCGACAACATATTACATTTGTCGCATCTCAAAGGGGTGCTTTTACCAAAAGGCTGAGATTATACCCAATGAACCTGGGCGGGTAATGCCGCCAAGGGAATGCGCAAGTCGCGTCTTGGAATTTCTACGTTTCTTTTGAAACAAAAATCAATTATTAACAAAGAATAATGACCCCTTTTATTCGTAACATTTTTACGAATGAAACTCTATTCATTTATTCAATTAATGACCGCTTGTTCGGAAAGCGGGTCAATGCGACCGACAAAAATCCAAAACCGGTATCGTGTTAAAACTTTAATCGCCACAATGGCATTTTTTAGCCTGGCGCTTACCATGATTGCACAAGAAGAACCTATTGACAGCCTTGAAGGAAAAAGGGTGGTGCTTGATGAGGTATTGGTGCAAGCCTTAAGGGTAACCAAAGAGTTTCCCATAACTTTTTCCGATTTGGATAAGGTTGAACTTGCGCCACGGAACTTGGGACAAGATGTTCCCATCCTTATGAACTTTATGCCGGCCGTGGTCACTACTTCGGATGCTGGGGCGGGGATTGGCTACACAAGTATCCGCGTACGAGGCAGTGATGCCACAAGGGTAAACGTTACCATAAACGGTGTTCCATATAACGATGCTGAATCTCAGGGGACTTTTTGGGTCAACATGCCGGATTTTGCATCATCTACCCAAAGTTTACAGTTACAGCGTGGCGTGGGTACATCCACCAATGGGGCAGGTGCATTTGGAGCCAGTTTGAACATGCTCACCGATGCTTTTTCCGAAGATGCCTATGCTCGGATTTCATCTTCCATAGGGAGTTTTAATACCCTCCGGAACAATGTGAAATTCAGTACAGGGATGATCAATGATCATATTGAGTTTTCCGGAAGATTGTCACGTGTCACTTCCGATGGTTATGTGGACAGGGCATCTTCAGAACTGGACGGCTATTTCCTTCAAGGAGCCTACAAGGATGACAACTCCTTTATAAAAGCCCTGCTTTTTGGAGGACATGAGGTTACCTATCAAGCTTGGAACGGGATAACCGCAGATCAGTTGGAAAACGACCGTACCTATAATTCGGCGGGGGAGTACACGGATGATAATGGTATTACCCAATACTATGAAAATGAAGTGGACGATTACAAGCAAGATCATTTTCAACTGCATTGGTATGAAACCTGGAATTCCAACTGGAACACCCATTTGGCGGTCCACTACACACGTGGAAGAGGCTTTTTTGAACAATATAGGGAAGACGATGATTTCGATACCTATGGATTGGAGCCGATTACCGTAAACGGTGACCTGGTCGAGAGCATAGATTTGATTCGCCGTCGATGGTTGGACAATGATTTTTATGGAACCATATTTTCCGCCACCTATAACAATGATGACCTTGAGTTGGTTATGGGTGGGGGGTATAACGAGTACAAAGGCGATCACTTTGGTGAAATTATCTGGGCCGAATATGCCAGTAATAGCCAAATAGGGGATAGGTATTATGACGATACCTCAACCAAAACCGATTTCAATATATATACCAAGGCCAATTATACATTGACCGATCAATGGTCTTTGTTTGGGGATGTACAATACCGAGGTGTTACCTACGAAGCCAATGGGGATGATACGGGTCTGGTAGATGACACGTTCAACTTTTTTAATCCAAAAGCAGGTATTACGTTCGACTTGAATCGCAACAACAACTTCTATTTCTCCTACGCAAGGGCCAACAGGGAGCCTAACCGAAACGATTATGAGAGTGGAAGCCCTAAGCCCGAAAAACTGAACGATTTTGAGCTGGGATGGAGGTATGTATCCCCAAGTTTCCAATTGAACACCAATGTGTACTATATGAGATACAAAGACCAATTGGTGCTTACAGGGGAGTTGAACGACGTGGGAGCACCCTTGAGGGCCAATGTTGGGGACAGCTACCGTTTAGGTCTTGAAATCGATGCCAATGTTAGATTGTCCAGTGCATTTCAATGGAGACCCAACATTGCATTGAGTGACAATAGGAACATTGATTATTTCTTTGAACGTGATGGGGTGCTTCAAAATTTAGGGAATACCCATATCGCTTATTCACCACAATTGATTGCGGGGAACATCATTTCCTATGTGCCCCATGAAGACTTTCAAGTGTCGTTGCTTTCCAAGTTTGTGGGCAAGCAATATATGGGAAACATTGATTCCGAGACTTCCGTTTTGGACAGTTACACACAAACGGATTTTAATGTTCAGTACACCATCAACACCAATTCCTTTGTGAAAAGTATAGTCCTATCCGGTCTGGTAAACAATATTTTTGATGCCGATATTGTTTCCAATGGATATTTTTATACCTACGATGACGATTGGTCCAATCCAGGCTCAGTGACCACAATTGAAGGGGCAGGGTTCTACCCACAAGCAGGAATCAATTTTCTATTGGGGGCAACGGTCAACTTTTAATATTATAAATCAACGGGATTCTGTAATTTAACACAATGGCAGAATCCCGTTTTCATTTTTCCAAAGCCAAACCCTTTCGGTGGGGCGTAATAGGTTGCGGTAGTGTAACAGAAAAGAAAAGTTTACCCGCTTATAAAATAACCACTGGTTTTAGTGTGGAGATGGTGATGCGTCGCAATGCCGAAAAGGCCGAAGATTATGCCCGGCGACATCATATTCCTAAATGGACCACCAATGCCGATGAGGTAATCAATAATCCCGAAATAGACGCTGTTTATATCGCAACTCCACCAGACACGCATAAATTTTATGCATTAAAAGTGGCCGAGGTGGGTAAACCCTGTTGTGTGGAAAAGCCCATGGCTCCCAATTATGTCGACAGCTTGGCCATTTATAAAGCATTTAGTTCCAAGAACATTCCTCTTTTTATTGCCTACTATCGCCGTTCATTGCCCCGTTTTTTAAAAATAAAACAATGGCTGGATGATGGGTTGATAGGCGAGGTGCGACATATCCACTGGCAAAAGACGAAGCCACCGAACGAAGTGGACCTGAACCAAAAATATAATTGGCGAACCGACAAGAAGATTGCCCGTGGCGGATATTTTGATGATTTGGCAAGCCATGGTTTGGATTTATTTACCTTTCTTTTGGGCGAAATCGCAGATGCTAACGGATTGGCAACCAATCAACTTGGGTTGTATGATGCACATGATTCCGTTACGGCAAACTGGGTGCACAATGGGGGCGTAACGGGTTCGGGAATTTGGAATTTCGGTACACATAGCCGAACGGACAGGGTTGAAATTCTGGGTTCCGAAGGGATCATACGCTTTGCAGTTTTGGACGAGGCACCCATTGAACTGGAGAACACATCAGGTCATCAAACCATGGAAATTCCGAACCCCGAGCACATCCAGGAATTTCATGTGGAAAATATAAAAAACCACTTATTGTGCAAGGCAATGCATCCTTCGACCGGAAAGACCGGTTTGCATACCAATTGGGTCATGGAAAAGATTTTGAACGGTAACTGATCAGTTTGATATTATTACAGTGTTTCCATTTTGGGTGGCACTGTAAAAAAGAAGGTCGTAATACCTGTTTCCATCATCCGGCCTATCCAATAGTTGACCCGTAAAAAGATTGTATGTGTAACCTTCACAGCTACAAACCACATTTTGTCCGTCAATCGTCATGGTAGAGCAATCATTGGGGGCATGGTTGGGGCAACTGGCCTCCCATGCCATAAAACTGGATCCGGCATTGATTACGAAAGCGCCTCGTGTCCCAACACCATCATTCCCCACATAAATTGGATTTCCAATGTTGTTGAGGTTGTTGTACAGGGGAAGGTTCAAGTTGAGTTCAAACCTAAACGCTACCTCTTGTAAATATGGATTTCCGTTATTTCTATCCGAGCTACAGGATAAAATAAGTATCAAAAGAACAACGGTCCAAAAGTGTTTCATAGTGGATGTTTGAAAAACGATTCTTGGACAAAGTTGATGAAAAATTACCTATATTTGCGTTAAATCCTCGCAAAAAAACCATGCAGGTCATGGGAATAGTTGAGGATTTTTTGTATTTGTAGAGGAATAGTACATTGGGAAAATTTTTTGATTTTCTTCAATGCCTTATTGCATTAAAAATTAACGATATGAGCAAAGTTTCATACTACACTGCCGAAGGATTAAAGAAATTGCGGGATGAGTTGAACTACCTTAAAGATGTAGAGCGTCCCAAAGCATCCCAAGCCATAGCAGAGGCAAGGGACAAAGGAGATCTCTCCGAGAATGCTGAATATGATGCGGCCAAAGAGGCCCAGGGCCTTTTGGAGATGAAAATTTCCAAAATGGAAGAAACTTTGGCCAATGCACGTTTGATAGATGAGTCCCAATTGGACAACTCCAAAATATTGGTGCTTTCCACGGTAAAGCTCAAGAACCTGGCCAATGGTATGGAAATGAAATATACTTTGGTGGCGGAGAGCGAAGCTGATCTTAAGACAGGGAAAATCTCCGTAACATCTCCCATTGGAAAAGGATTGTTGGGAAAAAAAGTTGGTGACGTGGCCGAGATCAAGGTCCCCAACGGAACCCTGAAATTTGAAATTTTAGAGATTACACGAGAGTAACAGTCACTAAATTACTTATATTTAATCCCGTCTTGGAACGGGATTTTTTGTTTTAAAATCGAATCATAATGGCCAGCATTTTCACGAAAATCATCAATGGGGAAATACCTTGTTATAAAATTGCGGAGGACGATGACAACTTCGCTTTTTTGGATATTAACCCCAATGCGAAGGGGCATACGCTTTGCGTTCCCAAAAAAGAAGTGGACAAAATCTTGGATCTTGATGAGGAATCTTACATGAAACTCATGGCGTTTTCACGTAAGGTCGGACTTGCCATTGAGAAAGCCGTCCCATGTAAAAGGGTTGGAATATCGGTTATTGGTTTGGAGGTGCCCCACGTGCATGTACATCTAATCCCATTACAGCGTATGGCGGATGCTACATTTCAACACAAAGAGAACCTATCCGTAGAAGAATTTGAGAAAGTTGCAGCGGAGATCAGGTCGTATCTTAATTAAAACTTTCTAGGTAGAAATAGACCCCGGCAGCTACCACGCACAGAATCAGTACCAAAATTATAAAAAATAGCATGGTAAACCGTATCGAGGGCCTGTCAGGCTTCACCAATTTATTGTAGTAGTCAAAAACCCGTTCAATATCAGGGGTCCAGTTTACCGGATAAATAATCGAGTTACATTTTTTACACTTGATTTCATGTGTAATCACGCCTGTAGTTCTATGGTATAGGGCATTAAATGTATGTTTTTGGTAAAATGTAATCTTAAGTTCCTGATTAAAACATTCGGGGCAGTTGTTGGTGATATCAGCTTCTTGTATTACAAGTTGTTTTTCCTTGGCCATAATTTACTTTTCTATTGCTTTCAGGGAAATTTGCATGATAGTTCCTTCTTTACTGGACGAAAATACTTTAATTTTTCCTTTATGGTATTCTTCAATAATTCTTTTTACCAAGGAAAGCCCTAATCCCCAGCCTCTTTGTTTGGAGGTAACACCTGGATTAAAAATGTTCTGGAAGTCACTTTTTGGGATACCATGCCCCGTATCGGACACCAAAATATTAATGTTCTGGCCCTTTTTTTCAATTTCAATGGCAATGTTCCCTTTGCCTTTCATGGCATCGATGCCATTTTTCACAAGGTTTTCAATGCTCCAATTATATAAAGGGGGATTCATCAATACAAAAGCTTCGTCCACATTGGAGCTAAACGAAAAATGGATCAATTTGGAACTACGTTGCTTTAAATAGTCGTAGGCCAATTTTGTTTCTGTGACAATATCGTGTTTCCGCAATTCGGGAACTGAACCAATTTTGGAAAAACGTTCGGTAATGGTCTCCAAACGACTTATATCCTTTGCGATTTCACGTGTCACTTCCGGGTTTATATTCTCAGATTTCAATAGTTCGTTCCAGCCCAATAATGAAGTAAGGGGTGTGCCTATCTGATGTGCGGTTTCCTTGGCCATTCCCGCCCAAAGTTTGTTCTGTTCCGATGCCTTGTTCGTTCGGAAGAAAAAGAAGATAACGGCCCCAAATAAGAAAATAATCAGCAGTAGTGCCAGAGGATAGTACTTCAACCTGTTCAAAACCTCCGAGTTCCCATAGTACAATGTTTCCAACAATTCGTCTTCCTGAATAATCTGTATGGGTTCATTTTCGCTTTTGAACTGGGCAATCTTCTTTTGAATATATGCACTGTCCCCTATTTTGTCCTCTGGAATATTGTGGGTTTTGTACGACCCTTCTTCGTTCACCAGGATCATAGGGGTAGAAGTGTTGTTGCCCAGTACTTTAAGGGTGAGGTTCCCCAGTTCTTGATCTACGGAGGATTGGATGAGTTCCAATTGGGCAGTGGCCCAAATTTCCATTTTTAATCGTTCCTCCTCTTTGAATTTTTTGAAAAAACTATTGGTGTTCCATAAAATTAGACTCACAATGACGAATGCCGAAATCAGCATTATGATGTTCGAGGTTTTCCGTTTCGGGCTAAAGTTCATTGGTGGTCAAATTCTTTTTAAAGATAGTAAATGGAAAACATGTTGATAGTTAGTTGAAATAACGGTATCTAATGGAATTCATTTTATGTATTTTTGGATTTTCAACAAAAATTAACATTGCATGGAAGTTCAGGGAAGAATCAAAATGATAGATGAGACCAAAACGTATGGTAACAATGGTTTCAGAAAAAGAGAGGTGGTCGTAACGACCGAAGAACAATATCCACAACATATATTGGTTGAGTTTGTGCAGGATAAGTGCGATTTGCTGAACAACTACAGTGTTGGCCAAATGGTTAAGATCAGTATAAACCTAAGGGGAAGGGAATGGGTAAATCCTCAAGGGGAAACCAAATATTTCAACTCTATACAAGGATGGAGGATTGAAAACCTGCAACAAGAGCAAGGTTCGGATAACATGCCTCCTGTTCCACCAATGGAAGCGTTTGAACCTGCCGACGATCTAAATGAGGAAGATCATGATGATCTGCCTTTTTAAGGAATTGGTCGATTTTACTAGGATCAACTATGAAAATCTGGACGTTGTGTTCGGATTTTCTTGTTTTTGGCCCGATTTGTACTTTTAAGAAAAATTGGTTGTGCAAAACACTCCCCTACATTTTTTAAGCAAAAGATTGGAGTTTCCGCCCGTTGATACTGCCAATGAGGACGGATTACTTGCTGTTGGGGGTGATTTGTCCCCAGAAAGATTGATGTTGGCCTACAAAAACGGAATTTTTCCGTGGTTCAATGATGATTCCCTGATTTTATGGTGGGCGCCAGATCCGCGTATGGTACTTTTTCCAGAAAAGGTGAAAATATCCAAAAGTATGCGGAAGGTAATTCGGGAAGGACGATTTACCCTAACTCAAAATACTTGTTTTGAGCAGGTAATGGAACATTGTGCCACAATTGAGCGGAAAGGTCAGGAAGGTACATGGATTACCCCCGAAATGAAAACCGCATACATAAATCTTCACAAAAAAGGATATGCCCGATCGTTTGAAGTCTGGGAAAATGGAGAGCTGGTCGGTGGTCTTTATGGGGTGGACCTTGGTCATATTTTCTGTGGGGAAAGTATGTTCAGTAAACGGCCCAATGCCTCCAAATTTGCTTTTATCAAAATGGCACAGGAGTTGGGTGAAAAAGGATATGAACTTATCGATTGCCAAGTCCACACAAACCATTTGGAGAGTTTGGGTGCCGAATTGATTCCCAGAAAAGAGTTTGTGAAGACCTTACAGGGGGAATCGCGTAATCATAAATAAGATTACTTAAACTTCATGATACCTAAAACAGTTTATTTCATGGTCGTTCACCATACCGGTGGCCTGCATATGGGCATAGATTACCGTACTTCCAACAAATTTGAACCCCCTTCTTTTTAAATCCTTGCTAATCGTGTCGGACAAGGAAGTCGTGGCGGGGGCATCCTTATAATTTTCCCATTTATTTTTGATGGGTCTGTTCCCTACAAAACCCCAAATATATTTGCTGAAGCTTCCAAATTCTTTTTGGATCTCCATAAAAGCATTGGCGTTGGAGACCGTTGCGTTCACTTTTAGTTTGTTTCTGATGATTCCCGGGTCGCGTAAAAGTGCTTCAATCTTGTGTTGGTCATAATTCGCAATCTTTTTATAGTCAAATTGGTCAAAGGCTTTTCTGAAATTTTCCCGTTTTCTCAAAACCGTGATCCAGCTCAAACCTGCCTGAAAAGTCTCAAGGACCAAGAATTCGAATAGGGTGGGATCGTCTTTTACTGGAACGCCCCATTCCTTATCGTGATAAGCTTCGTAAAGGGGATCGCCCACACACCAGCCACATCTATGTTTTTTCATTGCCATCAGGTTTTTATCAAAAGTAAAGCAAAAAAATAGGAAGAAATGTCGCCAAAAAAGATAGGATAATTTTTTACCTGAATTCTCGTATTCATAATTTACTTGAAGATAGAATAGGTCCGAAGGAACATTTTTCACTCGATAATGAGCCTTATCGGTATTGTAAGGATTGGTCTGTATTACCTACCAATGACAAAAGTCAGAAAATGGGTCGATTGCCCTATGTACTTTTGAAAAAAAATATTCATGGATGTTTTGGAAAAAAATAGATTGGAAATAGTTCTGGAGAATATTGCAAAGGGGATGGAGTATGCAAAATACCGCGAGTTGGTCGGTAAATTGGCCAAAACGGGAAAAACCACGGGACCTGAACAATCGGAAGCTTTGGTAAATTATACTAAACTTGGTGACAGAAGAATGGCTCGTTGGGAAAAAACCTTTAAAATTCCTGGAGACATCGAGAAGAAAATAAAATCCTTGGATAGGGAATTGGTGTTTTTAGTTCTTACAGAAAGTTGGTGCGGAGATGCCGCTGCCAGTTTACCTGTGTTGAACAAAATTGCCGAGGCAAGCCCAAATATCTCTTTGAAAGTGGTTCTGCGTGATGAAAACCTCGATTTAATGGATGCTTTTCTAACCAATGGAGCCCGTTCCATCCCTAAGGCAGTTGTTGTGGACAAGGCCAAGAATGAAATTGTTGGGGAATGGGGGCCAAGACCTAGTATTGCCACCCAAATGGTGGAGGATTGTAAAAGGGAGCACGGCAAATTGACCGATGAGTTCAAACAAGAACTTCAGGTGTGGTACAATAAAAACAAGGGGCAAAATATTCTGGAAGATATTTTGGAACTACTTGCTTTGGAATAGATACGTAATCGTACCGATCTGGGATTCTCGGGAATCTGGGCTAAAACGGGCTTTAAGTGCGTAAGCGATGGCATTGTCCACCAAACAACCGTTACTGGTCCCGGAACTTTTGTCGTTAAAACTGGCCTCGGTGACATAGCCATTGGCATCCACCGTGATATTCACCACGACCTTGCCGCCTTCAATACAAGTGTAGATTGGCGGTGGAAGATGATAGGCATTCCGATCCACCAAGGAGTATGAAATGGAAGTTCGTCTATCCTTTAAATAATTGGTGTATTCTTCTTTTTGGGCATCACGCTCCCCTAGTTGTTGCTTTTTTTTGTCCCTTTCGGCCTTCAGTTGTTTTAACTGTTCCTCAAAACTGGAGTTGTCCGCGTACTCCCCGGTTTCACTGTTGAGGGCCCGTTCTTCCATGAGCTCTTCCAGCGTCTTTAAAGGCTCGGGGTTGCCAACACTTGGTTTTGCGGTTTCATTGAGGGCCATGTGGCTTTTAATGGGGTCATTGTTGGCCTCCATTTCTTCCAGTCGTTTCTCCTCTTCTTCAAGGAGTTTTTCAATATCCTCATCGGCCAGGCTCATTTCAATAACATATTCATCCTCCTTTATGCCTCCTAAGTGAATATTGAAAAGCAATAAAATCACTATGGACATAGAGAAGAAAGTAATCAAAAGTGATAACTGGCTCTTGTTTAGGTTCATGGTCTAACTATAACCGCTATTTTACAAAAATATTTTATCTCAACCTGTCTAGGAAGAGGAGCCAACGCCCAAATTCTCTTTAAAAACATTGGGGGTTGTGGCATTATCTACGTTGAAATCCCCTATTTTGGTTCTTCTGAGCTCCGATAAATGGGCGCCGGAGTCCAACGCTTTCCCAAAATCATGGGCTAAGGAACGGATATAGGTGCCCTTGCTGCACACTACCCTAAAGTCCACTTCGGGAAGCGCAATGCGGGTAATCTCAAATTCGAGAATCTCTATTTTTCGTGATTTTATTTCAACTTCTTTTCCTTCGCGTGCTAGTTCGTACAATCGTTTGCCATCCTTTTTTAAGGCGGAAAAGATTGGGGGTATTTGCTCGATTTCACCCAGGAATTTTTTTGTGGCTGCTTTGATGGATGCATCTGTGATATGTTCTATTGGAAACGTTTTGTCCACTTCTGTTTCCAAGTCGAAGGATGGTGTTGTGGCACCTAAAGTAAAAGTTCCGGTGTATTCCTTTACCTGACCTTGAAGCTCAGGAATTTTTTTGGTGAATTTTCCCGTGCAGATGATCAATAGTCCTGTGGCCAAGGGATCCAAGGTGCCGGCATGACCGATTTTTATCTTTTTTAGGCCAAATTTTTTTCGGATGGCCCATTTTAAGGCATTCACTGCTTGGAACGATGTCCATTCCAATGGTTTGTCGATCAATAGAATTTGACCGTTCAAAAAATCTTCCTTGGTGTTCAAAAACTTGGGGTTTGAGAGCAAATATACTGATCTATCCCCAAATGCTCCACGCTAGGGCAATGAGTCCTACGACTAAACAGTAAATCGCAAAATAGGTGAGTTTGCTCTGCCGTACCAGCTTGATCATCCAGGTGCACGCAGCCAGTCCCGCAATAAAAGCAGCAATAAACCCTGCGCCCATGGCGATGGCCTGATCACCGTGAAAATTGATTTCGCCACCCATCAAATCTTTGGCTACTTTTCCTAGAATAAGGGGTACTACCATTAAAAATGAAAAACGTGCCGATTTGGTTTTGTCCACGCCCAAAAGTACCGCAGCTGAAATGGTGGCTCCACTTCGTGAAATACCGGGAAGTATGGCGACGGCCTGAGCTATGCCGATTATAAAAGAACTTCGGAAAGAAACTCCCTTTTCGGTGGTCTTGGCCAAATCTGCCAAGTAGAGTAAAAAAGCGGTGATAATGAGCATAATGCCCACAATTATGATGGCACCATCAAAAAACACCTCAATAAAATCATTCAAAAAAAGACCTACCATTGCGGCGGGAATCATGGAGATGATGATTTTTAATGAAAATTGGGTCTCTTCGTTCCATTTAAATTGAAAGAGGCCTTTCAAAATTTCAAAAACATCCTTTCGGAAAACCACCAAAGTGCTCAGCGCAGTGGCGAAGTGTAATATTACGGTAAACAAAAGGCTTTCTTCCGGGACGGCTTGTGCTCCCAATATGGCTTTTCCCAATTCTAAATGACCGCTGGAGGAAACAGGTAAAAATTCGGTCAATCCTTGGATGATCCCAAGAATTATGGCGTCTATCAATTCCAAATTACTCCTTGTTTTTCTTGTTAGGATTCAACAAAATGGCATACACCTGAATACCCAGACCGATAAGAATCAAGGTTGGTGCAAGTCGAATCCTTCTAAAATTATAAATTTCGGGATTGAACACTTCGGGGTCGTCACTTCCGCCACCGCTCATTAAAATATATCCAAGTGCTATAAAGGCAATGCCAATAAATAGAAAGAGATAGTTTTTCTTTTGGAAAACAAACTCTTTGGTAGGCTTTTGACCATTTTTGTTTTTCTTGCTCATGTCGCAAAGTTAATAATAAAGATCGTCCGTTCTCAGGTTTAAAAAGCGTTGGGTGGCAAAATGGGTGCTCGCCCACGATATGATTACGCCCAGACCAAATACCCCAACAAATAAAATAATGAGTACAACATAGTCCTGAAGCAGGTTCAATTCAGGGAAATTCTTGTCGATATAGTACACTAAAACCCCGAGTCCGATCAGGGCGACAAAGGCTCCTGCCATTCCCAATTTAATGTTTGTCCAAATAAATGGTCTCCGAATAAAGGTCTTGGTAGCTCCCACCATTTGCATGGTTTTGATGATAAACCTTTTGGAATATATGGATAATCGGATAGAACTGTTGATCAGCAAAACGGCGATTACCGTAAAAACGGCGCTGGCCACCAAAATCCAAAGACTGATCTTTCTGGCGTTGTTGTTGAGCAGGGAAATCAGAGGTTTGTCATAGCTCACTTCGTCCACGTAGGCTTTGGCCGCAAGTTCCTCTGCAATCTCATCAATTTGTTGGGAGGACACGAAATCGGCTTTCAAGTTCACATCAATGGAGTTTTTCAGTGGATTATATCCCAAAAACTCTTCAAAATTTTCACCTATATCCTCACTGTATTGTTCCGCGGCATCCTCTTTCGAGATATAAACAGCGGACTTTGTGTACTCCGCAAGCATAAGGCTTTTTTGGAGTTGGTCTATCTCAATGGGTTTTGCATTGTCCTTCAAAAACACAGAAATGGTGATCTGCTCCTTAAAGTGATCCGCTAATTTTTTGGTATTGAGCACCAAAAGACCTAAAACACCTAAAAGGAATAGGACCAAGGCAATACTCAAAGCCACGGAAAAGTAGGAGGAAATCAGTTTTCGTCGCTGATATCGTTCAATATATTGGCTCATATAGTAGAATCAGTATGTAAAAATAGAAAAGTAAATTGTATTTAGGGGATTAAACCTATTTTTGCACACGAAATTGAATAAGATTAACAATGAATTACGATTTCCGCGAGATTGAGGCCAAGTGGCAGAAGTATTGGGCAGAAAATGAAACTTTTAAGGCGTCCAACAATTCCGATAAACCCAAATTCTATGCATTGTCCATGTTTCCTTATCCTTCAGGGGCAGGTTTGCACGTAGGTCACCCACTGGGTTACATTGCCACGGACATCTATTCGCGTTATAAAAGACATAAAGGGTTTAATGTGTTGCATCCCATGGGGTACGATTCCTTTGGACTGCCCGCAGAGCAGTATGCCATTCAAACGGGACAGCATCCGGCCATCACCACGGAAAACAATATCAATAGGTATCGTGAGCAGTTGGACCAGCTTGGTTTTTCCTTTGATTGGAGCCGTGAAGTACGCACATCAGACCCGAAATATTATAAATGGACACAATGGATCTTTATCCAATTGTTCAACGCATGGTACAACAAAAAAAAGGACAAGGCCGAATCCATTGAAACCTTGATTGCCATTTTTGAAAAAGAAGGGAATGCCTCTGTTGAGGCCGCTTGTGACGATGACACACCAAGTTTTGGTGCGGCGGACTGGAATGCATATTCTGAAAAGGAAAAACAGAAAATCCTTTTGAAATATAGATTGACATATTTGGCGGATACAGAAGTAAACTGGTGTCCGGCTTTGGGGACCGTTTTGGCCAATGATGAAATCGTGAATGGGGTTTCAGAACGCGGAGGACATCCTGTGATCCGTAAAAAAATGACACAATGGAGCATGCGCATCACCGCTTATGCCCAGCGTTTGTTGGATGGTTTGGATAAAATTGATTGGCCACAACCCTTAAAGGATTCCCAGACCAATTGGATCGGGCGTTCTGAAGGGGCCTCGGTTACTTTTAATGTCCTCCCCCCAAC
>CEVF01143985.1_pt1 | contig 18413 bp, 13 predicted proteins | sample 356441 | NCBI WGS metagenome assembly CEVF01 (sample SAMEA2622765, study PRJEB7988) | marine metagenome | biome: marine biome (ENVO:00000447); feature: surface water layer (ENVO:00002042); material: "saline water (ENVO:00002010), including plankton (ENVO:xxxxxxxx)" | depth 5 m | reverse complement strand
GACACCAGCCGGCCGAAGCCGTCGTAGGCGTTGCTGATGCCGGTGCCCGAGGCCGACGTGAACCGGGCGTAGGTCTCGAGGCCGCGTACGTCGTAGCCGTAGTGCACGCTGTAGCCGGGCGTGCCGCTCACCGTCGCCGGCACCGTCTTCACCCGGACCCGGTTCAGCCCGTCGTACTGGTAGGTCAGCGTGCGGCCGTCGCGTTTGCGCAGCGACGTGCGGTTGCCGGTGGCATCGTAGCCGTAGGACTCGTAGTCGGACTCGTTGACCGCTCCGGCCGTGGTCTTCGACGGGAACACCCAGCGGCTCTGCCGGTCGTGGCCGTCGTAGCGCAGTTCCGCCCGGTTGCCGTTGGCGTCCGTCACGCTCGCCTGCCGGCCGTTCGGGCTGTAGGTGTAGGTGGCGTAGTTCTGCTGCAGCGCGGTGCCGTAGGCTCGCTGCACCTGCAGGAGCTGACCCGCAGCGTCGTAGACATTGCGGGTAATGCGGTCCCCGCCGAAGCTCCCGACGGGTCCCAGCGAGCAGGCGCTGCCGGGCGGCGAATTGAAGACGGCGGAGTTCATGCGGCGCGCCTCGCAGGTGAGGCGGTTGGAGTTGTCGAATGTCCGCTGGACCAGGCCGTGGATCGTTCCGGACGCGGAGACTTCCTCCAGGTTGGGGTTGCGCCGGCCGTCGTAGCTCGTGTCCGTCTGGGTATGCACCGCCAGCGTCGAGCTGGTGGGCGACGTCACCGTGCCTGCTTCCATGCGCGTCACCTTGTCGTCAGCCGGGCGGTAGGTGAAGCGTTTGGCGTTGCGCAGGCCGTTGTCGCCGAGCGGTCCGATCTCCCAGGTGCGTCGGCCGTGCACGTCGTAGCGGTAGTACTGAGCGTCGTCCGTGCCCGCGAGCGGGCCATCCACGCTGAGCAGGCGACCCGCGTTGTCGTAGCTGTAATGGGTCTCCAGCACTTCGCTGGCGGCGGCGTCGATGCGTCGCTCCACGCTCGGCAGCAGCGTGTCACCCCAGTACTCGTACTCGGTGCGGATCTCCGAGGCCGTCCCGCAGGTGGTGGTATCGCCGCACATGCGGACCACGTCCTTGCGGCTCACGCCTGCCGTCGTGACTTCGTACTCGATGAAGGTCTTGCGCCGGACGCCGGCCCCGTCCGGCGGGTCCGTCTGTTCGATCAGGAGCCCGTCTGCGTTGTATTCGAAGTCGGTCTGACGGCCCAGGGCGTCGCGGTACCACTCCGGGCGAAAACACCGGGTACCACTGCAGCCGGAGGTGTCGTGGTAGGCGGTTTCGGCGAGTAGCCTTCCCGGATTCCCGGGACGACCGCAGCTCGGCCAACGACATCTGAGTCACGATTCCCGGGCCGGCGGCGTGCTATCGTGCTGGCGGCTCAACCAGGTCGATTGAAGGTATGAATACTCGATCTCGTGTGGGCGGCCACGGACGTGGCCGCCGCTGGTTCTGGGTTGGCGCGTTGGCGCTGGGCGTGTGGTGTCATACCGCGGCGCGAGCGGACGACGCTGCGGATTTCACCCGGGAAGCCAACTACGACGGCGTCGTCATCTCGCCCTCCGGCAAGTACCTGGCCGTGGTCTACCGCAGCGAGGGCGAGGAGTTTCTGTCGGTGATCGAGCGGGTCGGGCAGAAGCATCTGTCGAAGCTCGGCTTCGGCGAGCGCATGGGCATCGTGGACGTGGTCTGGGCCAACGACGATCGGTTGCTGGTGTGGCCGTCCCAGCGGTTCTGGTTCCTGGATTTCGAGGTGCCCACCGGGGAAATCATCGGGGTCAACGCCAATGGCAGAAGCAAGGAGCTGCTGTTCGGCTGGCGTGCCGGTGAGTCGCCCGGCGCGGGCGGTTCGCGGGTGCGCCGGGCGGAGCGTACCTTCGGCTGGGCATCGCTCATCGACGTGCTGCCGGAGGACCCCGACGAGGTGCTCATCGAGGTGCACGGGTTCTCGGAGCGTGGCCGGTCGTCCCAGGCCGTCTACCTGAACGTGCACAACGGCCGGCAGCGCGAGCTGACCAGCTCGCCGGTCACCGAAGGCACCTTCGTGGCTTCCAGCACGGGCGGCGTCGAGTTGAGCCATGGCCGCAACGCCGACGACGACTTCGTCCTGTTCCACCGCGCCGGGGGACGGGGGCGATTCGAGCCCGTGGTCCGCCCGGCGCCGGCAGGGCGTCTGCTGCCGTTCGCCGCGGCCGACGACGCCCGGTACTTCGTGCTCGACGACGAGGACGGACCGACCGACGGGGTCTCGCTGTGGAATCCCACCACCAACGAGAAGCAGGCGCTGTTCCGGCACCCGCGGGTCGACGTGCGGACGAGCCTCGCCGGCTGGAGCGGGCGGGCGCCTTTTGCCTTCGGGTTCGTCGATCACTATCCCGACTACTTCTACCCCGATCCCGAACATCCGCTCGCCGCGATGCATCTGCGCGTTCGCGCGTCTTTTCCGGACGACGACGTGATCTTCACCAGTGTCACCCGCGCCAACGACCTGGCCGTGGCGCTGGTGCACGGCGACCGCAATCCGGGAACGTTCTTCCTGGTGGACGTGAAGGCGGGCACTGTCGGCAGGATTCAGGACCGGCGCCCGTGGCTGACCCGTGAGCGACTGGCGAAGATGGAGCCGGTGGCGCTGACCATGCGCGACGGCACGGCGGTCAGCGGCTATCTGACGACACCCAACGGCGCGGCGGGCCCCGGGCCGCTGGTGGTGGTCGTGCACGGCGGGCCGCACCAGGCCCAGGATGCCTGGGGTTTCGACGAGGGCGTGCAGTTCCTGGCCGCGGCGGGCTATGCGGTGCTGCAGGTGAACTTCCGCGGTTCCGCCGGCTTCGGCCGCGAGTTCGAGGCCGCCGGCTACGGCGAGTGGGGCGGCGCCATGCAGGACGACGTCACTGACGCGACCCGCTGGGCCATCGCCGAAGGGGTGGCCGACCCCAAGCGCATCTGTATCTATGGCGCCAGCTACGGCGCCTATTCGGCGCTGACTGGCGCATTCCGCGAGCCGGAGCTGTACCGCTGTGCCGTGGGCTATGCCGGAGTCTACGACCTGCCCCTGATGTTCCGGGAGGGCGACCTGCCCAGGACCTGGTTAGGCGCCAGCTACCTGGCGAAGACGCTGGGCACCGACCGGGCGCAGCTCGAATCCCGCTCACCCGTGTACAACGCCGAGCGGATTCAGGCGGACGTGATGCTGGTGGCGGGTGAACAGGACGAGCGCGCGCCCATCGAGCAATCCGAGCGGATGCGGGACGCCCTGAAGGCTGCCGGCAAGGACGTGGAGTGGATCGTCGAGAAGGGAGAGGGCCACGGCTTCCTCAACCCCGACAACCGCGCGGAGCTGTACCGCCGGCTGCTGGCGTTCCTGGAGCGGTCCATCGGGCGCTGAAGGTCCCCTGTCCGCCAGGAGTTGAATCGAACTGGCAGCCACGCTGTGCCGACACGTGTCGGCAGTTCCGGCGGTCGTTGTTCAGGACTGGTGGGGAGGTGTGGTGGCCAGGGGCAGAATCGAACTGCCGACACGCGGATTTTCAGTGCCTTAAAAATCAGTAACTTACTGATTTTGCTCGATTGGGCAATCTGCGGAACAGTTAGGGAAAATCAAGCTGAAACAGAAGGTTACGTTAGGTGGGCGTAGAGTGCAGGAATTCGGCGGTGTTCCGCAAGTGTACCGTGGTCGCATGAGGAGTTCTCATGTTCAGACGCCGAATTCACCCTTCGCCACGAGTCCATCCAGCGGTAATGGGCACACGGCGCCGAACCATGTTCGAACCGTTCGCTCACTTGTTCCTGGCCTGCGTCGGCTGCACATCTGTGACCAGATTTGAAGACGGCGTGCCGCCCGGGTCGATAGGTCACACTTCTTCAAACACCAGGCTGAACGAACGAGTGTCCTTGCGACCACAAAAAATCCTGGTGTCGGGAAGGTGGCGACGCACCAGGGCAGTCATTTCGGCGACGTGCTCCTCCGGCATTCGGCAACCGAGATAGACCGCCTCGAAAACTCGGTCGTCTTCACTGACGATTGAGTAGCCGTCTCCGGCTGGCTGATCAACTAGAGGCCGGTGCAGACGCCATTCTCTTTCATACGACCAATCCGCATGCTTCGTATAGGCGATCTTCCAGATTAGCTCGGCCATGTCTATTGGTCTTTCTCCAGTGAGATGCATCGCGTACTCCTCTGCGGTCAAAAAAGGCACAAAGGCGTCGGCGTAACTGACCGGCCGTGCTATGAGAAGTGGGTGGTCTAACTCCTCAACGCAGCCAAGCTGAAACACGACACCGCGATGCTGCTCACCGTAGTGTGACCACATGACTACGTTGTCGCCGACTTCCGAGACGCAGAACACTCTTGAATGGCATAGCTGCTTATTGACGGCTGCGCTGAGATCATCCATGTGTCTATGGATGTTCTTGGCGCTTTCCAGACTATCCTCGTACATGTCCTTGCGGAATTGCTCGCGGGGAAGTTTGTGTCGAATGGCACGCAAATGGAGCGAGAGCGCAGCAAGGTCCGAATGACCAGTCTGAACTCGGATATTCGAGTACACGACTCGCTCAAGAGACTCCGTGAGCAGTCTGGCGAATTGTTCCCCGTCAATGTGTACGGCGAAGCCTGTTTGGTGGTCGAACGGATCGTTGAAGTGAACTGGCGAACTCCACCGGAATGACTTGTTCTCGATTACTAGCTTTGCCGTCTCGTAGGACGTGTACTTGAAGAAATGAGATCGATCATGGCTGCGGCTAGTCATGTGTGCGACCTATTCGCCCTCCCGCTAGGTGCCTCAACAAAAGGAGCGCAAGGCGGTGCCGGGGGGTTCATCGCTTCGCTTGAGCGAGTTGAAACTTGGTGAAATCGAGCCACGGCGTCGTCATACGATTCAGCGAATGTGTGCAGCGTGATCATACGGTGCAGTTCCTTCAACGACCTCCTGTCAGGTCGGCGATGGCGGCGCGGAGGACCTGCCACGAGATTTTCGCGGTGTGCTCGTCCGGCGCGAAGCTCGCGGACGCCTGGGCAAAGGGATGGATGTAGTTTCGGAAGTCGCGCAGCGCATGCGAGTATTTCTTGACGTCAAGGCTGATCCGCCCGGTCTCGTGCGCGACATCGATCAACTCGTTCAGCGTCCAGTCCGGAAACTGCCTGACTCTGCCGTCGCGTCGCGGCGCCGCCTTCGCTGTATTGAAGGCCTGTGGGTTCTTGACCGCCGCGTCGAGAAGCAACCCTTCAAGCGTGCTGCCGCTCAGGAATACGACCGATAGCGGCGCCTTGCTTATGAGACAGGTTCGGATCTCCTCAAGGCGCTGTTTGATGGTGACTTCGATCGCGGGGGAGAGCGCCAGTGAGGTGAGATCGAGCTTGCCGAACTCCATGGCAAGGAACTCACCCTCGGTTTGTGCTGCCTTGGGTGCCTCCGGTTGCGTGCCACAGAGCCGGTGGACGATCGTCCAGTGCTTGTCCTCGACCGCGCCGCCGGCACCCATGGGGCTCGTGGCATCGATGTACCGCAGCAGGCCTTCGACGACCTCACCAACCTTTTTGTCTGGCGCAAGTTCCCAAAACGCGCGCATGCGTTTTGCCTTGGAGCGCCCGTTTTTGTGGAAGGCCTCCGCTTCGATGTTGACGTCGAAATCCCGGAAGAAGGCTTCGTAGGTCCAGTCGCTAAAATCCAGGACGTATCCGCTCCCCATTCCGAACAGGTCTTCCAAGAGTTTCTTCTCGAGATAGGTCAGCGTCGCCATGGCGGTTACCGCCGCGTAAGCAGTGTGCAGAGAGCGCAAGCCGTGCTGACAACGAACTCGGCCTCCGCGATGCTTACGGTCTGACCCTCCCTGATATGCCGGGCACGCTCCGATGCGAATCCCCAGAGCTTCTCGACGGCCACATCGAGGGGCGGCGGCAGGCTGAGTCTGCCGACGAGCCTGCCGAGCGTCGCATTCAGGTCCCCGGTCAGACTGCGAGCGGTGCATTCCAATGCTGCCATGGCATGATATATCGCGCCGGTGACGTTCGGTTCGGGCCGTCGCGAGATAGCCTGAAGCGCCTCGTGAATCTGCTCTGAGGCAGCGGTTTGACCGCCAGTAGTCAGCGCCTCGATCGCTCCTGCCACTGTCTCGCTGAAAGTCTCCGAACCGCGGAACACGACTTTGCCTTCGTCCATCTTCCAGCCGATCCCCTGCTCCATGAAGCACTCGTTCAAGCGCTCCTGGAACCTGGCGGCGGCCGGATGGTTGTGGTCTCGAAGGTACGCGAACAGTGCCTCTGCTATGTCATAGACGCGGAACCACGGGCAATCCTCGATCAGCCGATTTGCCTCGTCCCAGACATTCGGATATGGGGACCAATTATTGGAATCGGGACGCTTGAGGAGCACTTCGCACACGACCGCTCGCAATTCATGCGGCGTCATCGCCTCGCGCTTGGCGATGAGCAGGATCGCCGCGCGGATATCGTCAGGCGCGTCCTCGCGAACGGTGATTTCCGGGGCCTCTGTCCGGTAGCCGTGACGTTTGGAGAAGTCGTCCGTCATTGTCGTTTCCCCTCGAAGCTTCCATATCATGCCGAAGCGATCGGCACTTTACGCACATGCTCCTCAATCTTTTCCACGATGCTCTTCGTGAGTGGCAGTTGGTTCTTTTCTGCCTTCCAATGCTCATGGAACAGCGCGACGGTTTCCCGCGCCGCGTCGAGCACGATCTTCTCTGGCAGTAGCGCCCGCGCCGCCATGTGTTTCAGTTCATCCTCGGAGAACCCATCAAAACGCTTAGTTCTGCTGAACTTCAGCGCCGCCGTTTCATCCGGCATGTAGGGGATCGTGGAAACGAAGTCATACGCTGGCGCAAGGGCGGCATTGCGCTTGTCCGGGTAGATCACTGACCAGTTCTTCAGGTGCATGTCGGCATTGCCGATTAGCGAATTGAAGGTGAGCCGGCGCACGAACTCGGCGATGTCCTCGTCGGTGCCTTCCGCAGCGATGACCTTTGCGATGTTCATGGCGCTGGCCTTGCCGTACTTGTCAGCAGGATAGACGCGGAAGATTTGCGCGAAGTCCTCGATGTGCACCAGGGAACCATCAGACAGCCGGTCGAAGCGCTGGATCGCCAGCGCCTGTCCTTTGAGCGTCTCAACGCCTTTCGGAAGGTTCTCTATGGCATCGATATCGACAAGCTTGACTGGCGGGACGTCCATACCGATGAGCTGCGCGAGCGTCATCATCGAATACTCGTTCTCGGGAACGCTTTCGAACTCGCGCGAGGGAAGCTTTACGATCCATGACCCGCCGATACCCTTGGCTGGAATGGTCAGTCCCTTGCGTCCAGCGCTCTCGATCGCGGAGAACTTGAGCTGCACGCCGGCGAGGGAAAAGCGCAGCGCATTCTGACGCCGCTCTTCCTGCTCCGCGGTCGGCGTTTCATTGGCATCAGGGGGCCATAGCTCACCGTCCGCAGGTTCAACGGTGATCGCGCCCGGCAGGTCCTTGCCGAGCACCCAGAGCAGGAAAAACTCGCGTTTGGGATTGGTGTCGGCCTGTTCCGCCAGATAGCTGCGCATGCGTCCTTCCGGCAGGATGTTGGAGAAGAACGGCAGGACGCGCGTCTGGACAGGATTGAACTCGGTAATGAGCGCCCCGTGATTGTCCTTAAAGCCAAGGCTCAGTGTCGGTCGCTGCTGATCGTTGATGTACGCGTCGTTGAACGCGAATAGCGTACGATCGCCGTCGACGCGCGTCAGCGTGCCGACGGACTTGCCATAGAGAAGGATGTTGAGAACGGAGACGTCAGCCGCCATCGTCGTCGTCCTCCAGGGAGTAAGCCGGCCGGACCTCGGTCGTCGTTGGATAGCTGCCGGAATGAACGATTCGGTTGCGAAGATCCTGAAGTTCGCGGAGCGGCTGGCGAAGACTGCTTTCAATGTCAGGCACGCCGGTAAGCTCCCGAAGCATCTTGTTGACGTCCTTCAGCTTGTCGAGGCTCTGTGCGGGAACGGCCAGGCGCTGCAAATCTCGAATCTGCCGCTGCATCTGAGCAAGCTCGGTGGTGGATGAAAAGAAGTGCTTGAGTTTGTCGAGCTGTTTTTGCATCCGCTTCAGTTCGTTGAGCGTGTTTTTGGAGGAAGCGCTCGTACGATCCGCGAACCTTCCATCGCTGGTGCTGCGGACGATGGAGTTCACCGCCGGGACGCTCTTGCGCGGAACAAGGGCAAGCTCCAGGTCAAGAACGCGTGCGAGTCCGACCAGGCTGGAAATACGCAGGTCGACCCCGCCATTCTCGATCTTCGAAATATGGCTCTGGGGCACCCCGGCAAGCTCGCTCAGGGCGCGCTGGCTCAGGCCTTTCGCTTCCCTGGCGCTCTTGAGCGTTGCCGCGATATGATCGGTGGCGTAACTCATGATCTGTTTTGCTACATCGTATCCTCTGTTCGATGCGTATAAACATATCAGAGATTCGTGGCGTTGAGAAGATGTGATCTACTAAAATAGCTCAAATGTAGAGAAGAACATGCATTTATATATCATCGCTTGGGCTCGCGCGCGCCAAGGTCGTCGCCACAGGTAGATAGGCCCTTAAGACTGCGCGGCGGAGGATACGGCAGGGGGCTGCGAAGCAAGGATACGTAGGTTTGTTGTCAGACACGCTTGCGCGCTGGCAGCGTCGGTGTTCCACAACGAAGCGATTCCCTTGACAGCAAGGGTCACATCCCAGGGAAACAGCGGCTGCTGGCTGTGCTGTGCGAAGGGCCCATCAGACTCCGTCAGAATACGATCTCGTGGCATTCTTGAGACAAGCTTCCGGCCGCTCTTAGTGCTCAGCATTGGTGGTCCGACGCTGAACCAGCAGCCCATATCGATCGCATGCTCCAATTCCGCAATCGTGCCGGTGAACCAGTGAAGAATGGGAATACCAGCGTCCGGGCGTGTACTCAGTCGATCCAAAACATGCCTAGCGGCGCGACGACTATGTATGGACAGTACCCTCCCGCCGACATCGGAGCATGAAGAAAGAATGTGGTCGAACACGCGCAGCTGTTCGTTCCATGAGTGACGAAATTCGGGTGCACCGTCCAAGCCTACTTCACCGACGTAGCGGGCGCGTGGAAGGAACTCATCAAACTGGCTGAGTTCCCCTAAGCGCTGATGAGCAAGCTGCGGATGAAGTCCCAGCGCGGTACGTATGTGGCCGCGCTCCAGGGAGCGCGTGCCAGGCCAGGCGCTTGGTGTAGTCGTTACCGACAGAACGTATAGCCCCTCCCGCTCGCAACGTGACGCGATCTCGGTCGGCTTGGGGTAGAGATCAAGATGGCAGTGAAAATCGATCACTTGACGCCAGCCGAGATCAGAAAGCGTTCGAGTTCGGCTATGCCGCGCTTTAAAAGCTCCTTATAGGGTGCCGTATCGCCCATTAGAACCGAGTTGAGATTGGGTCTCGCCAAGGAATCGATGCCCTCCGAGCCGACTTGCGCTATCGCCATCGCTGCGCAGCGTACGTCATCAAAACGCGCGTGTTTCTCGTCGTCCTTTGCCAGGTTTGCATAGACATAGCCGGTCTTATCCTTCTTGCCCCAAGCATGGAACGCCGAACGACGGATCAAGCATGGAAGGCAGCGCCCGCAGTGTTCGTAGCCGTTGCGGGCGTATCGTCCGCAACTGGTCGTGTGTGCAGCATGCTTGATTAGGAGCGGCTGATCTTTGCAGGACGACAGCATTTCGCCTTTGGTCTTGAACTGGTAAGGATTCCGGATCTTCACTCTGAGCCCGGCGGCATCGAGCAGCGCTTGGACTTTGGCCAGGAATATCGGATGCGTCGTTCGTGTACTCAGGCTTCCAAGCCGAGAACCAGTTAGGGGCGGATTGATTGATATAAAGCCGTTCTCGCAGACATAGAGCTCCACATCCTTACCGTTCCTGTAGCGCTTCAGAGCCGTCGCGGCGATAACGCCGTAGGCCAGGAATATCAGGGATCGCGAACGCTGCGAGCGTTCGTTCTCGCCTGGACACGAAACATTATGATTTAGCTGCAAATGGCTCAGCCCACCGTCAATCTTTGAGGCTAACGAGGCTTGAAGCCGTTTGTCGCCCATGGCGACTTGGCTAACAACGTAAGGCCGGTTCTTCGCAGCCACAAGATCGACAACCCCAACGAAACTATCCAGACCTCCGGAGAGAAGCGCGACGCATTTCTCTGGGGGGTTCACCTCGTCCTTCGGCGGAGTCGGCAACAGCCCGTTGCCAACGAATTCAACGCTCCAAATATCTGTTGTAAGAAAGCGCAACTGGTCTTGGACGAGAGATGCTTGCGAGTTCCAGAACGCCGCATCGCTCACAGCGACCTTGAGGTCGATCTGTCGGGTCCAGCCATCCGGGCTTTCGTCGCGCCTGACGGCTGTATCGGCAGCAATGACCGAGAGAGCGAGCGACAATAGATCCCACGCGCGCGCAGCGGGCACGATCTTGGCGCGTCGAATCTGCGTAAGCATCGATGCACCGATTGAGCCTTGGGAGCTTTTCTCGGCGAAGCCGTACAGAATCACGCGAAGTTCGCGTTTTGAGATCGCGCCGACCTTCGTGTCGGATGGGCCGCAGACGACTTTCATGATAGGTAGTCCTGAAACACATCCAGTGCTTCAATGAGCGACTCGTGCGCGATAGCCGCGACCTTGCGTGCTCCTAGGTTTGTGCCGCCAGCAGTGTGCTTCCGAAATGCAGCCGCGATCGTTTGCGTGATGTAATCTCTTACTTCCTTTAATCGGGCAACGCCGGACAGAGCCGACGGTGCCTTTTCCTGAATCGTTTTGCCGACATCGAGTCTGAACCTATTAAACACATCGCAAGCGATGTAGCGTTCCACCGCGTAAAGTCGCTGCTCCTCGGACAGGTCAAGGAGGTCTGCATCGGGATACTGATCAAGTAACTCCGACAGTGCCTTGCTGATTGCTTCTCTGCTGGCCTCGCCATCCTGTGTCCCATCAACGGGTCGCACCGCCTCGACGATTGCGTCCATGACCTCATCGGCCGATCGCCCTGCCAGCAGCGCCGGATCCAGCGGGCTGCCGACTGTGGGTGCCTGACCGGCCGCCATGGCCGACAAGGCTCCGAAAAGCGTGCCGGCCGTTCGAGCGGTGCCGCTGAGGCGGCGCGCGCCGGTTCTGCTACCGCCCAGTCCCTTACCAGCGTAGTGACCAACTCCCCGGCGCATGTCTTCGCCAGAGCCGGTGCGCGCGAAGCTGCCCAGGCTTGTTCTTGCAGGGCCGAAACGTCCTGCCGGGGCGACCGGAACAGGTGTGGACTGGCTAGGCGGAATGGCGTTGGTCGGTTCCGCGTCGTTCTCACCATTGTCCCCACCGTCGCCACCGGTATCGGGCGGTAACGGGTCCGGAGCCCATGGTGGAACCATAGGGACGTTGGAGGGCGATCCTTTGCTGGACGATGACGTACCCACTATTTCGTCTGTCTCGAAATTGCCGCCTTGACCGGTGGTGCGATCTGAGCCGAGTTCCTCCACGCGTCAAAAGGGATCGATGACCACGGCTGGTCACCAATCTTTGGCACAATGCTGGGTTTGATCTGCGTGGGCGGGCGTTCGGCGAGAAATGCACCGACACGCGGTCCCTGAGATGGGTCGGCGCTTGCCAAAGTGATGCATGCGTCCAATATTGGCGGCGCTCCCCACTCCTGCTCCTGACGGGCTCGTTCAAGGAGACGATCCATAATGATCGCCGTCTCAGTGCGGGGCAGGGATACTAGGCGTTCCTTGAGGCTGGAAGCCATATCCGGGTGCTCGAGTGTGGCGGCCAGCAGCTCCGCACCCTCTGACGACAACCGATCTTCAGGGGTAACTAGGGGCGCATGCTCGCGGCTGACGTAGAGGACGCCACGTAGGTCCATAGCCGCAAGTTGCGGAGGGATTGTCAGCCATTCGCGGGTAAAGGGATCGTCCCACGGCGGGTCTAATTCCACTTTATCACCCGCTACCGCGGCCTCTTCCCACTTCTTGAGGAAGTGGGGCTTGCCGTTGGCGTCCTGGTTCACGCTTGCAGTCAAAACATCGTAGGCCTTCGGGTTTCCGCAGCGCTCGAACAGCAGCATCTTCGCCAGCGCTGCTTCGTCAACGCCAACGCCTTGGGCGTGAGAGATCGCCATGCGGATCGACAATGCGTTGAGAAAACGCTTCACTAGGCGTGGGTTACCGGCAATCTGCGATGCCTGCGTCATAAGCGGCGCAAGTCTGTCCGCAGTGTCGAACCTGTGGATTAGATCGGGCGGCAATCCGGAACGAATGGTTTGCATGAACGCCTTGTCGACGCGTTTGCCTCGCCAGCTTTGTGCGAGCTGTTGGCAGACCTTCTCCCTAAAGTCTTCCCGCACGCTGGCGTCCATGCCACTGTTCTCCACGAAGAGCAGCATCATGTAAGCGCGCACTTCCTGAGTTCCAAGCGGCGGCACACGGATGGGTATCTGAATCAGCTTATCGAAATAGTTGATGACTAGGTCTTCGTCAACACCGCCGAAGTGTTGGCGGACGGCGTGTTTGATCATGGCGTCATCGGCAGCGATTACAAAGGCTGTGTTTTCCAGGAATAGGAACAGGCGGATTGCTTCCAACGTAGAAATCGTAGTGGGCGGAAGGCAGCGGTCGAGGTCATCGATTAGAACGACGAGGGTAATCCCCATTTCCTGGAGTGCCTCCTTGAAGCACTCGCGTATCGCGTGGATTTCTTTGGGCGGGGAGAGTTCTGGTTTCGGCTTAAGGAGTCCCTGTGTTTCTTTTGCAACGTCGGTAGCCACCTTCCCACCTTTCTCGATGTCCTCCACATCAATGCCTGAGGCAAGGCTTTTACCGAGACCAACGACATCGCCAATCATGCCGATAGGAGGTAAACCGAGCGACAATGCCAGGGCAGATCCCGCAGACAACTTCGCGGCTCGAAGCCAGTTCACCCGGCGCAGGAGCTCTTTTGCCTTCTCTGTGCCAGTCTTTCGTGCATCCGCTTCGTCGTTGAGCTTGGTTGCGATTTCTTCCAACAATGCAGCACGAGCATCGTCGTATCCCTGATACAGCCAAGCATTAAATTCAACGAAGACAAACTTCTTCGGAGTGGCGGTATCGCCCTTGGCGACAGCGCTCCTTACCAGCTTGATCATCGAAGACTTCCCGGCGCCCCACGAACCGGAAATTCCTATGGATGTGGGCCGGCCGTCAGCTTGGCGGATGATCTCGGCGACGGTATCAGCAACGCCTGAGAAATTGAGGAAGTCTCGTTCCGTTTCGTTGTCCGGCCACACAGCCGTGGTCTCCCCGTTTCCTATAGCTGTCGAAGTGGAACTTGAAGTAGTAATAACGGGCCCGGCAGATGTCAATCAATTTGCGGCATCGTGGAGGAAAAAGGAGCCGCTTCTGCAGAGTATCCGCGAGGGAGTCGACCGTGTCTTAGTAAACCCGGGTTTCTCTGGTCGTCGAAGCTTCGATCGACGCGAGATGGCCGGCTGCCGTCGCAAGTAGGCGTATTAAGACTCCACAGTGGCCGCTTGATGGGAACTAGCGCCAATCATTTCCCGAGGTAAACCGAAGTAATGGCTTCGCGTTCGTGCCCAAGCTCACGACTGATTGCAAGACGGGCGTTTCCATCAATTACCCGTTGCTCGCCACTCAACTCGCGTGAGGTAAGGCCGCCCGCCGCCGGCGCTCTCCACCCCGTGAGCTCTTGGTATCGAGTCTGGGCATACCGATGCCGCAAGCCATGTAGCTTAGAGAGCCCCGCGTTCGCGGTGTGTCGTTCGTACACGCGGAGCTGGTGTCGGTAGTTCCGTGCGCTCGGAATCAACGAGCCGTGGCCGGCCAATTGATGGGCTCGACGAAGCACATCACGTTGTGCGTCATTGCGGATCGGTACGACCCGCGCCCGGCCGCCCTTGGTCCAGCTCGCCTTGAGCAGCAGGTGATCGCCCTGGTTGGCATAGCTCGGCATGAACTTGATGGCTTCCTCACGCCGCAGTCCGAACGCTGCCTGGAGCTCGAGGCTCATCCGGACGTGGGGATCCCGGACCTGCTCCAACGCCGTCTCATCCAGAGACGTCGCTTTGGAGACATTGGTCACGAAGACCCGGGATGGCACGCCGTAATGGTCGTTGTGGCGCGCCACCACGTTCTGGCGTTGAACTTTCTGTGCCCACCACCGCAGGGCGCTCAGCCGGTTCTTCAGGGTACCGGCGGACAATTCTTCGGCCCGCCAGCGGCGAACCAGGGCCTCCACGTGCTTCGGCTTCAGCGAATGGGCCTGCATCCCGCGATAGCCGAGATCGTGGAGCTGGTTGGCGATCAGCGTCAGGACCCGCTCCCGGGTCGCCTGGGTTCGGTAGCCGCCGTCGCGGTTGTTGCGGCAGAGCTGTTTGAGCTGGTAGTTCAGGTCTCTCATGGTGTCGCTGACTCTGGTTAGCGTTTCTGACCCACTGGATGGCCGTGGCCGATCCAGCTCTGCTCACGCAGCGACGGGGCACGGGACACTACGCCCGGTTCGTACCTGAAAAGGCCTGGCTGCAGGCCACGCCGGTGATCTCGGTAGAGCATCGATCCGGCGAACACCAGCCGGCCCGTATCGGGCCGGTATCGATCGTGGAGTACCTCCTGTGTCGAGAGGGCGACCCGCAGGGTCGCGGGGTTGAAGTAGAGCTCGATTCGCCACAGAGCGGTCGAGCCGGTTGGAATCGGGAACGAAGTCCCCGAATTCGGCCGCAGGGCCGATGGGTTGGAAGATGGACCGGGCGTCGCTCTGACGAGCGACGTGGCGTTTCTCACGGTCCGAACGCCTGGCCACATTAACCGCCGTGGCGGGCGGATAAACGGTGTATGGGTGGCAGTGTAGGAACGCGTCACTCGCCGGTCACCGGAGAATACATCCTGAACCCCGCGCGGTTTCTCGGGTTGGCGCCCGCGTCACTACCCGCTGCGCCGGTAGTGACGCGGGCAGCTCCACCCAACGTAGTCAGTCCGGTCAGTGATTACCCGGGTAATCACTCGCGAGTTGTACTATTGCGTATCGACTCGGATGAATCACCCGTCCGTGGCCGTGATGATCCGGGCTACCTCTACCGCCGGGTAGTAGACGCGCCGGCCGATCTTCCGTCCGCAGGATTTGAGCGCTCGCGTTCTGGCATCGCTTGGCATGCACAGACTGTAGCGAAGGCCGCCGGTCGTACGACCAAGCAGTTCGGCCAGCTGTGTCTGAGTCAGGAGCGGCCCGAAGCGCTCGGTGAGTTGGTTGGCGAGTTCATCCGTAGACCACGTGGCTTTGTCTTTCATGGGTTCACTTTGGCTGTCCCGCTAGGTGGAGACCAGGGAAACCCGTCTCTACCCGTGCCGGCCATGGTTAACCCAACCGAGCCTGCGGGTACTTCTGTTGCCCCGATCGGATCTAACGCATGCCAACCTGGTCGAGGCGCCGAACCAGATCCTCAGCGCGCAGATGGGTGTAGCGACGCAGCATCTGCATGGATTTGTGGCCGGAGATGGCGGCGACCTCCTGGTCGCCGAGACCGGCCTCCACGAGCCGGGAGACGGCTTCGTGCCTCAGGTCGTGGAAGCGCAGGTTCTTGATGCCAATGGCTGCGAGCGTCCGGTGCCATTGGGGCCGGAACTCGTACGGCCGTCGAACCCCATCACGTCCAGGCTCGCCGAAGAACACGAGATCCGTGTCGAAAGGTCGCACGGGATTGGCAAGGGCCGTGCGCAGCACGGCGACGGCGGCGTTGGACAGCGGCACCGCGCGGGCTGATCCGTTCTTGGTTTCCGTCAGGGTGACTAGTCGCTTCTCTAGGCTCACCTGGCTGCGCTGCAGGCTGCGGATCTCACCGGCGCGCATACCGGTATGGAGCGCCAGCCGCACAATCTGTCCAAGCATCGGATTGGAGTGTCTGTCGCATGCGCGCAATAGCCTCCGTTCTTCGTCCTTGGAAAGACGGCGGTCGCGGCCGCGATGCGGAGCGGGTTTGCGAATGTTGGTGACCGGGTTGTAGATGAGCCCGGTGCGCCATTCCTTGATGGCTACCGTGTAAAGATGTGAGAGGAGGGCGAGCTCGAGGCGTACGGTGCTGGCCGAGAGACCCTCTGCCAGCCGCTCGTCCCGATAGCCCGCCACGATGTCCGGAGTAATTGCCGCCAGGCTGTAATCACCAAGTTTGGCCTTGAGGTTGGCACTCGCCGGTTTCTCCCGTCGCGCGGTGGATGGCCGCTTCGTGGCGCACACCTCCGTCTCGTAGCGGTCTAGGGCTTTCTTCAGCAACAGGCGCTCCGACGCAGCACGGTCGATGTATACGCCGCGCACCATTTCGTCTTCGGTGCGTCGCGCCCAGTCGGTGGCGTCGCGTTTGGTACGGAAGGTTTTGATCACCGCCGGCCAGCCGCGCTTGCGGATCACAGCTTTCCAGGTCGCGGACGGTGTCTTACGGATGGTGGCCACGAGGTCTTCGGAGCACAGGTGTTCCGAAAATGTACCGCGTGACACGCGGACTGAAAGCGAGAAATCCGCAAGGTACTGATTTGCTTGGTGGCCAGGGGCAGAATCGAACTGCCGACACGCGGATTTTCAGTCCGCTGCTCTACCAACTGAGCTACCTGGCCCCGAGGAAGCGGCGTATTTAATCCGCTGAGGGCGCAGATTTCAACTTTCGTGGGCCCGGGGGCGGGCGTAGTCGCGGCGGGCGGCGGGTCGCGGCCGGGAGGCCGCTCCTACAGGGGGTGTGGGGGTGGAATTGTGGCGCGGTGCTTGCAGTCCAACGACATGTCCCGGGCAATGGCCGTCCGGGCGCCGTGGTAGGCTAATCGGCCGCCTGCGGGCGGCCTGAGATCGCGCAGCATAGGATCGATTTTGAGCAAGCGTTCGGCCCGCGCCATCCGCGCGGCGCTGGTCTGGTGGGGGTTCGCCGTCGCGGCGCCAGCGGCCGCGGATCTGACCATTCGCGGCGTCGACGACGACACAGAGACCGTCCTCGAGGCGTTCGTCACCATCGACGAGCTGCCCTGTGACGCGCCGCGCTGGTGGGTCGAGCGCCGGCACCGCCAGGCGCCGGGGGAGATCCGCCGGGGCATGGAGACGCTCGGCTACTACCGCTCCGAGCAGAGCGGCGAGCTGTCCTGGGAGGATGACTGCTGGCAGGCCAGCTACCGGGTCACGCCGGGGGACCCGGTCCGCATCCAGGGCTTCGATCTGGTCGTGGAGGGCGCGCTGGCGGACGAGGCGCGGCTGCAGAGCGTTCTGAGCAGTCTCGACATCGGCCCCGAGGAGCACTTCAGCCACGGCGCCTACGAGAACGCCAAGGGCGACCTGCTGGAGAGTGCCCAGAGCCTGGGATACTTCGACGCCTCGTTCACCCGCCACAAGGTGACCGTGGACCCGGAGCGCAACGTCGCCGACGTCGAGCTCACCCTGGAAGGCGGCGAGCGCTACCGCATCGGCGAGGTCCGGCTGGAGCAGAGCGCCCTGCGGGAAGGCCTGTTCCGGCGCTTCCTGCGCTTCGACACCGGCGAGCCCTATGACGCCCGTGTGCTCACCCGGACCTACCAGGACCTGATCGAGAGCGACTACTTCGACCGCGTGCTGGTGGCGCCGGAGCTCGACGAGCGCACCGAGGGCGAGGTGCCGGTGCAGGTCACCGCCGTCGCCCAGACCCGGCGCAGCGCCCTGGTCGGCGCCGGCTACGCGACGGACACGGGTCCCCGGGCGCGCTTCGATCTGCGCTACCGGCGGGTCAACGACCGGGGGCACCGGGCCAGCTTTTCCAGCCTGGTCTCCGAGGTGAACGGCGAGGTCGGCGCCGAGTACCGCATACCCTATGGCGATCCCACCCACGAGTGGCTGTTCGTCAAGGGCGACATCATCTACGAGGATACGGACACCGCCCGCAGCCTGGAGCGCGGCGTCACCGTCGGCCGCACCCATCGGCGCGGGGAAGCCTGGGCCGAGACCAATTACGTCGAGTACACGGTCGAGGACTTTGACGTCGGCGACCAGGAAGGCACGTCCCAGCTCATGCTGATCGGCACGAGCTGGGCCCGTTCCACCAGCATCGACGTCGCCCGTCCGACCAGCGGCTACTCCCTCGGCCTCGACGTGCGGGGCGCCGCGCGCTCGCTGCTGTCGGACAACGACCTGCTGCAGGCCATCGTCCGGGCCCGGCAGATCGTGCCGCTCGGCGAGCGGTTCCGGCTGCTCGGCCGGGTGCAGGCAGGCTGGACGTGGCAGGACGAGTTCGAGAACCTGCCGCCGTCGGTGCGGTTCTTCGCCGGCGGCGACAACAGCGTGCGCGGCTACGGCTACGAGCAGCTCGGCCCGGAGGAGGACGGCGAGGTGGTGGGCGGCAAGCGGCTCGTCACCGGCTCGCTGGAGATCGACGCGCTGATCCGGCCGAACTGGTCCGTGGCCGCCT
>CEVF01035615.1_pt1 | contig 18419 bp, 14 predicted proteins | sample 356441 | NCBI WGS metagenome assembly CEVF01 (sample SAMEA2622765, study PRJEB7988) | marine metagenome | biome: marine biome (ENVO:00000447); feature: surface water layer (ENVO:00002042); material: "saline water (ENVO:00002010), including plankton (ENVO:xxxxxxxx)" | depth 5 m | reverse complement strand
AAATATTAGGCGTAGAAGAACCAGATGAGCCGCCTTCGACGGATAAATTTGGACCGGAATTTGAAAAAAAAGATCTGTCCAATGTTGTAGAATTGCCTGTTAGTGAAAAAACTGACAAACCTGAATCGCAACAAGATGTGGATTCCATTGATAATGATTACAACTCAGACGCATAAACTAAAAGATCTGGAAGTGATCTCATAAAGAACCCTAATTTAACGTACCTGGTATGTCAGAGAAACTACAAAAAGTCCTCGCCAGGGCCGCCTTCGGCTCAAGGCGCGAGATAGAAACTTGGATAATTCAGAAAAGAATAAGAGTAAATGGCAAAATAGCACAGATTGGTGACAGAGTTAGTGACGCTGATCAAATATTTGTCGACGGTAAACGCGTGAGTTCGAGGCAGGGATTAGATAAGTTAAAACATAGATACCTGCTTTATAACAAAAATGAGAATGAAATATGCTCCAAGAAAGATCCACGAGGGCGAGCGACCGTTTTTGATAAATTACCTCCTTTGAAGCACGGGCGATGGATATCTATTGGGAGGTTAGACTTTAACACGACTGGCTTGCTGTTATTTACGACAGATGGTGATACTGCGAATCTACTGACTCATCCAAGCTCCATGATTGAGAGAGAGTATGCGGTAAGAGTAATGGGTAATGTAGAGCCCTCTATGATCAAAAGCATGCATGAAGGAGTGCAAATAGATAATGAGATTTACCGATTCACTGATATTCAATATTTTGGCGGTGACGGTTTAAATCGTTGGTATCATGTTGTGGTAATGACGGGCAGAAATAGAGAAGTGAGAAAGCTATGGGAATCTCAAGGGGTAAAAGTTAGCCGCCTCAAACGAGTTCGCTTTGGTCCCATTTTCATGCCTAGCAAATTAAAAAGGGGGCAGCATCAGGAACTCTCTCAAAAGGAAGTGGAGAAGTTGTTGAAATTAGTCAAGTCTTAGTATTATTTCAAAAAAACGATGCAACGATTCTTTGTAAAATTAACCTGACTTTATATGAGTAAAAGGATCGAAATCTTTAAAGTTCAAAGATTCTCCGTGTATTCCCTTAGACTCTGGACTAAACAAATATAAGTATAATGGCATTAAAATTTCTGGTGATGGTACTGATTCCGGGTTTTCTGCAGGATAAGCAGCTCTTCTCATATTAGTTCGGATTCCCCCGGGATTTAGGCTATTCACCTTGATACTTGATGTGTTTTCTAATTCTTTGGCCAAGACTTGCATTAGTCCTTCGCCAGCAAATTTCGAAACAGCATAGGCTCCCCAGTTTCCTCTCCCTTTTCTTCCTACGGATGATGAGGTAAATAAAATTCTAGCATCATCGGAGCGTCTCAAGGATGGTAGTAAAAATTTGGTTAGGAGAAAAATAGAAGCGGTGTTTACTCGAAATGTTTGCTCCCAGGTCTCAACAGGATAATGTTCAATAGGGCAGCGAGCTCCTAACATGCTGGCGCTATGTATTAATCCATCAAGCCTGTCATACTGATCCTCTATTGACTCTGCTATTTGTTTATAATCGGATATTGAAGCTGCCGCAAAGTCTAGAGGATGTATAGTGATACTATTTGGATTAGAAGTATGAATCGAATCATAGATTTTTTCCAATTTCTCGGTTGATCTTCCTAGTAATATCAAGTTTGCCCCATGGTTCGCAAAATTTAATGCACAGCACTTCCCTATACCATCGCTTGCACCGGTGATTAGGATTGTTTTATCGGAAAGAAAACCTTTGGGAGGATTAAAGGAAAACATTAGTTTAACTAAGCCTTATCGATTCTAATAGTTTTAAGATCATTGAGGATTTTCTGGCTATAAAATCTGCACCCCAGTCTTCCGCATTAGTTTCGGGACCTAAATAACCATAGGCAGCCGCAATGGAGAGCGCTCCTGCTTCTTTTGCTGCAATAATATCTCGTTCGTGGTCTCCAATGTAAATGGACCTAGTCGAACAGCAATCGAGTCTTTCGCATGCTAAAACTATCGGTTCAGGATCTGGCTTTCTTCTTTGGACGTGATCGGGGCACACTAATACTCCACAACTGTTATGCAGATTCAATTTTGTAAGTAATTTCTTTGCATATAGCTCAGGTTTATTCGTGACTACTCCCCATGGTATATGGTTGCTATCTAAAGTGCTTAGTAATTTTTCAATGGCCGGGTACAGAGTTGACTCTGTAGTTTCTAGTTTCTTTTCATAAATTTTCAAAAATCTCTTAATTAAGTCTTTAAAGTGCTTATGCTTATCATCGACCTCAAACCCAAACTTAATAAGCTCGCGCGCCCCGTCGGATACCTTTGAGCTGATATCTTTTTCATTGATTGGAGTTCTTTTGTGTTCTTGAAGTAAATTATTCAGGGCGTAAACGAAATCCGGCGCAGTATCCACCAATGTACCATCTAGATCGAATAAAACGCATTCTAGATTACTATCAAAATTCACAGATTGAGCCCTGCGGCCGATTGAGGCTTTTGGTAACAAGCAATGTAGTTTACATCAAGATTATTTTGCAAAAAGTAGCGTTTTGTCAGAGGATTATATCCCATCCCGATCTGGTCATTAAGTTTCAAATCGACATCTCTGCACCATTGTGCCAACTCAGAGGGCTTAATAAATTTGCTATAGTCGTGAGTACCCTTGGGTAATAAATTTAAAATGTACTCTGCGCCCACTATCGCGAAAAGATACGATTTCGGATTTCGATTAATTGTTGAAAAAAAAACATATCCTCCAGGTTTAACTAGACTGAAACATGCCTTGACTATGGATGCAGGATCAGGGACGTGTTCTAGCATTTCTAAGCAGGTAACTATGTCATAACGTCGCGAATCTTTTTCTGCCATTTCCTCAGCCGATGCAAAACGATAGTCTATGTCTAATTTGCTCTCTAGTAAGTGGATCTTTGCTACAGATAAAGACGCCTCGGCCAAATCAATTGCAGTAACCTTCGCCCCATGGTTTGCTAGTGCCTCCGCTAAAATTCCTCCCCCACATCCAATATCCAGTATTTCTTTTTCCGCTAAACCTGTGGTTCTCGATATGTAGTTGACGCGCAGAGGGTTTATGTCATGTAGAGGTTTAAATTCGCTATTAGGGTCCCACCATCGGTGAGCGAGGGCTTCAAATTTCTGAATTTCTATGTCGTCCACATTTTTCATTTTCGAATATCAACCTTGTTCAAAGCGATGTTGCCAACTCTTTGCCTTATCTTTTATAGCATTCATGTCTATGGTTTCTAAAGATCTATTCCTAAGAACCATACGCCCCCCTATCCAAACATGGGTCACTTGAGTTGAATTTGCTGAATAGACTACTTGTGATAATGGATTATTAATTGGCATCGTATTCACTGCTTCAAAGGAAATTGCGGTTATGTCAGCTAATTTACCAACCTCAAGGCTGCCAATTGATGCCTCTAAACCTAATGCTCGGGCTCCATTTATTGTCATAACTTCGAGAGTTTTATGGGCAGGTAGTGAGCTTGCATCCTGACTACTGATTTTTGCTAAAAGAGAGGCAAGGCGCGCCTCTTTGAGTAGATCCAATTCATTGTTACTCGCAGCGCCATCTGTTCCAAGACACACGTTAGTATCATTCTTGATAAGGCGAGAAACATTACAAATACCGCTAGCTAATTTCATATTGGAAGCGGGACAGTGAACAATATTTGAGCCTGACTCGGCGATCAATTCAATTTCACCTTCAGTTAGCTGAGTGGCGTGAACGCAATTAAGTCGGGGACTAACCAGCCGCAGATTGCTAAGGCGTCTTAGGGGTCTGCAACCAAACTCCTTCATGGAGTCTGAAATTTCTTTTTCAGTCTCATGAACATGCATATGGATAGGTATGTCAAGTTCCTCTGCCAGTGCACCTACTTTTTGAAGAGGTGCATCAGAAACCGTGTATGGTGCATGAGGCCCGAAAGCAACCGAAATAAGTTCGCTATTACGATAGTTGTCATGGATTGTTATTGTTTTTTGAATGTACTCATCTGCAGACTGCGCCCAAATGGTTGGGAAGTCCAAAACTGGACACGCCAGCTGCACCCTCATATTGGAGTCAATGGCCTTCTTTGCTACACAGTCTGGATAAAAATACATATCAGCAAAACAAGTTGTCCCAGATAAAATCATTTCGGCTATCGCCAGTTCAGCTCCGTCCTCCACAAATTCTTGACTAATAAATTTCTCCTCCAGTGGCCAGATTTTCTTATTTAACCAATCCTCTAAAGGTAAATCATCAGCGATACCTCGCAGCAATGTCATCGGCGCATGACAATGAGCATTGATCAATCCTGGAATTAAAATATGATTATCGAGTTCTATTATGTTCGAAGTGATGAATTTTTCTGCTGCTTCTTTATGTGGGCATAATGCCACAATTTTTTTATCGTTTATGACGATGGCATGATCTATGATTAAGGTTTCTTTAGAATCTACAGGAGCAATCCATTTGGATTTGATTATTAAGTCAACATTCATACAAATTCAGATACCAGGTTTAAGAAAAACAACGCAAAGTTACCGTAAATTTTCTGTTCAATAGCAATTTTCTGTTAAATTTTTGAATTATGAGTATACCAAATATTTAACTTTGTTGTTGTGTTAAAAATAGCATAGGTGAAGCATTTTAACTGACTGATTTATATAAATAAATTAGTCAAAGAAAATCCAAATGATAGTGTCCTTTTAATTAGAAATTATGATAGAATATTTCAATTAAAAAGCCCTTTTTTCAAACCGAGAAAAATCAAAATCAACGGCCTAAAGTAATACAGATTAACCTAACCAGATGTTCGTTATGAAAAGTAAAAAAAAATTCAAGTCAGTGAATAAATATATGGTAAACCCGCTTTCATATTCCAATTCGGTAGTTCTTGGAAAGTTTACCGATGTCTGAATTTGCCAAACAGGTTTCGCCCATCGCATTGGAAAGTGAAATGCGAGAGTCTTATTTGGCGTATGCGATGAGCGTTATAGTCGGTCGCGCATTGCCAGATGTCAGGGACGGACTTAAACCTGTTCATCGGCGGGTTCTTTACGCGATGAATGTCCTCTCGAACGATTATAACAAGCCTTACAAAAAGTCTGCTCGAGTTGTCGGGGATGTCATTGGTAAGTATCACCCCCATGGAGATACGGCTGCTTACGATACCATCGTTCGGATGGCTCAAGATTTTTCGTTACGCTATCCTCTTGTGGATGGCCAGGGTAATTTTGGATCTATCGATGGGGACGCGGCAGCAGCGATGCGCTACACCGAGATACGCATGGCTAAAATTTCCCATGACCTTCTCTCCGATCTTGATAAGGAAACAGTAGATTTTTCGCCAAATTATGACGGAACGGAAAGCATACCGGATGTCTTACCAACTCTGATCCCGAATCTTTTGGTCAATGGTTCTTCGGGTATCGCAGTTGGTATGGCAACCAACATCCCTCCCCATAATCTAAATGAGGTAATTAATGCGGCAATTGCTTTGTTGGATAATCCAGATGCCGAAATCGACGATTTGATGGAATATATCCAAGGCCCAGATTTTCCGACAGGAGCTATTATTAATGGCCGCGCAGGGATTATTAAAGCTTATAAAGAGGGTCGAGGAAAAATCTACGTCAGAGCTAAAGCTCAAGTGCTATCTGACAAAGCTTCTGGTAGGGAAACGATCATTGTCTCTGAGATACCTTACCAGCTAAATAAATCGAAGCTGATAGAAAAAATTGCGGAGTTAGTTAAAGATAAAAAAATAGAGGGAATTTCCGAATTACGAGATGAATCCGACAAAGATGGTTTGAGGATTGTCATAGAGCTTCGAAAAGGGGAGTTAGGTGAGGTTGTTCTAAACAACTTATATGCGCAAACTCAAATGCAATCAGTTTTTGGTATAAACATTGTAGCTCTTGTTGATGGTGAGCCGCGCTTACTAAACCTTAAAGAAGTGCTTGACTCTTTTGTTCGTCACCGTAGGGAAGTTGTATCTCGACGAACAAAATATTTGCTCAGAAAAGCCAGAGAAAAAGGTCACATACTTGAAGGGCTAGCAGTTGCCCTGGCAAATATAGATGAAGTAATTGAACTGATCAAAAAATCTCCTACTTCGGCTGAAGCGAAAGAAGGCTTACTTAACAGGTCATGGGAGTCAGATAGCGTCTTAAAAATGCTTGGTGAATCAGGGTCCGATGCCTGCAGGCCTGATGGTTTAGGAGAAAGCTATGGATTAAAAGGCAATCAATATTTTTTAACTCCAGAGCAGGCACAAGCGATTCTCGATTTAAGACTTCATCGGCTCACCGGTATGGAGCAGGAGAAGTTAATTCAAGATTACAAAGAACTCTTAGATCAAATCGCGGAGTTTTTAGATATTTTGAATAATAAATCAAGGTTGATTTCTGTTGTTAGAGAAGAGCTTGAAAATGTAAGAAATGAGTATGGTGATGAGAGACGCACGGAGATAGTTGAATCTCAATTAGATTTAACCATGGAAGATCTTATTTCGGAAGAGGATCGGGTTGTTACTATCTCTCAAAACGGTTATGCCAAGTCGCAGCCGCTAACTGACTATTCAGCTCAGCGTCGAGGTGGGACGGGTAAGGCAGCCGCGACTGTGAAAGAAGAGGACTTTGTCGAACACTTATTAATCGCGAGTACGCATGATACGCTGCTCTGCTTTAGTAGTGTGGGGAAAGTGTACTGGTTAAAAGTTTTTCAAATTCCCGTGGCAAGTAGGACGTCACGCGGAAGGCCTATTGTTAATCTTCTACCTCTGGAAACGAGTGAGAGAATTACCAGTATGTTGCCGGTATCGAAGTTTGATGATGAGAGATTTGTATTCATGGCAACGAGTAACGGCACTGTAAAAAAGACCTCAATAGGCAATTTTGCGCGCCAACGCAGCGTCGGTTTGAAAGCCATCGAATTGGATGAAGGAGATGAGTTAATCGGTACAGCGGTAACTGATGGATCTCACGATGTGATGTTGATTAGTAATAGCGGGAAAACTATACGTTTCAAGGAATCAGATGTAAGGGCTATGGGGAGAACTGCGAGAGGGGTGCGCGGTATTCGTATGTCAGATGGCTTTAAGATGATTTCACTAATAATACCAAGTCCAGAAAAACAGATACTTACTGTTAGTGAAAATGGTTATGGCAAAAGAACCAATAGTGATGAATACCCAGTTTATGGAAGAGGTGGTCAGGGTGTGATTGGCATGCAAGCTAGCGAAAGAAATGGCAAAGTAGTGGGCGCAGTGCAAGTTAGTGAGAGCGATGAAATTATGCTGATTTCTGATAAGGGAACACTTGTAAGAACCAGAGTTGATGAGGTTTCCGTGCAGGGAAGAAACACACAGGGCGTCAGATTAATCAGACTTAGAGATGGAGAAACACTTGTAGGCTTAGAGCAAGTTGATGAGCCTGATGTGGAAGAAGATTTGTCAGAGGCATCAGAAGAGACTGATGAGTAGTAAGGGCAGTATGCCCTTTTGAAATTTCTTGGGATGCACAGCTCTACTCTTATCTATTTTCAAGGGAAAAACTATTGGAAACTCCAGATTTGATTGCATACCTTGGGCCTGAGGGAACATTTTCTCAGGCTGCAGTGCTCAAACATTTCGGTAAAACATCAAATCTCCACCCATGCGGGAATATAGAAGATGTGTTTAATGCTGTGGAAACCGGAGAAACAAGATTTGGTGTTGTTCCCATAGAAAACTCTACCGAAGGAGCTGTTAATAATACACAGGATTGTTTGCTGGAAAGAAAGGTGCTCATAAATGGAGAGGTGGTGATTCCGATTGAACATCATCTACTCGTTGCTAAAAATACGAAAGCGGAAACCATTAAAAAAATAGTTTCTCATAAACAGTCACTAGGACAATGTCGAATTTGGCTTTTGAAACACTACCCAAAAGCGGAATTAATTGAGTGCTCAAGCAATGCCCAAGCGGCTCAACTGGCAGCGACTACCAGCAATACTGCGGCGATTGCTGGTGAGACTGCAGCTGAGATTTATAACTTAGTCTCGTTAACAAAGCATATCCAAGATCGAGAACACAATAGCACGCGATTTATTGTTTTGTCTCAGGAGGAGAGTCAATCAAGTGGTCGGGACAAAACCAGTATAGTAGTTTACGCCGAAAATAAACCAGGAGCTTTATTTAGAATTCTAGAGCCATTCGAGAATTTAAAGATAAGTTTAACTAAAATTGAGACTAGACCTGCTAAAATCGAAGCATGGGAATATGTGTTTTTTATAGATTTTGAAGGCCATTTAGGAGATCGAGTAGTTCAAGAGCTTTTCGATAAACTAAAAAACTGTGTCGCTGAGATTAAATTTTTGGGCTCCTACCCAATGGCTTAAATTAAAAATTAGATATTCATAATAGGTTCAAACCTTGCTCTTATTAAGCGAATCATCAATTGGCATACTGGGACTTGGTCTTATAGGGGGAAGTATTGCTCGATCGTTAAGGCATCGCTTCCCTACTATTAATTTGATAGCCCATGACGTAAGTGATACAAATATTGAAATAGCGTTAAGAGATAAAACCATCGACGCCTGCGATACTTTAGAGAATGTCGCTAAGGGTGTTGATATTTTAATTCTGGCGCTACCTCCCCTAAATAATATTGAAATTATCGACAAGCTTCCTGAACTTGTTAATGCCGACACGGTTATTACAGATGTTTCTAGCGTAAAGTCAGCAATAAATATTGCTCTAAATTCAACTCCAATCTCCTTTAGAAGAAACTTCGTGTTAGGACATCCACTTGCAGGGTCAGAGCAAAGTGGTTACTCAGCATCGTCAAGCACTTTATTCTATGAAAGAAATGTTATTTTGACACCCAATGAAAATACCTCCACTCGAGCTGTGGGAGCCATTCACCGCCTTTGGCACTCCATTGGTGCTAATGTGATTGGTATGAGTGTTTGTGAGCATGACGAAATGCTCGCGGCAACTAGTCATCTCCCTCATTTACTGTCTTACACACTAGTAAATGTCTTGATAAAAAAGAATAAGGGTAATGATATATTTCGTTATGCTGCTGGAGGGTTTGCCGACTTTAGTCGGCTTGCTTCCAGCGACCCTGCTTTGTGGGCTGAAATTTTCCTAACTAATGCGAGTGAAATTGAGGCCATATTAGACGCTTATATAAAACAACTCACGAATTACAAGGATCTTCTTTTAGATAAAAATAAGGATTCTCTGGCTATTGAATTTGCCAAGGCAAAAACGGCTAGGGAGTATTTTATGGAAAAACACTTTAATTCGCAGAGCTCCCCCGAAAATATGCCTGTAACAAAAAATTATGTTGTAAATCCTTCGAATCGAATTAAGGGCTCTTTTAGGGTTCCAGGAGATAAATCCATATCGCATCGGGCGATTATCCTAGGTTCGATAGCAGAAGGTATAACAACAGTCCGAGATTTCCTTGAGGGTGAGGATACACTCAACACACTTGCAGCCTTCCGAGAGATGGGAGTGACGATATTAGGACCAAGCAGAGGAAAAGTGGTCATTTATGGTGTGGGTCTGAGAGGCTTACAAAAACCAAGAAAGCCACTGAATATGGGTAATTCAGGGACGGCTATGCGTTTAATGGCTGGGATTTTATCTGCACAGAGTTTTAGTTCTATCCTGATAGGAGATGAGTCACTGAGTAATCGTCCAATGCAAAGGATATCAGAACCGCTTGCTAAATTCGGAGCAAAATTGAGTCTAAAAAATGACAACTTTCCACCGTTGAGTATTAATGCAGCAGAATTAGCTGGTATTCACTATGAGATGAAAATTGCCAGTGCTCAGGTCAAATCGTGTTTATTACTAGCGGGTTTATATGCAAAGGGCGTTACAAAAATTAATGAACCTGTTGTCTGCAGGGATCATACGGAACGAATGTTAGCGGGTTTCGGTTATCCTGTAGTTCGAAATGAATCTGGTGACATTACCATTGAAGGAGAAGGGGCCTTAGCAGCTATAGATATAGAAGTACCCGGAGATATTTCATCTGCAGCGTTTTTTATGGTTGCAGCAGCGATTTCTGAAGGAAGCGCGATAAACCTCTTACATGTTGGCCTTAATCCTACGAGAACCGGAATTATATCATTATTAAATTTGATGAATACAAAACTAGAGGTTACCAATGAGAAGATAATTGGCGGAGAACCTGTCGGAGACATTAGGGTTACTTCGTCAAACCTTGAAGGAATTGCCGTTCCCTCGCAGCTTGTTCCTCTTGCGATAGATGAGTTTCCAATCTTCTGTATCGCTGCCGCATGCGCTACTGGCACTACGACTATCAGAGGCGCTGAAGAGTTGCGAGTTAAGGAAAGTGATCGTATTCAGGCTATGGCAGAAGGTTTGACGGCTTTGGGTATTAAAGTAAAAACATTTGCCGATGGTCTAGAGATAGAGGGCGGACCTATTTTTGGTGGGCGTATAAAAAGCCATTCTGATCACCGGATTGCGATGGCGTTTTCAATTGCTGCACTTAAAGCAAAAGATCCAATCTTTATCGAAGATTGTAATAATGTGGCTACCTCATTCCCTGGGTTTGTAGATTTAGCGAATTCAATCGGAATGGATATTAAAGAGATCTCTGATGGTTGAAGTCCCTGTAATTTCAATAGATGGCCCGTCAGGATCGGGAAAAGGGACTATCGCAACCAGATTAGCTCGTGTACTTGGTTTTAATTACCTAGATAGTGGCGCGATATATAGAACTTTAGGTATAGCATTGCATAAGGAGAATATTGGATTTGAAAATATTACTCAAATATCTGAAATATATAGTAAATCTGTGATATTTTTTGATCCAGACGAGCCCGGAAAAGTAATATTGAACGGAGAAGATGTAAGCGTTTCGATACGCTCTGAGTTAGGAAGCGACTCTGCTTCAAAGCTTGGGCAAATCCCAGAAATAAGAAAGATTTTATTGAAAGGTCAGAGAGAATATAGGGTTAAGCCAGGATTAGTGGCGGATGGTCGAGATATGGGTACTGTAGTCTTTCCTAGTGCAAACCTAAAAATATTTCTCACGGCTAGCATCGAAGAACGTGCGAAAAGAAGACATAAGCAGTTGATTAGTAAGGGTATTGGTGCTATGCTGCCCGACCTTTTACGAGACTTGGGTGAAAGAGATAAACGCGACACTGAGCGATCGATTTCACCTTTAAAGCCTGCAAATGACGCTGTAATTTTGGATTCAACTAATCTAGATGTAGAAGAGGTGGTAAATAAGATTTTGCAGCGCTTTCAAAATTGTGTTTAAAACTGAAGGTTTCGTGTAAATGTAAACTCTCACGGGCGTTTTACCAGTATCGGCAAACGTGAGTTTAAGATTAATTACTCCATAACAGCTGGGTTATGGTGAGTTACAAAGGTGTGATTTTTGTAACTCGTTTATTAAAATTGAGACAACATCAAATGAGTGACTCCTTCGCGGCTCTCTTCGAGCAAAGTTTAAATGAAATAGATATGACTCCTGGTGCTATTGTCACTGGAACAATCATCGATATAGATGCAGATTGGGTCACCGTGCATGCCGGTCTTAAATCAGAGGGAGTGATCCCAAAATCACAATTCGTTGATGACCAAGGTAACTTGAACCTTGAAATCGGTGATGAAGTTAAAGTAGCACTGGAAACTGTCGAAGATGGGTTCGGCGAAACGCGACTTTCTCGTGAGAAGGCAAAAAGGGCCGAATCCTGGATGGAGCTCGAGGAAGCCTATGAAAGAAGTGAGGTGGTAACCGGATTGATAAACGGTAAAGTTAAAGGAGGTTTTACCGTCGATGTAAATAACATCCGGGCCTTCTTGCCAGGTTCTCTGGTTGACGTCAGACCCATAAAGGATACGCTACATTTAGAGGGTCAAGAGTTAGAATTTAAATTAATTAAATTAGATAAGAAACGTAACAATGTTGTAGTTTCACGCCGTGCAGTTTTAGAAACAGTCAGCACTGAAGAAAGAGACGCGTTGTTGGAAAAACTCCAAGAAGGTATGTCGGTGAAAGGCATCGTGAAAAATCTCACAGATTATGGTGCTTTTGTAGACTTGGGCGGCGTAGATGGATTGTTACATATAACAGACATGGCTTGGAAAAGGATTAAACACCCCAACGAGATTGTCAACGTAGGGGATGAAATCGATGTAAAAGTGTTGAAATATGATAAAGATAGAAACAGAGTGTCGTTAGGTCTTAAGCAACTTGGAGAAGATCCATGGCAAGCGATCAAACAAAGATATCCTGAGAATTCCCAAGTCAAAGCGGTCGTTACTAATTTAACCGATTATGGATGTTTTGCAGAATTAGAGACAGGGGTTGAAGGTCTAGTTCACGTTTCTGAGATGGATTGGACAAATAAGAATATACATCCTTCGAAAGTCGTTCAGCTGGGGGACGAAGTGGATGTAATGATTCTTGACATTGATGAGGAGCGGCGTCGAATTTCGTTAGGTATCAAACAGTGTTATCAAAACCCATGGGATGGTTTTGCAGAAAGATTTCAGAAAGGAGACCGAATTTCTGGAAGTATTAAATCGATCACTGATTTTGGAATATTCATCGGTTTAGATGGGAATATAGATGGTTTGGTTCATCTATCAGATATCTCTTGGGAAGAGAGCGGCGAAGATGCAGTAAGAAATTACACCAAAGGCGATGAGCTTGAAACGGTAATTTTATCAATTGACCCTGAAAGAGAAAGAATTTCCTTGGGAATTAAACAACTCGAAGATGATCCATTCATCGATTATGTCTCAAACAATGAAAAAGGAAGTATTGTCAAAGGAAAGATAACAGCGGTTGACGTTAAGTCTGCAACCGTCGAACTTCAAGATAGGGTAGAAGGGTTTCTTCGTTCCTCTGAAGTTAGTCGCGATAAAGTTGAAGATATACGCACAGTTTTAAAAGAAGAGGAAGAGATTGACGTTAAAATCGTGAATATAGATCACAAGACTCGAGTTATAAGCCTCTCCATAAAAGCTATAGAAATTGATGATGAGAAAGCTGCTATTCGAGATCATAAAAAGCAAGGCAACAGTGAGGTTTCTCCAGGCACTATTGGAGATCTTATCAAAGCAGAGCTAGATAAAAATTAAATTGCTTATGGGAAAATCGGATGAGCGGTTTTTGATGTTAACTGTTAGGTTAAAAAAATAGCAGATGAAACTCAGATAGATCTGCAAAAGGGGATTCTTTATGACCAAATCCGAACTTATTAACAATATAGCGATTAAACAAAGTCAGTTATCTTCGAAGGACGTTGAGTTAGCTGTTAAATCGATTTTGGAGTACATGTCTCAGTTTTTATCCGAAGGGGGTCGAATAGAAATTAGGGGCTTTGGCAGTTTCTCGCTCCATTATAGAGTGCCGAGAATCGGAAGGAATCCAAAAACAGGCACGCCTGTCGCATTGAGCGGCAAGTATGTACCACACTTTAAGCCTGGGAAAGAGCTGCGGGACCGAGTAAACCAGAAGACATCAGCAACAATGGAGTTCGCTGAAGGAGCGTAATCACTGGCGGCTAAAGCGGTATAACCTAACAGTTATGGCGTCCCAGTATTCCGTTTTCCGGATATCTGCCTCTGTTTAAGGTTGACGGAATTGGAATCGAGACTGAAAAATTGAAAACTATGAAGGGCATCGCTACAGCAATTCTTTTAGTTTTTGTGTTTACGATCAGCGTTATTTTTGTGCGATTTAATTCTGAATTGACTTCCATTGTGATTGGGAATTACAAGCTTTTGGAGCTACCTCTATCTGTTATAGTTCTAGGTGCGTTTGTTTTTGGAAGTCTATTGGGTCTCTTATTTGGTTTAAGACTTATGAAGGTTTTTAAGTTGAAGGCTGAAATAAGGCAGCTTAAAAAAATCAAAGGCCATTAGAAATAGGTTTATTCTCTCTTACAGGGAGAATTTGCTAGCTTATAGATATGATCCCATTTGGAAGAAACATAATGACCAGTAAGTTACTTTTGATTCGACGATTTTCTGGATAGGCTTAATAAATTTAGAAATAAATGATCTTTGTGAATGCTCTATTTGTCTAGAAATTGAATTGGCTGTTCTCTAATCGTAAAAATTAAAAGTAGATGAAACTCATTTGTTAGCAAAGTTTTGGGTGGCTTCTTTCTGAAATTAGGTTTCTTTAAAGACTCTTAATGACCCAAACGAACAGGTATAAAAATCGTGGAAAACAAGATAATCGTAGCGTTAGACTTTAATAGTTCTTCTCAAGCTGTTGAGTTTGTGGATACTCTAGATCCGAAATTATGCAGATTAAAAATCGGAAAAGAGTTATTTACAGCGGCTGGGCCGAACTTGGTGGAAACTATGATCAAAAAAGAATTTGATGTGTTTCTTGATTTAAAATTTCACGATATACCTAATACCGTTGCGAAAGCTGTGAAGGTAGCAGCAGACCTTGGGGTTTGGATGCTCAATGTACACATTTCAGGTGGTTCTACAATGATGGAATCTGCTAGGGATGCCATTTTAAGCCACGGAGGTTGTAAACCAATTTTAATAGGAGTTACTGTCCTGACAAGTATTTCAAGCGCCGAACTCTCAGAGATAGGAATTAACAATGATTTAAAAGATCAAGTGGTTCAGTTAGCAAAGCTTGCATATCAATCGGGTTTAGACGGAGTTGTTTGTTCTGCAGAGGAAGCAAAACTTCTGAGAAATTCTATGCCCGCAGACTTCATATTGGTTACGCCTGGAATTAGAAGAGAGCAAGATGCTGCGGGTGATCAAAAGCGTGTGATAACTCCCTCTCAAGCAATTCGCAATGGAAGCGACTACCTCGTCGTGGGTCGTCCGATAACCCAAGCCGCGTCACCAAGTGCTGCGTTGGCTGCTTTTAACTCCGAAATAGCTTCAGTGTAATCTGAAAATTTAATTAAAATAAGTCGATGAGCATTTTTCTCTTTTGTACCTTTTTTCTCACCGTTTTGCTTACTGTTGTCATTGAGAAAGTAGCGGCTCGACTTAGTTTGATTGATTATCCTGTAGCTAGAAGTGCTCATCTAAGTCCTAAACCCAGTGGTGGAGGGATTGTAATAATAGGTACATTTCTGTTTTGCACAAACTTCTATTATTTCTATGGCTATATTTCAGACCATACCTTCTATGCCTTATTGGGCACTATACCAATTGCTGCAGTAGGACTTTTTGATGATCTGTCTCGCGCAAGCCTTCGACTTCGGTTACTTATTCAGTTTTTGGCCGTTTTTTGGGTAATCTTTTGGTTTGAAGGAGTTCCTAGTGTTGATTTCTCATTATTTGAAATAACAAACCCTTGGGTTCTTATGTTTCTTGGAGTTGTTTCAGTGGTTTGGTTATTAAATCTCTACAACTTCATGGATGGCATCGATGCAATTGCAGCAACGGAAGTACTTTTCGTAAATGCAATGTCATCAATTTTTGCAATACAGATTGGCGATATGGCTCTTGCTTTGCTGTCAGCATCACTCTTCGCTGCTAGTGCAGGATTTTTAGTCTGGAATTGGCCTCCAGCGAAATTATTCATGGGCGATGTTGGAAGTAATTCTATCGGTTTTATCTTGGGTGTATTAGCATTGGCTTCTATGCACAGTGGGACTTTAACTGCATGGACTTGGTTAATTCTATTAGGAGTGTTTGTGGCTGATTCTGGTGTAACTCTGATAGTGAGGTTTGTTAATAAAGAGAAATGGTATGAGGGACACTCTTGTCATGCATATCAGAATGCTGCAAGAAGATGGGGAAGCCATGAAAGAGTAGTAGTCTGGATGTTGCTTGTAAATTTGATATGGCTTGCACCATTGAGTTGGTTGTCTTTTCTATATCCGAAGAATGGTTTTTATATTTGCTTTGTCGCATTGACACCCTTAGTGTATCTTTGTAGGAAATATAAAGCGGGGATGCGCTAGTCATTGCATAATTTCGAAATATTTTCGATATCATAGTTGACGGTCAAACCTTTGTCTTTGCCGAAAAGAAAATCTTATACTATGCTTGCTAAGCGTTACGAATTAAGAGTTATAGGCGATAAATAATATGCAATCTTTCACGATACCTATTGCCCGCTCTATAAAGGGTTTATTAATGATGCTTTGTGACAGCATTATGATTGTTGTCGCTCTAGGATTTTCGTTTGCTCTTTTAGGAAAAAATTATCCTGAACAAGATCAAATATTCTATTTTGCTATTGCAGTGGCACTAAGTGTTTTCGTTTTGGCTAGAATAGACCTATATAGGGCAATTATTTTATATATGGGCCTTCAGTCAGGTTTTTTAGTGCTTAAAGGAGTCACGGTTACCACGTTTTTTATAGCGGTAGCTTACTTTTTTGCAGAATCTACCCCGTCTTATGACTATTCAATATTGCCTATATTTTGGATGATGGCGCTTGTGTTTATCGGTGGAAGTAGGTTTGTAGCAAAAGTCTTATTACAAAATTTGATAAGTAATTTTCGACCAAGAGAGCCTGTGATCATATATGGTGCAGGTAGCTCAGGTATGCAGTTGTTAGTTGCCTTGCAGAACGGTGATCAATATTTGCCAGTCGCTTTTGTTGATGATAGCCATCGTATGGCTGGAAGCACTGTTCATGGAATCAGGGTTCATAGTCCAAATGCGCTTTATGAGTTAATTGAAAGATATTCGGCCCGCAAGATCTTATTAGCAATTCCTTCGGCGACCAGTTCTGAACGAAAGGAGATTCTTAATCGATTAGAGCATTTACCAGTGCATGTTAAAACGGTGCCTGATTTATTTGATATGGTTTCGGGAAAGTCTGACGTCGATGAAGTTCGAGATATCGATATCGAAGATCTTTTAGGGAGAGAGATTGTTCCTCCAAATCCAAAACTTTTGGGGGCATGTATAACTAATCAATCTGTTATGGTAACGGGAGCGGCTGGCTCGATTGGGTCAGAATTATGTCGCCAGATCGTTAGTATAAAACCTGGTCGAGTTGTGCTCTTAGACAGCTTTGAATATGGCTTGTATGAAATTGAGCGGGAGCTTAAGGAAAAATTAGAGCTATTCGAGGGTGGAGACCGCATTCAAATCATAGCTTTATTGGGTTCTGTGTGTAACAGATCCCAAATGGAGAGTGCCATAGAAAGGTTCGATGTCGACACGGTATATCACGTAGCTGCGTACAAGCAGGTTCCAATGGTTGAAAAAAATATTATTGAAGGAGCGCAGAATAATATTTTTGGCACCTTGGTTGCGGCAAAGGCTGCTATGAAATATCACGTCAAGAACTTTGTATTGATTTCGACAGACAAAGCTGTTCGACCAACGAATTTTATGGGGGCGACTAAACGTTTCGCCGAGCAGGTTCTTCAGGCCTTAGCGCAAACCGAACAAGCAACAAAGTTTAGTATGGTTAGGTTTGGGAATGTTTTGGGATCTTCGGGTTCGGTTGTTCCTTTATTTAGACGCCAAATCAACAGTGGCGGTCCCGTGACTGTTACGCATCCCGAAGTTACTCGCTACTTTATGACAATTCAAGAGGCAGCTCAATTGGTTCTTCAGGCGGGTTCCATGGCGAGCGGCGGGGATGTCTTTGTATTAGATATGAGTGAACCCATCAGGATAGACGATTTGGCAAAGAAGATGGTTCATTTGATGGGTTACGACGTTAAAGATGCAAATTCATACCGCGGTGACATTGCTATTGAATATTCAGGCCTTCGACCTGGTGAAAAGCTATATGAAGAATTATTAATAGGTGAATCCGTTACTGGTACTGAGCATCCCAAAATACTGCGAGCAGAGGAGGAAACACTTTCTTGGGAAGTGCTGCAAAAACTATTGAGTAGGTTAAAGATGGCATGCGAATCTATTGATTTACATGGCGTTCGTTCAGTCCTTTTGGAGGCGGTAGATGGATTCGAGCCTAAAGAAGAAGTATCAGATCCGCTTTGGGCTTCAAGTACGAGCGAAACAAACCAGATTTTGAGCGAGCCTTTGGACTTAGAAGCTCAAAATAAAAACGTTACCTCCCTTTTCAAGGAATCTTGATACTATTCTTGAGACACTGAATTAATGACTACCGCTTCCAGCGGCACATTCTGATATCCACGTTGTGAACCGGTTGCCTCTCTCGCTATTTGATCCACAACATCCATACCTTCAACAACGCGACCAAACGCAGTATAGCCATATCCCGAGGGAGAGGAGTTTTGAAAGTCTAAACGAGCATTATTTACTAAATTGATAAAAAATTGCGACGTTGCGCTGTCCACAACACCGGTTCTTGCCATAGCTATGGTTCCTCTGGCATTTGATATACCCGTATCGGCTTCATTTTTAATTGGATCATAAGTAGATTTCTGAACCATATCGGGATCAAACCCACCGCCTTGTATCATGAATCCGCTTATTACGCGGTG
>CEVF01146059.1_pt1 | contig 18517 bp, 14 predicted proteins | sample 356441 | NCBI WGS metagenome assembly CEVF01 (sample SAMEA2622765, study PRJEB7988) | marine metagenome | biome: marine biome (ENVO:00000447); feature: surface water layer (ENVO:00002042); material: "saline water (ENVO:00002010), including plankton (ENVO:xxxxxxxx)" | depth 5 m | reverse complement strand
TAAAATTTATATTAAAATTTATATTAAAATTTATATTAAAATATACAAAAAATTAAAATGTAATTATTATTTTTAAAAATCATCAATATCAGATATTTCATCTTCTATATAAATATCTTCATTATCATTAGTATCTAATATTTCATCGTCATAATTATCATCATCTGGAACATTGTCCATAGTATATTCTTCTTTATCTATCATTTCATCTTGTAATTGTTGTTCCATAAAATCAAATTTGTAAATATCAATATTCATTTGACTTACATTATCCATTTTGTTAAGTTTATTTTCTAATTCTATTTGTTTTTCTAAATTCATTTTTTCTAAATCATAATTAGATTTTACATATTGTGTCATACCTTTTTGTAATCCAACTGACCATTTTTCAAGTTTATTATTTTTGAATATATTTTCAATTTCTCTTTCTTCATCTGTTAAATTTTTTAAAAAGTCAGTGATTAATACTTTTTCTTTTTCTTTAGCAGTGTTAATTTTAGATTTAAGTTTACTATAACTATGATTGACAAGATTATATGTTTCATAAAACATATCAACAAATGTAAAAATTATTTTTGAAATAATTTTATAAAATTTTTTATTATCAAATTCAGGTAAGCTAATAATTTTACTTTTTATTTTATCATCATTTAAAATATTTATATAAATATTTATGAAATTATAAACAACAAATTTAAAAATATAAGATACAAAATCTTTATCGTATATAGATGAAATAGTTTTGTTATCTATAGTTTTTTCTTGAATATAAAATATATTATCAATTATATTTATTAAAATATCACTTCTTTTTTTAACATGTTCATATATAATATTTATATATTGTTTACAATTATCTTCATTTAAATTATTCAAATTTTTGTAATATCTTTCAATTATGGTTCTTATATCATTTTTATGAATATCAGATATATTCCAATGTTTTGGAATAATATTAGTATTACCATTATTTATTATATTAGGTAAAATGTTAACAAATGAAAATATATAATTTTTAAATATTTTACCAAAATTTATATCAAATTTAAATTCAATATTATTATTGAAATTATTGATTTGTGATTTGTTTAAATTTGAATATGTTTTCATGAATTCTATAATATTTTGTTTATTACTATCATTGAAATTACCTAGATAATTTTTTATAGATCTTAATTCTTTGTTTGTAGAATTATCTACACTATTATCATAATCATTTAATAAATCTAATATTTTTTTTGTAAAATCATCTTCAAATATATTAAAAGAAGTTTTTTCATTATAATTAGATAAAATATCGTGTAAGTATTTTGTATTATCAATTATATTGTTATTATTATAATTATAAATTATGTTATTTTTAGAAATGTATTGAATTAAATCAATTAAGTTATCGTAAGAATAAATTTTACCAATTGATTTTAAATATTCTATTTTTTCATATATATCAACTGTTTTATCAAATTTATCAGGTTTATCATAACATAATTTTTTTAACTCATCATCTATAGATAAATTATTTTCAAAATTACAATAATATATAAATGCTTTGTATATTATAATTTCATCAAATTTGTTAGATAATTCAATTTTTTTAGGACGAGTATTTATATTACAGTACAAAATTTTAGATTTATTATGTGATACAATTTTATCATAAAATATAGAATAGTCATTAATGATATTGTTATATCTTACAATATTAGAATCTTTATTTACAAAAAATTTCAATGTATTATTATCGCTATTACAACAAGAATTTTCTAATATATAATCACTTAATATAATATTATTTTTTTTAACAGTTTTTTGTATGGAGTCAATAATTGCTCCAGATAAATATATATTTTTACTTTGAATTATTTCAATCATATCATCTTGATCATTTTTTTTTATAGTAGTTATATATTCTTTTAAATTATCATATTTAATAGGTAATAAAGTAGACAAATTCATTTCAATATCTTTCAAAGGTGGATAAAAATAATTATAATTTTCTATATTAACTTCATTATCAATATTATCTTTATTTTGTAATAAATATTCTTTCTTTTTTATAGTTAACTCAATTATTTCTTTGTTATTAATCAAATATTTATCAATAATAACTTCTAATTTTTTTAATAAGTTAGCTTCATTTGTTTTATTGATAGAATTCCATGGTTTAATATTGGATTTAATTTTATTTGCCACACATACTATATATATTAAACCTGATTTATTTTGTGTTCCATCTATAGGATATCCTGAAAACGATTTAATACATCCTGGAAAAACTTTTTTTGATTTTATTTGTGGTATTGATATTTGAATAGAAACTAAAATATAGGCTAATGTAAATAATATTAGAGAAGAATCATATAACTCTTCATAACTAGGCATAACTTTAGCTTTACTTTCCTTTGCGGATAATGTTTCTATTTTTTTCTGGTACATTTTTTTTGAAGGAACAGAAGTATTTTGTAATTTTATAACATTTGTTATAATAAATTCATTGTAATTTTCTAAATTGATTTTCATAAAATTACTCATTGCTTTAATAATTACCTGAACTATATTTTCTGCTTTATCTAATTTTTCATTATTTTTTATACTTATATTTATATCATATTCTAATTTATTCAATTTAGTTTCATCTATATAATCATCTGAAAATTCAATATGTTTTATAATATGTCCACTATGTTTATCAACCCAATAATTATTATCATCACTTATAGTTCCTTGTTCAGCACATATTTTATCTAATACTAAAGAGTAATTTTCATTATTTAAAAATGCATTAGCTAATTTATAATAAAATATTGGAATTAATTTATTATTAGTAGTTTTACAATATAACCAATATTTGTTTTCATTTTCATAATGTTCTCTTACAAAATTAATACAAAATTTTTTTATATTATTGTATTTTTTTACTAGATCTTTTTGTGAAATAATTAATTCACATAAATATTTATATGGTGATACTATATTTAATTCATTTTGTTTTTCATTATCTATAATATTCTCATTGTAAATTGAATCATTTATTTTATTTTTGTATTTATTAATTTTTTTGATTTTGTTTTTAGCATTAATATATGTTTTATTTATATTTTCTTTTATTTCTTCAACACTTATATTATAATCTAAATTAAAATTTTCTAATATTTGATTAACAAGTTTATCATTTATATTTTTTTGTAAATCAGATTTTGATGTACATTTGTCATTATTGTAGTTACATTTATCAATTGTATTACATAATATAAAATTTGAATCTATATGAAAATTATTTTTAAATTTTTCATCTAATTCCCATACATTGTTTTTTCTTATATATATATAATTTTTGTTATTTTCTAAATTTGAAAATAAAGCATAATCACCATCTACTATTTCTTTTTTCTTATTATATATAGCTTTTGCTTCTCTTAACGCTACATTTTTATTTATATTATAATTATTGATTAATTCTTTTTTCAAAAATTTTACAAAATTATAAGCATCCATAGTTGTTAATTCAGAACTATAATTATTTATTATATGATATGGTGTTTTATCATAATATTTATCAAAAAATATTTTTTTGTTATTATCATTTATTAATGATTCAATATTACCATATTTTTTACTAATTACATATTTATGACAATTAGTATTATTAGTAGCAGTTACTATTTCAGCAGATTCAATATTAGGTTCTATTTCTTTTTCTATAGATTTATAAGTCTTATCTGACAAATCTTCTATTTTTAATGATTCTTCTTCTAATTTGTCAGATTTTTTTAATTTTTTTATATAACTATCTAACAAATTAGATACAATTAAATCTGAATTATTTTTATTAATACTACTATTTAAAAATTCACCATCATCTAATTCATATATTTTATTTAATATTTCATAATCATTATATATATTATTACTTACATCAATCTGGTAATTTTCAAAAATATCTTTTTTTATTTCATTATTTAAAAATGATAAAACTATAAATTTACTATCTTTTTCTACTTTATTTATTAATTTTGAAGAAGTATATTTTATATAATTGTCAAAAATATTTTTGTTTTTTTCATATGATTTTTTATAATATTCTATATTTTCACTAATTATTTTGTTTATTAATTTATATGTTTTTCTATTTATATTGTACATATCAATATTAAAACCTTGATAATATGTCACAAAATCATTATAATTTAAAATATAAAATTTATTTTTTAGATAAGAAATTATTTTATTATTATTTGGTATAAATAAATTTAACAAATTTAAATAATTATTATTTGAATTAATATTTTCATCAAAATAAAAATAATTAATTTTATCAAATAATTTATCATTTTGAATATTATCTATTGAAACATTTTTTATAAAATCTGTTTTTGAATATAAATATTCTCTTATATTTGAATTTTTAAATAAATTATCATTATCTGTATGTATTAAACTTAAATTACTTTTGTCTAATAAATTAGTATAATCATTATTTCTTAATGAATAAAAATAATAAAATAGGGGAAGTGTTAAAAAACCTTTTATATATATATTATCATTATTTACTAATGGTACTGTTTTAAATTTTTTTTTTGATTTATCAAAATATGATTCTAAACAAGTTAAACCTATATTTGCATTTTGAAAATAATAATTATTATTAACAATTGTATTTTTTTTTACTACATAATTACTATAATCATCATAATTATTTATCATAATATTTATGTCATCATTAACAGTCACTATATTATTATTATTTGTATAATTTTTTGGAATTTTATTATCATTTAAATTATTTAAATTGTTTTTTGCATAATTATAATAATTGTACAATTGTTTTGTCTTATCATAAAATTTGTTATTTTCAGATAATAAATTTTCTAAAAATTTACCCATTTTGTATATTTCTAAATTTTGATCTGAATCTAAATCATTTTCTCCATCATTTATTAATGTATTTATATTGTTACATACTGGTATTAACCATTCTATATTTTTATTTAAATTAATCAAATTATTATCTATTAATGGTTTATAATCATCATCAAAATATTTTTTTATTTTAACATATTTATTTACATCAAATTCAGAATAAATATTTCTTAATTCTTTAAATCTTAATATATCTTTATTTATAAAATTTATATTTTTATATGTTCTTTCCATTATTGGTAATATATTTATATGTTTATCATAATAATCATCTATTTGTTTTTCCAAATCATATCTAATTTCTGATTCATCTACATTTACTATATATTCTATATTATCTACATCTGAACCTAATTTTATTGTATTTGTATCTTTTATAATATTATCTTTATAATCATAATTTTCATATGACCTAAATTCATTGTCTACATTATCTAATGTTATATTTTCTTTTATATTATATTCATTATCTATTTCATATGATTTTGATTTTGTATTCAAATCATCAGATAATTCTTTTGATTCATTTGATTCGTTTGATTCTATATCTAAATCTTCTTTTTTTTCTATTAAATCTTCATTTATTACTATCTTTTCTATATTTAAATTTAATGGTATTCCACTATAAGCAAAATCTATATAAAACACATCATTGTTTGGTATACTTGTTATTTCTATCATATCTTCTTCTATATTTGTTATTTTACCATTCAATATATAAGGAACTTCATTATTGAAATATATTGAAATATATGTATTTACAACTAAATTATTTTGTTTACAAAAACTCGATTCTTCTTCTCTATGCAATAATATTATATTTTCAATCGATTCTTCTTTTAATTTTTTATCTTCTGAAATTTCTAAAGTATATTCATTTACATCATTCAATAAAACAACTTTTTCAAAATCTATATATTTTATATAATATATATTATTATGATATCTATCATTATATGGTGAAATTATTTTTATAATATCACCTAGTTGTAAATTAATATTATTTTTACTTTTATCCATATTAATACTCATTAATTAATATTATATTATATAATTATTTATCAAATAAATATTATTTATAAATAAGTTAAAGATATAATATAATATTTATTATATATTTTGTATATTACCATTAATGGTTTCAATTGAACATTCAATCAATTTAGATTTAAACCAATTATTACATGATAAAAATTTATATACAATAAATAATATTGATTATAAATCAAGACAATATAAAATTATAAAATATAATAAAGAAAATTACAATAAATTATCTAATGAAGATCAATTAAAATATTCTTGGTTAAGATCTATTATTTTTGATAATGATGATAATTTATTAGTTTTAGCTCCTGCTAAATCTGTAAATTATGAGTTTTTTAAAGAATATAATACTGTTGACCAGTGTTATGCTGAAGATTTTATTGACGGAACTATGATTAATTTGTATTATGATAATTATTTACAATCGTGGGAAATTTGCACTAGAAGCACTATTGGTGCTAATAATACATTTTATAATAATAAAACTTTTAAAGAAATGTTTTATGATATTTGTTATTCTATTGATTTCAATTTATCCATGTTGAATTCCCATAGAAATTTAACATTTTCATTTGTTATTCAACATCCGTCTAATAGAATTGTCTCTCCTATTTTAAATTATTCTTTATATTTAATCAAAGTTATGAATATTCAAAACATTGGCAATAATATTTACAATATTGATTTTTATAATGCTCATAATTTTATACAGACTAATAATATTAAATCATTATGTTACTGTAATAGATATAATATAGATACATATGAGAATATTTATAATTATTATAATAATATTAATTGCCCTTATTATATATTAGGAATTAATATATATAATAAAAATGGTTCTAGAACTAAAATTAGAAATACAAATTATGTTAATGTTAAAATTTTAAAAGGCAATCAACCTAAATTACAATATAATTATCTTTGTTTAAAAAAAGAACATAAAATTAATGAATTTTTAGTTTATTTTCCAGAACATTCATTAGAATTTCAAACTTATAAATCTGAAATGTATGATTATACTAATAATTTATACAACAATTATGTTCAATGTTTTATTAAAAAAATCAATGTTTTAAAAGAATACCCACATGAATATAAAATTCATATGTATAATTTACATAAATTATATAATGATACACTTAAATTTGAAAATAAATATGTTGATAAAAAAATTGTAATTAATTATTTTAACAGTTTACAACCTGCACAACAAATGTATGTTATTAATTATTCTAAATACAACAAATAAATTTCATTTTTTGTTAGTTCATAAAAAAATTGAAACTATATATTATATTATTATATTTGTATTAATCCTTCATATATATACTAATACTATATATATGAATCATTCTATTCTTGAGTTCACATATTTCAAATATATCCCCTATGATATTAGGGAATATATTTGGAACATCAATTATTCTTGGGCTATTAATATTATCATTTTTAACATTCAAAAATATATTCAGTATCAAAAAAAAATTAAAATTGAATTTATGCATGATACTATCTGTGATGTATTTGAAAATACTGATTTAGGTATTTATAATAAAAATTATCATATATATCATTCTGGTAAATTATATAGCAAAAAAGATGTTTTTGATTTGGTTTCTACTTGTAAATGTTGTTCAAGACATCAAAAAAATCGTCCAAATAAATTAGATGTTTATTTTGATACCACCGAAGTAAATTTAGAACAAAAAAATTATTCATGTGGATGCTTATGTCCTTGTAGACATTTATCTAGATTTATCTGTCGCTCTGTTAATCGCGAGCGCGCTGCTGAAAATAATAATATTAACAATAATTAAAAAACAAAAAAACAAAAAAATAAAAAATATAAAAAATATAAAAAAAATTATATTAATATTACATACATTTTTTTTTTATTCTTTAAATTTATTCTTTAAATTTATCTTTGATTTCATTTATTAATAATACACTATCATTAATTGATTCACTTACAAAACTAATGATTTCTTCATTTTTGATAATATCTTTGAAAACTACTCTAATAATACTATATTTATCATGTGGATGTTTTTTTAAAAATCCAATATATGTAATGATTTCTTTATCAAAATATTTTTTGTATAAATTATATTCAATTATTTTACCAATTGTATAGTCTTCATTTTCTAAAATTAAATCATATGAATTTTCTGATAATATTTCTGATTCTTTAATACTATTTTCACTTGATTTGAATTTATCATCAAATTTTAGTAATTTGTCAATCAAAATAGAACAAGCATATTTAACAATTTCAAAATTGTTATAAATCCCTAGAGTTTCTATAATATAATCAAAACTGTTTTTTTTAAAATATCTTTTTGCATTTAAAGCATAAAAATCTTTTTTCATTTTTTCAATTTCTTTTTTAGAATAAGATTTCAATTTTTCTTCTCTATTTTTCCATTCTTCATCTGCTGCTATTGGATCTACTGTATTACCATAACTACATGTTGAAACTACATTATACATACCATCATTAACTGCTTTATCAATGCCTAATTTTGCAATCAATTTTAGACTTTCACCTGTTTTTTCTCCTAATAAAGGACGAAGTCTAATTATATCAATATAATCACCTGTAATAGTATCTGGTGGAAATATTTTATACATTACATCTTCAGATAAATATTTATCATTTTTTACATTTTTAATTTTAAAATCTTTAGATGTTACATAAATAATATTATTTGTTGTATTTGTTACATCTAATTCTACAATATAATCATCTACATTTAATTCATTATCAAATGCATTCATAAAAATAGGAATACATCCCAAGCGTTGTTTAATGATTTCATTATTGAATCTTGATGTATTTTTTACAATATCTAATTTATTATCTTCATATGATGGTTTAAATACTACACATGGAATATGTGACAATATAATTCGTCTAATAGAATTGGCATAACATACATCAATATTAGAAATTGTAAATGTTAATATATTATTTTTTTCCTGTAAATTGGTGACATTAATAGACATAGTTATTAATAGATACTTATATATAAATTTTAAATAATTTAATATATTTAATAATATTTTCAATTTTTTTATAAATTTAAATATGTTAATTATGTTAAATTCAATGATTTATTTTCATTGTTTTAATATATTAAATGAGTTCTATATTGTATTATAGTAATTATTGTGAACATTGTAGAAATTTGTTATCAATTTTAACTAAATCTAATTTATTAGAAAAAATACATTTCTTGTGTATAGATAAAAGAATCAATAAAAATTCTAAAACTTATATTGTAACTGAAAATAATGAAGAAATTTTGTTGCCTAAAAATATTTCATCTGTACCAACTTTGTTATTATTAAAAGAAAATTTTAGAACAATATTAGGAACTGATATACTTGAATATTTTAAACCTTCTATTGTAGAAAATAATATTAAAAATACATGTAATAAAGAAGAACCTAGTGCATTTATGTTAGATTCATTTAATTCTAATTCTAATATTACTTCAGATAATTATAGTTTTTTAGATCAAACATCTGATGATTTATCAACTAAAGGCTCTGGTGGTATGAGACAAATGTACAATTATGCTGATATAAATTTTATTGAAAAAATAGATACACCTAGTGATGAATATGTACCTGATAAAATAAATGAAAATGCTGTTAAAGAAAGAGAAGAAGAAAGAAAAAATTTATAAAAAAAAGGAATAAAAAAATATTAATAATTATATTGTTGTCTTTTTCTAAAAATGCCTGATAAACAACAATATAATTCCAATAGAGAACGCAAAAAAAATTCAAAATATCAAAATAATGATAATATTTATTCTAGCAAACATATTAGAAATAAAGAATTTATTTTAGATAAGATAAAAAATGATAAAAAAGAAATTGAAAAAAAATTATGATTTTAAATTTTTATAATTTTTTTTTTACCTTTTACAACAATTTCACCTATATTTTTTGTTTTATTTAATTTAGATAGAGATGTATAACATATTTTAATATTATGTACATTACGATATTTTGTATTGTTTTTACATAAATTACTTCCAAATAATAAATATTCATTTATATTATTTGATATATCTGATAATGTTGTATACATTATTACATATCCAGATGGAAAATTATTCAAATGAAACCAAATATAATATTCATTTTCTTTTTTTGCTTTATCAAATATATCCCAATTTTCTTGAGCATTTTGACCTAATATAAATTTAACATTATTGAAATTTACTATTTTCATTATCTTATATAATATAAAAATTTATAAAATATTTTATATTATACAAGATTTATAAATTTAAATTATTTATTATAATATTATTACTGTTATTTGTACAAATAAGAGAATTCTAGTATATTGTACAAATATTCAGTTAAATTTTTATAAAAAAATTTACAATAAATATTTATATTAACTTATATTGTTTTGAAATAATAATTTAATATTTTTTTGTAGATTAAATTATTGAATGTTTGTACAAATAAGAGAATTCTAGTATATTGTACAAAAATTAATCTGTAAAGCAATTATTACATTTCGCATTTCCATTTATAATTGAATAATTTTCTATATCATTGTTATTATTTAAAATATTTACATTAAAATCAATTAACACTTTTTCGCAAATAATACAAGTTAATTTGTTTATATCGTGATAATAAATAAATATTTTATTCAAAATATCTTTAGGTAAATACATCTTGTTATTAGAACTGCACATATTTACAAAATATATAATTCCATTTCTATAAAACATTTAGTTTAATTTTTAATTTATTAATTTATTTTAAATTAATAAATTAAATTAATAATTAATTTAAAATTAATTTTAAACTTAATATTATTATGAGCAATAATAACTTTTTAGAAGTAGAAAATTTTAATGAATTTACTAAAATTTTAAAAGAATTTGTAAATGATATATTTCATTGTTTTGAAGATGATTTAGTTTACCTAAAAAATGATAATAATGATATATATATAATTTATAGTTATAAAAAAGATATTGTTACAATTGATATTAGTAATATATCTCATATTGATGAATTAGATGATGATGATGATATTAAGTTTTATACATCAGTATTTAATATATATAAATATTGTATTAGTGTTTATCCTCAAATGTTTTTTGATATTTTGTACAAAAATGATGACATATTTGATGATAAATCTAAAAATTGCTATTTTTTACCTAGTATAAATTTCAAAGAATTATATCAAAATTCTGATAATGACTCTAATATTAAATCTACTATATGGAAATATTTACAACTTATTTTATTTAATATTGTTACAAATATCAAATCTAGCGAATCTTTTGGTGATAGCTTAAAATTATTTGAATATATAAATAATGAAGAATTCCAAAATAAATTACAATCTACTTTTTCTAATTTTGAAAATATGTTGAAAAATGAGTTTGACAATACAAATGATAATAAAGATACAAATTCTAATGATGATAATGATACTGATAATGATAATGATAATGATAGTGATAATAATACTAATGCTAATGATGATAACAAAAATGATTCATCAATGAATATTCCAGATCCTAAAAATATACATGATCATATTAATAATTTGATTAATGGAAAAATAGGTTCTTTAGCTAAAGAATTAGCAGAAGAAACAACAAAAGATTTAGATATTGATTTAAATTCCGAAAATACAGATGTAAATGAATTGTTTTCTAAATTGTTCAAAAACCCAGATAAATTAATGAATCTTGTCAAAAATATAGGTTCAAAATTAGAAAATAAAATGTCAGATGGTTCAATCAAAGAAAGTGATTTATTAGAAGAAGCAGTTGGATTATTTAAAAATATGAATAATATGCCTGGTATGGAAAATATTCAACAAATGATGGAATCTATGAATTTAAAAGATTTTATGCCACCAAATACAAAATACAATAAAAATGCATTTGAAAATATGGTAAACAATAACATTAAAAAATCAAAAACAAAAGAACGAATGAGAACAAAATTAGAAAATAATAAAAAAAATAATACAAATAATACATCTAGTAACACTTCTAGTAACACTTCTAGTAATAACTCTTCTAATTTTGCTAATTTTGTTGAAAATAATAATTTGAAAGATATTAATAATAATCTTAAAAATTTAATGCAAAATATCGAAAGTAATAACGTATCTGTTGATAATTTAATAAACAATATCAGTAATAGTCAAACTAATTTTATAGATGATATTTTAAAACAACAAATGAATACAAACACAAATGCAAATAAAAACAAAAATCCTAAAAAAAATAAAAATAAAAATAAATAAATATTAGGCTATATTTAAATTATAATGTAAAATATATATAAAATATATTCTACATTATAATATAAAATATTATTTATGAAATATTTAATAACTATTTTATGTTCCAATAAATTGAATTATTTAAAATTATCTTATAATTCTGTAATTAATCAAATTATGTTTGATGATTATGATATATATATTGTAATAAATACATTAGATGAAATATTTTACAATAATGTTGTTAATTATTTCAATAACGACTTTATTCAAAATAATTCTAAATTAAAAAAAATTATTAGAACTGACTCTAATGGTAATCCTGGTAAAGGACATAATTCATGTATTGATATATTCAAAAAAGAAACTTTATATGATTATTTAATATTATTAGATGGTGATGATTTTTTATATCCTATTAGCTTACACAAAATAAATAATTTATATGAAAAAACTAATTTTGATATATTAACTTTATCTGGTAATACTAAATTAAACAAAACAGAAACTGTTAACTATGAAAATAATATTAACAATTATAACATTAATATTAATTACAAATTTGATGAATTAAATAATATTTCTAATATTAGTAAAGATTTCAATAATATATTAGCTACTCCATTTCGTCTTCTATGTTTAAATAAAAAAATATTTGAAGATTTTGATACTTTGTACGAAGAAAATATGAAAATATATGATGACTATTTATATTTTTTAATTATTCACAAATTATCTTTATCTGATAATAAAAAATACAATATTTTGAATATAAGTGATAAACATCTTTATTGTTATAACAATTTTAATAACATAAGTGTTTCTAAAAATAATAAATCTAATAATGATACTATTATTGCTAACCAATTGAAAAAAAAATATAATATGTTAACATTAGAATGTGAAAAAATCAAAATTATACCATATAATAATATTATTAATTATAATAATTTTAATGAAAGCATAATCAAAAATTTTTATGATGATTTGATTAAAAATTTATCTAATGTTGACAATAATGATATTGGTTATAATTCTCATAATATCAATAACAAAAAAATTTTATTTATTGATTTATCATTTTGGGATTATTATACTATTCAAAAATCTCCTTTAGGTGGAACACAATCTGCTATTTATTATATGTCAATCGAATTGTCTAATATTTATAATATATGTGTTATGACTAAAAATATTAACAATATTGATGTTAATCAAAATCTTAAATATCAAAATTTTAATCATGATAATTTAAAAAATTTTAATCCTGATATAATAATTTGTCAAGGTATTATTAATAATATTATTTTTGAATATAAAAATACATATAAAAATGTACAACTTATATTATGGCAACAACATGATATCAATATCAAATTTGTTAAAAATGAATTTGATAAAATTATAAAATCTAATCTTAATCAATACATTGATAAATATATTTTCGTTAGTAAATGGCAAAGAGATCGATTTATACAATATTATAATATTGATCATAATAAAGCATTTGTATTTCAAAATGGTATAGATAAGAAAATATTAGATGATTGTTCTACTATCAATATTCATAATAAAAAAAAAGAACTTATATATGTTAGTTCTCCTTATCGTGGGTTGTTACCAGCATATTTTATATTTGATGAAATCAAAAATTTTATTCCTGACATAAAATTAAAAGTATTCTCATGTTTCAAACGAGATATTATCAATTCTACCGGTTCTAATAATACTCAAAATACATCTCAATATAATTGTTTGACATACAATGATTTAGAAAAATTTGATGACAATTATAATAAATATTATATTAATTTATATAAATTACTTATTAATAATCCTAATGTTGAATTTTATGGATCTGTTCCACAAAATGTTCTTTTTCAACATATGAAAGATTGTATGATATTTTTTTATCCTAATACATATCCTGAAACATGTTGTTCTTCTATTATTGAAGCTATGGCTCATAAATGTAATATTATCACTTCTGATTTAGGAGCATTAAGAGAAACATCCAATGGATTTTCTAAATTATTTGATCCTTTAATATCTGATGTTTTGAATTTTGATTATGATGTTGAAAATGCTGTTATTAATCCTGTTACTATTGACAACATTGATTCTGTCTATTTACAAAATTTTGTTAAAACTACTATTAATTTAATTACTAGTTATTACAATAATAATAATCAGAAATTTTTAAATAATCAACACATATATGTTAGTAAAAATTGTTGTTGGCATGATAAAGTTTATGATTTTGTAAAGATATTAAATTATTAAAAAAAACAATATATATATATAAATGAACGATATTCCATTTTGGTTAAATGATCCTACTATTTTATATGATAAAAATTACATTTTTAATTTATGGCCTTTAGAAAATTTTAATAAAAATGAAAAGTTAAATTCTATTACTCGTTTAATTATTATTTTAACTTTTGTAGGTTATTTGATTACTAACAATTATTTTATTTTGATTACTTCTTTTATCACATTAATTGTTATTGTTTTTATTCACAAAAATTTTATTAATGAACTTATTTTAAAAAAAAATGATTTTAATAATATTAAAGAAGGATTTACTGATCAACAATATTATCATAATATTAAACACAATTTAACTAATCCTACTAAAGATAACCCTTATATGAATGTTATGTTAACCGAATTAAATTCTAATAATAATAGAAAAGAATCTGCTCCTGCATATAATAGAGCTGTTCAACCTATTATTCATGATTCTATTAAACAAATTGTTAGAGATAACTTTAACGATAATTCAATTGATTCTAAAATTTATGATAATGAACAAGAATTTACTAGCAATAATAGACAATTTTATACAACTCCTAATACTAGAATACCTAATAATCAAAAAGCATTTGCTAAATTTTGTTATGGCAAAATGGCTCACGATAAAGATATTGAATACAATAATTAAATACCTTTCTGTATTTCTATATTTCTATTTTATTAATTTAATCAAAATCAATTAAATTAATATTTTATTAATCTTTAATTAATCTTATTTTCTTTATTTTTATTTTTTTTATATTAAATATTTATATAACATATATATGTCTAGTTTAACTTCAAATTCATATACATTTGACAATTTAGCTAGAATCAATAATGATAACAATTATTTAGATGAAAGAAATATACAAAATAATAATAATATTAATTATAGATTAACCTCTTACAATGATACATCTAATTATCAAAGCACTGTTTCTTTTGCTTTAAAACAACCTAATGTTTTTTATAAAAATGGTTATTCTGAAGGTGGACTTAATGGTTCTCTTATTGAACAAAATAGCAAATTAAAATTAACTACTATAACTAGACCCGATGAAAAAATCGTTCTTAATCAAAGACCTTATTTAACCATTCCATATTTAGGCAAAGGTATCGGCGATCCCGATATTGAACTTGAATTAAAAACTGGAGAAAATATTTCTAATAGAAAAACTATTAACGAAATGTCTGAAAAACCTAATGTACAACATAACACATACCCTATGATTGAATCATTGAAGGAAAATATTCAAAATCCTGATAATTTAATAGAAGAAAATGCCAGAAATGGTTGGGTTAGAGGTGGCGAATTTAGCAGAGATTTCGCTAGATCTAATAATTATAATCAATACAAAAAATAAATTTTTATTATTTCATATATTTAAATTATAATCATAATAATCATAATAATTTAAATATTTATTACTATTTGTTTTATATGATCAATACTAGTTTCTTAACCACATATAATTTGATTGAAAATAATGATGATGCTACCTTATTATATAATATTCAATTTTTACAAATTTTTGATTTGAAAAAATGGGATGATAATGTTATTAATTCCAAAACTTTTGATTTATTTAATTTACTTAAAAACAAACTTTCTATTTTAATTATTGTTCATAAATTATATTTTAATAACAAAAATTTTATAGATTCATTTAATTATTTAGATAATTCTTTAGATAATTCCTATAATTTTATTGATATATCTAATAACCCTTTCTATATATCTAATGATATTATTGATACATCTTATAACAATTTTGATTATAATACTTTAATCAAAGATATTTCTAATTATTCTACATATTATACTACATTCCAATTATTATTTAATTTTGATTATTTATGGATATTTCATAAATATCTTATTTATCATTTTAATAATGATTCTATTTACAAAAATAAAATTTTTAATGAATTAATAAATCTTATTTAATTATATATATATTTATTATATTATTATGGCTTCCACTAGAAATTACAATTCTATCAATGATTATAATTTACAACAAAAATCTAAAGATCACTATTATCAGCTTTTGATTGATAAAGATAATAGACCACCACGTGAATTATTACCTAATATTGGTCCCTACCCTTCTCATATTAGCAGAGAAGCTCTTTCTAATAATTATATTGATATTGAATCATCTATGTTAGGTATTGGATCTAACAATTTTGTACAACCTAATAAACCTGTTCAACCTGAACTTAAATATTTAGATAATATTGACTTTTTTCATAGGCAACATAATGTTTTTATGCCTAAACCCTATATACATGACTATGAACAACGTCCTAAATTATAACTTTTTTTCTATTAATATTATATGTTTATATAATATTAATTATATTTCTTTTTAATTATATTTACTGATATATGCAATATTTTTATTATATTCCCTAATCTTTGATTAATCCATATTTTTTATAGGTCTAACTATATAATTATTTTTATTGTTAATATTTTCATATATTTTATCAATTTTCACATTTAGAATCTTCTTATCATGATAAAATTTATCATCATTAATTGCTTTTTTTATATCATTATCTATTATATTTTTTATATTATTATTTATTTCTTCTTCCTTATTATCATCAAATTTATAATTTGGTATTAATTTTATAAACATAATATATATAACATTTTTATTTAGTAAATTAATACCATTTATAATCAATTCAAGTCCTTTATATATATTGTAATAATATTTTTTTTTATCTATATTTTCATCTATATTTTTATCTATATTTTCTATATATTTTTCAATTTTTTTAAATTTGGTTGTTAGTAATTTTTTGTAATTATCATATAGTATATTTAACATTTTATCATAATTATTAACAGATTGAGACTGTTCCGCTACATCATTTTTGGCTTTGCTACTACTCGTTAATTTTGTCAATAAACCACCACCTTCTATTTCAGTAGTTTCATCAAGTTTAACAGATTCTACAGGTTCAGCAGTTTCAGTAGTTTTAGCAGTTATATTCAAAACACTTAATAAATAAGATTTTAATTCATTAAAATCTCTTGAATCTTCTTCATTTAAAATTATATTTTCAGGATATTGAATTAATTCTAATAATCCTTTTTCATTTTTATAATAAGATGTATAATATCTTATTAGGACTGTTTGTCCTGATATTATTTTTTTTAATTTTGATATATAATCACAAACATTTTCATAAAATATATTTAAAAATTTTATACTTTTTTTTAGATTAACTAATTCTTCTGTATTATTTTCATTATCTATATCATTTAAAATTTTATTACCTTGAGTTATTAAATCATTAGCATATAATGAATATTTAGCAGCATTATTTATATTATACATATCAATATCTATAGTTTTTATTATATTTGTCAAATGATTAAAATATTTATTTTTACATTTTAACAAAACAATTGTATTATAATATAACATTTTTGAAAATATTCCTTTATCATTAAATTTATCAGCATTAACAGCATCATCATCAGCATCATCATCAGCATCGTCATCATCATCATCAGCAATATTATATATATCATTTGCATTTTTAATTGTATCATCATATATTTCATTTGTTTTATAGTTTGGTTTATCACTTAGTATTTCGTCTGTTTCAATTATTTTATCTTTTATGTATTCAATTTTATCTATTATTTTAGATAATTTTTCATCATTTATTTTTTCCGCCGCCCCCCTCACCGCCGCCTCCGCCTCCACTATTTTTTCAGTATTATTGAAACTATCTTTTGGTAGATTAATACCCCTTAATTCATCATTAATAATAAGTGTTAGATTTTTATATTCATCCCCAATATTATTAATATTATATATTGCACATTTACTTAATTTTTCATCACTTGATTTTTTTTCAATTAAATTTTCATGTTCACCCAATTTTTCCTTATCAATATCACGAATTAATTCAATATCAATTATTCTCATT
>CEVF01154614.1_pt1 | contig 18548 bp, 13 predicted proteins | sample 356441 | NCBI WGS metagenome assembly CEVF01 (sample SAMEA2622765, study PRJEB7988) | marine metagenome | biome: marine biome (ENVO:00000447); feature: surface water layer (ENVO:00002042); material: "saline water (ENVO:00002010), including plankton (ENVO:xxxxxxxx)" | depth 5 m | reverse complement strand
GTTGGCACCAGTTCTCCAAACCTTTCCGACAGGGACAAGTTCTGCCAAGCTACGTCCTTTCAATTGTGGACGACTATAAATAACACGTGCAGCCTTATCTGTTTCTCTTGAACTTGCAGGGTAGTAGGCGATGTCCGCAGGACTTTTGTCAAGTCCACTAAATTTTTGTGCTGTTGCTTCAGTGCTAAAAGCCAAGCTGGTGGCGAGCACTAAAAGTAGTAATGTTAATTTCTTCATGATTGTGATTTAAGTTCCTTTAAAACTGTGTTAAATAAAATGATTGTTCAAATATACAGACGAGAAAATTAAACAACCTTACAAAGCATTCGGAATAAGGACTAAAAATGATATTAAAGTTTTAAATAAGTATTATTTAGGTGGAAAATATACGAATATGTTACTTATTATTTATTAGTGCTTTTATATTATAATCTTTATATCCATTTTTGTGTCAAAATTGTTACTAAAATATAATTTTATGTGTGGTATTGTTTGCGCATTTGATGTGAAGGAAAGTACAGATGTACTGAGGCCCCAATTGTTGGAGATGTCGAAGAAAGTGAGGCACCGTGGGCCGGATTGGAGTGGAATATATTCCGATGACAAAGCCATTTTGGCCCACGAGAGGTTGGCTATTGTGGACCCAGCTTCAGGAAAGCAACCCCTGTTTAGTGCAGATGGTAAGTTGGTTCTGGCGGCCAATGGTGAAATATATAACCATCAAGAGTTAAGAAAACAGTTTGAGGGTAAATATGATTTTCAGACACAGTCGGATTGTGAGGTTATTTTGGCCCTATATCAAGAAAAGGGTCCTGATTTTGTGGATGAAATGAACGGAATCTTCGGTTTTGCCATTTACGATTCAGAAAAGGACGAATATTTTATCGCCCGTGACCATATGGGAATCATCCCATTGTATATTGGTTGGGACAAGAACGGGACTTTCTATGTGGCTTCAGAATTGAAGGCCTTGGAAGGTACCTGTTCCAAAATCGAACTGTTTCCCCCCGGACATTATATGCACAGTTCCGATGGCGAGTTTGTGAGATGGTACAAGCGGGATTGGATGGAGTACGATGCCGTTAAGGAAAACGAGACCAGTATAGAAAAAATCAAGGACGCTTTGGAAGCGGCCGTGCACCGTCAATTAATGTCGGATGTTCCTTATGGTGTTTTGCTTTCTGGTGGCTTGGACTCTTCTGTAACATCCGCCATAGCCAAAAAATATTCCCAAAAACGAATAGAAACCGGTGATACCACCGATGCTTGGTGGCCACAATTGCACTCTTTCTCAGTCGGATTGGAAGGATCGCCCGACTTGGCCGCAGCGAAAAAGGTCGCGGACCATATCGGTACGGTGCACCACGAGATTAAATTCACCATCCAAGAAGGTTTGGATGCCATCAAAGACGTGATCTATAATCTGGAAACCTACGATATTACAACTATCAGGGCATCCACGCCCATGTATCTCATGGCGAGGGTAATCAAATCCATGGGGATAAAAATGGTGCTTTCAGGTGAAGGGGCGGATGAGCTTTTTGGAGGTTACCTATATTTCCATAAGGCGCCAAGTCCAAAGGATTTTCATGAAGAGACTGTCAGGAAATTGGACAAACTCCATATGTACGATTGCCTAAGGGCCAATAAGTCTCTGGCTGCCTGGGGCATTGAAGGTCGAGTTCCATTCTTGGACAAAGAGTTTATGGATGTGGCGATGAGCATCAACCCAAAGGATAAGATGATCAATGGAGAGCGTATGGAAAAATGGGTGGTGCGAAAGGCGTTTGAAGACTATTTGCCGGAAAGTGTCGCTTGGAGACAAAAAGAGCAGTTTTCCGATGGAGTGGGATATAGCTGGATAGATACCTTGAAAGCAATGGTGGAAGAAGAAATTAGTGATGAGCAATTGGAAAATGCCCATTTTAAGTTTCCTATACAAACACCAACAACAAAAGAAGAATATTATTATCGTTCAATTTTCGAAAGTCATTTTCCTTCAGATGCTGCCGCCCTGAGTGTTCCGCAAGAACCATCAGTGGCTTGCAGTACCAAGATTGCCTTGGAATGGGATGAAGCATTCAAGAACATGAACGACCCATCGGGAAGGGCCGTGGCCAAGGTTCATACCGATGCATATGTGAAATAACCCTGTTTAAACCAACCAAACGATATGAAGCAGTAAATCTACATTTGTTTCATTTTAATTAGTCAGAAAAGCCCCTTGTCAAAGGGGCTTTTTGGTTATTTTTTTTAGAATGCCCGCATGCTCTTGAAAGTAGGTCGTTTTCCACAGGATTTGTTGATAACTTAAGCTGTTCGACAGCTTCTTGGGGGCGGTTTGCATGGGGTATTGTTTATATTTGTAGGATTTGAAAAATTGAGGCAAATACTTAAAAATATATGAGCGAAGAAGCCAATAAGAAAAAATACTCAGCGGATAGTATCCAGGCCCTTGAGGGAATGGAGCACGTACGTATGAGACCTTCCATGTATATTGGAGACGTAGGGGTCAGAGGATTACACCATTTGGTGTATGAGGTTGTGGATAACTCCATCGATGAGGCCATGGCAGGTCACTGTGATAGGATCGATGTGATCATCAATGAAGATAACTCCATAACCACTAAAGATAATGGTAGGGGTATCCCGGTTGATCTGCACAAAAAAGAAGGAGTTTCTGCCTTGGAGGTGGTTATGACGAAAATCGGTGCCGGTGGTAAGTTCGATAAGGATTCTTATAAGGTATCAGGTGGACTGCATGGTGTGGGTGTATCCTGTGTGAATGCTTTATCGTCCCATTTGAAAGCTACCGTGTATAGGGATGGGAAAATTTGGGAGCAGGAATATGAAAGAGGAAAAACCCTTTATCCCGTAAAAAGTGTTGGTGAGAGTGATGAAACAGGTACCATTGTGACCTTTGTTCCCGATGAGACCATTTTCACCCAAACAACGGAATATAGTTATGAGACCCTTGCCAATAGAATGCGTGAGCTTTCCTATTTGAACAAAGGAATTACCATAACACTTACCGATAAGAGGAACAAGGACGAAAAAGGGGAATTTATTTCTGAAACCTTCCATTCCGAAGAAGGTCTTAAGGAATTTATCAAATTCTTGGATGATACGCGTGAGCCATTGATCCAGAATGTGATTTCCATGGAAGGGGAAAAGAACGGTATCCCCGTGGAAGTGGCCATGGTCTACAATACAGGTTATACCGAGAATCTCCATTCCTACGTCAACAACATTAATACCCATGAGGGAGGTACCCACCTTTCCGGTTTTAGAAGGGGGTTGACCTCTACCTTAAAGAAATATGCCGATAACTCGGGGATGTTGGATAAGTTGAAATTCGAAATATCAGGAGATGATTTTCGTGAAGGATTGACTGCCATTGTTTCCGTTAAAGTCGCAGAACCACAGTTCGAAGGTCAGACCAAAACCAAGTTGGGCAATAGGGAGGTGACCAGTGCGGTAAGTCAGGCCGTATCCGAAATGTTGACCATTTATTTGGAAGAACATCCGGACGATGCCAAGCAAATTGTGGAAAAAGTAAAACTTGCAGCACAGGCAAGGCATGCCGCAGCAAAAGCCCGTGAACTGGTTCAGCGTAAGAACCCCATGAGCGTAGGTGGATTGCCAGGGAAACTTTCCGATTGCTCCGAGCAAGACCCAACAAAATGTGAGGTTTTCTTGGTAGAGGGAGATTCCGCAGGTGGAACGGCCAAACAGGGAAGGGACAGGAACTTTCAGGCCATTCTTCCGTTGAGGGGTAAAATCCTTAACGTGGAAAAGGCCATGCAGCACAAAGTTTTTGAAAATGAGGAAATCAAGAACATTTATACTGCCTTGGGGGTCACCATAGGCACCGAGGATGACAGTAAAGCCTTGAACCTTGATAAATTGCGTTACCACAAAGTGGTCATCATGTGTGATGCCGATGTTGATGGTAGCCACATCGAAACCTTGATTCTTACCTTCTTCTTCCGTTACATGAGGGAATTGATAGAAGGAGGGCACGTATATATTGCCACCCCACCATTGTATTTGGTGAAAAAGGGTAACAAAAAGCGGTATGCATGGGACGATAAGGAACGGGATGCTATTATAGCAGAAATGAATGGAGGGGCAAGTATCCAACGGTACAAAGGTCTTGGGGAGATGAATGCCGAGCAGCTTTGGGATACCACCATGAATCCAGAGTTTAGGACGTTGCGACAAGTTACCATCGACAACGCAACAGAAGCTGACCGAATATTCTCCATGTTGATGGGTGACGAAGTGCCACCAAGACGTGAATTTATAGAGAAAAATGCCGTCTATGCGAATATAGATGCATAGATATCAGGCATTTCACAACAAAAACTCGTCCCCAAAGGGCGAGTTTTTTAGTTTTGGGGAAACTTCAACATTATGAAAAAAGTAATTTTTATCATTGCATTGGTTACTGTGACCATGGGGAAAGCCCAAGACCTGAACGATATCTTTGTGTCGGGTGTGGCAGATGCCGAACGATTTGCAAATGCCTATTTGTCCCCAGTTTCTGAGGGAGCCATTTACAGTATCTCCAATGGATGGTACAATACCGCAGATGCCAAACCCTTGGGTGGGTTCGAGATTTCCATTGTTGGGAACATTACAGGGTTTAAGAACAAGGACGATAAAAAAGCATTTTTACTTGACCCTTCAGATTATGAAAACCTGGATTTTGTAGAAAACCCTGGCCAAGCCCAAATGGTTGCGACCGGTTTAGGGGATATTGAAGGTGTTGAAGTATATGTTGAAGGAGAAAATGGGTTCTTTCGGGAAGAATTTGAGCTGCCTTCCGGTCTTGCTTCCGAAGACTTCAATTTTATACCCTCCGGATATGTCCAGGCGAGTGTTGGATTGATCAAAGGATTGGAGGTCAAAGCCCGCTTTTTGCCCAAGATCAAATTTGACGATGATGCCAAAATCGGTCTTTTTGGCGCTGGGTTGCAATATGACTTTACCAAGATGTTGCCGGCCGACAAATTGTTGCCGGTTGCCATTTCTGCTGTAATAGGATATACCAAATTGGATGGCGAATACGATTTTTCGGATTCATCCTTGATCAATGGTAGTGATCAGCGTATCGATGCGTCCTTCAAAACATGGAATTTTAGCGCAGTGGTTTCCACCAAAAATATTCCTGTAATCAACTTTTATGGCGGTATTGGGTACATTACGGGTAAATCGGATATCGATTTGCTTGGTACGTATGAAGCCCAGGGGGCATTTTTTACGGAAACGGTTAAGGATCCGTTTACGGTATCAAAAAATGCAAATGGGGTATCGGCCAATTTGGGTACTAAGATTAAACTGGGATTCTTTAGGCTCAATGCGGAATATAATATATCAGAATTTAGCACTCTCACCTTTGGTGTGAACTTTGGGTTCAGATAGAAGGTGGCAAACTAAAACCAGCCAATACTAAAGAAGGCCCCATTTCTGGGGCCTCCTATTTTCATATATGTAGTCTTCACGTCATTCCCTGGTGGCGAAGACCGAACCATTATCCAGGGTCAATACTTCAGGTTCTTTGGTTTTTTCCAAGCTAACGGTAATATCGTTTACTTGCGGGTCACCATAAATAATGGAATAGGTCCCGTTTTCCTCGGACCATTTGAAATCGGTATAATAAATTAATTTGGAATCAGAATAGCTTTGGTACCTACCAAGATAAACATCGTTGAAAATCCATTCTTCCCGAGTAGTGCTCGTACCTTTACCTTCAATATTGGAAGATTCTGTTTTTACCCAGATGCCCAAAATAGGATCATGGTTATCTGGTACGCTGGTACAGTTGCTTATGGCGATAATGCCAATAATGGACAACAATGAAAAGAGCTTTTTCATAGTCAAGTAGGTTAAATTGATTTTGGGACTATTAGAACGTAAGTTTGTAAGAAACTATTGCATAAAAAACCTAAAATATTTGCTTTTTGATTTCTGTTTCGATGAAAATGCATTTTACTTCATGGGTAATCGAACATTTACCGGGTTTATTTTGCGGAAGAGAGCCACTAAAACTGCCAAAAGTCAGCATTTTTCTGAGCTAAATGCCTTATTTTTGAGGACTAAAATTTAAATCTATACACATGAAAGTTACCGTAGTTGGAGCAGGTGCAGTTGGAGCAAGCTGTGCTGAATACATAGCAATGAAAAATTTTGCATCAGAAGTTGTTTTATTGGATATCAAAGAAGGGTATGCTGAAGGTAAGGCCATGGATTTAATGCAAACAGCCTCCTTGAACGGTTTTGATACCAAGATAACAGGAAGTACCAGTGATTATAGTAAAACGGCCAACAGTGATATTGCCGTGATCACTTCCGGTATACCGCGTAAACCAGGTATGACACGCGAAGAATTGATCGGGATCAATGCAGGAATCGTAAAAACAGTGGCAACCAGTCTTCTGGAGCACTCCCCGAACGTAACTATTATTGTGGTGAGCAATCCTATGGATACCATGACATATTTGGTGCACAAGGCCACGGGATTGCCCAAAAACAAGATCATTGGTATGGGGGGTGCATTGGACAGTGCCCGTTTCAAGTATAGACTGGCCCAGGCTTTGGAGGCGCCAATATCCGATGTCGACGGAATGGTGATCGGTGGGCACAGCGATAAAGGAATGGTCCCTTTAATTGAGCATGCCACTAGAAATAGTGTAAAGGTTTCCGAATTCTTGTCCGAAGAAAAAATGAACTGGGTAGTGGAAGAAACCAAGGTTGGTGGCGCTACCCTAACAGGTTTGTTGGGTACCAGTGCTTGGTACGCACCTGGAGCAGCCGTTTCTGGGTTGGTACAGGCCATCGCTTGCGATCAAAAGAAAATGTTCCCATGTTCTGCACTATTGGAAGGTGAGTACGGTTTGGATGATATTTGTATTGGAGTGCCGGTAATTTTGGGCAAAAACGGAATCGAGAAAATTGTTGAGATAAAATTGTCCGATGCCGAAAAAGCAAAAATGCAGGAAAGTGCAGCTGGTGTTAGAAAAACCAACGGACTGCTAGAGGTGTAATCCTTCCATTATAAGTAACCAACTAAATTGTCATTCCGGATGTGACCAACAAGAAATTTGTCCATACGTTTGCATGGGGATTTTTAGGTTTATCCGGAATGACATTTTCATTTTAACAGCGTAACCGTCAAGCCGAATTGCAATTCCATCAATTTCTATTGTCAAATCTTATCGGAAATGATATATTTGCACGCTGTTTAAGAAAACTTCTAAAAAATTAACAATCAATGCAGAATAAAGGACTTATAAGGCTTTTCGCGATCCTTTTTGGCTTGGTGAGCATCTATCAGTTATCTTTTACTTTCATTGCTAATAAGTTGGAGAAAGATGCTGAAGCATACGCTGTTAGCCAAATTTCGGAAGCTGAGGAAGATTATGTTGCTAAGCGTGAAGCTTTAGAGGCATCGTATTTGGATTCCATCAGTGATAAAACTGTTTTGGGCTTTACGAGCTATGAAGATGCCAAGACAAAAGAGTTGAACAAGGGACTGGACCTTAAGGGAGGTATCAATGTTACCTTGCAGATTTCCGTGAAGGACATCCTGAAAGGCTTGGCCAATAATACCAAAAACCCGATTTTCAATAAAGCATTGGCAGATGCCGATGAAGCATCAAAAAATAGTGATGATACTTATTTGGATCTGTTTTTTGAAGCTTTTGACAATATTAAGGGAGATACCAAATTGGCGTCCCCTGACATTTTTGCCAATAAGGGCCTTAGTGACGAGATCAATTTCCAAATGACGGATGATGAGGTAAAGCCCATCATCAGAAGGAAAATTGATGAATCCATCGTTTCTGCATTTGAAGTACTTCGGGAACGTATCGATGGTTTTGGGGTAACCCAACCCAATATACAAAGAGAAGGAAACTCAGGAAGAATATTGGTGGAACTTCCTGGTGCAAGGGATATTGCCCGTGCCCAAGAGTTGTTGTCCAGTACGGCCCAATTGGAATTCTGGGAAACCTATCCACAGAATAACCAAAGCATAGGGAACTTCTTAGTGGATGCCAACGAGCGTTTAAAGGAAATTTTGAAGCCGGAAGTATCTGAGGAAGAAGTATCAAAACCAGAATCGGAAATTGATTCCTTGCTTTCCGATGTGGTGCAGGACTCATTGGACATGACCCAAGAGGCCAATCCACTTTTGGGCAAATTGATTCCGGCCAATCCAGGTAGCCATGCCATTGCCCGTGCATTGGTGTCCGATACAGCTGAAATCGGTGGCTATTTAAGAATGCCCGAAATAAGAAGGTTGTTGCCCAACGATATTCAATTTGTCAAATTCCTATGGGAAAGACCGTCCAAAGATGCAGAGGTTGTTGATTTGTACGCCTTGAAATCCAATAGGGAGGGTACTCCAAGAATTAGTGGGGACGTTGTTTCCGATGCACAGGATACTTTTGACCAATTCAACAAACCTGCCGTGAGCATGACGATGAACACACGTGGTGCGAAAGAGTGGGAGGAGTTGACAGGTGACGCTTACAATAACCAAACAGGTATAGCCATAGTTCTGGACAACAAAGTATACACGGCGCCGGGAGTTTCTTCTGGTCCCATTTCTGGAGGACGTTCCGAGATTACAGGTACATTTACCGTAAACGAAACCAAGGATATTGCCAATGTGTTGCGTGCAGGTAAATTACCGGCCTCGGCAGATATTATCCAATCGGAAGTGGTGGGTCCATCATTGGGGCAAGAAGCCATCGACAGTGGTTTTATGTCCTTCATGATAGCCATGGCCTTTGTGTTGCTTTGGATGATTTTCTACTATGGAAGAGCTGGGGTCTTTGCTGATATTGCATTGGTATTCAACATACTCTTGATTTTTGGGGTGCTGACAAGCCTTGGAGCTGTGTTGACGCTGCCAGGTATTGCCGGTATCGTTTTGACCATAGGTATGTCCGTGGATGCCAATGTACTCATATTCGAAAGGGTAAAAGAGGAATTGGCTCGTGGAAAAGGAAAAGCCCAGGCCATTGCCGATGGTTTTGGCAATGCCCTGTCCTCAATCTTGGATGCCAACATCACCACTGGACTTACGGCAATTATCCTGTTTATTTTCGGTTCAGGGCCAATTAAAGGTTTTGCCACCACATTGATGATAGGTATTGTTACCTCTTTGTTTACGGCAATTTTTGTGACTCGATTGATGATTGATTCCTATACCAGTAAGAAAGGACGTCGATTGGATTTCAGTACGGGAATCACTAAAAACCTGTTTACCAATCTGAGCATCGACTTTTTGTCGAAGCGTAAAATAGCCTATATCGTTTCTATAATCTTGGTAGCGGTCAGTGTGTTCTCATTGTTTACGAACGGACTTCAGCAAGGGGTTGATTTTATCGGTGGACGTTCCTATCAGATTCGTTTTGAAAAAGCAGTGAACCCTTCAGAGATTGCTTCTGAATTGAATACCGTTTTTGGTAGCGGAACCAATGTGAAGACTTTTGGTGATGCCAATCAGATAAAGGTCACAACACCATATAAAGTAGAGGAAGAAAGCGTTGAAGTGGATACCGAAATCCAGAATAAACTGTATACAACGCTACAAAATTACTTGCCCGATGGAACTTCTTTTGAAGAATTTACAGTTGGGGCATCGGATAAATCAATAGGAATTCTACAATCTGTAAAAGTAGGTCCCACCATTGCGGATGATATCAAGAAAAATGCATTTTTGGCCATTATAGGTTCATTGGCCGTGGTATTCCTGTATATTTTATTGCGATTTAGAAAATGGCAATTCTCATTGGGTGCCGTTGTTGCGGTATTCCACGATGTAATGATCGTATTGGGTATCTTCTCCTTGACAGGAAGCATTATGCCCTTTAACATGGAAATTGACCAAGCCTTTATTGCGGCCATTTTGACGGTGATCGGGTACTCCCTGAATGATACGGTGGTCGTGTTCGACCGTATTCGTGAGATTACAGGTCTAAAAGGCTGGAGTGGCGGTAACAATATCAACCAAGCGTTGAACAGCACCTTGAGCCGAACCTTGAACACCTCGCTTACCACATTGATCGTGTTGTTGGCCATCTTTATTTTTGGAGGTGAAAGCCTTAGAGGATTTATGTTCGCAATGATCGTAGGTGTGATAGTAGGTACATACTCATCAGTATTTATTGCAACGCCCGTGATGTTCGATTCATTGAAGAAGAAAATTGCTGCTGCTACAGGAGCATAGTTTTTCGTTTTTTATATTACACTTTACAACAAAGGCCTCTATTTTGGGGCCTTTGTTTATTTATGGCTTTATATTTTATTCTTTGAGAGGACTTCGAGCCAAGAGATCAATTGGCTAAAAAGTGTAAAGTTCTGTATAACCCTTAATTGACCGTTAAACCCCCATTTGTCCCTTTCCTTGGGATGGTTCAACATGTAGGCCAAGGTTTTGGATAAGCTTGCTATGTCTGTAGGGTCCGGGTTTATTTGCCCTGTTTTGTTATGTATCACCTGATATTTGAGTCCTGCAGCATTGGAGACCAATACTGGTTTCCTTTTCCACATGGCTTCTGTCGCCGTGAGCCCAAACCCTTCTTGGATGGAGTTTTGGACAATAATGGTGGAAGTTCGTTGGAGCGCATTGACAATCAAGGCATTTTCTTTTGGGTTGTCCAATGGCAACAATAGAATGGCAATGTCATTTTGAAGACTAGGGTCCACATCTTTATAAATAGCCGTGAGCTCTTTTAAAACCTCCTTTCCCTCTGGGTCATCTGACACAAAAGCAGGGTCAGGTCCGCCCAAAACCAGAAGGGTCATTTCAATTCTTTTGTAATCAAGACTTTTGGGGTCACCATGTTTTCTATTGTCCAATTTCATTTTAATGAAGGCTTCCATCAACTCCTTAAAACCTTTTAGCCGGTCCCATCTCGAAATCTCGGTAACGATGGGGCGATAGATCAGATCAAGGTTGTTGTCAGCATCCAATACTCCGAACGAACCATCGGGCATCACTTTTCTTACCAGATGTTCGTAACGATCATAGAGGATGGCCTTGTGGTCGTCCAAAATCCCTGATTGATACAAAATGCCAATGCATTTGTGCAATTGGAGCTCCCGGTTTTTATGGCTCAAGGGGTCAATGGCCGGTGGAATAATGGAAGTCCGGTTCTTTAAAGGTTTAGGAACATAGGAGGGAAGACTGAATACAAAATGGTCATAATCTTTGGTGTAAGGCTCCAAAAATTTCCATACAGCATCGGTGACCGCAGTATCTTCTTCCAAGCCTATGTGGCATCTCCATATAATGGAGACTTCCTTTTCGTTTTTGATCATTGCGGCCAACGGCATGGGTTGGGGGTCATGGACAACCACAATATCACCATCATTGATGAATTCCAGTGCTTTGGGAAGATTGTTTTGGTTGATCTCTTTGTATATCTTCCGGTCTTCTTCCGTGAAAATTCCAGTACCACTTCCGTGGATGGCATTATGGATACGTTTGGTCAAGTCAAAAAAAGCATCTTTTTTTGCTTCAATGACCAACCACTCGATGGATACCCCGAGCTCCCTTAATATCCGCATTTGACTGGGCAGCATTTCTGCCACTCCACCACCAATGGCAGTGGAATTGATCATCCAAATGGTTCGCCCTTTCAGGGATTCAATAGGTTCTTTGGCTTGTTCCAGAAAATCTAGGACAGACGAGTAGAGAGATCCGTACGCTTTGTAGTCTACAAGTTTAGCGCCTGGTTTTACATTTATTTTTTGCATACAAGGGAATGGTTGACAGTTGAATTCCCTTTAAGATAACAAAAAAATGAATGGATTGTTCAAGTTGTTGTTTATGAATTTGTTATGTTGTTATTTTAATGCCCTTTGAACCTGTTTCCGAAGGCAGTAGTTCATAAATGTACTCAGGATTCAATTGCGGTTCTTTTCTATGGGACACGAAAATAATGGCAGTATCACTTTCATTGGCCACTTTATTTACCAAGGCAACAAAAAGATTGGAACTGGGGTCATCCAAGCCAGCCGTTGGCTCGTCCAGAATAAGGAGTGGAGGGTGTTTTACCATGGCCCTTGCCATCATTACCAGTCGTTTGTCCCCAGCCGATAGGTCGCGGAAGTGGTCATCTTTTTTGTCTTCCAAGTTTAAAAGTTTTAACCATTGGTTGGCCAAATTCTTTTCACTGTCCGTAGGTTGGACGTAGAGACCGATAGAGTCATGTAGTCCGGAGATGATCATATTTTCAAGGCTGTGGTAGCCTGTAAACTTGTCGGTGATCGCTGGAGTGAAATAACCGATTTTTTGTTTAAGGTCCCAAACACTTTCGCCGCTTCCTTTTTTTTGGCCAAAAATGGTCAGATCCTGTCCATATCCTTTATGGTTATCACCTGTGATCATGGATAGAAGCGTTGATTTTCCACTTCCATTTGGCCCCATCAGTTGCCAAAACTCCCCTTTCTTAATGGTCCAATCAATTTGGTCCAGAACTGGACGCCCATCAAAACTTACTGAAACTTTTTTAAATTTTACCAATTCGGTGACTTCTGTTTTAACCGGGGAAAGTGCTGGTGGAATTGTGCCATTGAAGGTGATGGCCCCTGTTTTGTTCTCATTCCAAAAATCGTCGGGAGAATTGTATGGATGAAGTTTGTCCCCATCTAGTTTAAAAAAATCTGTAGTGATGGGTAAAATATCGTCCAATCGACTGACCAATTGGACCACGATCTTATGGGAGGCAATCTTTAATAGTTGCTCCTTGAGCTTGGCCTGCGTGGCAACATCCAGATTGTCGAAAGGATTCTCCAAAACCATAAAGTCAGGGTCCTGTTGAAGCAAATGGTTGAGCAGTGCTTTTTTTTGTTCTCCACTGCTCATGGTTTTTAAGGATTGGTCGGTTTCCTTGGTCAAAACTTTGATGTCGTGGCGATCTTCTTCATCCATGTAACGATTGATTTCTGATCGGGAGAACAAAACTCCGTTCAATCCTTGTAATGCTTCCAGCCCATCAATAGGTCGATTGTTGAGCAGGCTGTGAATCAACGGCTTGGTGTTGGAACTGTTTTGCGTTAGGATGGCGTAGCTTTTGGGTGGCTTCATGTGGCAACTAGTATTGCCCCAAAATTACGGTTTAATGGTTGAAAATTATAATCTTGAAAAGGTAATACTGTCCCCTACCTGCAATCCCAGTTGGTCGGAAAGTCCTGCATTGATTTCCAATACATATTTTGCCGGAGCATTGGAAGGTAGGCTTCTTTCATCGTAGGGTTGGGCATTTTTTTGAAAACTGACAATTTTCTTCCCTTCATCAATATAAATAATGTCCAAAGGGAACTCCGTGTTCTTCATATAAAATGAACGGACGCTCACATCCGGAAATATAAAGAGCATGCCCCGGTTTTGTTGCATGGACGGACGGTACATGAGCCCTGTTTGGGTCTCATATTCCGTTTCCGCGATCTCAATCTCAAAATTGGCCTTTATGGAATCCGTTGCTGTTGATAGGATGGCTAGGTCACCTTCCTTGGTAAAGGATATGGTTTCTGTTTTAAGGGCCTGTTTTGGTTCCGTTTTACAGGATGCCAAAACGATAACGAATAACAAAAGGGCTATTTTTCCTAATTGTGCCATATTATTATAGTTTTTCAGGTGCGGGTTTGACCATAAAATACACTCCGATAAGAATCATGGGGATACTAAGCCATTGTCCGGTCGAGAGCACTCCCAGTGCATCCTCGAATCCACCTTGGCTTTTTTTGTAAAATTCCACAAAGAATCGGACCACGAACAAAAGCACCATAAAAAGCCCGAACAGGAAGCCAGGTTTGTTTTTCCAATCGGTTTTCCAATACAGAAGATATAAAACGATAAACACAAAAATGTAACAGATGGCTTCGTACAATTGTGCAGGATGACGGTATGGAATGGATTGTAGAATCTCAGAAAATTCCGGATTGTGCTGAATGGCCTTATAGGCTGCATTTGGAGTTTGTTCCTTTGTGAGCGCCATTGCCTTATAAGCGGGCATATCGTCCGAATCCCTGATAAACCTAGTAGCCAAAAAATACGATTTATCCACTACCTTTCCATTGATTTCGGAATTGAAAAAATTGCCAAACCTTACGAATGAGGCTCCAATGGCCGAAGGGACTACCAGTCTGTCAAGTAGCCAAAGCATTTTGATATCCTTCCATTTTCTGCAGTACAACCAAATACCTATAATGGCGGCAATGGTGGCCCCGTGACTGGCCAATCCGGTAAAGCCGGTAAACTCATATCCGTTTATTAGGCCAAAAAGGGTGCTGTTCGCACTCTCACGAATGGGCAATAGAATTTCGACCAAATGGTCCTTGTAGTAGTCCCAATCGTAAAAAAACACGTGCCCCAAGCGCGCTCCCAACATAATGGAGACCACGGTGTAAATGAAAAGGGAATCCAGTTTTTCCATGGATTTCTTTTCGTTGATGAAGATTTTCTTCATGATGAACCAGCCCAGGACAAAGGCCGCGATCCATAGCAGGTTGTAATATTTTATCTGTAAGAAACCCAACTTAAAAAGGGTTCCTTCGGGGTTCCAATCAAATCCTAGGAAATACATTTGAATAAATTTTGGGACTAATATAACTACTTTGAACGGTTGGACGGTGTTAATTAAACCTCATTTTTTTAGGGAACGGGGTCATGACCGCTTCCACCCCAAGGGTTGCAACTTAGGATACGTTTTATCGCCAGCCAGCCCCCTTTGAACAGCCCATGCTTTTTCAGGGCTTCCAAAGTGTATTGTGAACAAGTAGGGGAGTAGCGACATGTGGAGGGCAGCATGGGGGAAATAAACAGTTGATAAAACCGCACCAATAGAACAAATGGCGCTATTAAAACCTTCTTCATGTAATTCGGGATAAGTGGGTACAAGGTAGCAAAAAGCCCCGACAAAGTCGGGGCTCGGTTTAAACTTCTTCAGCTGATTGAACGGGTTTTAAATGTTTCCGTTCATCTTCTGTGTATAGTCGGGACTTGACGACAAAACGGAGCCCCAGTGGAATTTCCAGGCTGAAACTGGAGCCACGCCCTGTGGTAATATCCACTGTGAGCTGGGTGTGCTTCCAGTACTCGAACTGGTCTTTGCTCATAAAGAAATCGCAACCGTGTATGGTGCCCAGTTTGACATCATTTTCATTGAGCATCAACTCGCCTTTTGGGAAGCACATGGGGGATGAGCCATCACAGCACCCTCCGCTCTGGTGGAACATTAATTCTCCATGGCGTTCCCTGAGCTGATCGATAATCTTTATGGCGCGGTCCGAGACCAATACCCGTTTTATCAAATTATCCATCCTAGAAAAAGCCTAGTTTCTTTTTGTCGTAAGAAATCAACATGTTTTTGGTCTGCGTATAATGACTGAGCATCATTTTGTGGTTTTCCCTTCCGATACCGGATTTTTTATACCCTCCAAACGGGGCATGGGCGGGATAGTTATGGTAGCAGTTTACCCAGACCCTTCCAGCTTGGACCTGTCTGGAAATTTTGTAGGCTTGGTGCATATCTCGAGTCCAAACCCCGGCGCCCAATCCATACATGGTGTCATTGGCAATTTCCAGGGCTTCGGCTTCATCCTTAAATGTGGTTACACAGACCACAGGGCCGAAAATTTCTTCTTGGAAGACACGCATCTTGTTGTTTCCTTTCAAAATTGTGGGTTGGATATAGTATCCGCCTTCGAGTCCTTCGTTGTATGCTGCGTCACCTCCTGCGAGCACTTCACATCCTTCTTCTTTACCGATTTTGATATAGTTCAGGATTTTCTCGTATTGATCATTGGATGCCTGGGCCCCCATCATCGTTTCTGGATCGAGAGGGTGCCCCAATTTAATGGCCTTGGTTCGTTCCACCACACGTTCGATGAATGCATCAAAAATGTTTTCTTGTACCAATATCCGTGATGGACAAGTGCATACCTCTCCTTGGTTAAGGGCGAACATTACGGCACCTTCCAAACATTTATCAAAAAATTCATCATCGGCGTCCATGACACTTTCAAAGAAAATATTGGGGGATTTGCCACCTAATTCCAAGGTTACCGGAATTATGTTTTTGGAAGCATATTGCATGATCAATTGCCCAGTGGTGGTTTCTCCGGTAAAAGCAATTTTGTTTATTCTCGGACTTGAGGCCAATGGTTTTCCAGCTTCGAGTCCAAACCCGTTTACGATGTTGAGCACCCCTGCAGGCAGGATGTCCTCTATCAATTCCATTAGAATCAGGATTCCGACCGGGGTTTGTTCCGCGGGTTTCAGTACCACACAGTTGCCTGCGGCCAAAGCTGGTGCCAATTTCCAAGCAGCCATCAAAATAGGGAAGTTCCAAGGGATTATTTGCCCTACAACGCCAAGTGGTTCCCTAATGTTCATGGAAACGGTATTGGAATCCAGTTCGCTAACGGAACCTTCTTCTGCTCTTATTACCCCTGCGAAATATCTAAAATGATCTACTGCCAAGGGCATATCGGCAGCCCGTGTCTCCCGTAAAGCCTTACCGTTGTCCCAGGTTTCGGCACGTGCCAAAACTTCAAGGTTTTGCTCCATTACATCGGCAATCTTTAATAATAAATTACTTCGGTAGGTGGCAGATGAGTTGTTCCATTGTGGGGCGGCCGCCCATGCGGCATCAATTGCCTTGTCAATATCTTCCGAGGTCGATCGTGCAACTTTGGTAAATGCATTCCCATCTACAGGAGAAATATTCTCGAAATATTCTCCTTTTGTTGGTGGGGTCCATTTTCCACCAATGTAATTTTCATACTGATCTTTGAACTTAGGTTTTTCCAAAACGCTACGTTCGGTAGTTTGTACATTGCTCATAATACTTGTTGTTAAAATTAATTTTTATGTGTTGTGCACTTTGCTCAAGTAGCTGATTCTAAAAGTATTGATTTTGACCCCTGTATATCTGACGTATTCTATTAATGACATGACCAATTCTCTTTGTTATTATATTTTTAACAAAATATCACGTTATATTTTCTATATTTATTAAGTATTTGTATAATATATTAAGGAGTAGGTATTTTATGCGGCTTCCAGATAAATTTTTTAAGGAAAGAAAACTTGAGTATTTGGTGGAGAACCAAACCTCCTATACTTTGAACAACGCCTCAATGCACGTATTCGAAACCCATGTGCAGGCAGAAAAAGTACTCCTTCAGTTTGACCAACCTGTATTGGCTTCCATGTTGATCGGAAAGAAAAGGATGCATTTACGGGATAAACCATCTTTTGATTTTCTTCCCGGTGAATCATTGATACTGCCCTCCAATGAAGTCATGTGCATTGATTTTCCGGAAGCGGACCAAGGGAATCCGACACGATGTTTGGCCATGGCCATTTCAGATGAGAAAATCAATAATGTCATCAACTTGATGAACGACATAATGCCGAAGCACGATGGTACGGAGTGGGCATTGATGGATTATAATTACCATTTTACAAACGATGCCAGTATCTATGGGATCATCCAGCGATTACTTTATTTGTTTACGGAAAACCATCCATCCAAAGATTTTTTTGTGGATAATATGCTGCAAGAGCTTATCATAAGGATCTTACAGGGAAATTCACGTGAAAACTATATTCAGAATGCTTCGAAACTAAGTGCCAATAATCGGTTGGCCTATGTGATTGAATATATCGGCAAACATCTTCATGAGCCACTATCTGTAAGTGAATTGAGCCAGAGGGCCTGTATGAGCGAATCCCATTTCCACAAGACTTTTAAGGAAGAATTAGGGGTTACGCCAATAGATTATATCAACAGTGAGCGCATAAAAATGGCGATTGACCTATTGAAAGACCCTAACCGAAAAATTAAGGAGATTTATTTGGAATGTGGTTTTGAGAACCGTTCCTATTTTAACCGTTTATTTAAACGGAAAATCCATGTTTCGCCCGGGGAGTACCGATCAAAATTTGTAAAAAACACCTAATTTATACTGAAAGTAGTTCCTTCTTTGCCATCTTTTAGTTGAATGCCCAGAGCAAGAAGCTCATCCCTGATTTTATCGGAAGTGGCAAAATCTTTGTTGGCGCGTGCCTCGTTTCTAATATCGATCAATAATTGCACCACACCACTTAGGGTATTGGAATCGTCTTTTGCCAACGATTGGTTTTCAATTCCAAGCACATCATAAACAAAAGTTTTTAGCGTGTTGGCCAAAATATCCTTGTCTTCCTTTGATATGCTCTCTTTGTTCTCCTTTATTAGATTGATATGTTTTACGCCTTCGAACAATTGTGCGATCAGGATCGGTGTGTTGAAATCGTCGTTCATGGCATCATAACATTTCTGTTTCCATGCCAGTACATCAAAATCGGACGAATCCCCGGTTTTTAGCCCATCAACGCTCTCCAATGCTTCCATTAAACGATTGTATCCTTTTTCTGATGCCTGTAAAGCTTCATCACTAAGGTCCAAAATACTGGTATAGTGGGCCTGCATCATAAAAAATCGAACAACGGCGGGAGTGTATGGTTTGCTCAAAATGTT